>Ga0111538_10000830_pt1 | contig 42824 bp, 43 predicted proteins | sample SoiMethybrSBSTD1_FD_79669 | JGI IMG/M metagenome (GOLD analysis project Ga0111538, IMG submission 79669) | Bulk soil microbial communities from a Populus tree surrounding site in Tennessee, USA - Soil MetaG P. TD hybrid SBSTD1 (version 2)... | ecosystem: Environmental > Terrestrial > Soil >...
CGCCTACGATCTCGGTTACATCGACTTGGAGCAGAGAACCTTGCAACCCCTCGACAACCCGTTCGGTCCGAGGTTGTCACCCATGTCTTAGGTACAATCCGTTACCCATGTCTCCGGGCCGGACAAGACGGGGACTGGCGGAGGGAGAGGGATTCGAACCCTCGATACGGTTTCCCGTATACACGCTTTCCAAGCGTGCGCCTTCAGCCGCTCGGCCACCCCTCCGCAAACGACAGGGGCTGTTTCACGCGGCACAACTATAATGTCGAGCCGCGACCTGACAAGGCTGGGGCGACGCGTGACATAGCGAGCCGAGGCAGCTGGGCAAGACGGCGGGCGTTGTCGCGCGCGCCGATGCTCAGAACGGAGCGGCCGGACTCGCGTCGGTCCGGCCGCGCGGCAAATCGCTGCAAAAGCTTGGCGTCAGGCGGCGACCCGATAAAGGATGACGGCGTCGGCCTTCTTCTTTCCCTTCTTCGCCTTCTTGCTCTTCTTGGCGGCGGAGAGATCGTCGACGATGGCGAGCTCAGCCGACTTCTTCTTAGCCTTCTTGGCCTTCTTCTTCTTGGCGGCCGAGAGGTCGTCGATGATCGCGAGCTCGGCCTTCTTCTTCGACTTCTTCGCCTTCTTGGCCTTCTTCTTCTTGGCGGCCGAGAGGTCGTCGATGACGGTGAGCTCGGCCTTCTTCTTCGACTTCTTGGCCTTCTTGGCCTTCTTCTTCTTGGCGGCCGACAGGTCGTCGATGATCGTCAGCTCGGCCTTCTTCTTCGACTTCTTGGCCTTCTTGGCCTTCTTCTTCTTAGCAGCCGACAGGTCGTCGCTTTTCGTCGGCGTGTCGATCGTCTGTGCGGCGAAAACCGGCGTCAGGCTGGTGGTCGCCAGGAAGCCGAGCGCCGCAATGATGGCAGTGAGTTTGCGCATGATGGTGTACCCCAAGGTCCCGTGTTACTGGCAGGAGATCGGCTGCCGGACCCGCAGATCAAGCGTGGGCCACTGCTTGGCCCTTCGCCCCCCTTACCGTCGACCAGAATACATTGAGGGGGTCGGCACCGCAATGGGATTGACCAGAAAATCCCAATAAATTCCGCAACTTAACGGACATTCAGATTGACATTAACAATTGTTCATGTGGCCACGGCGCAGCCCACGTCAACCGTCAATGGTGACCGCCCCGCCGTTGCAAGCCGGCGCGCGGATTCGCGGCAATTTGACCGTCCCCGGGGGCGCGGGCTACCACACCGCCGCAAGGCGCGCGACCCATGTCCTTCAACACTTTCGGCCACCTGCTGCGGGTCACGACTTTCGGCGAAAGCCATGGCCCGGCACTGGGTTGCGTCGTCGATGGATGTCCGCCCGGCATCCCGCTCGCCGCCGCCGACATCCAGCAGTACCTCGACAAGCGCCGGCCCGGACAGTCGCGCTTCACCACCCAGCGGCGCGAGCCCGATGAGGTGCGCATCCTCTCGGGCGTGTTCGAGGACGATCGCACCGGACGGCAGGTCACCACCGGCACGCCGATTGCGCTGGTGATCGATAACGTCGATCAGCGCTCGAAGGACTACTCGGAGATCAGGGACCGCTATCGTCCCGGTCACGCCGATTACACCTACGACGTCAAATACGGCTTGCGCGACTATCGCGGCGGCGGCCGCTCGTCGGCGCGCGAGACCGCCGCGCGCGTCGCTGCCGGCGCGGTCGCCCGCAAGATCGTGCCCGGCCTGATGGTGCGCGGCGCCCTGGTCCAGATCGGGCCCCACAGCATCGAGCGAGCGAACTGGGACTGGGAGCAGGTCGGGCAGAATCCGTTCTTTTGCCCCGATGCCGCGATGGTATCGCGGTTCGAGGCGTTTCTCGACGAGGTCCGCAAGGCCGGCTCGTCGGCCGGCGCGGTCATCGAGATCGTCGCCGAGAACGTGCCGCCGGGCCTCGGCGCGCCGGTTTACGGCAAGCTCGACGCCGACCTCGCGGCCGCCCTGATGGGCATCAACGCGGTCAAAGGCGTCGAAATCGGTGCAGGCTTTGCTGCCGCCGCGCTCTCCGGCGAAGAGAACGCCGACGAGATCCGCATGGGCAACGATCGCAAGCCGCGGTTCCTCGCCAACAGTGCCGGCGGCATTTTGGGCGGCATCTCCACCGGCCAGCCGGTGGTGGCGCGCTTCGCCGTCAAGCCGACCTCGTCGATCCTCAACCCCCGCCGCACCGTCGACCGCTACGGCGCCGAGACCGAGATCGTCACCAAGGGCCGCCACGACCCTTGCGTCGGCATTCGCGCCGTGCCGGTGGGCGAGGCGATGGTGGCCTGCGTGCTCGCCGATCACTACCTGCGCCATCGCGCGCAGGTCGGTGAGCCGGTGCAGTGGCCGTTCGAGCGGCCGTCGAAGTGAGGCGCGGCCCGGACGGTGCCGGAAGCCCTTGAAGGGCAACCGAATCCGTGCACCTGGCATTGCCGACGGTCGAGCAGGATTGTGCAGTCGGATCGGGCGGCGCTGCGCGCCCGAGGATAACCGAGGAGCTTGAGGTGCACGGGATGCAGTGCCACGTCGAAGCCGTGATCGAGGCGTTCGGCCGCGGCGAGATCGTCGTCGTCGCGGACGACGACGATCGCGAGAACGAAGGTGACCTGTTCGTCGCCGGCTCGCTCTGTACGCCGGAGAAGATGGCATTCATCATTCGGCACACCTCCGGGATCGTGTGCGCGCCGCTCTCGCCCGAGGCGGCCAAACGCCTGCGCCTCGACCCGATGGTGGCAGCCAATGACGCCCCGCTCGGCACCGCCTTCACGGTCTCGGTCGATTTCCGCCACGGCACCACCACTGGAATTTCGGCGGAAGAGCGCACCAATACGGTGCGCGGGCTCGCCAATCCCAACACCGGGCCGGCGGATTTCGTCCGCCCCGGCCACGTCTTCCCGCTGATCGCGCGCGATGGCGGCGTGCTCATGCGCTCAGGCCACACGGAGGCCTGTGTCGATCTCTGCCGGCTCGCCGGCTTGCCTGCTGTCGGGGTATTGGCCGAACTGATGAACGACGACGGCACCGTGATGCGGGGCGGGCAGGTCGCAGCCTTTGCGGAGCGCCATGGCCTCAAGCGGATCTCGATCGCCGACCTGATCGCGCACCGGCAGGCGCGAGAGAAACTGGTCGAGCGCGTCGCCGAGTTCCCGGTCGCGAGCGAAATCGGTCCGCTCACCGGCTACGCCTATGTGACGCCGTTCGACAAGGTGCACCATATGGCGTTCGTCTATGGTCGCATCGGCGACGGCGAGAACGTGTTGGCGCGGTTGCACCGCGCCGATGTGATCGGCGACGTGTTCGGCGGCGCCGCGGCGATCCGTGCGACGCTCGCGCGCTTCAAGCGCGACGGCCGCGGCGTGTTGATCTATCTGCGCGACGGCACCGCCGGCGTGCCGGTGGTCGCGCGCCCGGCGGAAGGCGAATCCTCCTCGGAAGCCGCGCGCAGCGCGCAGTGGCGCGAGATCGGCCTCGGCGCGCAGATCCTGCGCGACCTCGAGATTTCCTCGATCCGCCTGTTGTCGTCACGCCAATGGACTTATGTCGGCCTCGCCGGCTTCGGGATCGAGATCGCCGCGACCGAGCCGCTCGAGGGGTAGGGCGCACCAGGTCGGGTTGGTGCGCTGCGGCGTAGCTTGTGACTGGTCATGCCTCGCACCGGGGGGCCGGACTGTCGTGCGGCCCGTTCATGCGGGGCTGCGCGCGACGTCTTCGCCGCCCGGCCCAAAACGCTCCCGCAGCCAGGTGCGAAAAGCGATGAGGCCAGGATCGTCGCGACGAAGCGGCCGATAGACCAGATACCACGCCCGACCCTTGGGGACCGCGAGCGCGAACGGGGCGACCAGCCGGCCGGCCGCGATATCGTCCTGCACATACGGCCGTAGCCCGATGGCGACGCCAAGGCCGTCGACCGCCGCCTGCAGCGCCATGGCATAGTTGTCAAAGCGCGGCCCCAGTGTCTTTGAGCGCAGCTTCAGCCCGGCGGCCTCGAGCCACAGCGGCCAGTCCTCGGGTGCGTGTGCGACCTGCAGCAGATCCTGCGCCTTGAGATCGGACGGCTGCGCGAGCTCGCGCGCGATCGCTGGGGTGCAGACCGGAAACAGGTCGGGCGCGAACAGCGGCTCGACCGTAAGATCCGGCCACTCACCGTTGCCCAGCACGACCCCGCAGGTCCAGTCGTCCTTGAACGGGTTGATGGCGCCGCCGGTGGCGAGCCGCACGTCGATCTCGGGATGGCGGCGGTGGAAGCTCGCGAGCCGCGGGATCAGCCAGCGCACCGCGAACGTCGGCCCGACGCCGAGGGTGAGCATCGGCGCGCGGCTCATCGCGGCGACTTGCTCGGTGATGCCGGCGATGGCGTCGAACGCCGCGGTGAGGCCAGGCTGCAGCGCCTTGCCCTGCGGCGTGAGCAACAGCCCGTTCGGCAGCCGCTCGAACAGCGCGAAGCCGAGGCGCGCCTCGAGCAGGCGCACCATGCGGCTGATCGCCGCCTGCGTGACGTTGAGCTCGTTGCTGGCGCCCACAAAGCTGCCGAGGCGCGCCGACGCCTCGAACGCGCGCAGTCCGTTGAGCGAGGGCAGGCGGCGCATCACTAGCCCAACTTTTCCTTAGCCTAACCGCAAGATAAACGCGTTTGCGGACCGGCTGTCAAACGCGCATGGAGGTGCCGTGGAACCGCACGAGGCACGCCATGTTCACGCTCCCGATCGCCGCCGCGTTGGGCACCGCCGTGCTCTCAACCGCCTTCATCTCCGGCATGTTCGGCATGGCGGGCGGCATGATCCTCATGGGAATCCTGCTGGCCATGCTGCCGGTGGCGACCGCCATGGTGCTGCACGGCGTCACCCAGATGGCCTCGAACGGCTGGCGCGCCTGGATGTGGCGCGCGCGCATCGATTGGCCTGTCGTTGCCTACTACGCCGTGGGGGCGGCTGCAGCGACGTTTGCTTTCGCCGCCGTGGGGCTCGTCCCGGGCAAGTCCATAGCCCTAATAATGCTTGCCCTAATCTCGTTCGGCGGGCTCATCGTGCCGGGCCGGTTCGCGCCCGACGTGCGGCGCGGCTCACACGCCCTTGGCTGCGGCGCACTGTGCACCGTGCTGCAGCTGGTGGCGGGGGTCTCGGGACCGATCCTCGATGTCTTCTTCGTGCGCTCGGATCTCGGCCGCAAGGACATGGTCGCTACCAAGGCGGCGATCCAGGTCGTCGGCCATGCCCTCAAGGTCGCCTATTTCGGGCAGCTGCTGGCGAGCGGCCACGAGCTCCCGGTGGCGGTGGTGGCACTGGCGATCGTGCTGGCGCTGGCCGGAACCCAGGCGTCGCGGCGGGTGCTCGAGGCGATCAGCGACGCGCAGTTCCGACGCTGGACGCGCAGCCTGATCGCCGTGATCGCCGCCGCCTGCCTGATCCACGGCCTGGCCCTGCTCTCTGACGACCTGCCGGCGATCGCGCCCGTGCTCGCGGCCGTGCGGCCGTGAGCGCCCGAGATCACCGGTTCGTAAGTGAGCATAGTGAGCACCTCAAGACTCAGCGTCCCGCAACGAGCGCTGCGTGACGCCCCTCAAGGACGGAGAGGGCTCCGCCACGGCGACGTCCGCGACCGGCCCCGGATATCGGCTGCCGGGTGCTGCCCTTCGCGACCGCGGTGGATTAGACTTACCTCATGCGACCGCCCGCTGCAGAGGGATCGAGAGCGTTTCGGGCCCTGGCGTTGAGTGCCGCGATCATCGGCGCCGTCGCCGCGTTGCCGGCGGCCGCCGCCGCGCCGGACAAACGCGTGCTCGTCGTCAACATCGACGGCGCCATCAGCGTCGCGGCTGCGCGCCAGCTCGCGCGCGCGGTCGAGCAGGCCAAGAAGGAGAGCGCGACCGCAATCGTGGTCCGGCTCGACACTCCCGGCGGCCTCGTCAGCGCGACCCGCGACATCATCCGCGACATGATCGCGGCACCGGTCCCGATTATCGTCTACGTCGCGCCGAGCGGGGCGCGCGCGGCCTCGGCCGGCACCTTCCTGGTCTATGCTGCGCACCTTGCCGCCATGGCCCCGGGCACCAATCTGGGCGCCGCAACCCCGATCCAGCTCGGCGGCGTGCCCGGCGCGCCGCAGCCCAAGGACGAGAAGCGGAACGAGCCCACGACCGGCGAGCGCAAGGCGGTCAACGATGCGGTGGCGATGCTGCGCAGCCTCGCCCAACTGCGCAAGCGCGATCCCGACTTTGCCGACAAGGCCGTGCGCGAAGCCGAGACGCTCACTGCCGAAGAGGCACGCAAGCAGGGCGTGGTCGAGATCATCGCGGGTTCGATCGAGGATCTGCTGGCGCAGGCCGACGGCCGCACCGTGGCGGTCGGCACCGAGCAGCGCACGCTCGCGACCAGGGGTGCGGCGGTGACGATAGTCGAGCCCGACTGGCGCACGCGCCTGCTCGGTGCTATCGCCGATCCGAACGTCGCCTTCATCCTGCTGCTCGTCGGCGTCTACGGCGTGCTGTTCGAGCTCTGGCACCCCGGCGCGGTGCTTCCCGGAGTGCTCGGCGGCATCGCTCTGCCGCTCGCGCTGATCGCGCTCTCGGTCCTGCCGGTGCAGTATGGGGCGCTGGCGCTGCTCTTGCTCGGCATCGCCATGATGCTGGGCGAGGCGTTCACGGGTATCGGGCTGCTCGGACTCGGCGGGCTGGTCGCGTTTCTGATCGGAGCGTTTTTCCTGTTCGAGCCGGAGGGCTCCACCATCGATCTCGCCGTCTCGATCCCGGTCATTGCCGCCGCGGCGCTCACCTGCGCGGGCCTCACCTTCGGAGTCATCGCGGCGGCGATGAAAGCGCGCCGCCGCCCGGCCGCGACCGGGGGCGAGGCGATGATCGCAAGCCGCGGCCGCGTCGTCGATTGGCAGGGCGATGGCGGCAACATCCGCATCCACGGGGAAATCTGGGGCGCGCGCTCGGGCAAGAACCTCAAGGCCGGCGACCCCGTCCGGGTGGTGCGACGCGACGGGCTCACCCTGATCGTCGAACCCGAATAGCGAGGAGGCTCGCATGACGTTCGCCGTCGTTCTGGTGCCGGTCCTGGCCGCGCTCTTCCTCTTGTTCTATTCGTTCCGCGTTCTGCGCGAATACGAACGCGGCGTCGTGTTCATGCTGGGTCGCCTCTGGCGCGTGAAGGGACCCGGCCTCGTCCTCGTCATTCCGTTCGTCCAGCAGATGGTGCGCGTCGACCTGCGCACGCGCGTGCTCGACGTGCCGCCGCAGGACGTGATCTCGCGCGATAACGTGTCGGTGGGGGTCAATGCGGTTGTGTATTTCCGCGTCATCGATCCCGAAAAGGCGATCATTCAGGTCGAGCACTTCAACGAGGCGACCAGCCAGCTGGCGCAGACGACGCTGCGTTCCGTGCTTGGCCAGCACGACCTCGATGAGATGTTGGCGGAGCGCAGCAAGCTCAATGCCGACATCCAGCACATCCTCGACGAGCAGACCGATGCCTGGGGCATCAAGGTCACGACTGTCGAGCTCAAGCACGTCGACCTCAACGAAACGATGATCCGCGCCATCGCCAAGCAGGCGGAGGCCGAGCGCATCCGCCGCGCCAAGGTGATCGACGCCGAAGGCGAGCTGCAGGCGGCCGAGAAGCTGGCGCAGGCCGGCCAGATCCTGGCGCAGCGGCCGGAAGCGATGCAGCTTCGCTATCTCACCGGCCTGCAGAACATTGCCAGCGAACGCTCGTCCACAATCGTGTTCCCGCTGCCGATGGACCTGTTGGGCAAACTCAAGGGCGCCTGACGCGCCGGCGCGGCATCCCGGGAGACGGCGTTGCAAGGTCGGCGATGACTGGCAGAAGTCAGCGCGCGCACTGCACCCGTGGGGGTGCGGGCGAGCGCGGGATTGTTCTGCAGCTCGCCGAAGCGCGGGGCGGAGAACGCCGCGTACCAGATTGGAAGTCCGGGTCCTCCGGGCGCAGCAGCGTGTCGAACGTCTCCCAGCCGGCGCTCGCCAAATAGAGACGGTACGCGGCGCCGCCGCTTGCGGTCGAATTCGCTGAGCGCCGGGGCATGTTTTCTGTTATCGCTGGCGGCCCCGCAGGCCGCCGTTAGCAGGATCCCGCCATGCTCATGACCGCCGACGCCTACTTTCCCGCCGCCGATCGATCGGGCTGGGAGCGCGTCGCCCCGACAGCGGCCGGCTTCGATCCAGCCAAGCTGGAGGCGGCGGTCGCATTCGCGCGCGCGAACGAAAGCCGGTGGCCGACCAGCCTGTATCACCCGGACGGCCGCTACGTCGGCACGGTCGAGTGGAACGAGAAGGGCCCCTGGGGCGAGATCGTCGGCCCGGTCGCGCCGCGCGGCGGGCCGGCCGGCCTCGTCCTGCGCGGCGGCCGTATTGCGGCCGAATGGGGCGAGATCGGCCGCGCCGACATGACGTTCAGCGTCGCGAAGAGCTATCTCGCGATCCTCGCAGGCCTTGCCTGCGACGACGGGCTGATCGTGCTCGACGATCCGGTCGCCAAGACGCTCGACGATCCGCTGTTTGCGAGCGCCCACAACGCGCCGATTACCTGGCGCCATCTGCTGCAGCAGTCGAGCGAATGGCAGGGCGAGCTCTTCGGTAAATCCGATCAGGTCGACCACAATAGGCGGAGCGGTCCGGGCGCGGACAACAGCCGCAAGGGCGAGCTGCGCGCGCTGCATGCGCCCGGCACCTTCTACGAATACAACGACGTGCGTGTGAACGTTCTGTCCTACGCGCTGCTTCGCCGATTGGGCCGCGCGCTCCCCGACGTGCTCAAGGAGCGGGTGATGGATCCGATCGGCGCCTCGCAGGACTGGGCCTGGCACGGCTACGGCAACTCGTGGGTGGAGATCGCCGGGCGCCAGGTGCAATCGGTTCCGGGCGGGTCGCATTGGGGCGGCGGGCTGTTCATCTCGGCACTCGACCACGCACGGGTAGGGCTGCTGATTGCCTGCAAGGGCCGTTGGGGCGACCGCCGTATCCTGACCGAGCGCTACATCGAGGCCATGCTGCTGCCGTCGACGACCAACCGCGATTACGGCCTGCTGTGGTGGCTCAACTTCGGCCGACGCTATCCGTCGGCGCCGGCCGCAAGCGCCTTCGCGGTCGGGGCGGGCGGCAACCTGATCTGGATCGACCGCGAGCACGACCTGGTCGCGGTGCTGCGCTGGATGGACCCGAGCGCGTTCGACGGTTTCTTCGCCCGCGTACTGGCCGCGCTGCGGTAGGGCTCAGGCCGCCGGCCGCAGCGGCGCGTCGGTCGCTTGCTGCAGCTGCGCCAGGGTGAGGCCGGGGACCATGTCGATGACCGCGAAGCCATCGGGGCCGACGTCGATCACCGCCAGATTGGTGTAGATGCGGTCGACCGCCGCCGGCGCGGTCAGCGGATAGCTGCACTTTCGCACCAGCTTGCTCTCGCCGCTTTTGGTCGCGTGCTCCATCAGCACCCACAGCCGCTTGGCGCCGGCGGCGAGATCCATGGCGCCGCCGACCGCCGGCGCGGTGTCGTTTTCCGACGTCGACCAATTGGCAATGTCGCCGTTCTCGGCGACCTGGAACGCGCCCAGTACGCACAGGTCGATATGCCCGCCGCGGATCATGGCGAAGCTGTCGGCGTGGTGGCAGAACGATCCGCCTGCCCGCAGGGTGACGTGCTGCTTGCCGGCGTTGATCAGCCACGGATCGATCTTGTCGGGCGCGGGTGCCGGTCCCATGCCGAGGATGCCGTTCTCGGAGTGGATGACGATCTCGCGCCCCTCCGGAACGTGATCGGCGATCATCGTCGGCATGCCGATGCCGAGATTGACGTACCAGCCCTCCGGGATGTCGCGCGCGGCGCGCGCAGCCATCTCGGCGCGCGTCCATGGCTTCCAACCATTCGCGGTCACGTGCGGCATCGTTGCTGCTCCCGGAATCGGCCGTCAGGCGATCGGCGGATCGCCATATGGTACGTGCAGCACGCGGTTGACGTAAATCCCCGGGGTGACGATGCGCTCGGGATCGAGCTCGCCGAGCTCGACCACGTGCTGGGTCTGCACCACCGTCAGCTTGGCGGCGGTCGCGATCACCGGATTGAAATTGCGGCCGGAGGAGCGGTAGGTCAGGTTGCCCCAGCGGTCGGCCTCCCAGGCCTCTACCAGCGCCACGTCGGCGCCGATCGCGTGCTCCATGACATAGGTCCTGCCGTTGAACTGACGCACTTCCTTGCCGCGGGCGAGCGGCGTGCCGACCGCGGTCGCGGTGTAGAAGGCCGGGATGCCGGCGCCGGCCGCGCGCATGCGCTCCGCCATCGTCCCCTGCGGCACGATCTCCAGCTCGATCTTGCCTTCGCGATAGAGCGCCTCGAACACCACCGAGCCGACGCTGCGCGGGAACGAACAGATGATCTTGCGCACCCGCCCGAGCTCCATCAGCCGGGCAAGCCCGACGCGGCCGGTGCCGGCGTTGTTGGCGACCACCGTCAAATCCTTGGCGCCCTGCTCGATCAGCCCATCGATCAGCGCGTTCGGCTGGCCGACGGCGCCGAAGCCGCCGAGCAGCACGGTCGAGCCGTCGCGGATGCCGTCGAGCGCCTCCGCCATGGTCGCCACGAACTTGTTGATCATTGCCTTGGCCGTTCCCCTCGCGCACGCCCCCGTGCCCGGGCCGCGAGCCCTAGCACAGTGTATCGGATGCGTTGAGCGGCAACAGGCGGGTTCCGTCATTCCCCACGGAAGCGGGGACCCGGTAAACACCGTCCTGCGGAACGGTCCGCGGTTGCTGGATCACGCGTTCCCCGCCTTCGCGAGGGACAAGTTTCGCGGATGAGGATCGCAGAAATGTTGCGCTGACGCTCAGTCTGACTTTGCGCCCGCCAGCCGGCGCAACGCCTCGGCGGTGGCGGCGTCGGCGGGAAAGAAGGATTCGAGCGCGAGCTCCGCAAGCGTGATATCGATCGGCGTTCCGAACACCGTGGTGGCGGAGAAGAACGAAAGCATCCCGCCGTCTGTGACCAGACGCAGCGGCACCACGACGCCGGCATAGTCTCGATCGTTTGCGGCCAACGCGGATGGCGGCCGACGCGGCGCCGGATAGGCCGAGAGCTCGCGCAACAGCTCGGCAAGCGTCGCGTCGGCGCTGGCCTCGACCTGTCGGCGCAACCGTTCGATCAGGTGCGCGCGCCACTCGGCCAGATTGGCGATGCGCGGCGCCAAGCCGTCGGGGTGCAGGCTCAGCCGCAGCACGTTGACCGGTGGCTTGAGCAGAGCAGCGGCCGCTCCGCCGAGCAGCCGCGCGACCGCGCGGTTGGCGGCGACCATGGTCCAATGGCGGTCGACCGCCAGCGCCGGATAGGGTTCATGCCCCTGCAGCACCAGGTCGACCGCGGTGCGCGCCGACGCGAGCGCCGGATCGCCCAGCGGTCGCTCCCGGAACACCGGCGCGTAGCCGGCGGCGAGCAGCAGCACGTTGCGCTCCCTCAGGGGAACCTCCAGCCGCTCGGCGAGATGCAGGACCATCTCGCGCGACGGCTGCGCGCGGCCGGTTTCCAGGAAGCTCAAGTGCTTGGTCGAGATCTCCGCTTCGAGCGCGAGCTCGAGCTGGCTCATGCGTCGGCGCTGGCGCCACTCGCGCAGGTGATCGCCGACCGGGCGTGCGGTGTTCATCATGGCATCGACGATAGCCGAGGCGACGCAACGCCTCCATTACCTCGCAGTTAATCGACGGGGCGCCGGGTGCGACCTAGTTGATGCGGCAGACATCCGGACCAAAGGCCGGGTGCAACAAAAGAGGAGCTCACCCATGTCGCACTTTCGTCCCTCGTCGTTCCTGCGCCGCTCGCTCATCCTCGACGCCGTCGCCAGCGGCGCGACCGGGGCGCTGATGCTCGCCGGTGCCGGCCTGCTCGAAGGTTGGCTGGGCTTGCCGGCCGCCTTGATGCGCGCGGCCGGCCTGGTGCTCGTGCCGTACGTGGCATTCGTCGGCTACCTGGCGACGCGCGACACGTTGACGCCCGCGCCAGTGTGGACGGTGATTGCGGCCAACGCACTATGGGCGGTGGCAAGCGTCGGATTGCTCCTGAGCGGATGGATCGCGCCGACCTGGCTCGGTTACGCGTTCGTGCTGGCCCAGGCCGCGGTCGTCGCGGCGTTCGGCGAGCTGCAGTACGTCGGCATGCGCCGGCCGGCGCCTGCGCTGGCGTGACGGTGCCGTTGACGCGCCGCTTGCCTCTCCCGCGACCGGAGAGGCAAGACCTTCCCCCGGTTACGGGCGCGTGCCACCATGGCGGCGCCGGAAATCGGCATGGAGGAATAGATGCGTCGTCGCGCATGGCTGATCGGGGCGCTGGCCGTCGGGCTGTTCGGACTTGCCGCCGGAAGCCTCGGCGGGCTCGCCGCACCGAAACCGACCCCGGTCGATCTGCCGGGCGCCCGGCAGCCGGGCGCGATTCCGGTCGACGTCGAACTCGTGATCGCGGTCGACATCTCCTATTCGATGGATCCGGACGAGCTCACGCTTCAGCGCGACGGCTACGTCGAGGCCATCACGTCGCGCGAGTTCCTCGACGCGTTGCGTGGCGGCATGCACGGCCGCGTGGCCGTGACCTACTTCGAGTGGGCGGGGGTTGCCGAGCAGCGCATCATCGTGCCGTGGCGGCTGATCGACGGGCCGGCCGCGGCGGAGGCGATGGCGGCCGAGATCGCGCAGGCGCCGCAGCGGCGCGCCTTTCGCACCTCGATCTCAGGCGCGCTGCGATTCGCTGCACCGCTGTTCGAGGGCAACGGCTACGACGGCATCCGGCGCGTGATCGACGTCTCGGGCGACGGCACCAACAACCAGGGCCCGCTGGTGACCGTGATGCGTGACGAGGTGATGGCGAAAGGCATCACCATCAACGGGCTGCCGATCATGCTCAAGCGGCCGAACCCGACCACCATCGATATCGAGAACCTCGACATCTACTACGAGGACTGCGTGATCGGCGGGCCCGGCGCGTTCGTGGTGCCGGTGCGCGAGCGCGCGAAGTTCCGCGAGGCGATCCGCACCAAGCTCGTGCTCGAAATCGCCGGCCGAACCCCGGAAGCGCGCGTCGTCCCGGCGGCCGCACAGGCGCCTCGCATCTCATGCACCATCGGGGAGCGCATGTGGCAGGAGCGCTGGGGCTCGGGCGGGATCGACTGGCGCTGAGGGGCGCGATGCCATGCAGTTGCACGCCGGGCTCGCCGCCGCCCTCGCGGTCTGGTGGATCGGCTGCGCGGTTGCGCTTGCGGATGCGTGTCCGCCGCCCAGGCCGCTGACCTTCCGGGTCGAAGGTGAGATCAAGCGCGACGTGCTCGGCTTCACCCAAGGCCTGGAGGTGCACGCCGGCCGGCTGTTCGAGAGCACCGGCGCGCTCGCGGGTGACACGCGCCTGACCAGCATCGATCCCGGCACCGGTCGCGTGACCGTGCTCGGCAATTTCGACCGCACGTTCTTCGGCGAGGGCCTGACCATCCTGCGCGAGCAAATCTTCCAGCTGAGCTGGCGGGAGCATCAGGTTTTCGTCTACGACCTCAAGGGCAGGCTGTTGCGCAAGATGCGCAATCCGCGCGAGGGCTGGGGTCTGGCCAACGACGGGCAAAGCCTGATCTTCACCGACGGCGGCGACCAGCTCCACTACGCCGATCCGGAGACGTTCGCGATCAGGCGCTCGGTGCCGATTCGCTACGGGGCGACGCCTTTGAGCGCAATGAACGAGATCGAGTATGTCGACGGCAAGATCTACGGCAACGTGTTCATGACCTGGTCGATCGTGCGGGTCGAGCCGAGCACCGGTTGCGTCGACGGCGTCGCCGAGCTGAACGCGCTGTGGGCGCGCATGAGCCCGCAGGAACGCGCCCACATCAACTCGGATGCCAATTTCGTCCTGAACGGAATCGCTTACGACCCCGTCAAGAACCTGTTCTATCTCACCGGCAAGAACTGGAAGACGATCTTCACGGGCCGGTTCGTGGAAGCGCGATGAACCCCCGAATCGAGATGGAGCCGGGGCCTGCCTCCTGGCCGCAGGTGCGGGCGCTGCTCGCCGAGGTATGGCCGAACGCGACCCCTGCTCCGTGGGGACATGTCACCTGGGCGCAGGGGCCCGCGCGGCGAATAATCGTGCGGGACGAGGCGAGGGAATTGGCCTGCCACGTCGGCCTCCATTTGCGCGACGCGGAATGGGACGGTCGACCGGTGCGCATCGGCGGCGTCGGCGGCGTGGTGACGCGCGCGCAGCAGCGCCGCCACGGCATCGCCACCGCCGCGATGAAACGGGCCGCGCGCGAGATCGAAGAGGTGGACAAGGCGGACTTCGCGCTGCTGTTCTGCGAGCCGCACAATTTTCCCTTCTATACGCGGCTCGGCTGGCGGCGGTTCGAGGACGACGTCTTGGTCGAGCAGCCGCACGGGCGCGTGCGCTTCGAGGTGATGGCGGCGTTCGTGCTCGATCTCCGCCTGCAGCCCCGCACCGGCGCGATCGATCTCTGCGGGCCGCCGTGGTGAAACCGCATCAGCGCCGGAACTGCGCGACCAGCTCGACATGTGGCGAATAACGGAACTGATCGACCGGCGTGACGCCCGCGAGCCGGTAGCCGCCATCGACCAGAATGCGTGCGTCGCGCGCAAAGGTCGCGGGATTGCAGGACACCGCGGCCACGACCGGTACGCGCGACGCAGCGAGCGCGCGCGCCTGCGCCTCGGCACCTTGGCGCGGTGGATCGAACACGACGGCGTCGAAACTTTCGAGCTCGTTTGCCATCAACGGCCGGCGGAAGAGGTCGCGCGCCTGCGCCGCAACCGGCTTCAATCCTGGAGCTCGCGCGGCTGCCCGGCTCAGCGCCGCGGTTGCGGCTCCATCGCTGTCGACCGCGGTGACGCGGGCTCGTTCGGCCAGCCGCAGCGCGAACGGCCCGATGCCGCAGAACAGGTCGAGCACGGAGTTCGCGCCGCCGACGTGTGCCAGCGCGAGCCGCGCCAGCACCGTCTCGCCTTCCGCGGTCGCCTGCAGGAAGCCCCCGGCCGGCAGCGCCACCTCGGCGCGGCCCACGCGCACGGTCGGCGTTGCCGACTGCGCGACAAGCTCGCCATGCCGGGTCAGCCGCGCCAGCCGGTGACGGGTCGCGACGCCCACCAGCGCCGTTTGCGCGGCGGTCTTGAGCACGCCGCTGCCGCGCAGATCGACGTCGAGGCCGGCTTCGGTCGCAGTGATCTGGATATCCAGCGGCTTGCGCACGGACTCAAGCGCTTCCGCCACGCTCCAAGCGATCTTGATCGCGTCCGCAAGATCCGGCGCCAGCACCGGACAATGGTCGATCGGCACGATGTGATGGGCGCGCGCGGCTGCGAAGCCGACCTGCAGGATGTCCCGGGCGCCGCGTCGTGCGTGCAGAACGACGCGCCGCCGTCCCGCGCCATGGGCATCGACGAGCCCGTCGACAGGCGCGGTGAGCCCGGCTTGCGCCAGCGCCGCACGCACCAGTCCCTGCTTCCAGGTGCGGTAGTGCTCGATGCGCCAATGCTGGATCGCGCAACCGCCGCAGACGCCGAAGTGCGGGCAGACCGGCGGCACCCGATCGGCGCTTTCGACTTCCACCCGCAGCAGCCGGCACCGATCGGGATGACCGGTGACGGGTTCGACCGTGACGGTCTCGCCGGGCAGCGCATAGGGTACGTAGACCGGTCCGCCGGGAGTATCGACAACGCCGTCGCCGCGGTGACCGACATGGGCAATGACAAGCTGCTCGGTCATCGGCTGCCGGGAAGCGCGCCCGGTCCGGTGTCGTCGGCACCGCTCACCGCCGGCAAGTAGCCGCGCCGCGTCAGCGCGTTGAAACGGGCGACCAGCAGCACCGCGTAGACACCGGTCCCCACCGACAAGCCGATCCAAACCCCATAGGCGCCGAAACCGGCAGGGAACCCCAATGCATAGGCGGCGGTGAAGCCGATGCCCCAGAAGCTCAATGCCGAGAACAGCAGCGGGATCCGGGTATCGTTGAGGCCGCGCAGCGCGCCGGCCGCAATTGCCTGCATGCCATCGGCGACGAAGAACGTGGCGCCGATGACCAGCAGGCCGGCGGCAAGCGCGACCGTCGCGTTCGCATCGGACATGTCGGCGCCGAGGAACAGCCGAGGGATGAGCTCGCGGGTTCCGATGACGGCGATCGTCATCGCCGTCATGAAGGCTGCCGCCAGCACGAGCGCCGCAAACCCGGCGCGGCGGGTGGCGACCGTATCGCGGCGGCCGACGGCGTGGCCGACCCTGACCGTTGCCGCAATCGAGATGCCGAACGGCACCATGTAGAGGATGGCCGCCACCGTGAGCGCGATCTGATGCGCCGCGAGCGCGGTGGTGCCGATCGTACCCATCAGCGGTGCGGCGGCCGCGAACAAGCCATACTCGAGCAGAAACCCGCCCGCGATCGGCGCGCCGATCGCAACCAGACGGCCCAGCAACGGCCAGTCGGCGCGCCAGAAACGGCCGAGCACGTGATACTTCCTGAACGGAGGCAGCGCATAGGCGACCCACAGCGCCGCCACGCACGTGAAGGTGTTGACGATCGCGGTCGCGATACCGGCGCCGAGCAGCTCGAGCCGCGGGAGGCCGAACGCCCCATAGATCAAGGCGTAGGCTAGAAGCGCATTGAGCGGGATCGCGGCGAGCTTGATCCACAGTGTCGGCTGCGGACGGTTGAGCGCACCCATGAAGCCGCGCAGTGCGACGAACCACCAGCCCGGAACCATGCCCCAGACCAGGCCAGTGAGGTAGAGGCCGGCCGACGCCGCCATCGAGGGCGTCTGTCCGAGCGCAAGCAACAGCCGCTCGCCGTAGAGCTGAACCAGGATCAGCGGCAGCCCGAGCATGAGTGCGACCCACAATCCGACCCGGAGCGCGCGTCGGATCATGCGCGGCTTACGCGCCCCGTAGGCCTGCGCGGCGAGCGGCGCGACCGCCGACATCAGACCCATTCCCACGACGAAGCAGACGAAATAGAGGGAGTTGCCGAGACTCGCGGCGGCCACCGTCGCCTCGCCCAGCCGCCCAAGCAGCACCAGGTCTGTCGTCATCATGGCGATCTGGCCGAGCTGCGTCAGCGCGATCGGCAACGCGAGCCTGATCGTCGCGGCGAACTCGGCGCGCCAAACAGCGGCGCCCGCCGGCGCGCCGGCGGCGAGCAACGTCCCCGGTAATGTCATGTCTGCAAGATAGCCCGGCCGGCTGCGTTGAGCTACGGCCGCGCGGCGCCCAGCAGGAACTCCGCATTGCCGTCGCCGCCGCGGATCGGCGACGGCGTGACGCCGAGCACGGTCCAGCCGAGCGAGCCGACGACGGCCGCCATGTCGTCGCAAACCGAGCGATGAACCGCGCCATCGCGCACGATGCCTTTCTTCAGATGGCGGCGCTCCGCCTCGAATTGCGGCTTGATCAAAGCCACCAACGCCGCCTGCGCCGACGCGAACTCGAGCGCCGCCGGCAGAACGCGCTTGAGCGAGATGAAGCTCACGTCGACCACGACGATGTCGACCGGTTCCGGGACCTTCGCCGCATCGAGCTCGCGGACGTCGGTACACTCCAGCGCGATGACCTCACGCCGTCCGCGCAGCCGCGCATGCAGCTGGTCACGGCCGACGTCGACGGCGTAGATGCGGGCAGCGCCGCGCGCGAGCAGCGCTTCGGTGAACCCGCCGGTCGAGGCGCCGACGTCGAGGCAGACGCGGCCGTTCGGATCGATCTTGAAGACGTCGAGCGCGGCAGCGAGCTTGACGCCGCCGCGCGAGACCCACGGATGGGCCGGCTCGGCGCGCAGCACCGCGTCGGACGCGACTTGCTCGGAAGGCTTGCGGACTGCAGCGCCGTTGGCCGTGACCAGCCCGGCCGCGATCGCCGCCTGCGCTCGCGCGCGGCTTTCGAACAGACCGCGCTCGACCAGCAACTGGTCGATGCGGCGGCGAATCAGGCGAGCTTTACCGTGCTGACGGTGGCGTCCTTGCCGAGCGCCTCGAACACCTTGGCGACGATGCCTTTGTGGTCGAGACCGGCAAACGCGTACATCGCATTCGGCGAATCCTGATCGATGAAGACGTCGGGCAGGACCATCGAGCGCACCTTCAGGCCGCTGTCGAGCACCCCGTGCTCGGCCAGCGCCTGCATCACATAGGAGCCGAAGCCGCCGATCGAGCCTTCCTCGACCGTGACCAGCACTTCGTGCTCGCGTGCCAGCCGCAGCAGCAGCTCGGTATCGAGCGGCTTGGCGAAGCGGGCGTCGGCAACCGTGGTCGAAAGCCCGAAGGTCGCGAGCTCATCGGCGGCCTTCAAGCATTCGGCGAGACGGGTGCCGAACGAGAACAACGCGACCTTGGTGCCCTCGCGGACGATGCGGCCCTTGCCGATCTCGAGCGGCTTGCCCTCCTCGGGCATATCGACACCGACACCGTCGCCACGCGGGAAGCGGAACGCCGACGGCCGGTCGTCGATCGCGGCCGCGGTCGCCACCATGTGCACCAGCTACGCCTCGTCGGCCGCCGCCATGACCACGAAGCCCGGCAGGCATCCGAGGTAGGCGATGTCGAACGAGCCGGCGTGGGTCGGGCCATCGGCGCCGACCAGGCCGGCGCGATCGAGCGCGAACCGCACCGGCAGGCGCTGGATGGCGATATCGTGCACCACCTGGTCGTAGGCGCGCTGCAGGAAGGTCGAGTAGATGGCCGCGAACGGCTTGTAGCCTTCGGTCGCAAGCCCGCCCGCGAACGTAACGGCATGCTGCTCGGCAATGCCGACATCGAAGGTGCGCTTGGGGAATTCCTTCTCGAACAGGTCAAGTCCGGTTCCCGAGGGCATCGCCGCCGTGATGGCGACGATCTTGTCGTCCTTGCGGGCTTCCTTGATCAGGCTCTGTGCGAACACCTTGGTGTAGGCCGGGGCGTTCGACTTCGGCTTCGATTGCGTCCCGGTTGCGACGTCGAACTTGACGACGCCGTGATATTTGTCGGCGGACGCTTCGGCAGGACCGTAGCCATGGCCCTTCTTGGTCCGCACGTGGACGATGATCGGCCCATTCTTGGTGTCGCGGACGTTCTTGAGCACCGGCAGCAGGTGGTCAATGTTGTGGCCGTCGATCGGCCCGACATAGTAGAAGCCGAGCTCCTCGAACATGGTGCCGCCGGTAATCATGCCGCGCGCGAACTCTTCGGCCCGCAGCGCCCCGATCTCCAGCGCCTTCGGCAGCTTCTTGGCGAGCTGTTTGCCGATTTCTCGCAAAGAGCGATAGGTCTTGCCCGAGAACAGCCGCGCCAGATAGGCCGCCATGGCACCGACCGGCGGGGCGATCGACATGTTGTTGTCGTTGAGGATGACGATCAGCCGCTCGTGCCGGGAGCCGGCATTGTTCATGGCCTCGTACGCCATGCCGGCGGACATCGCGCCGTCCCCGATCACGGCGATGACGTTATTGTCGCGGCCGTCGAAATCGCGCGCGACCGCCATGCCGAGCCCGGCCGAAATCGACGTCGAGGAGTGAGCCGCGCCGAACGGGTCGTACTCGCTCTCAGCGCGCTTGGTGAAACCCGACAGACCGCTGCCTTGCCGGATTGTGCGGATGCGGTCGCGGCGGCCGGTCAGGATCTTGTGCGGATAGGCCTGGTGGCCGACGTCCCAGATCAGCCGGTCGCGCGGTGTATCGAAAATGTAGTGCAGGGCTACCGTCAGCTCGACCACCCCCAGCCCGGCGCCGAGATGACCGCCGGTCACCGACACCGCGTCCACGGTCTCCTGCCGCAGCTCGTCGGCGAACTGTCGCAGTTGCTCGGGACGCAGACGTCGGAGGTCCTGCGGGGTTTGGACCTGATCGAGCAGGGGTGTCTTCGAAAGCTCTGCCACGCGACAACCTCCACAAATCAAATCCAAATGGGTCCCGCGCTCCTGCCGGCGGGAAATGGGCTTGTTCCCCGGGGCTTACAACAGATCGGAGCCCCGGCGCAAATGGTAGCAGGGTCTCCAGCCCGGTGAAATGCCGCCCGGTTCTATGTCTATAATGTGTGACTTTGCGGTCACGGGGCCTTCGTCATGAAGCCTTTCTTACTGACTCTGCAGACGTTTCTCAACGTCGCGCTGCCCTACTTCCGGTCCGAGGAACGGTGGCGAGCGCGTGCCCTCCTTGCCGGCATCGTCGCCGGTGAACTGGGATACGTGTTCGTTGCCGTCCAGGTGATCAAGTGGAACGGGCGATTTTTCAACGCTCTCGAGGCCCGCAATTGGGAAGCCGTTAAGGATGAACTGATTATTTTCGCCGCCATCACGGTCGGCGCCATCCTGACCGGCATGGCGCAATATTTCTTCGGGCAGACGCTGCAGATCCGCTGGCGGCGGTGGCTGACGGACAATTTCGTCGGCGTCTGGATGTCCCAGGGGCGGCACTACCGCGTGCGCGTGGTCGCCCCCGCCGTCGACAATATCCATCTGCGCATCGCCAACGATATCTCGCTGTTCCTGCAACGCACCCATGAACTGGGGACAGGGCTGCTCAACAGCGTGGTCATGCTGGCGTCATTCACCGTGATGCTGTGGGGCCTCTCAGCCACCACTCCGCTGCCCCTGTTCGGCAGCGATTTTGCCTTCCCGGGATACCTAATCTGGGCGGCGCTGCTTTATGCCGGCATAGGCACGCTGACCGCCCATCTGATCGGATGGCCCCTGATCCATTACCAGTTCAACCAACAGCGCTACGAGGCCGACCTGCGTTTCGCGCTCGCGCGCGTGACCGACCATGCCGAGCCGGTCGCGCTCATGCGCGGGGAGCCGGTCGAGCGCGAGGAACTGCGGCGGCGACTGCTGAATCTCGTGCGCAATTGGACCGCGCTGGTGCGGCGGCAGACCAAGCTCACGGCTTTCGTCGCCGGTTACGGGCACGTTTCCACGGTGGTACCGATTTTCATCGTCACCCCGGCCTTCCTGGCCGGTGCGATTCCGCTCGGCACCCTGTTCCAATGCTCGCTGGCGTTCCAACGGGTGGAGGGGGCGTTTGCGTTCTGCATCGCCGCCTATGCGAAGCTCGCCGAATGGAAGGCCATCATGGACCGCCTCGCCGGCTTCAAGGCCGCAATGGTCGCGGTCGATGCGCGCCAGCGTGCGGATGCCGGCGCAATCGCCGTTGCGGACGCCGCCGGCGCCAGCATGCATGTCAGCGGCCTGGCTGTCGACGGGCCCTCCGGCGAGGCGATGGCACGCATCGGCGACATGACGCTCGAGCCGGGCGACCGGGTCCTGATCGGCGGCCCCTCCGGCGCCGGCAAGTCGAGCCTGTTTCGGGCCTTGGTAGGGCTGTGGCCGATCGGGCAGGGCAGGGTCGAGCTGCCGGCGGCCGGCGACGTGCTGGTGATGCCGCAAAAGCCCTACTTCCCGCTCGGCACATTGCGCCAGGCGGTCACCTATCCGATTCCGGCGGACGAGATCGACGAGGAGGCCGTGCGTACCGCCATGGCGGCCGTCGGGCTCGGGCACCTCCAGGCCCGGCTCGATGAGGAAGCCGACTGGCCCGTGATGCTGTCGGGCGGCGAGCAGCAACGGGTCGGTTTTGCGCGGGCCCTGTTGCGGCGGCCGGCCGTGCTGATGCTCGACGAGCCGATCTCGACCCTGGACGATCCCGCAGGAGCCGAGCTCTATCGTACGCTGATCGCGCTGCTCCCCGCCACCATCATCCTGAGCATCGACCGGCGCGGGGCGCTCGCCGAGTTCCATCCGCGGCGAATCGAGCTTGCGGGCGCAAGCCCACGCTCTACGCTGACGCGCCCGCCCGACCTCGCCCCCACGCCGGTGCCGGCGTGAGCGCGCAGCGGCGCGTCGTCTATTCGGAGACTTTCATGCTGAAGATGAACACCTGGACGACGCGGTGGGACCTGGACGAGGCGCAGTGTCCTTGCGACGTTCATTTCAACGATTGGATCGCGGACCAGAAGCTGACCGGCAAGTCGATCTACCACTTCGGCACCGGCACCCATCATGTCCTCGGCAGGGGTCAGGCGGAGAACGGCTCCGACAACACGGTCTTTGCCATCACCGCCTCGGTCGAGGAATACGACGCCTACATCCGGCTGGTCAGCGAGAACGCGCCGGTGGCACGCCGCTATCTCGTCTATTTCGGCGATATATATCTGACCAATCCGCGGCTGTTGCCGGAGTTCGACGCGGTGACGCTGTTCCACCTGTGCGAATTCCCGGCGCCCAATACCGCAAGCGCCGAGTACGGCGGCCTGACCGATCTCGACCTGCTGATCGCGCTCACCGATCGGCTTCGGCCGGGCGGTCATGTGCTGTTCTATACCGGATCGTTCGCATTCGACGCCGCTGAGCGGGCGATCGCCGAATGGCAGAAGGCGCGCTCGGTGGCGCGCGTCGGCGAGTTCAAGTCACTGCTGGTCTTCCGAAAAAAGTAGCCCGCATGGAGCGAAGCGGAATGCGGGAAAGATCCCGGTGTCGCGGAGCGTGAAATCCCGGATTTGCTTCGCTCATCCGGGCTACGGTCTACGCCCTACGCCACGTCGAGCGGCTCGGTGCCGGTCGGCTTCCCCGAGGCGTCGAGCGTGATCTTCTCGACCCGCGCCTCCGCCTGCCGCAGCAATTCCTCGCAGCGCCGCTTCAGGATCTCGCCGCGCTCGTAGATCGCGACCGACTCTTCGAGCGGTACGTCGCCTTTCTCCAGGCGCTGCACGATCGACTCGAGCTCGGCCAGCGCCTTCTCGAACGAGAGCGTCTTGACGTCGTCGTGATTAGCTTCGGCCATTCTGCCCAGGTCCTAGTGCGCCATCAGCGCGGCCACGTGCGCGGCGACGGAGTTCGCCAAGCCCTGCAGGTCATAGCCGCCTTCGAGCACCGAAACCACCCGGCCGTTGGCGCTTTGGTCAGCGATCTCCATCAGCTTGCGGGTCGCCCATTCGAAGTCCGCCTCCACGAACGTGAGATTGGCGAGCGGATCGCGCTGGTGCGCATCGAACCCCGCCGAGACGACCACAAGCTCGGGGCGGAACGCGCGCAGGCGCGGCAAGATTTCGGACTCGAAAGCCTCGCGGAATTTTTCCCCGCCGTCGCCGGGGCGCAGCGGCGCATTGACGATGGTGTCATGCTCGCCGCGCTCGGACTTTGCACCGGTGCCGGGATAGAGCGGCATCTGGTGGGTCGAGCAGTACATGACGGTCGGGTCGGCCCAGAAGATCTCCTGGCTGCCGTTGCCGTGGTGGACGTCGAAATCGACGATGGCGGCGCGTGCGAGGCCGTGGTGGACGCGCGCGTGACGGGCCGCGATCGCCGCGTTGTTGAACAGGCAGAATCCCATCGGTCGCGCCGTCTCGGCGTGATGGCCAGGCGGGCGTGTGGCCACGAGGGCATTGGCGGCCTCGCCGGCCATCACCGCATCGACGGCTCGTACGGCGCCGCCGGCTGCGCGCAGCGCTGCCTCATAGCTCCCGGGCGACATCGACGTATCGGCGTCGAGGCGCACAAAACCATCCTTCGGCGACGCCTCCCGGATCGCGTCGATGTAGGCGCGCGGGTGCGCACGCGCGATCGCGTCGATCTCGGCGCGCGGCGCGTCCTCGCGCTTGAGCGGGTTGAAGCGCTCGTCCGCGAGCATGCGCTCGATCGCACGCAGCCGGTCCGGCCGTTCGGGATGCCCGGGCGGCGTGAGATGGTTGAGGCCCGCCGGGTGGGTCAGCAGCAGAGTCGCCATCGATCTAACCTATCGGCTCGCGCGCGCTCTCGCCAGCGTACAAAAATACCAATCCGAACAATAAGATGACTCGCGACCGGAGGGGAACGAAAACTTCACGCGTCGCGTTCATGTTGAAGGGGATGAAGGAGCGAAGGCGCGGTTCAATGAGGCCGGACCCGTTCAGAGTACTGCTCGATGACGCCGCATGCCGGATGGAAGCGCTCGCAGCCATCGGGCATCAGCTCCGTGAGCAGTACGCCGAGCAGCTGACGGACCCATTGCCCGACGACTGGCAAGCGCGGCTGCGGCAACTGGCCACCATCGAGCAGCGTTCCAAAAAACGCTGAAACCGTGCCCGTCGCCTTCCGACGTTCTCATGATACCGGCTGCAGCGTCACGCCGGGGGGCGCGTGGATCTCGTCGGGCACGAAGAAATCCTGCTGCAGCGCCTGCGTCGGATCGACGCGGTAGCGATCGAAATCGGTGACGCCCTCACCGGCGAGAAACGTATCGTCGATCAGGAAACGGCCGGTGAAATCTTTCGCCGGCTTGTTGAATACCGCATAGGCCGCGTCTGCCAGGATCTCGGGCGTGCGCGAGCGGCGCATGAGCGTGTCGCCGCCGAGCAGGTTCTTGACCGCGGCGGTGGCAATCGTAGTGCGCGGCCACAGCGCGTTGACCGCGATGCCTTTCGCGCGCAATTCCCCGGCAAGCCCGAGCACCACCAGGCTCATCCCGAACTTGGCCATGGTGTAGGCGGTGTAGGGTGCGAACCATTTCTCCTGCATGTCGAGCGGCGGCGACAGCATCAGGATATGCGGGTTCGCGGCCTTCTCGAGATGCGGGATCGCGTGCTTGGAGGTGACGAAGGTACCGCGCGCGTTGATCTGATGCATCAGGTCGAAGCGCCGCATGTCGGTCTGCGTCACCGGCGTGAGCTGGATCGCGCTCGCGTTGTTGACCACGATATCGAGCCCGCCGAAGGTCGCGACCGTGCGCTCGATCGCGGTCTTGACGCTCTCCTCGTCGCGCACGTCGACCACCAGCGGCAGCGCCTTGCCGCCCGCCTGCTCGACCTCGGCGGCGGCGGTGTGGATGGTGCCCGGCAGCTTCGGGTGCGGCGTATCGGTCTTGGCGGCGATCGCCACGTTGGCGCCGTCGCGCGCGGCTTTGAGACCGATCGCAAGGCCGATCCCGCGCGAGGCCCCGGTGATGAACAACGTCTTGCCCTTGAGCGACATGACCGCCCCTTTCCGGCCGCGCGATGCGGCTCCGTCGGGCAATTCCTATATGCTCGACCGGCGCACGCAAGGACCGAGGTCATGCAGCTCACCGGCATTCATCATCTCACGGCAATCTCCGCCGATGCTCCCGGCAACGTGGCGTTCTATACCCGGGTGCTCGGCATGCGCCTGGTGAAGAAGACGGTCAACCAGGACGACGTGAGTGCCTATCACCTGTTCTACGCCGACGCGCTGGCGCGACCGGGAACCGACCTCACCTTCTTCGATTGGCCGGCGGCCCCCGAGCGTCGCGGCACCCACAGCATCAGCCGGACCGCGCTCCGCGTCGCGGGTGAGCCGACGCTGCGGTGGTGGGTCGATCATCTTTCCAAGGCCGGGGTGCGGCACGGCGGTATTGTGTCGCGCGATGGCCGGCCGACACTCGACTTCGAGGATCCGGAGGGACAGCGCCTCAGCCTGATCGACGACGGCGGTGCCGGCGAGGCCCACCCATGGCAGCGAAGCCCGATCCCGGCGGAACACCAGGTGCGCGGCCTCGGTCCGATCACGCTCAGCGTCCCCGACCTTGCGCCGACGGACGCCGTGCTGACCTCGGTCATGGGCATGCGCAAGACGCGCGACTATGCGCACGGCGAGAGCGCTGCCGACACCGTGCACGTCTATGAGATGGGCGAGGGCGGCCCACCCGCCGAACTGCACGTGGCGGTCCAGCCGAAGCTGCCGGCCGCGCGCCAGGGGGCCGGCGGCGTGCACCACGTGGCGTTCCGCACGCCGGATGAAACCCAATATGACGCCTGGGCCCGGCGCCTGCACGACATGAAGATCTCCAACAGCGGCAAGATCGACCGCTTCTATTTCCGCAGCCTGTATTTTCGCGAGCCGAACGGCATCCTGTTCGAGATCGCCACCGATGGGCCCGGCTTTGCGACCGACGAGCCCATGGAGTCGCTCGGCGAGAAGCTGGCGCTGCCGCCATTCCTCGAGCCGCGTCGGCGCCAGATCGAAGCCGGGCTCAAGGCGCTGTGAGCCTGCCGGCCGCCGGCGGTATGCCGGGGGCGGGGTGCCGCTGGCCTGCTACGGATCAAAATACCGTCGTCGAGCGTTAACGCACGTCATGCGCAGGTTGCTGCTCGTCGTCCTGATCCTGGCATTCGGCATCGACTCTGCCGACGCCCGCCGCCGCAAGCACCGCTACCGGCCTTACCCTCCCGTCTACATGATCCCGCCGGATGCCCCGGCGGCCGCGATGCCGGCAATGCGCGATTTCGACCCACGGCGGACGCAGCCTGCGCCATCGGCGCCGCGCCGGGACGGGCCGCTGCGTTACGCCTACGGCAACCCGGCGGAACTGGTCCCGCCCGACTGGCAACTGCAGCCTTCCGATCCGAATTGGAAGGGCCGGCGCTTCATGTCGCCGGACGCGACGGCCTGGCTCGCCATCTACGCCGTTCCGGTCGCAGACCGCCCAGTTGCGGAGCACATGCAGGCGCTCGCCTTCGTGGAAGGCGAGGAAATCACCTACCTGCGCGGCGAGCGGACCTGGATCGCCGTTTCGGGCACCAAGGGCGACCGCATCTTCTATCGCAAGGCCGTGCTCGCCTGCGCCGGCAAGCGATGGCACCACGTCGCGTTCGAGTATCCGGCGGCCGCCAAGCGCAGCATGGACGAGTTCGTCAACCGCGCCGCCGAGGCCGTGCACGACAGCCAGAACGACGGCTGCGAGACCCCGGTCAGCGCGACGCGCTGACGCCGCCGAGGCTTACGCCAGCGCCGCCTCCGCTTCGTTGACGCTCGCCTCGCCGTCGATCACGGCGCGCTCGAGCCCCGATGCCTGCACCGCGACATTCTCGGCGAAGAAGCGGGCAGTTGCGATCCGGCCCGGCGCATCCGACGCGCCGTTACCGGCGCCGCGCTGCGCGGCAAGCGCCTCCTCGGCGAGCGCGCAACCGCCGGCCGCGTGCCCGAACAGCCGCAGGTACGGTGCCGCGCCGGCGAGCGCCGCTTCCGGCCGGCTCTCCAGTGCTTCGAGCAACCATGCGGAGGCACGGTCGAGACTTTCGATCGCCTCCGCCAGCCGGATGCCGGCAGCGCCGAAGCCCGGATGGTTGCTGGCCGCGACCGAGGCCGCGGTCTCGCGCAACTCGCCGAGATAGGCATTGACCGCCGCCCCGCCGGACAGCGGCAACTTGCGGGTGACGAGATCGATCGCCTGGATGCCGTTGGTGCCCTCGTAGATCGGCGCGATGCGGGCGTCGCGATAGTGCTGGGCGGCGCCGGTCTCCTCGACGAACCCCATGCCGCCGTGCACCTGCACGCCGAGCGAGGCCACCTCGGTGCCGATATCGGTCGAGAATGCCTTGGCGACCGGCGTGAGCAGCGCCGCACGCTCGTATGCGGCCGCGCGCGCCGCCTCGTCAGCGGCGAGATGCGAGGCATCGATCGCGGCCGCGGTCTTGTAGCAGATGGCGCGCGCCGCCTTGGTGAGCGCCCGCATGGTCAAGAGCATGCGCTTGACGTCCGGATGCGCGATGATCGGGCTCGATTCCTTGGCGCCCGGCGCGCGGCCCTGCCGCCGCTCGCGCGCAAAGGCGAGCGCCTGCTGGGTCGCGCGCTCGGCGATCGCCACGCCCTGCAATCCCACCGCCAGCCGCGCGTTGTTCATCATCGTGAACATGCAGGCGAGCCCGCGGTTCTCCTCGCCGACGATCCAGCCGATCGCGCCGCTCTTGTCGCCATAAACCATCGTGCAGGTCGGCGAGGCGTGGATGCCGAGCTTGTGCTCGATCGAGTGGCAGCGCAGGTCGTTGCGCGCGCCCGGCGTGCCGTCGGCGTTGGGCAGGAACTTCGGCACCAGGAACAGAGAGATGCCGCGGTTGCCGGGCGGCGCGTCGGGCAGGCGCGCGAGCACGAAATGGATGATGTTGTCGGTGAGGTCGTGCTCGCCATAGGTGATGAAGATCTTGCTGCCCGTGATGCGATAGCTGCCGTCGCCGGCGCGCTCGGCGCGCGTGCGCAGCGCGCCGACGTCGGAGCCGGCCTGCGGCTCGGTGAGCTGCATGGTGCCGGTCCACTCGCCGGACACGAGCTTCGGCAGGTACAGTCGCTTGAGCTCGTCGGACGCGTGCGCCGCCATCGCCTCGACCCCGCCCATGGTCAGGAACGGGCCGAGCCCGAACGCCATGCACGCCGCGTTCCACATCTCGATGCAGGCGGCGTTGAGCGTGTGCGGCAGCCCTTGCCCGCCCCATTGCGTCGGCGCCGCCAGGCCGGTCTAGCCCGCCGCCGTCCAGGCCGTGTAGGCCTCCTTCCAGCCCGGCGGCATGGTGACGTTACCGTCCTTGAACGGCGTGCCGTGCTTGTCGCCGACGGCATTGAGCGGCGCGATCACGTCGGTTGCGAACTTGCCGGCCTCCTCGAGCACGGCATCGACCACGTCTTCGGTCAGGTCGCCATAGAGCCCCGCATCGATCGCGCGCGTCAGGCCGGCCGCATGCTTGAGCGCGAAGGCGATATCGGCGACGGGGGCGGCGAACGTCATGGCTCATGCTCCAGATCGGCGGGCTGCGAGGGTCATTTGCGACCTCGCCCTTCGAGACGCTCGGCCGCCGACCTCGGCAAGCCCGAGTTCGGCGCCCTCGCTCCTCAGCGTGAGGTCGCAATAGTCGTAGGACCTCATCCTGAGGAGCCACACGTAGCGCGGGCGTCTCGAAGAATGGCCGCGCAAGCAGACTGACTATTACCGCATTTCGACGCGACTTGACGAGGTTGCGGCGGCAGCGCACATCCGCTCCCAATCTAACGCCGCCACGGCTGCGCCAAAAGAGCGAAAGACGTGCCGACCACGCTCGCGACCCGGGTCATCGGGACCGATTCTGCCGCGCTTGCCGCCGCGCAACGCGTGCTCGCGGACGGCGGCCTGGTGGCGTTCCCGACCGAGACCGTGTACGGGCTCGGCGCCGACGCGACCGACGGCCGCGCCGTCGCACGGCTCTATGCGGCCAAGGGACGCCCGGCGTTCAATCCCCTGATTGCCCATGTGACGGACGCGGGCGCTGCGCGCCTGCTGGGCCGCTTCGATCCCGCCGCCGAGCGGCTCGCCGCTGCGTTCTGGCCCGGCCCGTTGACCTTGGTGCTGCCAAAGGCTCCGGGCTGCACGGTCGCGGATCTGGCGACCGCCGGCCTCGATACGATCGCGCTGCGCGTGCCGGCGCATCCGGTCGCGCGCGCTCTGCTGGCTGCGTTCGGCCGCCCGATCATGGCGCCGTCGGCCAACCGCTCGGGCCACGTGTCGCCGACGACTGCCGAGCATGTGCTGGCCGACCTCGTCGGTCGCATCGATCTCGTCATCGATGCCGGCCCGACCGAGCTCGGGCTGGAGTCCACGATCATCGCCTGCACCGATGCGGCACCCGCGCTCCTGCGACCTGGAGGCATCGCGCGCGAGGCGATCGAGCGCGTCCTTGCGGTGCCGCTCGCCGACGGGCCGCCGGATGCCGATGCCGCCGCCCTTGCTCCCGCGGCGCCCGGAATGCTCGACTCGCACTACGCGCCGCGCGCCGCGCTGCGGCTCGATCCAAGCGTGGTGAACGACGGCGAGGCGCTGCTCGCCTTCGGGCCCGGTCTGCCACCCGGAGCCGAGCGCGCGGTGCGCGTGCTCAACCTTTCGCCGACGGCCGACCTCGTCGAGGCCGCTGCCAACCTGTTCTCGCACCTGCGCGCGCTCGACCGCTCGGGCGCAACGACGATCGCGGTGACGCCGATCCCGCACGAGGGCCTCGGCGAGGCGATCAACGATCGCCTGCGCCGCGCCGCGGCGCCGCGGTGAGCCGCAGCGCGACCAGGCATCGGTCGTCATCTGCGAGGAGGAAAGCCACGCCTCAACTCGCCGGCGTGAGCTCTATCGTCTCGTGTTCAGCCAAAAAGGCGGCGTATCGCAAGGCCTCGTCGAGGTCGGCGGATTCGAGATAGGGATACGCTTGCAGAATCTGCTCGCGGGTTTCTCCCGCTGCCACTAGCCCAAGCAGACGGGCCACCGGAAAACGAAGGCCTCGAATGCAGGGCTTGCCTGTGCACACCGCTGGATCAATGGTGATACGTGTGAAGGTCATTCCCAAACCGTGCCTCAAACGGTTGCCTGCAAGCCAGCCCACGCACGGATGAATTCTCGGCACTTGCCGCATCCGGCCGTTACGGCCGCGCGGCCGCCGGCGTGCCGCCGCCAAAAGTGCCGGCGAGGGTGCGGGTGCGGCGCGTGTCGATGCTCACATAGGCCGTCATGCCGGCGCGCAGCGGCGGCTCGCCCGGGCGCTCGATCAGCCGCAGCCGCACCGGCAGGCGCTGCACCACCTTCACCCAGTTGCCGGAGGCGTTCTGCGGCGGAAGGATCGCGAACTCCGCGCCGGTGGCGGGGCTGATGCTTTCGACCTCGGCCTCCCAGGTGACGTCGGGATGCATGTCGAGCACGACGGTCGCCTTCTGCCCGACCACCACATAGGTCAGATCGGTCTCCTTGAAATTGGCCTCCACCCACGGCCGCCGGTCGGCGACCAGCGAGAACAGCGGCGTCTGCGCCTTCACCTGCTCGCCGAGCTGGAGCTTGAAATTGACCACGGTGCCGTCGCGCGGCGCCTTGATCTCGGTATGGGCGAGGTCGAGGGCCGCGCGATCGCGCATCGCCTGTTTCTCGCGCACGGCCGGATAGTGGTCGGTCGGCAGGTTGGTGTCGCCGCCGAGCGCCGCCTCCACCCGCACGATGCGCGCGTGCAGCATGGCGAGGCGGTCGCGCGCCTGCATGGCTTCGCTGTCCGCCTGCTCCAGCCGCGACGCCGGGCTCACGCCGCGGCCGGACAGGTCGCGCTGGCGCCTGGCCTGGGTCTCGAAATAGCTGAGCCGGTTCTCGGCTTCGGTCGCTTCGGCCGTGGTCTCGCGCAGGTTGGCCTTGAGCATCTCGACTGCGGCGCGCGCCGAATCGACCTCGGCTTCGGCGCGGGCGAGCGCCAGCCGGTACGGCTCCGGATCGAGCCGCACCAGCACGTCGCCGGCCTTGACGGCGGCGTGGTCGCGGCCGCGAACCTCGACGATGCGGCCCGGCACCTCGCTTGCGACCTGGGCAATGTCGGCCTTGACGAAAGCGTTCTCGGTCGTGGCGTAGCGGCCGCCTTGCAGCCACAGCAACAGCGCGGCGGCGAGCACCAGCGCCGGCACGCCGATGAGCAGGAGCGGCCGCAGGGCCCTGCGCCGGTCGCTCGTCACGGCGCGGCGCTCCCGTTGTGGCGGCGCGGCCGGCGCACGCTCGGGCGCGCTCCGCCGCCGCGCGCCGGACTGCCGTTTCTGGCCGCCCCATTGCCATCGACCACCGCGACCAGGCTCTCCTTGACCCGCGCCAGCAGCCGCACGAGCTGCGCCGCCTCCCGCCGCGAGAGGCCGGCGAGGGCGTCGTCGACCGTCACCTCGGCGATCCGCCAGATCCGCTTGTGCACCCGCTCCGCTTCCGGCGTGAGATAGATCCGGTTCACCCGGCGGTCGCCTTCCTGGGCGCGGCGCTCGACCCAGCCCTTGGTCTCGAGCCGGTCGATCATGCGGCCGGCGCTCGCCTTCTCGACCTCCATCATCTCGGCCAGCTCCGACTGCGAGGCGCCGGGGCGGCGGTGCAGGCGGGTGAGCACCAGCCATTGCGAGCGGGTGAGGCCGAGCCGGCGCACACGACGGTCGAACACCGTGCGCAGGAAGCGCGCGATGTCGGAGATCATGACGCCGATGTGCTCGTCGGTGTTCGGCATGGCGCGCTGGCCTGGGCGCCGTTAGTAAGCTAGGTTACCATCGCATAGCATACCTTTACCGGAAGCATAATGCCAAGGGCATGTGGCCATCGTTCGAGATGCGTCGCTCACGCGACGCTCCTCACAGGATGAGGCCTGCTCATCGAAGAGCGATCGCGTGACAGCAAGCGCCACCAGCACCGACGCCGCCGGCGCCGCCGGCCTCACCTCCGCCGGCCGGCGCTACCTGATCATGTCGAGCGTGGTGCTCGCGGCCTCGCTCTACGCCACCGCGCTGCTCACCACCTCGACCGTGCTGCCGCAGATGCAGGGCGCGATGTCGGCGACCCAGGACGAGATCGCCTGGGTGATGACCTTCAACATCCTGGCGACCGCGGTGGTGACGCCGACCACCGGCTGGCTGGTCGCCCGCTTCGGGGCGAAGCGGGTGATGCTGTGGTCGATGCTGTTGTTCTCGACCGCGACGCTGCTGTGCGGGCTCGCGCGCTCGCTCGAGATGCTGGTGCTGTGGCGGATCGTTCAGGGCGGCGCCGGCGCCCCGGTGGTGCCGTTGGCGCAGACCATCCTGCTCAACACCTTCCCGCGCCGGCAGCACGCCATGGTGCTGTCGATCTTCGGCATGGCGGTCGGCGTGGCCCCGGTGTTCGGTCCCGTGCTCGGCGGCTATCTGGCCGAGGCCTACGGCTGGCGCTGGTCGTTCTACATGCTGGTGCCGGTCGGGATCGTCACCGTGATCGGCGTGCGGCTGGCCCTGCCGGCCGATGCGCGTCCCACCCGGGTGCAGCTCGACTGGACCGGATTCCTCGCGCTCGCGACCGCGCTGGCGGCGCTGCAGCTCGTGCTGGCGCGCGGCGTGCGGCTCGACTGGTTCGCCTCGCGCGAGATCGTCATCGAGTGCCTGGTCGCGGGTCTCGCCTTCTACGTGTTCCTGGCGCACTGCCTGACCACCGACAAGCGGCCGTTCCTGAACCTGCGGCTGCTCAAGGACCGCAACTACGCGGTCGGCCTGGTGCTGGTGACGATCTACGGCATGCTCAACTTCACCCCGATGGTGCTGCTGCCGCCGCTGCTGCAGCAGCACCTCGGCTACAGCGACGCGCTGGTCGGCCAGGTCATCGGCTGCCGCGGTATCGGCATGACCGCGGGCTTCCTGACCGCGGGCTTGATGAGCCGAATGGACCCGCGCCTCGGCATGAGCCTCGGCTTCCTGCTGCAGGTGCTGGCAGGCCTGTGGATGCTCACGTTCGATCTCAACGTCTCGATGGAGCTGCTGGTCTGGAACAGCCTGCTGCAGGGCTTTTCGGTCGGCATCATCTGGGTGCCGCTGTCGATCGTCGCCTTCGATACGCTCGCCCCCGCCGACCGGGCGGAGGCGTCCGCCGTTTTCCATCTGCTGCGCAATATCGGCTCGAGCCTGTTCATCTCGCTCTCGGTCGCCGAGATCGTGCTCGCGACCGGCGCCAACTACAGCCGCATGACCGAGATGATCACGCCGTTCAACGCCGCACTGACGATGCCGGCGGTCGCCGGGGGATGGACGTTCGACACCGTGCCGGGGCTTGCCAAGGTCGCGGGCGAGATCGCGCGCCAGGCGGCGATGATCGGCTACCTCAATGCCTTCGTGCTGTACACGGCGGCGTCGGGGATGGGAGTGGCGCTGGTGCTGATCGTTCGGCGCCGCGGGCTTAGGCGTGGCGGCGAGTAAGTCCTACCCCTGCCATCTGCGAGCAATGCCGTTGCTGCGGCACATCAGGCTTGCCCCGCCGCATTGACCAATCGCGCGGCAGGTGATGTTGTCACTGCGTCAATCCTTGGCTCACATTAGGCTCCCTGCGAGTCCGCACGTCGGGTGTCGCAAATCTCTGCGACGCTCCGCCTTATTCGCTCGGCATATTCATGACGGCCAACTCGGTCGAGCGTAGCGGCGACCTCCTCGCCGACCACTACGGCTTCGGGTTCCGCCCCGGCGGAAGCGAGCAGGCCTGCAAGTACCACGCCGATGTCAACGATGGCATCAGGACGGCCTATTCGCTGAGCTATCCCGTAGCTCTGCAGCAGATCCTGTTGAGCTTGTCGCATTTCCTCTTCACTGGACAATCCCTTGGCAAGGCGTAGACGAGCGGTCTTGAAACGAATGCCCATAACCATTTCGGCATCGCGCATTCGTTCGGCGGTGGGCATGTTTTCGAGGTGAAGTCTGATGGCGCCGTCTAGCTCCCCGCGGGCGGCCAGGGCGTCGGCCATTCGATCTTTGAGCATCGCCAGCTCGCGGACGTCGCCAAGCTTCTCGAAGATCGGAAGCTGCTCTTCGGTTCTGATCTTGAACGCCTTATCGAGCTCGCCCCGCGCTTCGAAGATGTCCGCGATCTTGCCCTTCGCAATGGCGACCGAGCGCACCTCACCAAGCTTCTCGTAAGTCGGAAGCTCCTCCTCGGTTCGAATCTTGAGCGCCGCGTCGAGGTCGCCCCGCGCGTAGAGGACGTCAGCGATCTTACCTTTGGTTGCCGCGAGTGATCGCGCGTCGCCGAGCTTCTCGAAGATCGCGAGCTGCTCGGTGATGATCTTGAGCGCCGTATCTAGGTCACCGCGGCAATAGAAGACCTCAGCGATCTGAATATTGACTATCGCCCGGGCGCGCAATTCGCCAAGCCTCTCGTAGATGGGCAGCTCTTCCTCGGTTCTGATCTTGAGGGCTCCGTCAAGGTCGCCGCGCGCTTGTAGGATCTCTGCGATCTTGCCCTTGGTCACCGCTATGGCCCGCACCTCGCCGAGTTCCTCATAGATCGGCAGTTCCTCCTCGGTTCTGATCTTGAGCACTGCGTCGAGGTCTCCGCGATCATGGAGGATGTCGGCAATCTTACCTTGGGTGACCGCCCGTTCGCGCACGTCGCCAAGCATTTCGAAAATCGGAAGCTCTTCCTCGGTCCTAATCTTGAGAGCCCCTTCGAGGTCGCCGCGTGCATGTAGGATGTCGGCGATCTTGCCCTTGGTCAGCGCCATTGAGCGCGCGTCATCGAGCTTCTCGTAGATCGGAAGTTCCTCTTCGATTCTGATCTTGAGCGCTCCGTCGCGGTCGCCCCGGGCGTCCAGGATATCTGCGATTCGACCTTTGGCGACTGCCCATTCGCGCACCTCGCCGAGCATTTCGAAAGCGGGAAGCTGCTCTTCGATTCGAACCTTAAGGGCACTGTCGAGGTCACCTCGGTCATGGAGGATGTCGGCGATCTTGCCCTTGGTCACCGCCGACTCGCGGAGGTCGCCGAGTTTCTCGTATGTCGCAAGCTCCTCCTCGGTTCTGATCATAAGAGCCCCATCGAGGTCGCCGCGGGCGTGAAGGATGTCGGCAATCTTGCCTTTGGTAACCGCCAAACCGCGGACATCGCCCAAACTCTCGAACGTGTGCGCCGCGCCCTGTAGGTGTGCAATCGCTTGGGCAATCTCGCCCTTTTGCTTCAGCCGTTCAGCGTACGTGGCTTGCAACTGCGCATGCGCAACCGCGTCTTTTGCGCTCGAAGCGAAGCCCCATTCGAAAAGCTGATCTTGCAGCTTCACGTCGCCCAGCCGTGCGGCGCATTCCGCGCCTATCCTCACCAGCCGCAGATCGTGCTCTCCCGCCACCTTCTGCACAAAGGTAATGGCGGGGAAGATGACCATGTCGAGGGCACGATAGGCGTCGTTCAGACCACGGAATAGAAATCCAGCTGCGGGAAGGGCCGCCTTGTTGATCACACATACGTCTGCTTCGGCCAGAATGGCCAAGCGCGTCACAGTTATCGCGCGCGAGTCTGCCGGCAGATTGCCGGTCGCATCGGCCCAAGCATCGAACAGCGGCGAGACCACGGCCTCAGCCAGACGCTTCGCCTCCTCTTGCGATAAAGAATCGAAAATCTGCCGAGCATCGCGGTTCACCTGCGCCGCCAGCGGCTCGTCCGCCGGCCCATAAGCATCGAGCAGACCGAGGCCAAGTAGGCGCACCAGCGCACGTTCCGGCTCAGCAACGCCGATGGCATGGCCGGCAACCTCCAGAACACTTTGCGGGACGGGAACGTCGAAAAGCAGCGCCGCCCGCACCTGCTGGGTTTCGGACTCCGTCAGCCCAGCCTTGATGGTCTCGATCTCGACCCGCGTTGGCACTTGGCTCCCCCGAACAGCGCGCCACCGTCAAGCAAGGTAGCGCGCACGCCATTGTGCACGCCAGAGTATTGTAGTTCCAGAGGCCCGAACCTTGCTGCGGCCAAATCGCCTCACGTTCCAACCGCCGTTCAAAGAACGCCGCCAGCCTGTCGATCTGCGTCTTAGACCAGTCGAAATCCGCCGCCGACGGCTCGTAGAGCGCGGCCCCCGGTGCATGTCGCGCTCGCCTCCTCGCCGGGGAAGCTAACGGTCGAATGGCGCGATCTCTCGGCGGGTAACGTCAATTGTTCTGTGTCAGCCGGAAAGGGTACTGACGCCCGGTTGATCTGTCTGATGGGCAAAGACTTGGCGAGACGATTGTGAGGCATTCCCAAAGATTGCTGCAACTTGACAGCACGGCGGAGAGTTGCGCCTTCCTCGGGTGGGGCAGCAAGGCGAACGGATGGATCAGCAATGCGGACGTCGGCGAATGGCTGGCCACTCACAAATCATCTCGGCAATCTTGAAAATCTCACCGAAGGAGACAATACTAGTCAGACTAGTTTCTATAGGAAAATACAGTGTCAACAAATAGTTGGAAGCTCCAAGACGCGAAAGCCCGGTTCTCCGAGCTGGTCCGCCAGGCTCGCAAAGGGCAGCCGCAGCGGGTCACGGTGCACGGCAAGGACGCTGTCGTCGTGGTCGACCCGGAACGCTTCGAGATCAGGCCGAAGGGTGCAGCCCCCGTCACGATGGCTGAGTTCATCGAGCGGTCGAAACCCTATCGCGCCAAAGATCCATCGGAGGAAGTGGAGTTCGATCGGAGGATTGAAATGGATTTTCGCCCTGCTCCGTTTGAATGGCCAGAGGATCAATCTTGAAGTGGCTGATCGACACCAATGTGATTTCGGAGAGCACGAGCAGCAGGCCTCAAGCAATGGTGCTCGCATGGATTGCCGGTCAGCCAGCCGAAGATCTGGCTATCAGTATTGTGACGATGGCCGAGTTGCGTGACGGTGCCGAGACAGCGCCAACAAATGAACGGCGGGGTTCGCTGCTTCACTGGATCGAGCGGCAGGTGGAACCGGCATTTCGTAATCGGATCCTTCCGGTCACGATCGATATTCTAGCGGATTGGCTGGCACTTGCCCGTCGTCTGGCAGCCGCCAGACAGCCGCGTTCCGCGCCCGATCTTCTTATCGCCGCGACAGCACGCGTCCACGGGTTGGTCGTGGTCACACGCAATTGGCGAGATTTCGCTCTGACCGGCGTTCCTGTCTTCAATCCTTGGACAGGCGAGAAGCAGTAAGATCGCCAAGGATGAGCTGCTCCCGGGGAATCGGGCTTCGCGCAAAGTCAATTGCTTTGCGCCGCGCGCCCCTGCTGGAAGAATTTCGCCAGCGTGTCGATCTCGGTCTTCGACCCGTCGAAATCCGACGCCAGCCGCTCGTAGAGCGCGGCCGTGCCCTCGTACATGTCGCGCTCGGCGTCCTCGCCGAGGAAGCTCGCGATCTCCTCCATCTCGGCTACCCAGCGGTAAGCCTTCGAGAACATCGCCGGCACGCTGCGCGTCAGGTAGGCGAGCAGCGCCGGCTGGCTTGCCGCGAGCTCGGCATGGAGCGCGTCGGAGACGCCGGCGCGGTGCGCGCCGAGCACGAGCGCGGAGCCGAGCGCGGTCAGTCCCTTGGTCAGTCCGCCGTACGACATCTTGAGCGCCGAGGCGTCGCCGGCCTCGCCGTCCATCGCGCGCACGTCGAGCCCATAGCCGCCGAGCGCCTCCACCTGCCGCGCCTCGCGGCCGGAGACATAGAAGCGCGGGCCGGCGTCGCCAACTTTCGGCGGCGGCCCGATGATGCCGGCGTCCGCGAACGGGCATCCGGTCTCGGCGACGACCTCGGCGATCCGACGCACCGTTGCGGGGCTCACCGCGTTGCACTCGACATAGAGCGGCTTGTGGTTGCCGGCATCGAGCGCCGGCGACAGCCGCTCCGCCAGCGGCAGCGCCTGCCCCGGCGGCACGATCGAGAGCAGGAAGTCGGCCTGCGCGATCTCGGCATCGGCGACCGGCCGCATGCCGGCCGCTGCCGCCCGCTCGGCGCTTGCGGCGCTGCGGCCTTCGAGCGAGGTCAAAACCTCGAGCCCTTGCTGCACCAGGCGCGCGCCGACCGCCGCCCCCATGTTGCCCGGCGCGATCACCGCCACGGTCGGTTTCATCTGCTGCTCCGTATTTGTTCCGTTCATTGCGATCAGCGCCGACCTTCTTCGTAGGAGCGTGGCCGCATGGCTTCACGCCTGTCCATGTAGTGTCATCCCGGCTCTCGCGCCTTTCGGCGCTCGGCCGCGACGACAGCAGAGTCAGTTCGTCGGGCTAGGCAGGCCGCCGCACAGCCTGTCCGCACGCGCCCGGCGTTGCATCGGCACCACTCGGACTATAATGACCGCATGATGCAGCCGAGCACCATTGCCGCCGACCCGCAAGTGCTGTCGCGCCTGGCGGCGATTGTCGGCGAAAAGCATGCGATCACCGATCCGGCCGAGCAGGCGCCGTACCTGGTCGAGATGCGCGGCCTCTACCACGCGCGCACCCCGATGGTGCTGCGCCCCGGCTCGGTCGCGGAAGTCGCCGCCATCCTGCGGCTGGCGTCGGAGACCTCGACCCCGATCGTGCCGCAGGGCGGCAACACCGGCCTCGTCGGCGGCCAGGTTCCGCACGACAGCGGCGAGGAGATCGTGCTCTCGCTTAAGCGGCTCGACCGCATCCGCGAGGTCGATCCGACCTCCAACACCATCACCTGCGAGGCCGGCGTGATCCTGCAACGGGCGCAGGAGGCGGCGGCCGCCGCCGACCGCTTGTTTCCGCTCGCGCTCGGCGCCGAGGGCAGCTGCACCATCGGCGGCAACCTGTCGAGCAATGCCGGCGGCACCGGCGCGCTCGCCTACGGGGTGGCGCGCGACCTCGTGGTCGGGCTCGAGGTCGTGCTCGCCGACGGGCGGGTGTGGCACGGCCTCAACAAGCTCAAGAAGGACAACACCGGCTACGACCTCAAGAACCTGTTCGTCGGCGCCGAGGGCACGCTCGGGGTGATCACGGCGGCGGTGCTCAAACTGTTCCCGCGCCCGCGCGCGACCGAGACCGCGATGGTCGGGCTCGCCTCGCCCGCCGACGCGCTTGCGTTGCTCGATCTCGCGCGCGAGCGCGCCGGCGCAAGCGTCAGCGGCTTCGAGCTGATGGTGCGGCTCGGGTTCGATTTCCTGCGGCAGTTCCGCCCGCAGACGCGCGAGCCGTTGTCGGAGCAGTACCCGTGGTACGTGCTGCTCGAGCTCTCCTCGCCGGCGCGCGAGGGCCTGCGCGACACCATCGAGGAGATCCTCGGCGCGGCCGCCGAACGCGGCATCATCGCCGACGCCACGATCGCGGCGAGCCTCGAGCAGGCGAACGAGTTCTGGCGCATGCGCGAATTGTTCGCCGAGGTGCAGATCCCGGCCGGCGGCTCGATCAAGCACGACGTCTCGGTGCCGGTCGCGGCGGTGCCGGCGTTCGTCGCCGAGGCGACCGCCGCGGTCGAGGACATGATCCCGGGCTGCCGGCCGATGCCGTTCGGCCACCTCGGCGACGGCAACATCCACTTCAACGTCAGCCAGCCGGTCGGCGCCGACAAGGCCGCCTTCCTGGCGCGCTGGGGCGAGATGAACGCGCGCGTGCATGCGATCGTGCAGCAGCACGGCGGCTCGATCTCGGCCGAGCACGGCATCGGGCAGCTCAAGCGCGACCTGCTGCCGGCGGTGAAGGACCCGGTGGCGATGCAGCTGATGCGCGCGCTCAAAGCCACCCTCGACCCCAAGGGCATCCTCAACCCCGGCAAGGTTTTGTGAGCATGGCCGCGCCGCTCGCGATCGCGCCGCTGACCGACGCCGACGTCGAGGCAGTGGTCGCGCTGTGGGAGCGCTGCGGGCTCACGCGGCCGTGGAACGACCCGCGCGGCGACATTGCGCTGGCGCGCCGCGGGCCGAACTCGGCGATCCTGGTGGGCCGGAGCGGGGATGCGCTGGTCGCCGCCGTCATGGTCGGTCACGACGGCCACCGCGGCTGGTTCTACTACCTGGCGGTCGATCCCAGCCGCCAGGGCCTTGGCTTCGGCCGCCAGATCACGGCGGCGGCGGAGGCGTGGCTCTCCGCGCGCGGCATCGCCAAGGCGCAGCTGATGGTGCGGCCCGGCAACGAGCAGGTGCGGGCCTTCTATGAGGCGCTCGGCTACGGCGAGCAGGAGCGGGTCGTATTTGCCCGCTGGCTCGACGGCCGCCCGCTGACGCCGTGATGCTGCCCTGCGAAAGGATGGTGCGGCGCGAATTTGATAATACAAGTGATTTACAAATTCGGCGCCCGGCAACGGGACCATTGCGGTTGCGCCGCACCAAAAATGCACCACCCCGGTTTTGCGAATTGCGACATATGTGCAACAGCGTGATATACCGGCAACGGTAAGTCGACAGGGCGTTTTTCCCGCGGTGCGGAAGTTCGTTTTGTGCTCCAGGTTGACGCTGAACGCCAGGTTCACGTGAGGCTCCAAACCCGCCTCCTTACGCGCGGACATTGTATCGAACGAAACATGAACACGCAAGCGCGGCGGAGAAAAAAACCGCCTCCCCAACGCTCGCGTACAGGGTGGTATCCGGCTCGGCATTGCGAGCCGAAGCCGAAGTCATCCGGTACGATGGGGCAGTGTCGCGATTGAGGGGAAGGTCGCGCAATGAGCGATGAGCTTGCGCTGTGGGCTGCTGCAGGCATTGCACTCCTGATGCTTGGTGCAGTCGCCTATGTGGCTCACCGAAGACAGCGTAGCGTGCTCGGCTGGTTCCTGCTCGCGCTCCTGATCACGGTGCCGCTCGCCCTCCTCGCGCTGATCGCTCTTCCGGTGCGTGGGCACCCGTCGACGCCGGCCCGCCGTGCGCTTGGGATAGGATTGATCCTGGTGGGGGCCACGGTCGTCCTCGCGTTCATCGGGTCGCTGGGCTATGACTTTAGTGGCGGCCGAGGTCATTAGCCCGCCCACCTAGGCCGCGCGCTTGCGTCGACCTCAAGGCTTAAGCGTCAGCGGAATCAATGTCAGCCGGTTGCGCGAACGAGCCGCGGGTTCGCCCCGCCGCCCCAGTCCTCCAGCCACAGCTCCGGCTGCTCGCGCCGGAACCGCGCGACCAGCTCGACGCAATCGCGGGCGGCCGCGCTCGTCTTCGGGTCCATGACCACGACCTCGATGCCGCGGGCGCGCATGAAGCGGATGGTCTCGTCGCTTGAGGCGTTGACAGTGTCGCCGATCACGACCCGCGGGATGCCGAACTGGACGATGGCGCCGGTGCACATGAAGCAGGGCTGCAGGGTCGTGTACATCGTGGTGTCGTGGCGGTCCGCCAAGCGGCCGGCATCGCGCATCGCCGCCATTTCGCCGTGGACGATCGGGTTGCCCTCCTGCACCAGCGCATTGTGCCCCTTGCCGAGGATTTTTCCGCTGGCGTTGTCGACCAGCACGCCGCCGATCGGGCAGCCGCCTTCGCGGTAGCCTTTTGCGGCGAGCTCGAAGGCGGTGCGCATGTGGGCTTCATCGTCGAGATGCATGGGAGCGGCCCCCCTTTTCCTTGAGTCGGGCTGGATGCAGACAGCCACAGCGACATTCGCCCGTCCGGCTCAGGGGGCAGGTTAGGCCCAACAACTACCTGCAGGTCCGCTGCCAAGCGTGCCGGGAGGCGGCGTTCATTGATCCGGCCGAGGTGCGGCGGGCGGCCGACACTCAGGCTGCGGTCATGGTCGGAAGAACCAATAGCCGGCGACCCCTATCAGCATCAGATAGAGGAGAAGGATCAAGGTCCAGCCCATATTGTGGCGGATGACGGCACCTTCGTTGCGGACGAACTTGGTGGTCGATACGCCGACGCTGGCCGTTTGCGGGGCAACCGGCTTGCCGATCTCGGCACCGACCGAGTTGAGGGTTGGCAACAGCAGTGGCGGGAAGCCGAGAATCTGACCGACCAGCGCCTGGAGTTTGCCGAACATGGCGTTGGTCGAGGTGTTGCTTCCCGACAGTGCCACGCCGATCCATCCGAGGACCGGAGAGAGCAGGATGAAGGCGACGCCGATCTTGGAGAATGCGCTCGCCAGCGAGGCAGCCATGCCGGAATAATTGTAGACGTAGGCCAGGCCGAAGATGAACACACCGACGAGCAGTGCGCCCCACATCTGCTCCCAGGTCTTGCGCCAGATTCCGGCGAGCTGACTGCCGTTCACCCGCAGCAGCAGGGCGACGATCGACCATGAAACGAGAATCGCCGTGCCGCCGACGAACGGCGTCCAGTTGAAGACCGCCGCGATCGTCGCGCCTTGCGTGATCGAGGAGGCGGCGGAGACTTGAAGATGGAGCGCGATCATCCCCGGCAGGCTGGACCACGGTCCGGTCCAGGCCACGACTACGGCCACCAGCACGAGGATCGGTAGCCAAGCCTGGAATACGTCGCGACCCGAAAGCGCGTCAGCGGTCACCTTCGCGCTGGGCACAACCGGGAGGCCTCCATAACCCAACATTTCCGCCGGCCGCCAGACCATGAGCAGGACGAGCAAGCAACCGAAGCAGACGATGGCCCCCACTACGTCCGGCAGATAGGGCCCGAGATAAAGGCCGACCGGCAGCTGGCCCGCGATATAGCCCAGCGATCCGACTATTGCGAGCGGCCAGGCTCCCAACATGCCTTTCTTGCCGGACACGAGGTAAAGCAGGATCCAGGGTGGCAGCAACGCAAGGACAGCGACGATTTTGCTGACGGAGCCGGACAGCGCAAGCAGCGGATATCCGGTGACCGCGGCGAGCGCAATATGTCCGGCCCGGAGACATGGGTAACGGATTGTACCTAAGACATGGGTGACAACCTCGGACCGAACGGGTTGTCGAGGGGTTGCAAGGTTCTCTGCTCCAAGTCGATGTAACCGAGATCGTAGC
>Ga0111538_10000832_pt1 | contig 42696 bp, 42 predicted proteins | sample SoiMethybrSBSTD1_FD_79669 | JGI IMG/M metagenome (GOLD analysis project Ga0111538, IMG submission 79669) | Bulk soil microbial communities from a Populus tree surrounding site in Tennessee, USA - Soil MetaG P. TD hybrid SBSTD1 (version 2)... | ecosystem: Environmental > Terrestrial > Soil >...
CGTCCTCGCCGCGCTCGAAGCAGTTGAAGATGATGTCGAACAGCGACTCGACCACCGAGGCCGATTGACGCTTCGACAGCCCGTGCGCGGCCACCGCATTGATCAGATCGTTCTTGGTCAGCGCCGTCACCTCCTCTCGATCGCCACGGAGTCGTTCAGCCATTCCATGTAGGCGGCCGCGCCCCGCTCCACCGGTAGCGCGAGCACCTCGGGGACCGTGTAGGGATGCAGCTCGAGCACCCGCCGCTCCAGCTCGGCATAGCGGGTCTCGTCGGTCTTGATCACGAGCAGGCACTCCGAAACCTCTTCCCGCTGACCCTGCCAGCGATAGATGGACGTCAGTCCCGGGATCACGTTGACGCAGGCGGCGAGCCGCTCGTCCACGAGCACGCGGCCCAGGGCCGCGCCGGCGTCCGGTGAGGGCGCGGTGACGAGCACGACGCGCGCCCCGCTCACTTCGCCGGTCCCTGGGTGACGAACCCGCCCACACCCTTGGCGGCGAGCTCTCGCCTGCCTGCGGCGGCCGCCTCGCGCGTGACGTAGCCGCCCACCCGCACGATGTAGTGCGTGGCGCCGCCCGCGGCGGGCGCGGCGGGCATCCGACGGATGCGCACCTCGAGCCCTTCCCCGGCAAGCCGACGCGACAGCGCCACCGCGTCCTTCAGGTCCATGGCCGGCCGTACCACCACCGCGTCGCCGGAGACCTCCGCGGTGCCGGTCCCCTTGAGCGCGGCGGTCACCGCCTCGACGGTGGAGCCGTTCACCACGACCTCGTGCTGATTCGAGGACGCGGTCGCGCTCGAGCCGCCCTTCGCGGCTTGCGTCACCTCCACGGAGAAGCGCTCGTCACGGAGCTCCTTGGCGAGGCGCTCGGCGTTGTCGCCGTTGGCGAAGAGTCCGACCTGCACCCAGTACTCGCCGCCCGGCGTCGTGGGCGTCGCTGTCGACTGGCCGGATCCTGCCGAGGCCTTCGGCAGCGGCTTCGGGCTCGGCAGGGCCGCCGGCTCGGATTTGCTCGCCGGCTCGCTCTTGACCGCGACCTCGGGCCTACTCGGCGGGTCCGGCTTGGCCGAAGGCATCTCGGTCTTCGCGGGCGGCTCCGGCTTGGCCGCGGGCATCTCGGTCTTCGCGGGCGGCTCCGGCGTCGGCGTGGCGACCGGCGGCGCGGGTGTGGGCGCGGTCGCCGCGGTCTGGACCTTGGTGGGCTCGGTCCGCGGGGTCTCGGTCAGCGCCGGGCGAGGACTGGGCGGCGTGGGCCCGGAGAGCCACTGGAGAAGATAGGGCACCGTGATGACGAGGACGACGGCCAGCGCGCTCAGCACCAGCAGCGCGCGCAACCAACCCGCTGAGAGCACGCCGTGCTTGCTCCGGCGCTCCTCAGCGTCATCTCCCAAGTACTCGTCGTCCCGATCCGGGCTCACCCTCGGCATGCCCCCAGCAGAGAATTTGTCAACGGCTGCGCCATCTTAGCACAGCCAAGCTCAGGGCCAAGCGAATTCGAGGGTTTAGCGGCGGACTCGCCCTGCCCGGGGTCCAGCGTTCCGCCGGCCCACGCTCCTCCGAAAGAGGAGCCGGATTGGCGAGCCCTCGAAGGGGTGCGTATGGCGGAGGGAGTTCACGAGGTAGCGCTCGTACGAGAAGTGGATCTTGTCGGGCAGGTTCACGCGCAGCGCGAACGTCGGCGGCGATACCGCGACCTGCTGCGCGGATTGGAGGCGCAGCGGTGCGCCGCCCCACGACATGGGTCGCCGCTCGAGCGCGGCGCGGAACAGTGTGAGCAGCTCCCCAGGCTGCACGCGCTGCTGGGCCTCGGCCGCCACGCGATCCACGGTGTCGAAGAGATCTCCCAGGCCGGTGGCTTTCACCGCCGAAGTGAAGCAGATCGGCGCGTAGTCGAGGAACGGCAGGCGGTCGTGGATCTGCCCCGTGACGTCGGCGCGCGTGACCATGTTCGGCGGGACGAGGTCCCACTTGTTCACCACGACGATGACGGCGCGCCCGGCGTCGTGGGCATAGCCTGCGATGTGCGCGTCCTGCGCGGTGACGCCCTCGGTGGCGTCGAGCACGAGCACGGCCACCTGACAGCGCTCGAGGCTCTTGAGCGCCATCACCACCGAGAGCTTCTCGAGCGCCTCGGAGACCTTGCCCTTGCGGCGGATGCCCGCAGTGTCGATGAGGACGTACGGGCGGCCCCGGAACGTGAGTGGCGTATCCACGCTGTCGCGGGTGGTGCCGGGCGCCGAATGGACGAGCACGCGGGGCTGTCCTAGCACCGCGTTGACCAGCGACGACTTGCCGACGTTGGGCCGGCCGACGATTGCCACGTGGGGCCCGTCCGACCGCGCCTCCGCCACGGGCGGCGGCGCCGCCGCGCGGATCGCCTCGAGCAATTCCGCCACGCCGCGCCCGTGCTCCGCCGAGACCGGCTGCACCTGCGGGAAGCCGAGCCGGTGCACCTCCCCGAGCAGCGCATCCTGCGCGCCGCCGTCCACCTTGTTCGCCGCGACCACCACCGGCCGCCCGCTGCGACGCAGAATGCGCGCGATGTCTTCGTCCACCGGGGTGATGCCCTCGCGCGCGTCGACAGTGAACACCAGGAGGTCCGCTTCCTCGATCGCCTGCATGATCTGGGCGCGCATGGCCGCGACGAGATCGTCGGTGGAGTCCGGCTCGAAGCCGCCGGTGTCCACCGCCGTTCCCTGCCAACGCTCGAACGCCACCGTGCCGTAGAGCCGGTCGCGCGTGACGCCGGGCACGTCGCGCACGAGGGAGGAGCGGCGTCCGACCAGCCGGTTGAAGAGCGTCGACTTGCCCACGTTGGGCCGGCCCACGATGGCGATGACGGGACGGATCATCGAGGAGCGCTCCGGACCGCTCAGGCCCCGACGAGCGCGTCGAAGAGCGCGCGCGCCGCGGGCTCGACGGGCCGGACGGGCACGCCCAGCGCAGACGCGATTTCGCCGGGCGTGAGATCGTCGAGAAACACGCCGACGCTGTCGCGCAGGGCCACCGACGGGACGAGCACGGCCTCACCGAGCGCGGTACCTGCCAGCTGCCGCTGGATGTCGGCGCCGGTGAGGAGGCCCGCCACCTGAACGCTGCCGCCGAACCATTCATTTCTGATCGCGCGCACGCGCACGTCGAGATTCCCCACTCCGAAGCCCGCGAGCAGGCGCTCGAGGCGAGGCGCGTACATCTCACCGGTGACCACCGTCACCGCGCGGGGGCGCGCGAGCCGCGCGGGCGCGCGGCGCTTCACCCGGGCCCAGCCGTCCTCGAAGCGCCGGACGAGCCCGATACCGTCCTCGACCACGGGAAAGCCTTCGTAGGCGGCGCGCGAGGGAATGGGGAGCCCGGCCTGGAGGTAGAGCTCGTCACCGCCCCAGACGAACCGCGTGCCGAGGCGCGCGCGGAGCCCGGCCTGCCATCGGCCGATCGTTCCCACCAGGGCGCGCGCCTCGTCTGCGGCGAGCGTGCGGAGATCAGGCAGACGCTCCCGGTGCGCCGTTAGCCCCACCGGTACGACGGCGGTGGTTGCCACCGCCGGGTGGAGCGCGGACAGCTCGAGGATGGAGCGCTCGAGCTGCGGTCCGTCGTTCCACCCCGGGCAGAGCACGATCTGGGCGTGCATGCGGATGCCGGCACGGCCGAGGCGGGCCATGATCGGCAAGAGGTCGCGCTTCACGCGCGGCTCACCGAGCAGGCGGTGGCGCAGCTCGGGGTCGGTGGCGTGCACCGACACGTAGAGGGGCGAAAGGCGTTGGGTCTCGATCCGCTTCAGCTCGGACTCCTCGAGGTCGGTGAGGGTGATGTAGTTGCCGTGCAGGAAGGAGAGGCGGTAGTCGTCGTCCTTGACGTAGAGGCTCTTGCGCATGCCCCGCGGCAGCTGATGGATGAAGCAGAAGACGCACTTGTTCGCACAGGTGGAGATCTCCGACGGGGTGGGGGCGAGCAGCTCGAGGCCGAGATCCGCGCCGCGACGGTCGACGACCACGGACGCCCGGCCACCGTCGCGCTCCACCGCGCAGTTCAGCCGTGCTTCGCCGGCGTTGAAATGGAAATCGATAACGTCACGCACGGCCTGCCCGTTGATGGCGACGATACGGTCACCGGGGCGCAGGCCCCCCTGCTGCGCGGGCCCGCGCGCCGCCACCGCGCTCACCACCACGCCGTCCTTCTCGCTCTGGCGACGGGCCATCGCCTAGCTCCGCCCCATCACGCCGGCGGGCGGGTTCAGCTGCTTGAGTCCCTGCACGAGGTACTGCAGGCCCGAGGTCACGGTGAACACCGCCGCGAGCCAGGCGAAGAGCGTGGGAACGGTCGGCATGCGGAAGAAGAACGCCAGCATCGCAGCCAGCACCGCGGCCATCTGGCATACCGTCGACGTCTTGCCGATCCACGTCGGCGCGGGGTGTACGGTCCCGCCGGACACGTGGATGACGAGCACGCCGACCGACAGGATGAGGTCGCGGCTCACGACGACTGCGGTGAGCCAGAACGGGATGACCTTGAGGTACGTCAGGGTCACGAACGCCGAGGTCAGGAGCAGCTTGTCCGCCACGGGATCGAGAAAGGCGCCCAGGCGCGACTGGCTCCCCCGACTCCGCGCAATGTAGCCGTCGAGCATGTCGGTGAGGCTGGCCAGGCAGAACACCAGGAGGGCCTCGCCCGCCCGTCGATAGACGAGGAGGGTCACGAAGCCCGGAATCAGGAGGATCCGGAGGATGGTCAGCCAGTTCGCCAGTCCCATGGGAGAGCCGCACCCGCAGCGCATGGATTGTAGCACCGACCCCGCCGCAGGCCGCGGAGGCGCTGGCCCAGCCGGAGCCTTCTAGTCGTCCCGGCGATACGCCTCCAGCTGGCCGGCGAGACGGCGCGGCACCTCGACCTCGACGCGAATGCCCTCGGGCAGGTCGGCGCGGGCGATGACACGACCACGCTCGTAGCACAGGGCGAGGGCGGGGCCGTCGCGATACGGTATGAGGAGGCGGAGCCGTTCGGTCCGCGGCCGGAAGTGCTGCCCGATGCGTGCGAGCAGCGCCTCCACCCCCCGCCCTGTGCGCGCGGAGAGCGCCACCGCGTTGAACCGCGCGGTCAAGGCCTCGAGCGCGCTGTCATGGTCGAGGCGGTCGATCTTGTTGAGGGCGACGATGGACGGGCGCTCGGCGAGCTCCAGCTCGGCGAGCAGGCTCTCCACCGCGGCCATCTGGTCCTCGAGCCCGGGGTGGCTCGCGTCCACCACGTGGACGAGGAGATCGGCCTCGGCCAGCTCCTCCAGCGTCGCCTTGAACGCGGCCACGAGCTGATGCGGCAGCTTGCGAATGAAGCCCACCGTGTCGGTCAAGATGAACGGGGCATGGCCGGGCGCCGACACCAGGCGGGCGGAAGGATCCAGCGTGTCGAAGAGACGATCCGCGGCCACCCGCCCCGCCCCGGTGAGCTGGTTCAGCAACGTGGTCTTGCCCGCATTGGTGTAGCCGACGAGCGCGACCACCGGGTAGCCGGTGGCCTGCCGCCGATCGCGGACGAGACGGCGATGCACGCGGACGCGCTTGAGCTCGTCGCGCAGCTTCTGGATGCGATGGCGAATCATGCGCCGGTCGGACTCGAGCTGCGTCTCGCCCGGGCCCCGCGTGCCGATGCCGCCTCCCAGCCGCTCGAGATGGCGCCACTGCCCCACCAGGCGCGGAAGCAGGTAGGAAAGCTGCGCCAGCTCGACCTGAAGCTTGCCCTCCATGGTGCGCGCGCGCTGCGCGAAGATGTCGAGGATCAGCGCGGTGCGATCGATGACCTTGAGGCCGAGGCTCCCGCCGAGATTGCGCTCTTGGATGGGCGAGAGCGCGTCGTCGGAGATCATGAGGTTCGCGCCCTGTTCGCGGGACCACTCGCGCAACTCTTCGACCTTGCCCTTGCCGAAGTAGAGACCAGGGGTCGGGGCGCGGCGGTCCTGGGTCATGCGGCCCACCACCTCGGCGCCTGCGGACTCGGCGAGACGGCCCAGCTCGTCGAGCGACTCATCTACTTCGAAGCGCGGCTGCTTGGGCCGTCGCAGCGCGGCCAGGACGGCCTTCTCGCGCACGCTCACCGGGTGAGCCCCTCCTCACGCGCCCAGGCCTCGATGGCGGCAGCCGCCCCGGCCGGCCCGCCCACCGCGTCCACGTCGAGCCAGCGGATCTCGCGATCCCGCGCGAACCAGGTCATCTGGCGCTTGGCGTAGCGGGTGGTATCGCGAATCATGAGCCGGACCGCGTCGGCCTCCGTCATCGAGCCGCGGAGCACGGCGACGAACTGGCGGTACCCGATGCCGCCCATGGCGGGCAGCGTGTCGTCGTAGCCGGCGGCGAGGAGCTGACGCACTTCCTTCATCATGCCATGGGCCACCATGCCGCGCACCCGATCCCCGATCCGCCGGTTGAGCGCCTCGCGCGACTGCCGGAGCCCCACCATGAGCAGGCGGAAGGGCGGCACCGCCCGCTCCCAGTCCGTGCGCTCGGCCCTCGGCCCACCCAGCACGTCCACCTCGAGGGCGCGCACGATGCGAACGTGATCCCGCGGATGCAGGCGCGCGGCCGCGCCGGGGTCGCGCGCGGCCAGGCGCCGATGCAGCGCCTCCGGCCCGTCGGCGGCCAGCGAGGCCTCGAGCTCGCGGCGGAGCGCGGGATCGGCGGGCGGCGCGGGGTGAAGGCCCTTGAGCAGCGCGCGCACGTACAGGCCAGTGCCACCCACCACGACGGGCAGGTGTCCGCGCGTGCGGATCCCGTCGATCGCCTCGAGGGCCTCGCGTCGGAAGCGCGCGGCGTGATAGCGCTCGCGAGGCTCCACGATGTCCAGGAGATGGTGACGTAATGTGGCGCGCTCGGCGGCAGTGGGCTTGCCGGTGCCGACGTCCATGCCTCGATACACCTGCCGCGAGTCGGCGCTCACCGCCTCCAGCGGGAGCCGCGCGGCCAGACGCACCGCGACCTCGGTCTTGCCCACCGCGGTCGGGCCGACGATGACGAGGAGCGGTTCCGGCTTCGCTACCAGGTTCTTCTCAGCTCCTTCCGGATCTCGCGGAGGGACAGGCGTGAGACGATGGGGCGGCCGTGCGGGCAGAAGAACGGCGTGCGCGTGGCGGAGAGATCGGCGAGGAGGCGCCGCATCTCCTCGCGCTCCAGCGGCGCGGGCGCCTTGATGGCGGCGCGGCACGCCACGAAGGCGAGCGCCCGCTCGAGCAGCGGCGCCTCACCCTCCTTCCCCGGGCTCGCCAGATCCTCCAGCATGCGGGTGATCAGGCGCCGCGGCTCGCGCCGTGCGAGGAGCGCAGGCACCGCGCGCACCAGCCGCGTGCCGCCGCCGAACCCCTCTAGCGCGAAGCCGAGACGCTCGAGCGTGGGTACCCACTCGTCGAGCCGCGCGCGCAGCCCCGGCGGCAGCTCGAGCGTTTCCGGGAACAGCAGTTCCTGCGAGGCCAGGGGGCCTGCCTGGAGCTCCGCCTCGAGCCGCTCGAAGACGACGCGCTCGTGGGCCACGTGCTGATCGACGAAGAACACCTCCTCGTCGGTGGCCGCCACCACGAAGGTGTCCTGGAGCTGGCCCACCACAGCGCCGAAGCGCTCGACCGCCCAACCCGCGACGGTCTCGTGGAAGAGACCGGGCTGTGCGCCCTCGGCGAGCGCGTCCGAGGCGGCCCCGAGCGTCGGTGTCAGCATCGCGCCATCCCCCGCCACGGGATCCGGGGACACCCCGGCCGGCGCCATGCCGGCCTGACGCTGGACCACGTCGGCCGAGCGGAGCGCCTCCTGCACGGCGAGGTACAGCGTCTCCTGCACCACCCGCGGCGCGCGAAAGCGCACCCAGGCCTTGGCCGGATGGACGTTCACGTCGACGTCCTGCGGGGGGCAATCGATCCAGATCACCGCCACCGGATGCTGATCACGCGCGAGCAGCGGCCGGTAGGCGTCGAGGAGCGTCTGGGTCAGCGCGGTGTCGCGCACCGGCCGGCCGTTCACCACCCAGGTGATCTCCTCGCGGCTCGCGCGCGCGTGCTGGGGAGGCGCTATCAAGCCCATAAGGGACAAACCGTGCTCGGCGCGGCGAACGTCGAGCATCTTGGCGGATACCTCCCAGCCGTAGAGCGCGCCGATCCGCTCGCGCAGGCTCCGCGCGCGCGGCGTGGTGAGCGCGGCGCGGCCGTCATGCGTCACCGCCAGGTGCAGCTCCGGGTGTGCGAGGGCCACGCCCTGGAGCAGGCGGAGCACCATCGCAAGCTCGGTGCGGGCGGCCTTGAGGAACTTGAGCCGCGCCGGCGTGTTGAAGAAGAGGTCCTGCACCTCCACGGTGGTGCCCGGCGGCGCCGCCACGGCGAGGGTGGGCTCGGCCTCGCCGGCGGCGCCCCGCACGAGCGCGCCCTGCACCGCGCCCTTCGCGCACGAGAGCAGCGAGAAGCGGCTCACCGCGGCGATGGCGGGCAGCGCCTCGCCGCGGAAGCCGAGCGTATGAATGGCGTCGAGGTCGGCGTCGGTGGCGATCTTGGACGTGGCGTGGCGCGTGAGCGCCCACCCGAGCTCCTCGGCGGTCATGCCGATCCCGTCGTCGCGCACGCGGATCAGCTGCCGCCCGGCGTCGCGCAGATCCACCGTCACGTGCCCGGCCTCGGCGTCGATGGCATTTTCCACCAGCTCCTTCACCACCGAGGCCGGGCGCTCCACCACCTCGCCGGCGGCGATCTTATTGACGAGGTGCTCCGGCAGTAGCTTGATCCGGGTCACGGGCGATCCACTCTCACCCTACCGCTCCCGGATGAGGCGCTGCCACTCCGCGAGGAGATTGAGCGCCTGGAGCGGAGTCGTCGAGCCGACGTCGAGGGCGGCCAGGTCCTTCAGGATCGGGTCGCTTCCGCCGGGGAACAGACCGAGCTGCACCGGCTCGGCGGATGCAGCGGTGCCCGCGGCGGCCAGGGCCGCGCGCTCGCTCTCGAGGTCGGCGAGGATGGCCTTGGCGCGCGCCACCACCGCGGCGGGGAGACCGGCGAGGCGGGCCACCTGGATGCCGTAGGAGCGGTCGGTGCCACCCGGGCGCACGGTGTGCAAGAACACGATCTCGTCGTTCCACTCGCGCACCGCCACGTGAAAGTTCCGCACGCGCGGCAGCCGCTCGGCCAGCGCGGTGAGCTCGTGGTAGTGCGTGGCGAACAGCACCTTCGCGCCGGGCCCGCGGCGTCCGCCGTGGTCGTGGAGGGCCTCCGTCACCGCCCACGCGATGGCGAGCCCATCCAGCGTGGAGGTGCCCCGCCCCACCTCGTCCAGCAGCACCAGGCTACGCGGCGTCACGTTGGCGAGGATGCTCGCCGTCTCCACCATCTCGACGAGGAAGGTGCTCTGGCCCCGCGCGACGTTGTCCTGAGCGCCCACGCGGGTGAGGACGCGGTCCACGAGGCCGACGCGCGCAGCGCGCGCGGGGATGAAGCTCCCCATCTGCGCCAGGATCACGAGCAGCGCGGTCTGGCGCATGAACACGCTCTTGCCGCTCATGTTGGGCCCGGTGAGGATCACCACTTGCGTGGATTCGGGATCGAGCATCACGTCGTTGGGGGTGAAGGCGGAGCCCGCGGCGGCGTCCAGCACGGGGTGCCGGCCCTCGTGAATCTCGAGGACGCGCCCGTCGTCGACCACCGGCCGCGTCCAGCCTCGGAGATGCGCCCCCTCGGCCAGGGCGGCAAGGGCGTCGAGGGCGGCGAGGGCGCGGGCGGAGCGCAGGAGTCCGGCCGCCTCGGCGGCCACCCGGGCCCGGATCTCGACGAAGAGCTCGAACTCCAGCGTGGCCATGCGCTCTTCCGCCCCGAGGGCGCGGCTCTCGTACTCCTTGAGCTCGGTCGTGACGTAGCGCTCCGCGCCCACCAGGGTCTGCCGGCGTACGTAGTCGGGCGGGACCTTGGTCGCATGCGTGTTGGAGACCTCGATCGAGTAGCCGAAGACTCGGTTGAATCGGACGCGTAGCGAGGGAATGCCGGTGCGGGCTCGCTCGCGGCCCTCGAGCGACGCGATCCAGTCCTTGGCTTCCCGCGCGGCCCGCCGGAGCTCGGCAAGCTCCGGGCTCCACGTCTCGCGAATGAGGCCTCCGTCCCGGAGCTCGCGCGGCGGCTCGTCCTCGAGCGCATCTTCGAGGAGTCGAGCCAGGCCGGGCACCGCGGCCACGTCCTCGGCCAGGCTGGTGAGGAGCGGTCCGCCCAGCCCGGCCACGCTCTCGCGCACCCCCGGCAGCTCGCCAAGATAGCCGCGGAGCGCGACGAGGTCGCGGGCGTGGGCCACCCCGAGCGCGGCCCGGCTCGCCAGGCGCTCGATGTCGCCGATGCGCGCGAGACGCGTTCGCAGCGCCGCGCGCTCCGCCGGCGCATCGACGAGCGCACCCACCGCAACCTGCCGCCGCGCGATGGGCGACGTCTCGCACAGCGGGCGCAGAAGCCATTGCCGGAGGCACCGCGCGCCCATGGGTGTACGCGTGACGTCGAGCAGGCCGATGAGCGATCCCCTGACGTCCCGCTCCTGCGCGGTCTCGAACAGCTCGAGCGTGGTGAGCGCGGTGCCGTCGAGCACGAGCGCGTCGCCCGCGGTGAAGCGGAGAAGGCCGCTCACATGACCGAGCCGGTCCCCCTGGGTCTCGCGCAGATAGGCCAGCGCCGCGCCGGCCGCCTGCAGCCCGGCGCTCATGCCACCGAGCCCGAAACGCTCCAGATCCCCCACGCGGAAGTGCGCGTGGAGCAAATCGCGCGCGCTCTCCCGCTTGAACCAGCTCCCATCGCCCACCGTCAGCGGCAGGCCGAGCGCGCCGAACCGCTGGCGCAGCGCGGCGTCGCCGTCGGAGGCGATGAGCAGCTCGGCGGGCCGGCGCAGGAAGGCCGCCTCGAGCAGGCTCTCCGCGCCGGCCGCCTCCTCCCCCACCCAGAACTCGCCGGTGGAGACATCCACCAGGGCCAGGCCGAGCGCGGTCCCCGCCCGGTGGGCCGCGAGGAGGTAGTTGTTGGCGGCGCCATCGAGGTACTGCGTGTCGGTGAGCGTGCCCGGCGTGATCACGCGTACGACTTCTCGCCGCACGAGCTTCTTGCCCTTGCCGGGGGCTTCCATCTGCTCGCACACCGCGACCTTCTGACCGTGGCGGATGAGCCGGCCGATATAGGTGTCGGCGGCGTGATACGGGATGCCCGCCATCGGGGCCTTCCCACGCGCGGTCAGGGTAATCTGGAGCAAGGTGGCGCCGAGCTGCGCGTCCTCGAAGAACAGCTCGTAGAAGTCGCCCAGCCGGAACAGCAGCAGATAGTCGGGATACCGCCGCTTGAGCTCGCGGTACTGCTGCATCATCGGGGTGAGCTCGGTGCCGCGGGGATCGGTCACGCGCGCAGCAGACCCGTCAAGCGGTCGTAGGTCGTCTCGAGCGATTCGGGCAGCACCTTGGTGTCGGCGACCACCGGCATGAAGTTGGTGTCGCCGCTCCAGCGCGGGACCACGTGCATGTGCAGGTGCCCGAGCACGCCCGCGCCCGCCACGCGGCCGAGATTCATGCCGACGTTGAAGCCATCGGGCTGATAGCCCGCGTTCAGCGCGCGCACGCTGTCCTGCACCAGGGCCATGGTCTCGGCCATCTCGTCCGTGGTCGCGTCCTCGACGCGCGCGACGTGGCGGAGGGGCATGGCGAGAAGGTGGCCGGTCGCGTAGGGAAACGTGTTCAGGATCAGGAAGGCGCGGGGGGCGCGCCGGAGAATCAGGGCCCGCCGGTCGTCACCGGCGGAGAGAGCGGCACAGAAGACACAAGCAGCGTCGGGCGCTCCGGCGGACGTCACGTAACTCATCCGCCATGGTGCCCACAGGCGGTCCACTCGTCTGGGCTAGGTGTTGACGAGCTCGCGCAGCCGCTTGCCGACCTTGAAGAAAGGTACGCGCTTCTCGGGCACGCTCACCGAGTCTCCCGTCTTGGGATTGCGTCCCTTGCGGGAATTCCGGTGGCGGATCCGGAAGCTGCCGAACCCGCGCAACTCCACCTTGTCCCCCTTGGCGAGGGCATCGGTGATGTTGTCGAAGACGGTGTTCACGATGAGCTCCGTCTCCTTCTTGGTCAGGCTCGACACCCTCGACACTTCGTCGATGAGATCCGCTTTGGTCATGACCTGACTCCCTCCCCCGTACCCGGTCCGGCTTGAGTCGCGCCCCATCGGAGCACCCGTGGGGGCGGGGCGATCTTGCGTCACGCTAGCATGCGATCGAAAAGATTGTCAAGAAGGGCGGGGGGTTAGGGGTCACCTTGGCCCCGTCCCCCCTAGTACATCAGATAGAGGGGGGTCCGGAGCGTCGGAAGGCTGGGCAGGAGCGCAGAGGGCACCCCCACCCCGAGCTCGCTCTTGAGCAGGTCGGTGAGCGAGAAATGCTTCCGCGGGCGGATGAGCTTGGGCCTGCCGGGGATGCCGCCCAGCCTGCCCGCCGCCTCCACCGCGTCCTCGAAGCCGCCCAGCTCGTCCACGAGCTTGAGGGTCTTGGCCTGCGCGCCCGAGTAAATGCGCCCATCGGCGACGGCGCGCACCGCGCTCTCCTCGAGTCCCCGGCCCTGGGCCACCGCGGCGATGAACTGGCCGTGGACGTCGTCCAGCAATGCCTGCAGGATGCGGCGCTCCTCGGGGGTCATGGTGCGGGCGAAATTCCCCACGTCCTTGTACGCGCCGGCCTTCACCACCACGTACTCGACCCCTACCTTCTTGAGAAGCCCCTCGACGTTCGCCATCTGCATGACGACACCGATGGAGCCCGTGAGCGTCCCGGGGTTGGCGAAGATGCGGTTGGTGGCGGCACCGACGTAGTAGCCGCCGGACGCGGCCACCGCGCCGAACGAAGCCACCACGGGTTTGCCCGCCTTCCGCACCCGCTGGATGGCGTTGTAGATCTCCTGGGTCGGTCCGACGACGCCGCCGGGACTGTTCACCCGGACGACGATGGCCTTGACCGCAGGATTCTCGGCGTGGTCGCGCAGCTCCCGCACGGCCTGATCGCCGTCGAGAATGATGCCCTCGATCTCGACCACGGCGACGCGGGGTCCTCCGGGCAGCGCGCCGTCCTCGAGCACGGCCAGAAGGAGCCAGACCGTGACCAGGAAGACAACGAGAAGCAGCGCGGCGAGGCCCGCCCCCAGCAGCAGGCTGCGCGCTCGTGAGGCCAACGCCGGCTAGTCCTCGTCGTCGAAGTCGTCGTCCTGACGCCGCCGCTTTCCCTTGCCGCGGCCGCGCCCGCCGCCCTCCGACTGCGGCGGCTCGTCCATCATTACCGCCGCCGCCAGCTCCTTGAGGCTGAGGCCGATGCGGCGCTCGTTGGGATCGACCCTGATCACGAGCAGGGTGAGCTCGTCCCCGACGTTGACGAGGTCGGCCGGTGAGGCAATGGGCCGGTTCGACATCTGCGAGATGTGGAGGAGTCCGTCCACGCCGGGCTCGAGCTCCACGAAGGCGCCGAAATCGGTGAGGCGGACCACCTTGCCGGTGACGCGTGAGCCCATCGGGAAACGCTGCGATACCGTTTCCCACGGGTCGGGCTGGATCTGCTTGAGGCCGAGGGAGATGCGCTTGTTGTCCCGGTCCACGTTGAGGATCTGGGTCTCGATGGGCTGGCCCTTCTTGAGCAGCTCCGAGGGATGCCCGATGTTGCGGGTCCACGACATGTCCGAGATGTGCAGGAGGCCGTCCACGCCGGGCTCGAGCTCCACGAAGGCGCCGAAGTCGGTAAGGTTCCGCACCTTCCCCTGCACGCGCATGCCGGGCTTGTAGCGATCGTCGATGGAGTCCCAGGGATCGGCCTCGACCTGCTTCATGCCGAGGGAGATCCGCTTGGTCGCCTTGTTGACATCGAGCACCTGCACCTCGACGGTGTCGCCCACGTTGACGATCTTCGAGGGATGGCGGACCCGCCGCGTCCATGACATCTCGGACACGTGCACGAGGCCCTCCACGCCCGGCTCGAGTTCCACGAAGGCGCCGTAGTTGGTGAGGCTCACCACCTTCCCCTGCACCCGTGCGCCGGCCGGATAGCGCTGGTCCACGACCGCCCACGGGTCCGAGGACTTCTGCTTGTAACCCAGCGATACGCGGCCCGTCTCGCGGTCGAAATGGAGCACCACGACCTCGACCTGATCACCTACCTGGAAGATTTCCGAGGGGTGGCCGATGCGGCCCCACGACATGTCGGTCACGTGCAGGAGCCCGTCGATGCCGCCGAGGTCGATGAAGGCGCCGTAGTCCGTGATGTTCTTCACGGTGCCAGTCAGCGCCATGCCCTCGGTGAGCACGGCCAGGGTGTGCTTCTTCTTCTCCTCGCGCTCCGTCTCCAGCACGGCGCGCCGCGAGAGCACCACGTTGCCCCGGCGGCGGTTGAGCTTGATGACCTTGGCGCGGATGGTCTGGCCCAACATCGTGGCGAGGTTCTTCACCGGGCGGAGGTCGACCTGCGAGCCGGGAAGGAACGCGCGCACGCCCACGTCCACGGCGAGCCCGCCCTTGACCACCTCGACCACGCGGCCCTCGACCGGCGAGCCCGCGTCGAAGGCCTTGGAGATCTGATCCCACACCTTGATCTTGTCGGCCTTGTCCTTGGAGAGGACGATGAGCCCCTCGGAGTCTTCCTTCGCCTCGAGGAAGACTTCGATCTCGTCCCCGACCTTGGGAGCGCCGCTATAGCGGAACTCCTCCATGGGGATGGCGCCCTCGCTCTTGTAGCCGATGTCCACGATCACGTCGCCGGTGCGCACCTCCACGACGCGGCCGCGGATCACCTCCCCTTCTTCGATGTCCCCCACGCTGCGGGACAGCCAGTACTCCATCGTCTCTTCGGGGGGTGTGTCCATCTCGCGCTGCCCGCTCGCGAGGTCCTGCACCTTCCGTTCATCCGTCGCCATAAGTCCCGACTGCCTCCTTTGTTCCCTCTATATATATATTGTTGCGAGCTTCCGTGTACGGGTAAGTCTCAGGCGGCCTGGCGCTGGAGTTGCCCGATGGCGCGCATCATTTCATCGGTGGCCGCGCGATAGGCGTCCTTTCGATCCTCCGGCGTCCCGCGCTCCCCCTCGGCCGTCGTCTTGAAGCGCATGGGCGGGCCGAAGCGCACGATGGCCTTGGCCGGCCGCGGGAACGCCGCCCCCTTGGGGAGCGCGCGCCCGCTGCCCGTGATGAGGACAGGCACGACGACCGCGCCGCTCAGCACCGCGAGCATTCCCGCCCCCGGCTTGGCCTCGCGCAAGGTCCCCTCGGGGCCGCGGGTGCCCTCGGGGAACACCAACAGCGCGCGGCCCTCTTCGAGCACCTTCAGCGCCGTTTTGAGCGCGCGGGCGTCCGAGCCCTCGCGGCGCACCGGCCGGGCATTGAGCGCGCGGATGAGGCGGCCGAGGAGCGGGATGTCGAAGAGCTCCGCCTTGGCGAGGAACGAGAGCTGTCGTGGCGAGGCGCCACCGACAAGCGGCGGGTCCAGCACGCTCGAGTGATTCGACACGAGCAGGAGCGGTCCCGTCTGGGGCACCTGCTCGGCGCCGCGCGCTTCCAGGCGGAAGTAGAGTCGCATGAGGAACACCGCGAGCGGCTTCAGGATCTCGTAGAGCACCGGGCCCGCTCCACTGCGTCCATGAGTCGTTCCAGCACCCTCGCCTCGTCCAGCCCCGTCGTGTCCACCACCACCGCATCGGCCGGCCGGACGAGGGGGGCGATGGCCCGGCCCATGTCCTGCCGATCGCGCCGCGCCACTTCCTCGCGCACGTGGTCCAGGTCCACCGTCACGCCACGTTCCATCAGCTCCTCGCGCCGCCGCCGCGCGCGCGCGTCGAGGGTCGCATCGAGGTAAAACTTCACGTCGGCATCGGGGCACACCACGCTGCCGGTGTCCCGGCCCTCCAGGACGACCCCGCCGTCGGCGGCGAGCGTGCGCTGCATCGGCGTCATCTTGTCCCGCACCGGCCGGAGCATGGTGAGCACGGACGTGAGCTCGCCGATGGCGGGCGCGCGGATCTCGCCGGTCACGTCGCGGCCGTTGACGAGCACGTGGTCGCCGTCGAGCGCCACGGTGGTCGCGTCGAGCATGGCGCGGAGGGCGGGCGTGTCCTCGGGGGCGAGCCCCGCCTCGCGCACCGCCCAGGCGAGCGCGCGGTACATGGCGCCAGTGTCGAGCAGGCGGAAGCCGAGCCGGCGCGCGAGCGCGCGCGCGGCGGTGGACTTTCCCGCCCCCGCCGGTCCGTCGATCGTGATCACGGGCTCCCGCCGGCCATCACACGTCATGCTTCCGCCCTCGCCGCCGGAGATCCCGCCAGGTCGTTGACCGCGGTGAGAAAGCCCGGAAAAGAGGTCGCGATGCAGCCCGTATCCTCCACCACTGTCTCGCCGTCCGCAAGCAGGCCGGCGATCACCAGGGACATCGCCATGCGGTGATCGCCCCCGCTCGCCACCGCCGCGCCGCGCAAGCGTGTTCCCCCTTCGATGCGCAGGCCGTCCGGCCGCTCGGTGATCCGCGCGCCCATACGCCCCAGCTCGGTGGCAATGGCGCGGATACGGTCCGACTCCTTCACGCGCAGCTCGGCGGCGTCGCGCACCTCGGTGGGGCCCTCCGCGAGCGCGGCGGCCACCGCGAGAATGGGCACCTCGTCGATGAGCCGCGGGATTTCCGGGCCGCTGATCTCGGCGCCGCGCAGGCGGCTTCGGCGGACCACGAGATCGGCGGCCGGCTCGACGGCGCTGCCGGGCCCGACGGGAGCCTGCCGCCGGATCGAGGCGCCCATCGCGTCCAGCACCTCGAGCACGCCGGTGCGCGTGGGATTGGTGCCCACGTGGGCGACGGCGACCTCGGGATCGGCCATGAGGGCGCCCGCCACGAGGAAGAAGGCGGCGGACGAGATGTCGCCCGGCACGGCCACCGTCTGCCCGTGGAGCGCGCCGCCCGGCGTCAGCGTCACGCCCTCCCCCGTCACGGCGAGGCGCGCGCCGAAGCCCGCCAGCATGCGCTCGGTGTGGTCGCGCGACTGGGCGGGCTCGTGCACCGTCACGGGGCCGTCGGCCCAGAGGCCGGCGAGAAGGAGCGCGGTCTTCACCTGCGCGGAAGCCACCGGAGACTCATAGGTGATGGCCTTCAACGGGCGAGCGCCACGCACCGCGAGCGGCAGGAGGCTTCCCTCGCGGCGGCCGACCACGGTCGCGCCCATGCGGCGCAGCGGGGCGGCCACGCGGTCCATCGGGCGGCTCCGCAGCGACGCGTCCCCCGTGATGACGGACCAGAAGGGCTGGCCCGCGAGCACGCCCACGAGAAGCCTGGCCCCGGTGCCGGAGTTGCCGCAGTCGATCACATTCTCGGGTTCGGTCAGCCCCTCGGGCCCCCGCCCGTCGACCAGGTAGTGGCCCGATCCCTTTCTTGTGACTTCCACGCCGAGTGCCCGTACCGCTCCCAAGGTGGCCAGGCAGTCCTCGCCCTCGAGAAAGCCGGTGATCTCGGTGCGCCCCCGGGCGAGCGCGCCAAACAGCGCGGCCCGATGCGAGATGGACTTGTCGCCGGGCACGAGCACACGGCCGGCGAGGCGCGGGACCGGTGAGACGCGAATCCTCACCCGATCTTCTCCCGGTGCTGCTTGATCCGCTCGAGCTCGGCCTCGACCGCGGCGGCGTCGCCCAGCGCAATCACCGCTTCGAGATGGTCGAGCGACTTGCGGAAGGCGGCGAGCGCCTCGGAGAGGGCCGCGCGATTGTCCTGGAAGATCTCTCGCCACACCGGCGGGCTGGACGCGGCGATGCGTGTGGTATCGCGGAAGCCGCGCGCGGCCACGTCGAGGAACGCGGGATCCATGCGCAGCACCGCGTCCACCAGCGCGTCGGCGACCAGATGGGGCAGATGGCTCACCACCGCGGTGGCGCGATCGTGGGTGAGCGGGTCCAGCACGGTGGCGCGGCCGCCCACCGCTTCCCAGAACGCGCGCACGCGCGCGAGGGCCGCCGGCGCGGTGCGCCCGGTCGGCGTGAGAATGACGGTCGCCGCGACGAAGAGATCGGCGCGCGCCTCCGCGAAGCCGGCGCGCTCGGAGCCCGCCATGGGATGGCTGCCCACGAAGTCCAGCGGGCGCTCGGCGGCCAGCCGGTCGGCGGTGGCGACGATGCGCCCCTTGGTGCTGCCCACGTCGGTGATGATGATCCCCGGCTCGGCGGCCGCCCACACCGCGGCGAGCTGCCGCTCGAGCGTCGCCACCGGGGTCGCGAGCACGCAGAGATCGACGCCGCGGAGTCCCGCGGCGAGATCGGTGGTGCCTCGATCCGCCGCCCCCGCCCGCACCGCCGGCGCCACGCTCGCCTCCGAGCGCCCCACCACGACGATCTCGCCGGCCAGGTGCCGCGCACGGGCCGCCAGCGCGATCGAGCCGCCCAGGAGCCCGGGGCCGACGATGCAGAGCCGCCGGATCACGCGCGCTTGGCCTCCTGGAGGACCTTGCGGAGCGCTTTCATCAACCGGCGGTTCTCCTCCGGTGTGCCGATGCTGATGCGGAGCGTGCTTTCCATGCCGAAGGACAACATGGGGCGCACGATCACGCCCTCGCGGAGCAGCCGCTGATACACGTCGAGCGCGTTGCGCCCGACGTCGACGAGGATGAAGTTCGCCCGCGACGGCGGGAAACGTAGGCCGAGCGCCGTGAACTCCTCGCTGAGATAGGCGCGTCCCGCCTCGATCATGCGCAGGCACTCGACGATGTGGGCGTCATCCTCCAGCGCGGCGCGCGCCGCCGCCTGGGCGAGCGAGTTCACGTTGAACGGGGGCCGGATGCGATTGAGCAGGCTCACGCAGTCCGGGTCGCCGATCGCGTAGCCCACACGTAGCCCGGCCAGGCTGGCCGCCTTCGAGAACGTGCGGAGGGAGACCACCTTGCGGCCCTGGCGGAGGTAGCTCAGCGAGTCAGGGAAGTCCGGGCCCTGGGCGAACTCGAAGTAGGCCTCGTCGAACACCACGATGGCGCGATCGGGCACGCGCGCCATGAAGTCCTCGACCTCGGGCGCGGTCACGATGGTGGCGGTCGGGTTGTTGGGATTGGCGATGAAGACCACCTTGGTCATCGGCGTGATCGCCCGCGCCATCGCCTCGAGATCCAGCCGGTGGTCCTTGAGGGTGACGACGACGCGGATCCCGCCGACCGCCTGCACGATCATGGGATAGACGACGAAGGAGGGGTGCGGGATCACCGCCTCGTCCCCGGGGCGCATGAACGCCCGCGCGATCAGCTCGATCAGCTCGTTGGAGCCGTTGCCGAGGATCAGGTGATCGGCGGTCACGCCGTGCCGGCGCGCGAGGGCCTCGCGGAGGTAGAAGCCGCTGCCGTCCGGATAGCGGTTGAGCTGGGTGATGGCCGCCGCCACCGCCTTCTGCACGCGCTCGGACGGGGGCAGCGGATTTTCGTTCGATGCCAGCTTGATGGCGTCGTGGATGCCCAGCTCGCGCTCGAGCTCCTCGACGGGCTTCCCGGGCTCGTACGGGGCGATCCCGAGGATGTGATCGTTGGCGAGCGACTCCCATGACACGGACATGCGGGGCTCCTTAGGCGGCCGGGTAGGACCCGAGGATCTTGAGGAACTGGCAGCGCTCGCGGACCGCGCTCAGCACACCCGCGACGATCTCGGTATCCCGGTGACCCTCGAAGTCAACGAAGTTCACGTACTCCCAGGGCCGCCGCTTGGTCGGTCGCGATTCGATCTTGGTCAGATTGAGGCCGCGCTCGGCGAACGGCTGCAGGATGCTGAACAGCACGCCGGGCTCGTTTTTCATCGAGAAGAGAATGGAGGTCTTGTCCCGTCCGGTGACGGGGATGGGCCGGCGCCCGAGCACGAGGAAACGCGTGGAGTTGAAGCGGTTGTCCTCGATGCGCGGCCGCAGGACAGGCACGTCGTAGAGGCGCCCGGCCATCTCCGAAGAGATCGCGGCCACGGTGGGATCCTCCTTGGCCCGCTCCGCCGCGGCGGAGGTGGAGGACGTCTCCTCGGTGGCCACGTCGTGCAGGTTGGCGTTGAGCCACTGCCGACACTGGGCCAGTCCCTGAGGATGCGAACACACCTTCTTGACCTCGGAGAGGTCGCCCGCCCGGGAGAGGAGGAAATGGCTGATCTCGAGGGTCACCTCGCCGGTGATGAGGGCATCCGAGTCGATGAGACGGTCGAGGGTGACATTGACCGGCCCCTCGGTGGAGTTCTCCACCGGAACCACGCCGTATTCCGCGCGCCCCCGTTCCACCTCGTCGAAGACCTCGGCGATGCTGCGCGTGGGCCGTAAGAGCGCGGAGGAGCCGAAGCGCACCTGCGCGGCCTGATGCGTGTAGGTGGCGGCGGGGCCGAGGTACACGACGGGCAGCGGATTTTCCAGGGCGAGCGACGCGGAGAGGATCTCCCGCCAGATCACGCGAAGCGCCTCCGACGGGAGCGGCCCGCGGTTCTGCGCGATCAGCCGATCGAGGACCTGGACTTCGCGCTCGGGGACGAAGTAGGGAAGATCCTGCTGCCTCTTGAGCTCTCCGATGTGGAGGGCGGCGTCCGCGCGCTGATTGAGGAGGTTGAGGATCTGGTTATCGAGGTCGTTGATCCTGGATCGCCAATCGTCCAGGTTCATAGAGGCTCCCTGAGCCCAACTGTCACTAAAGCCTTCGCAGTATAAGGGAAGCCCCCTACCCGCGCAAGCGATTCAGGTCGGCGAGTTCCCCCGGGCGCAGAGGCCGGCTTTGCCCCGACCCGAGGTCGCCCAGCCGCAGAGGGCCGAAGGCGATGCGGCGCAGCCGTCGCACGGGATGGCCGAGGGCTTGGGCGTAGCGTCGCACCTCGCGGTTACGGCCCTCCGCGAACGTGAGCTCGAGCCACGTCCCCGTCGCCCCCGCCCGGCGCAGCACCCGCACGCTCCGGGGCACCGCCGCGCCGTCGTCCAGCACCACGCCACGCCGCCAGCGCGCAAGATCGGCGTCCCGGACGTGGCCTTCGACCTCGGCCTCGTACACCCGGGGAATCTCATAGCGCGGATGTAACAGAGCGTTCGCGAGCGGTCCGTCATCCGTCAGCAGGAGCAGGCCCTCGGTGTCATAGTCGAGCCGGCCCACCGGGAAGACGCGCGCCCGCACGTGCCCGATCAGATCGAGGACGACGGGGCGACCGCTCGGGTCGGTGCGGCTGGTCACGTAGCCGCGCGGCTTGTTGAGGAGCAGATACGTGCGGGGCGCCGCCGCCTGGAGGCGCCGCCCGTCCAGCGTGATGGTGTCGCGCTCCGGGTCGGCCTGCGCCCCCGGCTCCGTGCGCACCTGACCGTTGACGGTGACGCGGCCGGCGGCGAGAAGCGCCTCAGCCCCGCGGCGCGAGCTCAGCCCCGCCCGGGCCAGGATCTTGCTGAGACGAATCGGTGGCAGCCGCCAGCTCCTTGTCCAGCTCGGCCTGCCCCGACCCGTCCGGGGCGGACACATCCGGGATGTTGAGCTCGCCCTCGGGCTTGGGCAGATCGGCGAGGTCGCGCAGGCCGAAGGCCACGAGGAAATCGCGCGTGGTCTCGTAGAGGAACGGCCGGCCCGGGGTGTCCTTGCGGCCGGCGATGCGCACCAGCCGGCGCTCGAGGAGATTATCGAGCACGCCCTCGGAGTTCACTCCGCGCACCGCGTCCACCTCGGGCCGCGAGACCGGCTGGCGATACGCGATGATGGCGAGGGTCTCGAGCGCGGGGCGCGACAGCCGCTGCCGCGTGCGCGACCGCGCGAGCTTGACCAGCCACGGCGCGACCTCGGTGCGCGTCACCAGACGGAAGCCGCCGCCGACTTCGATCACCTGCAGCGCGCGCCCCTGCGACCGCAGGCGGGTGCCCAGCGCGTCGACGAGCTCCCGTGCGGCGTCGGGCGAATCGAGCTCCAGGACTTCGCGAATCGTGGTGGTCTCCACGGGCGTGTCGGAGGCGAAGAGCAGGGCTTCGAGAACGTCGATGGGCTCCGTCATTCCACGTCTCCCTGAGGCGCGGGCGCGGCCACGAGGTCGCCTGCCGCGGGATCGCCGACGGCGCCGCGCTCGATCACAATGTCGCCGAAGAGCTCGGCCTGGCGCGCGCGCGCCTGCCCCAGCCGCACCAGCTCGAGCAGCGCGAGCAAGGTCACCACCCATTCCGCGCGGACCCGATCCCCGCCCGCCACCGACGAGAATAGGAGGGACCACGTCGAGCGCAGCAGCGAGACGATCTCGCTCATGCGCTCCACCACCGAGATCGGATCGACCTCGACCGCCCGGGGCCGCTCGCGGCGCTGGTCGTCGATGAGCCGATTGATCGCGCGCACGAGCAGATGGACGGAGAGGTCCTGGAGCGGCACGTCCTCCGGCGGCGGCAGCTCGGCGGTGGTGCGGCCGAAGATCAGCGCCTGCTCGGCCTCGCGCGCGCCCAGCCAGCTCCCCAGCGCCTTCACCCACGCGTACTCGGCCAGCCGTGCGGCCAGCTCCTGCCGCAGGAGCTCGCCCTCGGGGTCGAGATCTTCCTCGGCGGGCTCGCCGGTGGACGGCAGCAGGAGCTTGGACTTTAGGTAGATGAGCGTGGCTGCCATCACCATGAACGAGCCGGCGGTGTCGAGGTCCTGGAACTGCGCCGCCTCGAGATGAGCGAGATACTGGTCGGTGACGGTTCGGATGGGAAGCCGGGCGAGGTCCAGCTCGCTGGTGCGGCACAGATGCAGCAGGAGATCCAGCGGCCCCTCGAACGACTCGACCCGGACGGTGAGTGCGGATGCGGCGACCTCGGTCACGGCTCGAGCCTCATCGCGTCCCGCACCTCATCCATCGTCCGGCGCGCCACTGTCTGCGCGCGGCGGGAGCCCTCGTGGAGGATCTCCAGCAGATCGGCAGGCCGTGCGGCCCACCGCTCGCGCCGGTCGCGGATGGTGGTGAGCGGCGGCAGCATGTGCTCCAGGAGCACGGCCTTGCAGTCCAGGCAGCCAATGGCGGCGGTGCGGCAGCCCGTCGCGCACTGCTCGCGCGGGCCGTCAGGGGTGAAGATCCGGTGGAGGTCGAACACCGGACACACGTCGGGATTGCCGGGATCGGTCCGCCGCTTGCGCGCCGGATCGGTCACCATCGGCCTGATCTTCTGCGTGATCACGTCAGGCGGGTCGGCGAGCTCGATGGCGTTGCCGTAGGACTTCGACATCTTGCGGCCGTCGGTCCCCGGTACCTTCGGAATCTGGGTGAGCTTGGCCTGCGGCTCGGGGAACACGGGCTTCCACGTGTGGTTGAAGCGGCGCGCCACCTCGCGAGTCAGCTCGATGTGCGGCACCTGGTCCGCGCCCACCGGCACCCAGTGCGCCTTGTACATCAGGATGTCGGCGGACTGCAGCAGAGGGTAGCCGAGCAGGCCGTAGGACGGCGCCTCGATTCCCAGCTGCTCCACCATCTCCTTGTAGGTGGGAACGCGCTCGAGCCAGCCCACCGGGACCACCATGGAGAAGAGGAGGTGGAGCTCCGCGTGCTCGGACACCCGCGACTGGATGAACAGCGTCGAGCGTTCCGGGTCGAGCCCCGCGCCCAGCCAGTCCGCCGCCATCTCGAGGGTGGTGGAACCGGCCTCCGCGCTCGTCTCCGGCGCGGTGGTGAGCACATGCCAGTTCGCCACGAAGTAGAAGCAGTCGAAGTCCGTCTGCAACCGCACCCAGTTCTCCAGGGCGCCCAGATAGTTTCCAAGGTGGAGGCGCCCGGTGGGCCGCATGCCCGAGAGCACCCGCTGCTTCTCGCCTGCCATCACGCTCCTCGCTGGCGCTCGTCCTGCAGGATGCGGGCCTCCCAGGCTTTCGCGATCCGCAGGAAGACGTAGTCGGCGTACAAGACGGCGAGCACGAAGCCGCGCCAGCCGTCGAGGAAGCCGCGCTGAATAATGTACATCGAGAGGAAGCGGCCGAGCGGCCGGAAGATGAGGTCGGCGAGCCCGGCCCGCTTGCCGCGACGAACCCACTCCCCTGCCGCGAGCGTGGAGTAGCGATTGGAGCGTTGGACGAAGTCCTCCACCCCCCGGTAGGAATGGTGGAGCAGCGGCTCCGTGAGCGTCTCCACCCGCCCGTCCAGGCGCACCGACTCGTGCACCGCATCCGGCACGAAGCGTCCGGCGTGGCGACGGAAGAAGCGGAGCTGATGGTCCGGGTAGAGGCCGCCGTGGCGGACCCACGCCCCCCAGAAGATGTTCCGGCGTGGTAGCTGATAGCCGTCGGCGACCGGGCGGCCCACCGCGTCCTCCGCGAGGATGCCCGCGATACGCGCGTGCAGCTCGGGAGTGACGCGCTCGTCCGCGTCCAGCGCCAGCACCCAGTCGCCCCCCGCCTGCTCGAGGGCGAAGTTCTTCTGGGCCGCGAAGCCCGGCCACGGGCGCACCCAGACGCGCTCGGTGAATTCGCGCGCCAGCGCCACTGTCTTGTCGGTGGACTCGCCGTCGACGACCACGATCTCGTCGGCCCACGCCACGCTCTCGAGGCAGGCGCGCAGCCGCTCCTCCTCGTTCCACGCCACGATCGTCACCGAGAGGCGCGTCATCGCACGCTCCCGCGCTCGAGCAGCTCGCGCGCCGCCGCGTAGGCGGCGTCCGCGGAGAGCCCGGCCATGGAGCCATCGGGACTCTGGAGCCCGCGGCTCCGGGCGCCGTAGGGGCCGTTGCGCGCCGCGCGCGTGGGACCGAACAGGCCTAGCGCGGGCGTGCCGAGTGCCGCCGCGAGGTGCAGGGGCCCGGTGTCCCCCGCCACCATCAGGTCGACGCGGCGGAGCACCGCGGTGAGCTCGTCGAGGTCGGTGGGGGGGGCGAGCACCGGTCGCGCGCTCAGCCCGGAGCCGATCTGCTTGGCCATATGGATCTCATCGGGCCCCCAGAGGAGGAGAATGCGCGTGTCCGCCTCGGTGGCGAGACGCTCAGCGAGCGCGCGAAAGCGCTCCACCGGCCACTGCTTCTCGCGCCGTCCCGCTCCCGGATTGAGGGCGACGATGCGGTCGCTGCGCTTGAGCCCGGCCTCCACGAGGGCGTCATCCATGCGCCGCTCCGCGACCGGCCGCGGCGGGAGGTGGAACTCCGGCGCGCCCGCCGAGATGCCGAGGGGGCCCAGGAGCGTCAGGTACTGCTCCACCACGTGCGCGGCGGTGGACGGGGGGGTGATGCGCCGGTTCGTGAAGAGCACGTTCAGGCGCTCCCGGCAGTGCGACGCGCTGAAGCCGATGCGCAGCGGGGCCCCCGTATAGGCCGTGAGCACGCCGCTCTTGAGCAGCCCCTGCAGGTCGATCGCGACGTCGAAGCCGCCTCGGCGCACGCGCTGATGGAGACGGCCCAGCTTGCCCAAGACCTCTCGGGCGCCCGCGGGTCGCCGGACGAGACGCCGCCAGCGTCGCGTGTCCACGGGGACGATCTGATCGAGGTCGGGATGGTCGCGCAGGATCGCGTACTCCCGGGCCTCCACGATCCACGTGATGCGGGCGTCGGGCCGGGCCCGGCGCAGCGCGCGCGCCACCGGGAGGGCGTGAATCACGTCGCCCAGCGACGAGAGCTTCACGATCGCGACGTTCACCGCGCGCCCCCGAAGCGCTCGAGGATCACGCGGATCAGGTCTTTCGTGGAGTGATCCTTCGGGTCTCCGGCGATGGCGACGCGCCCTCCCCCCGCCACCACCGCCGCGCGCTCGGGCACCGTGGCCTCGGTGTAGTCCGTGCCCTTGGCCTGCACCGCGGGACGGAGCAGGCCGACCAGCCGCTCCACCGTGTCCTCGTCGAAGATCACCACCGCGTCCACCACCGCCAGCGCGCCGAGCAGCTCGGCGCGCTCCGGCGCGCTCATGAGCGGACGCCCCGCGCCTTTGAGCCGGCGGACCGACGCGTCCGAGTTGATCGCCACCACGAGCGCATCCCCCAGCGCCCGGGCGGCGGCCAGATAGCGGACGTGCCCCACGTGGAGGAGGTCGAAGCAGCCGTTGGCGAGGACGATCGTCTTGCCGAGTCGACGCTGGGTGTCCGCCCAGCGGGCGGCCGCCTCAGGGTCGAGAACGGGCGCCATCGCTCCTCGGCTCGGACGCGAGCGCTTGGGCGAGGTCGGCCGGCGTGGCGCTGGCGGTGCCGCGCTTCATGACGACCACTCCGCCCGCCACGTTGGCGAGCCAGGCCGCGTGGCCGGGGGGCGCGCCGGCGGCGAGCGCGGCGGTGAACGCGCTGATCACGGTATCGCCCGCGCCCGTCACGTCAGCGATCTGATCGCTGCCGTGGATGGGAATGAACGTCACCGGCCCCTCGCGCTCGAACAGCGCCATGCCGCGGCTGCCGCGCGTGACGAGCAGGAGCTTTGCCCCGAGTCGCTCGAGCACCTGACGCGCGGCCTTCTCGATGGCGCGCTCGTCGACGAGCTCGGTCCCGGTGAGCGCCTCCACCTCGGGCTCATTGGGCGTGGCCGCGGTAGCGCCGCGAAACCGGAGAAGATCGTACCGGCTGTCGACCGACACGGGCGCGCCGCGCTCGCGGGCGCCCTGGCACACCGTCTCGAACACCCGGGGCGACACCACCCCGTAGCCGTAGTCGGAGCACACGACGCCGTCGGCCTCGCGCGACAGCGCGCCGAGCCGCTCGAGCAAACGCGCCTCCACGTCGGGGGGCAGGCCCGGCTCGGGCTCGCGGTCCAGCCGCACCACCTGCTGGCGCGTGGACTCGTAGCCGCCGGCCATGATGCGAGTCTTCACCGGTGTGCGGCGGCCCGGCGCGCGCACGAGCCCCTCGGTGCTGATGCCCGCGCGCTCGAAGAGCGCCGCGATTGCCGCGCCGCCCTCATCGTCGCCGACCACCCCGACCGGCACCGCCTGGGCCCCGAGCGCCTGCACGTTGTGCGCGGCATTCGCGGCGCCGCCGAGCCGGACTTCTCGATCCGTGAAGCGCAGGATGAGCACGGGCGCCTCGCGCGAGATGCGTGCCGGCTTGCCGTAGAGATATTCGTCGGCGATGAGGTCGCCCACCACGAGGATGCGCCGGCCGCGCAGCCGCCCCACCAGCTCGAGCGTGGCCCGCGCGGGAAACATCACGGCCGCCGCTCCGTGAGCACCCACGTGACCGCGTCCAGCAGATCCTCGGCCACGTGGTCGGGCTTCACCGTCCACTCCTGCCGTTGATGCTCCCACTCGCCGCGCCCGTAGCCCGTGAGCACGAGCACGCCCGCCGCCCCCACCGCCTGCCCGACAGCCACGTCGGAGATCCGGTCGCCGACCATCACCGAAGCCGCGAGGTCCAGATCGAGCTCGCGTGCCGCACGCTGGAGCAAACCGGGCCGGGGCTTGCGGCAGTCGCACACCGCGCGATAGGGCGGCTGGCCCTCGTGAGGATGATGGGTGCAGACGTAGAGACGGTCGAGATGCGCCCCCTGCGCGGCGAGCTGCCGGACCATCTCGGCATGCACGGCATGGAGCACGTCCTCCGAGAAGTAGCCGCGCGCGATCCCGGCCTGATTGGTGACCATCACCGCCGGGAGGCCGGCTTGATTGAGACGGCGCACGGCGTCCGCGGTGCGGGGCAGGAGGCGAATCCGGCTGACGTGATTCACATACCCCACCTCATCGGTGAGGCAGCCATCCCGATCGATGAACACCGCGGGGCGTCCGGCCATCGTGGGAAAGTGTACTGCCCTTGGCCCCGAACGATCAATAAAGATCAGGAGTTCGGAGTCGCATCAGCCTGCGATCTCCCGGTAGAGATTTTCGAAGGCGGCGGCTTGGGCAGCATAGGTGTACGGCTCGGCGGCCGCCCGCGCGGCCCGGCCGAGGGTAACCGGGTCGGCCTCGTGCAGGCGCTCCAGTCCCTCCGCGATCGCCCCGGCCTTCACCTCCGGGACCACCCAGCCGTTCACCCCGGGGCGAATCAGCTCGGCGCCCCCGGCGTGCACGCTGGTCAGCATCGGGCGGCCGGAAGCCAAGGCCTCGAGGTGCACGTTGCCAAACGGCTCGTAGCGGGCGGGCAGCGCCACCACGTCCGCCGCCGCGTAGAGGCGCTCGACGTCGTGTCGCGCGCCGGCCCAGATCATCTGGCCACCCACGTCGAGGCGCGCCGCCAGCGTCTCATAGGGGCCGCGGTCGCCCTTGCCCGCCACGATGAGGCGCACGGCCGGGTCTCGACGAAGCGCGAGCGCTTCGACGAGCGGGCCAAGGCCTTTGCGCTCGAAGCCCGAGCCGACGAACAACACGCACCAGGCGCCTGCCTCGAGACCCAGCTCCGCACGGGCGGGTGCCCGATCGCGCAGTCGCGCCTTCGGATCGAAGCGCGCCAGATCCACGCCGTTGTATACGAGGGTCACCCGATCCGGCGGGGTCGCGTAGAAGCGCTCCATCTCGGCCTTGCCGCGCGCGGAAATCGCCACGATCTGGCGGACACCTTTGAGCTGAAATATACGTGTTTCCAGCCTGATGACATATCGATGATACGGACTTCCTCGAGCCCGCCGACCCATCGCCTCGAGGTAGCCTCGATGCGTGCCCTCGCCGGCGCGGTATACGTCGGCCCCTGTCAGGCGCTCGTGGGTCTGCACGATGTCGTAGCCGCCCGCGCGCGCCGCCGCGCGCGCGGCGATCCCGAATGACACGAGCCGCAGCAGCGAGGGCTGTCGTAGCACCGGCAGCCGGCGCACCCGAATGCCGTCGACCGGGCGCTGGCCCCGCGTGGTGAGGAGCGTGACGGCGTGGCCGCGGCGCGCGAGCTCGCCGACCAGCCCCGCGGTGGCCGTCTCCACGCCGCCGTGGAAGGTGAAGGGCCGGCACACCAGCCCGAGCTTCACCCTCGGGCCGTCCGGGCGAGGAGTCCCTGCACCAGCGGGAACAGATCGCGGCGCGCGCTGGTGAAGCTATAGTGTGCGATGCAGCGCTCCCGGGCACGGGCACCGAGCTCGTGCGCCTTCTCGACATCGCTCGTGAGCTGCTCGATGGCGGCCCCCAGCGCGGCGGCGTCTCCGGGAGGAACGAGGACGCCACAGCCGCCGCCGTCGAGGATCTCGGGAATCATGGACACGCGCGTGGCGACGATCGGGCGCGCCAGCGCCATCGCGTCGAAGAGCTTGGCAGGCACCTGTCCGCGCGTGTCCGGGCCCTCCCGCTGGGGGACCGCCACGACGTCGGCGGCCTCGAGGTAGCGCGGCACCTCGGAGAACGCGATGGCGGGGATCAGCCGCAGCGCGGGCAGCCGGGCCCGTAGCCGGCGGCCGGTGGCGCCGTAGGGGTCGGTGCCCACGAGTGCCAACACAAGATCGGGCCGCGCGAGCGCGGCCACCGCCTCCACCAGATCATCCACGCCCTTGTGCTCGCGCGCGGTGCCGAGAAACATGACGAGACGCTTCCCCGTGGCGTCGAGGCGCGCCCGCACCTTGGCCGGATCGGCCAGGCCGGGGCGCCAGGCGTCGGTGTCCCGGACGTGCGGGATGAGCGTGCCGCCGAACCGCTCCTGGAGGAACCGCGAGGCGACGGTGATCGCATCGGCGGTGCAGGCCGCCCGCTCCATCAGCCAAGTCCAGGGCAAGCCCCGGGGATTGGTCCAGTTGACCGCGCGCCCGACCGTGCCCCAGACGCCGCCGCGCAGGAAGAACCCGACTTCCCAGTCGTCGATGTCGAGGATGAGCGGGCGCCCGCCGAGCCGCCGCTTGAGCAGCCCGAGGCCGGCCGAGCCGAGCCGCGGCTTGGAGGCGTAGAGGAGATCACCATCGGCCGCGCGCAGGAGGCCCGGCACGGCGCCCGCAAAGCTTGCGATGCGACCCGTCGGCACCGTCACATAGCGCACCCCGTCGGCGGCCACCGGGGGCCACACGCCGGCGCCGTGACGCGGTCCCACGATCTCGACCTGAGCGATGGGCGCGAGCAGCTGGGCGAGGAGGTGGGCGCGACCGGCGGCATTGCCGGAGACGTCGAAGCAGAGAACGGAGACCTTCACGCGGTGGGCGTCGCCAGCGCCGTGTACCGTGCGGCCAGCGCCTCCGCGACGCGCGCGCCCGAGAGGCGCCGCTCCACGAGGTCGCGCCCCGCCTTGCCGAGCCGGACGCCCAGCCCGGGCTCGGTGAGCAGCGCCTCGACCGCGTCGGCGAGCGCGCCGACTTCTCCGCCGGGCACCAGCAGCGCGCTCTCGCGGTCGACCAGCACCTCGGGCACCACGCCCACGCGACTTGCCACGACGGGTCGTCCCGCGGCGAGGTACTCGAAGAGCACGCGTGACATGCCGTCGGACTCGAGGGGTACGTAGAGCGCGGCATCGAAGCCCGCCACCATCTCCGGCGCGTCCACCAGGCCGTCCATGATGGTCACGCGGTTGGCAAGACCGAGGCGAGCGCGTAATGCGCGGATCTGCAGGTGCATGGAGCCGCCGCCGACCAGCGCCGCGTGGAACGGGCGGCCGGCGCGTGCCAGCCGCGCCAGCGCCTCGAGGGCGACGGTATGGCCCTTCATCGCGCGAAAGCCGCCGAGGAGACCGACCACCGGGACATTGTCCGCAATGCCCAGCGCGCCGCGCAGCCCGCGCGGGCTCCGGCCGGGCCGCCAGGCCTCGGCGTCGACGCCGCCCGGCAAGGCCACCGCGCGATCCGCGTCCACCAGGCCGGCCGCGAGGTACTGGCGGCGGATGGCCTCGGTCACCGTGACCACCAGCGCGGTTGCCCGCCGGTAGAGCCAGCGATTGAGCGAATGCGACCGGACGGGCTGCACGATGTGCCGCGTGCGCACGAGCGGCCGCGGCGTGCGCGACAGACGATTGGCGAGGGCCGCCAGCCAGTGCTCCTTCCCCCGGTGCACGTGCACCACATCGATGTCGTCCAGCCAACGCCGCAGGCGACGGAGATCCGCCGCGTCGGCCGCGGGATGTATCCCGCCGGTGAGCTCCAGCAGCTCCACGCGCCCGACTCCAGCGGCGCGCGCGCGATCGATGACGCGTGCCTCGGTGCCGCGCCGGCAGGCGAAGACCACCTGATGGCCGGCCCGCTCGAGCTCGACGCTGACGCGCGCCGCCCAGTAGGCATCCGATGACCAGCCGCGGCAGGAGACGATCTGGAGCACCTTCATGCGGGCCTCCGTCGGCGCGCCACCGCCTCGCGGTACACCGCCTCCACCTGTGCGGCGTGGCGGGAGGGGCTGAATTCTTCGAGGGCCCGCCGCCGCCCCGCCTCCCCCATGCGCCGCGCCCGAGCGGGATCAGCGGCGAGGGCGGCGAGCGCCGACTCCACCGCCTCGGGCCGCTCGTCGTCCAGGAGGAGCCCGGTCTCACCGTGCGCGACGGTGTCGGGAAGCGCACCGATGCGCCGGGCCACCACGGGGCGACCCGCCGCCATCGCCTCGAGGGCGGCGCGGCACGACTCGTCCGAGCCTGCGCCCACCAGAACGAAGGTATCGAGCGCCCGGAGGACCGCGGGGAGGTCGGCGTCGCGATACCCGGTGAATATGATCTCCCGCTGGAGCCCCAGCTCGTGGACCACTGCCTCGAGGCGCGGCCGCGCCTCCCCCTTGCCCACGAGGAGCAGCCGCGCGCTCGGATAGCGCCCGAGCAGGCGCTGGAAACCGCGGATCAGCAGCTCGTGCCCCCGGTTGTGGGCGAGACGCGCGACCGAGCCGATGATGGGGCCGGTGGCGGGGGCGCCGTCGATCCCGAGCTCCGCTCGCACTGGGGTGGGATCGGCGTCCTCCATGAAGCGGGCGAGATCCACCACCCCGCTGACCCGGTGGATGCGCTCGGGCGCGATACCGGCGAGGCGCGCGCGCTCCTCGATCTGCCGGCTCACCACGATCACCGCGTCGGCGCGCCGGTAGAGCGCGCGAGCCACCCGCCCGACGCGCACCGCGCGCTGATTGTGGAACGTGCGGACCAATGCGGCGGGCCCCCGCGCCACCGCGCCCAGCCAGTGGTCGTGCGAGTGGTGCACGTGCATGATGTCGATGGCCTCCCGGAGCACCAGCTCCCGCACCCGCCGCACGTCGGCCACCCACGCCCACGGGGCCCCCTTCACGTCGAGAGAGAGCCCGGCCTCGGGCTCGATGCCGGCCTCGCGGGCCTTGGCCTCGAAGCGATCGCCCGCGATCAGTCCCAGCCGCACGGTGTGACCGCGCCGCGCGAGCCCGTCGATGAGCCGGATGACGGGGTCGGCGCTCCCGGTCCACCAGCGATTCGCGACCAGGTGCAAGATGCGGAGGGGCGGGGCCTCGGGCGTCATCGCCGCGGGGCGAGCAGCTCGTCATACAGGGCGATGAGGCGGCCGATCGAGGTCTCGCGCGAGAAACCCTCCTCGCAGCGCTTACGCGCCGTCCGCGCGCGCGCCGCCGCCGCCGCGGGGTCCGCGAGCACGCGCTCGATGGCGGCCGCGAGCGCGGCTGGATCTTCGGGCGGCACCAAAAGACCGGTGACGCCATCGTCCACGAACTCGGGAATGCCGCCGATGCGACTCGCCACGAGGGGGATGCCCGCGGCCGCGGCCTGCAACAGCGAGCCCGGCACGCCCTCGGTGCGCGTGGAGGCGAGTGCGAAGCAGTCCATGACCCCGAGCAGCGCCGGCACGTCGGTGCGGAAGCCGGCGAAGCGCACCGCGTCCGCGATCCCGCGGTCGCGGGCGAGGCCTTCCGCCCAGGCTCGCCGGCCGCCGTCACCCACGAGTAGTAGACGGGCGTCGGCGCGCCGCGCGTGCACGCGCGCGAACGCGTCGAGCAGGTGGTCGTGGCCCTTGGAGCCGCGGAACATCGCCACGGATCCGACGATGGGGCCGGCCGGCTTTCCTGCCGGGCTGGCCAGGCCCACCGACTCGAGGACGGCCGCGCTGTCGCGGGGTACGGCGAACGCGTCGAGGTCCACGCCGGCCGGGATGGCGATCACCCGCTCGGGACGCGCGCCCGCCGCGATCACGAGCTGCCGGATCTCCTCGCCGCTGGTGATCACGCGGTCGGCGAGCCATCGGTACACGGGATTGAGCCCGCGTCGGATGGGAATCGACACGTGGCGCGTGCGCACCAGCGGCACGCGCGTCCAGCGCGCGGCCATGCCGGCCACCCAGGCGTCGATCGAGCTGTGCGTGTGGACGAGGCTCACGCGCTCGCGCCGGATCAGACTCGCCAGCGCGCGCACCGCCCGGAGATCGACGGGGCCGCGCATCCGCACCGCGACCACGGGAATGGCGCGGGCGTGAGCGTGCTCGATGAAGCGGCTGCCCGGCTGGCCCGCGAGGAGGACGCGCCAGCCGCGCTCGGCGATCCAGTGCGACTCGTCGAGAGTGCGGATCTCCTGCCCGCCGAGCCCCGGCGAGGCCTCGGTGTGGAGGACGACCTTCACGCGACCGCCTCCCGCACCACCCTCGCCACCGCCTCGGCCTCGATGGCGCGCATGCACACGTGGTCGATGGGGCAGACGTCGAAGAAACACGGCGCGCACGGCGCCCCGGGCGCCACGACGCGGGCCCGCCCCGAGCGTGGGGCGGTGAGCCGCGGATCGGTGGGGCCGAACAGCGTCACCGTGACCACACCGAGCGCGGCCGCGAGGTGCGCCACTCCCGTATCCGCGCTGACCAGTCCGCGAAGCCGCGGCAGCAGGTGCGGCAGCAGCGCGGGGCGATCGCGTCCCACGAGCGAGCGCGGCGACGTCGCGGCGAGCCCGAGCACCGCCTCCGCGGCCGCGGCATCGTCGCGGCCGCCCAGCAGCATGACGGGCAGGTCGAGCGCCTGGAGCCGATCGGCGAGCGCGGCCCAGCCGGCGGACATCCAGCGCTTGGCCGGCCCCGCTGCAGCGCCGAGGTGAAGCCCGATCGGCCTATCGCCGCTCCGCACGCCATCGAGCAGCGCGTCCACCTCCGCCTCGGCAGCAGCATCGTCGGGCACGCGGAGCCGCGGCTCGCGCGCGAAGGTGGTGATGCCCAGGGCTTCGACCAGCAGCCGGTACTCATCGACCTGATGGCGGCGGGGCTCGGGCAGCGGGACCCGGTCGGTGAGGTAGAGCCCGCGCGCATCGGTGTCGAAGCCCACTCGCCGGCGCGCGCCCCACTGCCGCGCCGCGCGAGCGGCCTCGAACGAATTGGGGAGCACCAGCGCCAGGTCGGGCCGCGCGTCCGCGAGGGCGCGGGCGAAGCGCCGCCGGGCCGGAGACGCGGGATAGGCGAGCAGCGCGTCGGCGATTCCCTGTCCGCGCAGCAGCGAAGCCCAGCGTCCGATCACGGTGATGGTCGCCTCGGGCATCGCCTCGCGCAAGCGGGCCAGCGCAGGCTGGGCCATGACGGTGTCACCCAGCCAGTTGGGGGCGCGCACCACGAGGGTCGGGGGCACGCCCGCGCTCACCCGCGCGCGGGCGCGGCGACCTGTCGCAGCGCTTCCACCCAGGCGGCCTGGCCGCTGGACAGGACCATGCGCACGGCGAGCACCCAGACGGGTAGGCCGGGCAGCGTCTTCTCGCGGAGCCGCACGGCGTCCTTCTCCGTCGTGATGAGGCCCTCGGCTCCGGCCAGGCGCGCGCGTCGCGCCACTTCCGCGAGATCCACGTCGGTATACCAGTGGTGATCGCCGAACTCGGCGAAGCCCGCGAGGAGGACGCCCATGGTCGACAGGGTGTCCATGAACGAGCGGGGCGACGCCAGCCCGCCGAAGCCCAGCAGGCGCCGGCCGCGCAGCTCGGGGAGGGGGAGCCGCGCGCCATCTCCGACGCGCCGCACTTCGAGGGGCTCGTACCGCGCGGTGACGACCGGCGCGGGCGAGTCGTGCAGCCGCAGTGTGCGGGTGACCGCGTCGACGACCTCATCGTCGGCGGGATTGGTCACGACGACCACGTGGCTCCGCCGCAATGCGGAGAGCGGCTCGCGGAGCTGACCGCGCGGGAACAGCCGCCCGTTGCCCCACGGCGCGCGGGCGCTGACGACGAGGATCTCGAGCGACTTGGCGATGGTCCGGTTCTGGTAGCCATCGTCGAGCACGATGACGGAGGCGCCGTGGGTTTCCACCGCCAAACGCCCGGCCTCGAAGCGATTCTCCCCCACGATCACGGGGATGCCCGGAAGACGCTCCGCGAGCAGCAGGGGCTCGTCGCCGGCGGCGCGCGCGCCCAACCGGACGCCCCCGCGGTCCGCGACGACGTGCACCCCGCGGGTGGCGCGACCATAGCCGCGGCTCACCACCACGGGCGCCGCGCCCAGGGCGACGAGCGTGAGCGTGGCGAGCTCGGCGAGCGGTGTCTTGCCACTCCCGCCCACGGTGACGTTGCCCAAGGACACCACGGGACACGGCAGCCGCCCTGTCTTGAGCATGCCGGCGTCGTAGAGCCAGCCGCGGGCCATCAGCGCGGCGCGATAGCCCACGGACAGGCTGCCGAGCACGGCGGCGAGGGCGCGAGGCGTCTCCTCCTCCCACGCGCGCCGCAGCCAGGCTTCAGGGTCCCGCCGCACGCGCACGACGGCCTCGCTGGTGGCCCGGCCGCGCGCCAGCTGCTCGCTGTCCATCGGCTCGCTACCCATCTTTCGACATGCCCTCCCCGCCGGCCAGGTATCGCGACACCAGCTCGAGCGTCGCCCGCACCCCGCCCTGGCGCCGCACCACCGCCTGATACCCCGCGTCGCCCATGGCCCGCGCAATGTCGGGCTTCTCCAGGAGCTCGCGTAGCGCCGATTCGAGCGCGGCCGCGTCGGTCACCCGGCGGGCACCACCCGCCTCGAGCAGCATCTCCGCGCTCTCGCGGAAGTTGCTCGTGTAGGGGCCGAACAGCACGGGCTTGGACCGGAGCGCGGGCTCGAGCATATTATGCCCCCCGGTGGGGACCAGGCTGCCACCCACGAAGACCGCCTCCGCGAGGTGATAGAGGGTCGCCAGCTCGCCCACGGTGTCGAGGATGACCACCGGCGCGCCGGCCCGGGCCGTGGGCAGGCGGCTCCGCCGCACCGTGCGGATCCCACGATCCTGGAGCATGCGCTCGATCTCGGGCACGCGCTCGGGGTGACGGGGCGCCAGGAGAAGCACGAGGTCGCGGTGATCGGCGCGGAGGCGAGCGAACACATCGGCCATCACCTCGTCCTCGCCACGGTGGGTGCTGCCCGCCACCCAGACGCGCTCGCGCGGCCCGAGCCCGAGCAGGCGCTCCCACAGCTCACGCACGCCTGGGCCGTCCACGACCGCGTCGGTCTTGAGGCTGCCCGTGACCACGACCCGCTCGGGCGGGGCGCCCAGTGCGATGGCGCGGCGCGCGTCCTCCTGCGACTGCATGCCCAGCACGGTGATGGACTGCAGCATGGGCCGCGTCAGGAACCGCACCCAGCGGTAGCGCCGGAAGGAGCGGTCGGATAGCCGCCCATTGGCGATCATGCTGGGAATGCGTCGGCGCGCGAGCGCGTCCAGGAAGTTGGGCCACAGTTCGGTCTCCATGCCGATGAAGAAATGCGGACGGATCGCGGCGAGCGCGCGCTCGACGGGCCCGGGCAGATCGAGCGGAAAATACCGGTGGGTCACCGCGCCATTCAGCCCGTCGGCGACCACTCGGGCGCCCGTCGGCGTCACCGTGGTGAGCACGATGCTCACCCCGGGCCACTGCCGGCGTATGCCCTCGATCAGCGGCATCGCGGCGATGACCTCCCCCACCGATACCGCGTGGATCCAGCAGCGTGGCTCGGTGGGAAGGTCGGCGCCGAGGTGTCCCAGGCGCTGGCGGAGATGCACCGGGTGACCGCGGCGGAACAGCCGCCGGACCGCGACCACGGGGGCGTAGAGCGCCAGGGCTCCCGTGAGCACGACGGTGTAAAGGCCGCGGATCATGCCGCGGCCTCGAGGTCCGCCGCGCTCGAAACCGTCGCGAGCGCCGATTCCAACGTTTTCCGCGCCCGCTCGCGGGCGTCAGCATCGGCCTGGCGCCCCACCGCGAGAGGCTCACCGAAGCGCACCACGCAGCGGGCGAAGGGCCGCGGGACGCGAAAGCCGTCCCACGAGCGCAGGCGCCATTCTGACGAGGCGGCCACCGCCACGGGCACGATGGCCGCGCCGGTGAGCGAGGCGAGGGCGATGATGCCCGGCTTCGCGATCTCGCGCGGCCCACGGGGCCCGTCCGGCACCACCACCACGCTCGTGCCCTCGGCGAGCGCGCGGGCGAGGAGCCGCAGGGCTTCCGCGCCGCCTCGGCTCGAGGAGCCACGCACCACATCCAAGTTGAAGCGTGCGCACAGCTTGGCCACCATCTCCCCATCGCGCGAGCGACTAATCAGGACGCGGAGGCGGCGACCGCGATAGAGCGCGGGCAGGAGCAGGATGCGCGAGTGCCACGTCGCGAAGATGAACGGCGTCCCCGCACGCCAGCGCGCACCCGCTTCCCCTTCCGCATAGCGCACCCGGCACGTGGCGGCGAGCAGGCGTAGCGCGGGCGCGCCGAGGGCGGGGCCCAGGGTCAGCGAGAGCGCGCCGTTCATGCCGCGCGCGCGGCGTCGAGCACGGCGCGCGCCGCGCGCGGTCCCACGCCGGGCTCGCCCAGACGCGCGCGCAGATCCACGAACGCCGCCTGCTGAGCGGCCGCGGCGCCCGGCTCGGCGAGCAGGCGGCGCGCCTCGGCGGCGAGCCGCTCGCCGGTGGCGGCGCTCTGCAGGAGCTCGGGCACCACGGTGCGCCCGGCCACGATGTTGGGCAGGCTGATCCACGGAATCCGGATGAGTACGCGCGAGATCGCCTCAGTGACACGCGAGACCCGATAACAGACGACCATTGGCGCACCCAGGAGGGCGGCCTCGAGCGTCGCGGTGCCGGATGCAATCAGAATCGCGTCCGCGGCGACCATGATTTCGTACGTGCGCTCGGGCAACACCCGGACGTCCGGGCCTCCCGCGGCCCGGCTCGCCGCGACCAGCCTCTCGACGCGCGTGCGATCCACGGAGGGCGCGAGCCCGAGGAGGAAGCGCGGCACCTGACCGCCCGCGGGGGCGGCCAGGCGTCGGGCGGCGTCGAGCATCGCGGGGAGCAAGCGCGAGACTTCTTCACGCCGGCTTCCCGGGAAAAGGCCGATGACGGTCGAATCAGGCTCGACGCCGAGGGCGGCGCGGGCCGCGGGCCGCTCGAGCCCCACCGGCAGCACGTCGAGCAGCGGATGGCCGACGAAATCGACGGCCGCCCCCGCCGCGCGGTAGAGTGGCAGCTCGAAGGGAAACACCGCGAGGACGCGGCTCGCGAGCCGCGCGATCAGCCGGGCGCGCCCGCGGCGCCATGCCCACACTTGCGGCGGGATGAAATAGATCACGGGGACACCGGCGCGGTGCGCCTGGCGTGCGAGGCGCATGTTGAACTCCGGGAAGTCGATGACGACGAGCGCTCGCGGCGGCGCCTCGCGCAGCCGGCGCACGAGTGCCCGATAGGCCCGGTAGAGGCCGGGAAGACGGCCGACCGCCTCGCTGGTTCCCACCACCGCGCGCGCGGTGGGATCGGCGACCACCTCCATGCCGGCCGCGGCCATCCGCGGGCCGCCCATGCCCACGAGCCCCAGGTCGGGCTCGAGCTGGCGGAGGGCCCGGCACAAAGTGCCGCCGTGAAGGTCGCCCGACGTCTCCCCCGCCGAGAGCATGATGGCTCCCGCCCGTACGCTCACGCGGAATCCTCCAGCGTGACGAGGGCGATGCCGGCCGCGTCCGCCCGCCGGGCCACCGCCTCGTGGTCGACCACGAGTGTCCGCCCGCGTGCGACGGCGAGCGCCGAGGCCCCGCCCGCCTCCATGGTCTCCAGAGTGGCGAGGCCGATCGTAGGAATGTCGAAGCGGAAGTCGTGGTCGTCGGCCACGGCCTTCACCACCACCGCGCCGGGCCCCGACAGCCGCACGCCGCGTCGAATCGCCTCGTCGGTGCCCTCCGCCGCTTCCACCGCCACGGTGACGCCCCGCGCCCGCACGACCGTCTGGCCCACGCCCCGGTTGGCGAGGTCGTGGGCCAGGCGCCAGCCCTCGTGGATCTCGGTCCACTCCGCCTCGCTCGGGGCCCGCGTGCTGAGCCGCTCCGACGCCACCAGCCAGGGCCCGAGGAGCCGGCGCTGATCCATGACCTCGATGCCCATGCTTCCGAGCAGGGCCACCGCCATGCGGCCGAGCGAGCCGTCCGCGAGGCCCTCGCGGGAGAGGTCACGACCGGCGTCATCCGCCTGCTCGGCATGCGCGAAGAAGCGCCGCTTGGCGAAGCTGCCCACGAAGGCCACGGCGCCCACGCCCTCCGGACCGAGCGCGCCGAGCACGCTCTGCAGGTCGGTCACCTGGGACGGTACGACGCGGTCGGCGGCGGAGGCCAGATCGGGCGCGTCAGCGAAGGCGAAGGCCACGACCCGCCATCCCTGCCGCCGCGCCTCGGCGGCGGCCCGGCCGGGTAGGATCCCGGCCCCGGCCATCAGGCCGAGGCAGCGCTCCACGGCAGGTCCTCCGGCCACGCGGTTTCGCCCCGGCCCTCGCGGATCATGCGCTCGATCTCGAGCGCCACGGCGAGGGACCGGAGATCATCGCCCTCGACGAGATCCACCCGCCCGTTCGCCTGGGCCGCGCGCGCCGCCGCCATCAGGTGGCGCAGCTCGAGCTTGAGGGGATTGTCCTTGTGGACGAAGAGGTGCTCCACGAAGGAGGCCTGCCGGTAGCGGATGGCCTCACGGTTCACCGTGTACTCCTGGGCGGCGCGCCGGTGGATCTGGATGTCCTGATCCTGGTAGTCGAGGATGATGTAGGCGTCGGGCTGCGTGATGGCGAGCGTGCGGATCTTCTCCTCGGTGGCGCGGCTGGCCGTGATCGTAGCCATGGCGCCGCTGTCGAAGCAGATCTGCACGTTGGCCACGTCGGCCAGGCCTGAGCGCACCGAGGCCCCAATAGCCGTCACCTTTCGCGGTTCGCCGTCGACGAGATTCAGCACGATGTCGATGTCGTGGATCATGAGGTCCATGACCACCGAGTCCTTCGCTACCCGGGGGGCGAAGGGGCCGAGGCGCCGCGACTCCACGAGGATGGGGCGCTCCACGATCTTCCGCAGCTCCTGAACGGCGCCGTTGAAGCGCTCGACGTGCCCCACGTGGAGCACACGATTGCTGGCGCGGGCCACCCGGAAGAGCTCCTTGGCCTCCTCCAGGGTCGGCGTCATCGGTTTCTCGACGAGCACGTGCACGCCCGCCTCGAGGAGCTCGCGCGAGACCTCGAAGTGCTGCTCGGTCGGCACCGCCACCGTCGCGACGTCGACGAGGCCCGCCAGCTCGCGATAGTCGCGAAAGGCCCGGGTGCCGTAGGTCGTGGCCAGGTGCTGGGCGCGCGCGAAGTCAACGTCCACGATCCCGACCAGATCCACGTCCCAGAGCTCCATCAGGGCGAGGATGTGGTACTGACCCATGTGGCCGGCGCCGACCACGCCCGCCCGTAGCCGCGGCTCCGCCACCGGGCTCATAGCACGCCCTCGCGGAGGTCCGCGCCGTCGGGCTCACTGGACTCCGCCGCGCCGGATACGATCCCGCGTTTCGAGCGCTCGATGAAGGCCGCGATGCGGCGCCCGACCGAGCCCTCGCCGAATTCCTCGCGCAGTCGCGCGAGCGCGGCGCCGGTGGCGAGGCCGGACCGGTAGAGGATCCTGAACGCTTCCTGCGCTTCACGCCGGCCTTGCGGATTGAAGCCGCCGCGGCGCATGCCGATCAGGTTGACCGCGCGGGCGACAGCGGGATTGCCGTCCACGATGACGTACGGCGGGACGTCCTGGTTGACCTTGGCGCACCCGCCGATGTAGGCGTACGTGCCCACCCGTGCGAACGGGTGCACGCCGCTGAGTCCTCCCACTGTCGCGCGATCCTCGACGGTGACGTGCCCGGTGAGCGCCGCGCCGTTGACCATGATGACGTGATCTCCCACCACGCAGTCGTGCGCGATGTGGCAGGTCGCCATGATGAGGCAGCGCGCCCCGATGGTGGTGTCGTGGCCCTCGTGCGTGGCGCGGTGGATGGTGGCGTACTCCCGGATGACGGTCTCCTCGCCGATGCAGACTCCGGTGGGCACCTCCCGGCGGTACTTGAGGTCCTGGGGCTCGGCTCCGATGATGGCGCCGTGGCCGATCCGGCAGCGCGGACCGACATTGACCCGGCCCTCGAGCACGGCATGGGCGCCGACCTCCACGCCATCCCCCAGGACGACCTCGGGGCCCAGCAGGGTTCCGGGCCCCACGCGGACGCCCGCGCCCAGCCTTGCGCGTGGGTCCACGAAGGACGCGGGGTGTATGGCCATCTCGTCAGACATCCCTTCTATTTGGCCCCCTTCTCGAGATCGGTCAAGCGCTTTTCCAGATCACGGACGCGACGAAGCAGCTCGGGCAGCCGATTCTCCGCCGCCCAGATCCGTTTGGCTTCGCCGGTGGGCCGGGCGGGAGTCCCGCTCCAGACCTCGCCGGCGGGGATGTCGTTGGGAACGCCGGACTGGGCGGTCAGGATCGCCCCGTCCCCGATCTCGACGTGATCGGCGATGCCGACCTGCCCCGCCAGCACCGCGCGATTGCCGACGCGCGACGAGCCCGAGACGCCCACTTGGGAGACCAAGATCACGTCCTCCCCGATCTGGCAGTTGTGGCCCACCTGCACGAGGTTGTCGAGCTTGCTGCCACGCCCGATGACCGTCTCCCCGAGAGTCGCCCGGTCCACGGTGGTGTTGGCGCCGATCTCCACATCGTCCTCGATGCGCACGCCGCCCACCTGGGGGATCTTCCGGTGGCCCTGCCCGTCGAATGCGTAGCCGAAGCCGTCGGCGCCCAGGACTGCGCCGGGATGCACGATCACGCGGTTGCCGATGCGCACGCCGTTCCGCACCACGACCCGCGGGTGGAGCACCACGTCCTCCCCGAGCACCGCGTCCTGGCCCACGAAGCAAAGAGCCCCGATCCGGGTGCCTCTTCCGATGCGGGCCCCCCGCTCCACCACCGCGAACGGGCCCACCGCCGCGCTCTCGTCAACGCGGGCGCCGTCCGACACCAGGGCGAGCCGGTGAGTGCCCGGTTCTACCGGCGGCTCGGGGTGGAAGAGACGAAGCATGGCGATCAGCGCGGCCTGCGGGGCGGCCACGCGCAGCACGGCGCCGGGAAGGCCGGCCAGACCTTCCGGCGCTACCAGCGCGCCGGCTCGCGTCGCTGCCGCTGCTTTGACGTAGCGGGGGCCGAGGACGAACGAGATGTCGTCGGGGCCTGCCGCCTCGAGCGGCGCCACCGCCTGGACGCGCCGGGACGCCTCCCCTTCGAGGCGGGCGTTCAGCCTTCCCGCCAGCTCTCCGAGGGTGAACGATCTGCCGGCGGCCACTTACGGCTTCGTGGGCGCGGTCGACGCCTTCCTGCTCGCCGCGTCGAACTCCTTGATGACCTCCTCGGTGAGGTCGGCCTCGGGCGCGCCGTAGATGAGGCCGGCGCGCGCGTCGACGATCAGCGTGTAGCCCCGCTCCTTCCCCACCTTCTGCACGACCCCCTGAAGGTCCCGCGCGAACTTGACCATTAGCTCGCGGTCCTTCTTGGCGAGGTCCTTCTCGAAGTCGTCGGCGAGGCGTCGCAGATCGCGGACCTTGCGCTCCATGGTGTCTTGCTTCTCCTTGCGCACCTCGGGTGACAGGAGCTGCCCCTTCTTCTCCAGCTCGTCCTTCAGCTTGGCGAGCTCGCTCTGCAGCGTGTCCACCTGCTTCTGCATCGCCGCCTTGTCGCGCTCCAGGGCCTCCCGCGCGGTGACACCGGCGGCGGACTTGGCCATCACGCGCTGGGTGTCGATGAA
>Ga0111538_10000834_pt1 | contig 42643 bp, 30 predicted proteins | sample SoiMethybrSBSTD1_FD_79669 | JGI IMG/M metagenome (GOLD analysis project Ga0111538, IMG submission 79669) | Bulk soil microbial communities from a Populus tree surrounding site in Tennessee, USA - Soil MetaG P. TD hybrid SBSTD1 (version 2)... | ecosystem: Environmental > Terrestrial > Soil >...
CGCAGCGAGAGAGAGGGATGCTGCGCAGAAGGCCCCAGGGCCCAGGCCTTTCTATCAACGACATCAGCATCGCGCGGCGCGAACCCCCTCATCTCGAACGCCTCCGGCTTCCACGTCTCCACCAGCGCCGGCGAGCCGCACCGCGTCTCGCCCATCAGCGCGTGCAGCCGTGCCATCAACGTCGACAACCGTTCGGGCGTCGGCAGCGCACGTGTCAATAACGAGTACTGAACGATGCGGCCGGGCGTGGGATCGACGGCGATCTCGACGCGATCGATTGGCGCCGGCGGTGGGTTCGATTCGAGATCGAGCAGGGCCAGTGTGCGCAATGTGCGTGCATCGCGCATCGGCGCCGGCAGCTGCAGCGATCGCGCGTGCACCTCGGGCGTGGTCTCATCGAGCTTGACGAGATGGAGCCGCAGGTGCAGCACGGCGGCGCCGCGGTCGCGCCGCTCGAGATGCGTCGACAGCGGCTCGGGCAACCGGCCGAGCACGAACGAGAGCGGCTCGAGCTCCTCGATCGGCCACTCGAGATCGAGCGCCTGCGTGAATCGCTCCTCTGGCGCCGACGGGACGAGCGGAGCAGCATCGTCGCCGCGCGCGAGACGCTGCCACGCCACGCCCTCCTGGCCGAGCCGCGCCGCGATCTCGTCGCTCGGCAGCGCCACCACTTCGCCAAGCGTGCGTACGCCCCATCGGCGAAAAACAACTCCCAACTCCTCCGCCTTCGCGCGATGAGAGTCATCCGCGCTTCGGCGGGACTTCGCCGTGTCGTCTGGTTCAAGTTCAACGAGCACACCGATCGGCAGCGAAGCAAGCGACGCTGCTTCGGTCCCGGGCTCGATCACCGTGAGGCCGGCGCGATGGCGCACGAGCAACCGCGCCGTCGTCCGTGTCTCAGCCACCGCGACGCGGACGCGGATGTTGCGATCGGCCGCGGTGCGCCGCAGCTCCTCGGCGATCGTGCGCGCCGTTCCGAACAAGCGTTCGAGACCGCTCAGATCGAGGACGACTTCGCGCTCAGTGAGCGCATCGATGCGCGGCGAGAACTCGCGCGCCACCTCCGCCAGCACGCCGGGGGGAGTTCCTTCAGGGGCATACAACGCAGCAAACACGATTCATCTCCGGCGGGTCTGAAGACCCGCCTCTACGACGTTCGCTAACGGGCGTTGTAGAGGCGGGTCTTTAGACCCGCCGGACACATCGTTCGCCACCGCCCGTACGCGTGCATCACCATCGAATCGCCGCCGCGGCGATACGACCCGTACATGCACATCGAGCCCCGCAAGGCGACGGCTCTGGCGCGATTCACCGACCCATGTCGTTTGCCCCGCAAGCGCCATCGTGAGCCCGCCGGCGCTGCGCGCCAGCGGCTCTGGCGTGAGCAGCACACACGCGGTATCGCTCCCTTCGATGACGCGCTGCACGCGCATCCACGTCGTGAACGGAATCTGTTTGAGCGTGGATGACGGCACGTCGGCGAGATCGATCGCGACCACACCGAACCCGCCGGCCTGCAGGACGAGGTTCAAGGCTTTCAGCGCACGATCCAGCAGGCCCAAGGGCCCAGGCCTCTGGCCCCAGGAGGAATCAGACTGCGAGGGGCCCTGAGGCCTGCTGATTTCGTGTCCTCGTATCCACAACAGCCGCTCGAGGTCGACACCCGCCGCCGCGGCCGACGCGACATCCAATCGATCGAGCGTGTCGACGAGCGCGACGATCTCACCGCGCGCGGTGGCCGCCGCAGCCAGCTGCAACAGCAGCGTCGTCCGGCCCGACGAACTCGGCCCGGCAATCTCCGAAAGCTGCCCTCGCGGCAAGCCGCCGTGCAGGCAGCGATCGATCGCCGCCACGTCCATGGCGACCACCGCTGAGCCGTCGATGCGCTCGAGCGAGGGGAGTGCCGTGGTCAGCGTGCGATCGAGCTTGCGCACAGCCAGCGCAGATTCCAGTGATGCCCGCGCAATATTCGCCATATGTTCGCCGTCCCAGGACTGGCGAAGATACAGCGAAAATTTCCTGAGAGTCAAGCAGTACAATCGAACTCTTCGTGAGCACTGCCGCCGCCCCTGAATCAGAGCAGCCCATTCCTGCGCCGTCGACGACTCCACCTCCCACTGGACTCAGACGTATCGCGGCGGCGCTGACCTATCGCGACTTCCGGGTGCTCTGGTTCGGCGCGTTCACATCGACCATCGGCACGTGGATGCAGAAGGTCGCGCAGAACTGGCTCGTCCTGACGATCAGCGGTACGTCCTCTGCCTTCTTCCTCGGGCTCGACTCGTTTCTGGGCGAGCTGCCGATCCTGCTGTTCACGCTGGTCGGCGGCGTCGTCGCCGATCGCTACGATCGGCGACGGCTGCTTCTGACCTCTCAGTACGTGCAGATGACCGCGGCGTTCATCCTCGCCGCGCTCGTCTACGCGGACATCGTGCACATCCGGCACGTGCTCGCGCTATCAGTGCTCACCGGATTGGCGCAAGCGTTCGGCGGGCCGGCGTATCAATCGCTGCTGCCGTCGCTCGTGAGCAAGGATCACGTGCCGAATGCGATCGCGTTCAACTCGATCCAGTTCAACCTGGCGCGCGTGATCGGTCCGCTCATCGCCGGCAGTGCGCTGGCCGCGTTCGGCATGGTCGCCTGCTTCGGGCTCAACGGGCTGTCGTTTCTCGCCGTCATCGCGGCGATCCTGCTGCTGCACATCAAGCACATCCCGCCGAAGACGACGACGCGTCTGCATCAGGAGCTGCAAAGCGGCTTCACGTTCGTGCGCGCGCATCAGGCACTGGTGAGCCTGGCCGTACTCGGATTCGCCGCGACGTTCCTCGGCAACCCGCTGCTCACGTTCCTGCCGCTGTTCGCGAAGAACGTGTTCCACGGCGACGTCGCAGAGTACACGCACCTGATGTCGTTTGCCGGCGCCGGCGCCGTCACCGGCGCGCTGGTCGTCGCCTGGCTCGGCAAGTTTCCGCACATGGGGCGCACGCTGCTGATCATTCAGGTGGTGCTCGGCGCGCTCATCACGACGTTCGCGATCACGCGGCTGTTCTGGATCAACGCGGTACTGCTCTTCGCGTGCGGTGCGGGCATGGTGATGGTGTTCGCGATGCTGTCGTCACTCGTGCAGCTCAATGCGCCGAACGAGATGCGCGGCCGCGTGATGAGCATCTACATGGTGGCGTTCCGTGGCGGCATGCCGATCGGCAGCCTGGTCGGCGGCTGGCTCGCCAATGCGACCAGCGCGCCTGCCGTGCTCACCGTGAACGGTCTGCTCCTGAGCGCCGTGGCGGCGTGGTTCCTGCTGAAGAACGCAGAAGTGAGGCAGCTGTAGGCGCGACTCACGACTGCGCACTTCTTCGTCACCGTTTAACACCTCGCTGCTGACCCGCCGAAACGTTGTACGTCGTGGCCGATCAGCCTCTCTCCTCTGGCGCGCCGACGCACGCGTCGTGGACGTGCCCTGCATGCGGCAGGCACATCCCGCGGCAGGTGGACATGTGCCGGTGCGGCGCCGACCGGAATCGACTGGAAGACGGGGGCGTCACGCTCGAAGCGGTACCGCAGCTTCATCCATCGGCACCGCCCTCGCCGCGCGCCTTTGACTCGCCGCTCGGCAGGCATCTACTCGGCTACCGCAGCGATGACGAGGTCGAGCGGACGGTGCGCATGGCCCTGAAAGGCGCGTTCGCGATCGGCGTGCTGGTCGTCGCGGCCGCGATGATCGCCGTGACGCATCAGGATCCGCTGCCGCGGCGGGACAACATCCAGATCCTGTCGACGCTGGACGAGTTCACGCGAGACGCCGAGCCGACCGCACCGAACACGATCCCCGCGTTTCTGGAGCAGCCCGGGTCGGTCGGCCTGCTTGGCCCCTCGGCACGACCCGACGAACCCGTCAAGGCGCTCGACACGGCTGATTTGCGGGAAGGGTTCTGCTCGCCGAGCCTGGCCCGCCAGATTCGCCATCAGTATCCCGGCTTCTACGACGCATGGCCCGACGAGACGCTGGAACACCTCGCGCTCGAGAAGTACCCCGAGATGCGCGATCAGCGGTGCACGTTGTCCTATAAGGTCGATGCCTCACCGGTCGGCATCGTCAAGTACCAGCTGAAACCGCGGTCACTCGCCGAATCGGGCAGCCGGTGGCTGCTGACGATCGTCGCCACGGGACTGTGTGCGATCGGCTGCGCGAATCTGTATTACCGGCTGCTGGTCGAACGCCTCGCCGCGGCCTGATCAGCTGAACGATCGCCGGAACAGATCCTCGATCGCCTTCTGGCCGTTAGCGCGCAGCGTCCTCGTCCCGGTCCCTGTAAAGTGCATGTGGGTGACGACCGGCGCAGCGTTCGCGTCGATGTTCTCCCAGTCGTCGCCGGTCCAGCGCGACCACGCGTCGCGGTCCTGATCGAAGACGAACAGCGGCTTGTTACAGAGCTTGGCGAACTCCGCGCCCCATCCGGTTCCGCCTCGGACCGTGCCGTCGGCCTGAATCGAGCCGATGACGTAGATCTCCTGGCCGTTGTTCACCTGATACCAGAGCGTCTGCAGGATCTTGCGTAAGGTCGGCCCCTCGGTGTAACGGCGGTGCATCAGCCGTGAGACGTACTGCAGGCTGACATCGCCGGCGAGGAGCTCCTTGTGATTGAGGACGCGCACGCCGCGGGATCGTTCGATCTTGTGGCCGTCGAACGTGAAGTGCACTTCCTCGACGCCATGGCGCTCGGCGGCAGCGCCGAAGGCCGCTTCCGCGCCCGGAGCGCCGCCACTGAACAAGATGCAATCAGCCGCCGTCATCAGTGGGATGATAACAGTCCAGGCTCAGTGGACTGTATCAACTGGAAGAGTACCGCGCAGAACCAGCTTCGACCGCGATCTGCCGGCCGCGACAACGGAGCGGCCGGTCCCGATTTGGGCGGTACACTGCACTAGATGTCCGCGACGCGCGTGTATCGGGCCGGCGACGAGGTGGAAGATTTCTGCCGCGCGTGCAAGATCGACCGGTCGCACACCGTCATCGTCGTGGACGATCACGGCGGGCCCTTGCGGGTCCAGTGCTCGTTTTGTCAGAGCCAGCACAACTACCGCGGCGGGCCGCGACTCGCCGCCTCCCAACCAGCCGCCAGCGCGTCGAGCGCGCCTCGCGCCGCGACGCCACGACCAGCGGCAGACGCGTTTCCGCTGGTCAGCGAACGCGAAAGGACTGCCCCACCCATGTCGCTTCAGGATTCGACGGATCTCGAACTGCTGCTCCGACGCATTATTCGCGAGGAGGCAGGCCTGACCACGGTCGCGCCGGCACAGAAGTGGCGCGGCGGCACGCTGGTGCTGCGGCCTGGCACGCCGGGATTGCAGGAGAAGACCTGGCCGATCGAGACCTTCTTCCACAAGATCGTGATGCTGCGCAATCGGCTGCGCACGCTCGAGCAGCAGGTGAATGGCTCGGATCTTCCGGAGGACGTGAAGGTGAAGCTGCAGGCGTATGTCAGCGGCTGCTACGGCTCGCTCACCAGCTTCAATCTGCTGTTCGCCGACGAGGGGGATCAATTCAAGGGGAGCGGAGGAGAGTAATCGTGTAATCCAAAATGCAAGATGCAAAATGCACAAGGGCGGTTTTGCATTTTGAATTTTGCATTTTGAATTACAGGGTCTGCAGTTCAAACATCGTCACCTCCGGTCGCACGTTGATCCGCACTTGCAGCAAGTGGCCGACGCCCCGGCTGATATAGAGCGTTCGATCGCCCTCGAGATCGAACTCACCACAGGTGTACCGGCGGTTCGCGACTGGGATCAGCGGCGGCGGCAGGAACGGCGGCTTGCACTGACCGCCGTGCGTGTGGCCGCTCAGCACCCAGCCGTGATAGCCCTCCCAGCCAGTTCGATCCACGGTGTCGGGATTGTGGCTCAACACGATCGCCGCGCGCGTGCGATCGAGCGCGGCGATCGTCCGCACGGGATCGAACCGACGGCCCCAGAGATCGTCCATGCCGGCGATCTGCAATCCGTCGATGTCGGCAACGTCGTTGCGCAGGACACGAATGCCGACGGCGCGCAACTGATCGACCAGCCGCGCGGCGATCTCCGGATGCGCCCAATTCGGTCCGTAGTCGTGGTTGCCGAGAATGCCGACCGTCCCGAGACGCCCACGCGGTGGCTCCCGATACATTCGCTCCGCGTGCGCGAAGACGTCGGTCTCGTAGCTGACGAAGTCGCCGGTGAACACGACGATGTCCGGCGCGAGCGCCCGGACGCGCGCGAAGGTGTCGAGCACGTAGTCGTCGGACACGCGCGGACCCACGTGGATGTCACTCAACTGCACCAGCGTTCGTCCACGCAACGTCTCCGGCAGTCCGCGAATCGGCAGCGGCCGGCGGACGAACTCGACCCAATGCGGCTCGATCTGCCACGTGTACAGCCCGACACCAATGCCCGCAGCTGCCGCTCCGATCGAGCCTTGAAGAAATCGACGGCGGGTGATCACGCCTCTAATTCTAGAGTTCAGTGACGAGTCGCGTGACGAAAGCAGAAGAAAACGGAGAAAAACGGAGAAACGGTTTCACAGGAGGAACGGAGCAACAGAGTTCGGACAGAGGGACGCGCTTCGAACAGTGTGGAGTGCGGGTGGGCTCGTGGATCGAACGGGCTCTGTTCGTGCTCCGTTTCTCCGTTTCTCCTGTAAACCGTTTCTCCGTATCCTCCGTTAACTGAAAGGGCCGACTCACCAGATCAGGGAGGCCCAATCGTCGCCGCCCCTGTGGTATACGTGACGGCGAAAATCACGACTAGCGGAGGAGCGCCGTGAGAAAGGCGATAGCGAAATTTTCGTTGGCAGTCTCGACGTTGGCGATCGGGCTCAGTGCGGCGTCTGTCGTGCACTCGCAGCAGAAGATCACTGGCGGGGCCCTCACCGCCGCGGATTACATTGAGATCCAGCAACTCGTCGCCCGTTACGGCTACGCGGTGGACACCCACGCCGACAACGGATACGGCTACGCCGACCTCTTCACTCCCGATGGCGTGTTCGGCAACACGACGGGACGCGAGGCGCTGGCAGAGCTTGCGCGCACGACACAGAAAGAGAGAGGTGGCCCTGCGTATACGCGTCACTTCCTCACGAACGTCATCGTCTATCCAACCCCTGATGGCGCGCGTGGCAACCAGTACCTGATGGCCGTCGACGTCTCCGAAGGTGGCAAGCCCAGCACCATCGTTCACGGCGGCCGATACGACGATGTCTACGTGAAGACGTCTGCGGGATGGCGATTCAAGTCGCGACAATACGTGCCGGTGAAAATCGGTGTGCCGCCGCCGACCGCGAAATTACCGCCCTCGACCCGTCGCTAGCGCACTCCGTTTTGGCGCGAGCAAAGGACAGCAGCATGCGCAACATTATCCTTGCGGCAGGTCTGATCGTGAGCCTCGTCGCCTTCGCGGTGCAGGCGCAGCAGACGAGGCCCTCCGGTTCGGCGAATGTCATGGCGCTCACGGCCATGGACTACATCCAGATCAAGCAACTGGTGAACCGTTACGCCTTCGCGTTGGACACCGCTTCGCGTAACGGCTTCGACTACGCCGACCTCTTCTCCGCCGACGGCGTGTTCGACAGCAACTCGCGTGGTCGCATCCAGGGACGCGACCAGTTGGCCTCGCTCGCGCGCGGCGAGAAGCGAGGGCCGCAGTATGTGAATCACTACATCATGAATCACATCATCGAGCCCACCGCCGACGGGGCCGTCGGGAGGCAATATCTCATCAACATCAGCCACGACGACACCATCCCGTCGGTGGGTCCGAATCCGAATCAATGGGATCTCGTGGGTCAGAAGCGCGGAGCGCTCGACACCGTGGGCGGTCATTACGAGGACGTCTACACGAAGACGTCAGAAGGCTGGCGGTTCCGCTATCGCACCTTCGTGCCGTCGAAGTCGGGAGCCGATCCCAAGCTCACGGGCATGTTGAAGATGCACGCGGTGAAGCCCGACCCGACGGACACCACGCCCAGCGCGCCTGGCGGTCTCAGCGCGATGGACTACCTCGAAATCGAACGGCTCGTGGCCAGCTACGGGCACGCCCTCGACAATGGTTACGGAACAACGGACAACGGCGAGCCCTATGCCGGTCTCTACACCGCGGACGCCACCTTTGGTCAATCAACGGGCCACGCGCAACTGGCCGCGCTCGGCCGCGAGCAGCCGCAAGGGCCAACATACGCGCGCCACTTTCTGACCAATCACGTGATCGAGCCATTCGCGGGGCAGGCGATCGGCAAGCAGTATCTCGTGGTCGTCGACCTTCCCGACCCGGAGGCGCGGGCCAAAGGCGTGCCTGGCACGATATTCCTCGGCGGGCACTACGAGGATGTGTATCAGCGAACGCCGGATGGATGGCGCATCAGAACGCGACGACTGTTCCGCGCGCAGTCGAGTCGTTAGCACCCTGAGGAGAGGAGCGACTCTCGAAACGGAGAAAAACGGAGCAACGGATCACAGGAGCAACGGAGCAACGGAGAACGAACAGAGGCGACTGCTTCCACGTTCTTACGTGCGGGTTGGGCGGCCGGCCGAAGGCCGGCACGCGCTGACGCGCGTGGACGAGAGGTCCTCTCGCCCATGAGCCCAACCCGCATCCACCTTGTGCCCGCGTGCGTGCCTCTGTCTGACCTCCGTTTCTCTGTTCCTCCTGTTAAACCGTTTCTCTGTAAGCTCCGTTTCGGGCACGCATCAGGCGTGCGCCGCAGCGGGTGCAGTCGGTGTCGTCGGTGACGATGAAGGAGCCGCTGGCACGTCGACGTGCGCCGACTCCGCATCCCACTTCACCAGCTTCAGATCCTTCACGAAGATCGCGTAGATCACCGGCACCAGCACCAGCGTGACGAAGGTGGCGACGGTCAAGCCGCCGATCTGCGCGTAGCACATCGGCACCCACAGCGGACCACCGTGCATCGCCAGCGGAATCAACGCGATCACCGTCGCCGCGACCGTGATCAGCACGGGCCTCAAGCGGACGATGCCCGCGTCGAGCAGCGCCTCTTCGAGCGATTCGCCGCGCTCGTGCGCTTCCTCGATGAAGTCGAACAGCACGACGACGTGGCTGACAATCACCCCGATGAGACTCGCGATGCCGAGGAACGCCATGAATCCGAACGGCGTGCCGGTAATCACGAGGAATGCCAGGGCGCCGCCGATGCCGAACGGAATGCCCGCGAACACGATCAACGGCTTGGCCGCGTGGCGGAACTGCATCACTAGCGCCAGGAAGATCATCGCGGTTGACATCATCATCACGCGCGCCTGGTTGCGGAAGCTCTTGACCTGCTCCTCGTACTCGCCGCCAATCGCCAGCTTGTATCCAGGCGGAAGTTCGGACGTCAGCGTGTCGAGCTCGGGTCGTGCGGCAATCAGCACCTCCGACGGCAGATACCCTTCCGCCGGGAACGCCGACACGGTGATCGTGCGGAACTGACCACGGCGCCGCAGCTTCTCGGTCTTGGTGCCGTATGCAACCGACGACACCGACTCGAGCGGCACTTTGCGCGTGCCGTTGTTCGCATACACATACAGGCTGCGCACGTCGTCGAGCTGCGCGCGCTCATCCATGCGCAGCTTGGCGACGATCGGAATCTGCTTGTCGCGGTCGCGAAGCACACCGACGCGCGAGCCGCTCAGGCCAGCCGCCGCCGCTGCCGCCACGTCGAGATTGCTCACGCCCACCAGGTTCGCGCGGTCCGGATCGGTCGCGAGCTTGACCTCGAAGCTCTCCACGCCCCAGTCGTCGCGCACGCGCGCCGCCATCGGAATCGCGTTGAAGATGCCGTGCACCCGCGCCGCGAGCCGCCGCAGCGTCGGTTCATCCTCGCCCGACAAACGGATCGACAACGGCACGCCGACATTGGTGAGCTCGAGCTTCCGGACGTCGATGAGCGCGCCCGGAATCTTCGCCGACAACGCCCGCTGCAGCGGTTCGACCAGCCGATCGGTCTCGTGCTTGTCGTTGACCTCGATCAACACCTGCGCGTAGTTGGTCTGCTGCAGCTCGGGCGAGCTGGAGAACCAGTAGCGCGGACCACCGCCGCCGAGGAACGTCGTCAGCGACTTGAGCATCGGCTTGGCCGACTCGTGTCCGGCCTGATGTTCGAGCTCCGTGGCGACCCGGCGCGTCTCGGCCTCGACGACGTCGACCGCCTGACGCGTCGCCGTCAGCGGCGCATCCTCGGGCAAGAAGATGTCGACGAACGACAGGTATTGGTCGTCCTTCGGGAAGAACTCCGTCTTCAGGGTGCTGGCCGCGCCGAAGATCAGGACGAGTACCGCCGTGGCGCCGGCGAGCACGCGCCACCGATGCGCGATGGCGAAGCGCCCGAAGCGATAGTAGAACGAGGCAAAGCCCGACTTCCGCAGCTCGGCGATCGTCTTCTCGCCCTTCGGCCGCAGCAAGTAGTAGCCGAGCAGCGGGATGAACGACATCGACACGACGCGCGACGCGACCAGCGAGCAAGTGATGACCACCGGCAGGCTGTAGATGAATTGACCCGAGTCGCCGCTGATCAGCAGGAACGGCAGATACGCGACGATGTTCGTGATCGTGGCGTAGAGAATCGCCGATGCCAGCTTGGTGGGCCCGAGCCAGGCCGCCACCAGCGGCGGGTGTCCGGACGCGAGCTCTCGTTTGATGGAATCTCCGGCAACGACCGGATCGTCAACGAGCAGGCCCAGCGCGATGATGAGCGAGGCAATCGAGACCTGCTGCAGATCGATTCCGAAGACCTGCATCAGCCCGAACGTCATGGCCAGGGTGACGGGGATCGACAGCGCCATCAGCAGCGCCGAGCGCCACTCCCAGAAGCCGATCAGCGAGACGACGACCACGAGGATGATGGCTTCCTCGAGGCTGCCCATGAACAGCTCGATGTGCTCGCTCACCTGCGTCGGCTGATCCGACGTCCGCGCGAGCACGAGGTCGTTCGGCAGCCGCGCCTTCAGATCGTCGAGCGTGGCGTCAACCGCCTTCGAGAACTCACCGATCTGGCCGCCGGTCTTCATCTGCACCGCCAGCGTGACCGCACGCGTCCGCTCCCAGCTGCCGTCCGGATTGTGGCGCCCGTAGTAGTTGAGGAAGTTCGGCGGGCTGGTGTAGCCGCGGACGACGGTGGCCAGGTCGCGCAGGTAGACGCCGCCGCCATTGTCGGTCGGGACCAGCACGTCGCCGATTTCACGCTCGTTCGCGAACTCGCCGGAGGGATCGATGTTCAACGACTTGCCCGGCGCTTCGATCGTGCCGCCAGGCAGTGTGATGTTGCGGGCGCCGAGGATGTTCTTGAGCGCCGACGGCGTGACGCCGTAGGAGGCGAGCCGCTCCTGCGAGTACTCGAGTGTGACCTGCTCGTTCAGCACGCCAGAGCGATCGACCTTCGCGACGATCGGCAGCGTGCGGAGCGTGCGGGCAATCAGATCGGTGTAGTCGTCCAGCTCACGATAGGTGTAGCGGTCGCCGGCGACGGCCCAGAGCCGATCGAACGTCCCGGCGGGATCGGCCACGACGATCGGCGATCCGGCGTCGGGATGCAGTTCCAACGGACGCAGGTTTCGGGTGATGAACTGCGCGACGTAGTCACCCAGCTTGGCCTCGTCCAGCGTCCAGACTCCATCGATGCCGACGAAGCCGTGCTGCATGAACGTCCGCGCGTCGCCGAGCACTCCTGCGGTCATCGCGACGCGAGTGAAGGCTCCTACGGCAGCTTCGGCTGCCGAGGGCGGCATCGTCGACGGCAGCGGCTGCACGACGGTGAGACGTGTTCCCTGAGCGGAGGCTTCGCGTCGCACCCCCTCGATCGCCTGCTTGATGCCGGCGGCGCGCAGCTCCACCGCGACCCGGTCCACCTTCGGGCTGGCCACCGTCAGCATCAGCGCCGCGGTGTCGGCGAAGTCCTTCACGAACTGAATCGGACCGGCACCATCGGGCAAGTTGGTGATGGCATCGAGCTTCAGCTTGATGTCGTCGAACTCCTTGCCGCGATCCTTCACTGCTTCGTCTAGCGTGATGTAGACCGCCGAGAGCCCGGTGCGCGACACCGATTCGAGCTTCTCGATCTTCGGGTTCTTCGCGATCGATTCCTCGATGCGCCGCGTGACCAGCTCCTCGACTTTCTCCGACGAGGCGCCCGGCCAGTAGGTCAGCGTCAGCGCGACCCGGACCGGAACGTCCGGGTCCTTGCGTTGGGGCATGGTGAGGAATCCGTAGACGCCCCACAGGCATGTGGCGAAGAGCAGCACCCACGCCACGTGCCGCGTCTGAGTGAAGTAGCGCGCGGTGTTGTGCGTGTGCGCGATGATGTCGGCGTCTGAACGATGGGACATGATCTGATCCTTTTCACTGTCGCGCGTTTAGTCCTTAGGCCTTGGTGCTTGGTTCTTCGTCCGTCCTCGGTCCTGGGTCCCTTGTCCGTCCGTGGTCCTTGGTCCCCTGGTCCCTCTCGTCGCACGAGGCTACGCACCAGGGACAAAGGACCAGGGACGGAACCATGGACCAGGGACGGAACCATGGACCAGGGACGGACCAAGCACCAAGGCCCAAGGCCCAAGGACTGCTGAATCACTTACGGAATGACGGTGATTCGTTCCCCGTCGCGCAAGCGTGCGGCGCCGGACACGATGACTTGCTCGCCTTCGCGGATGCCGTTGGCGATCTGAATGCCGTCGCCGGCGATCGGACCAGTAGTCACTGGCCGCAGCTTCGCCTGCTGCCCGTCGACGACGAACACGGCGTACGATCCGTGGTTGGCGCTGTGCTTCACGATTGCTGTGAGAGGAACGGCCGGTGCCGATGTCTTCGGCAGATCGACGTTCTGATTTTCGAGCTGGATGGTGGCAATCATCCCGGGACGCAGAGCGCCGTCACGATTGGGAATCGTCACCTCGACGCTGAACAAGTGCGTGTCGCTATCCGCCGCGGGCGCGATCATCGTCACCCGCCCCGTGAACGTGCGATCGACCACCGCATCCGCGCTCGCCGTCAGCGACATGCCAGCCCGCAGCTGATGCACGACCGCGTCGGGCACGCCGAAGACCGCCTTGAGCGAATCGACCGCGCCTATGGTGAACACCACGGTTCCCGGTGACGCCAACGCGCCGCGATCGAGCTTGCGCTCGAGGACGACGCCGCTGCGCGGCGAGCGCAAGGTCGTGTCGCGCAGCGCGGTCGCGGCAACTTCGAGGTCGGCCCGCGCCGCCGCGCTCTGCGCCAGCGCCGACTGATGGGCCGCTCGCGCCGCATCGAGGTCGGGCTTCGTCAGCGCGTCGGCCTTGAACAGCGCCTCGGCGCGATTGAGATCGTGGAGCGCCTTCTCTTCGCCCGCCTTGGCCTGCGCGATGCCGGCCTCTGCACGCGCCACCTTCGACTGGTAGTCGCGCTCCTCCACGTGAGCCAAGATTGCGCCCGCGCTCACCGCATCGCCTTCTTCGAGATCACGCATGCGGCCTGAACTGTCGCGCACCTGCAGCAGATCCAGCACGTAGCCCGACGTCTTGAAGGCCACCGAGACCTGCTCGACCGGGATGATTTGAGCGGAGTATCGGACTCCGCGTTCGGCAGTAGCCGCCTTGACGCGCTCGGCGCGCACCGGCGTTGCGGCCGTCTCTGCCTTCGGTGTCGCGGTGCATCCCGCAGCGAACCCGAGCACAGAGGCCAGCGCCAGAGTCGAGAACACAGTCCGTGTCGTCATCGCACATCCTCACCAATCGCCTGTTCATATGCCGCTCGAGCGGCCCAGTAGCCGGAGAGCGCATCCTGCGCTTTCGCGCCCGCCTCGGCCAGATCCGTATTCGCCGACAATCCGTCGACTGGGAGCGCCGCGGCGACCTTGATGCGCTCGGTCGTCACACGCGCGCGGTCCTGCGCGACTTCTTCAGAGGCGCGCGCGATGAGCACGTCGCCGCGCGCACGCTGAATGTCGCGGAAGCTGCGAGCCACCTCGATGCGGACCGTGTCCTCGGCCTGCTTCAGGGCGAGGCGCGCCTGCGCGATCTCGTGTCCCTTCTGGTTCGCCTCGCGCTGCCGGCGGCCCCAGTCCCACGGCTCCCATTTCACCTGCACACCGACCGACGCGAGGTTCTTCGGCAGCAGGTCGGTGTTGTAGAACGACTGATACGACACCGCCAGGCTGACATCCGGGATCCGTCCCGCCTCGACCGCACGCTGCTCGACCTCGGCGCGCTGCACACGCAGGCGGGCGGCGCGGACGTCGGCCCGGCGTTCGATGGCGTCGCGAATTACGGCGTCGAGATCGACGTCCGAGTCGTCGCGAATGGGCACCGGCACGACAACCACCGGCGTCCGCGGATCGCGGCCCAGCAGCAGATTGAACTGTTCCTCGCGCTCGGCCCGCGCGTGCTGCAGCGTCAGTCGCTGTTGCGCCGCCTCGGCGACCCGAAGCTGAGACTGCAGCCCGTCGCCCTTGAGCACCACCCGCTGCGCGACGCGTTCGGTGACCACGCCGTCGAGCGCCTTCGCGGAGGCGAGCACGGCTTCGGCAGCTCTGAGGCTCGCGTCGATTTGCAGCAGCCCGTAGTACGCCTTCCTGACGTTCGCCGCTGTCGCCTGCATCGTCTCGCGCCGGCGCTCCTGCTCGATGTCGAGCCCGAGCGACGTCGCCTTGACGCTCAAATTCAGGCGATGCAGCTGCGTCAACGGCTGCGTCAGGCTCGCCGCCGCCTGCACCACCGGGCGGCGCGGACTCGTGACCTGCGTGTCGACCGAGGGCACCGGCCCGATGCCGGGGAACACGCCGAACGCGCCCGCCGGAAAGTCGACGCCGACCTCGGTGATCGGCTGCCCCGTCATCGACGACACTTCGAGAGAAGGAAGACGCTTCGTGCGGGCGTTGGCGACGGCGTCTTGCGCGATCGCCACGCTCTCCCCGGATCCGCCGACTTCGCGGTTGTTTTTCAACGCGTAGCTGATCGCCGCGTCGAGGGTCAGCGGCTGGGACAAGGCCGGCCGATCGCCCTGCGTGGTCTGCGCGGCCAACGGTCGCGCGACTGCCAGCGCCAGCAGCCCGATGAACACGTGATGGAGTCGGATGCGATGCATGTGCGTTCTCTCAGTTCTGGGTGGTGTCCGACAGGTCGGTGAATTCGGCCTTCTGAATTCGCCGGTCGACATGGGCGGCGAATGCCCGGATGGCCTCGGCGCTGGTCGAGACCAGGGCCTGCTGCTCGACGTCGGTCAGCTCGTAGCCTTGGGCCCGAAGCTCCGCCAGGACGGTTGTGGGGTCATCGAGAAACCGGCGGCGTAGAGTGGCGTCAGTAGCCAGCCTGCCGATCAGCGTCTCCACGTTGCGGTGCGTCATGCCGGGTCATATTGCGGTTCCCGTTCCGCCTCGCCGCAGACCCGGTCCGTACGTGCTCCATTCGTGGAAGCTGTTGAATCGAAGGCTGTTACCTTGACTGACGATGCGCGCTGACGTGGAGATGAACGCTGGCTGGAACTGGACACCTGGCCGGGCGCGGACAAGCGCTGGCTGACCGCCGACGCGTCAGACGGTCATCACGGCCCAAGCTCCCGGAGTCCGCTCGCCGCATCGCGGTCGAGCATCCAGACGATGTCGCCAGAGGGGCGAACCAGCTGCGCCGGGAGGTCGCTGGTCGAGGGCGTCCGACGCAACACCTGACGGACGATCGAGGCTTTCTCGGGTCCGCTCACCACGAACACGACGGCACGCGCCTGGTTCAACAGCGGGAATGTCATCGTGATCCGGTAGGCACTCAGATTGGGAACCCAGTTCTCGACGCACAGGCGACCGGACTCGCGAAGCGCGGTCGTGCCAGGAAACAGCGACGCCACGTGTCCGTCCTTCCCCAGCCCGAGAAGAATGAGATCGAACCGCGGCACCTGCACGTCCGCGTCGAACGACCTCCGGATGTCGTCTTCGTATTCGCGAGCGGCCGCGGCGGGATCGCCCAGCTCGGTCCCGACACGGTGAATCTGCTGGCGCGTGACCGGCACCGCCGAGAGCATCGTGTCGTAGGCCATCCGGTAGTTGCTGTCGGCATGATCCGGCGGGACAACTCGTTCATCGCCCCAGAAGAACTCAATCCCGTGCCAGGGCACCCGCGCACGCAAGGCCGGTGAGCGGGCCAGTGCTCGATACAACGCCTGTGGTGTCCCTCCGCCGGCCAGCGCAACGGCGCAGCGACCACGATCCTCGACGGCAGTCGTCGTCACCCGCACGAACGTCTCAGCGGCGTCGAGCGTGAGCGCTTCGGAGCTATCCGCGATGTGGATTCGCGTCATAGCCCTGCGCTCATTGCGGAGGCTGAAGCATCAATCGCGGAGGCTAACCTCTCCGCGCTGCGGGATGGCGACGAGCGAAGCAACATGGCCGCGACATGTGCGGCTCCGGACAGCGCGGTCAGATCGTTTCGGATGACCCACACCGGAATCGACTCGAGCAGCCCCTTCATGCGGCCCTTGTCGACGAACGCCTTCATGAAGACACCGTCGCGCAGCGCTGGAAGAATCTTTGGCGCGATGCCGCCGCCGAGATACACGCCACCGCGTGCCATCATCCGCAGCGCCAGGTTCCCCGCTTCGGCCCCCAGGCATGACACAAACAGGCGCAGCGCCTCGACGGCGATCTCGCACGTGCCTTCGAGCGCTGCCTTCGAGATGGCGGCCGGCGCGGCATTGCGGCGAGCGGCCTCGATCACCCATTCCGGCTGCGCACGGCCGGCCCGTCGGTTCAGGAACGTGAAGATCCGGTAGAGTCCTTCACCTGACAACACCCGCTCGTAGCTGACGTGCGACGCGCTTCTCCGCAGCTCGTGCAGCAGATCGATCTCGAGCTCGGTGCGTGGTGCGAAGTCGGCATGTCCGCCCTCGCTCGCGACCGGCCGATGCATCGCGCCATCCCAGTACAAGCCCGCTTCTCCGAGTCCGGTGCCGACGGACAGAATCGCTGCATTCGCGTGTGCTGCCGGTCTCGCCTCGTTCACTGCGACGAGATCGTCTGTCGTCAGCGTCGCAATCCCGTACGCGTTCGCCTCGAGATCGTTGAGGACCGGAACGCTCGGCAACCCGAGCCGACGCGCCAGCAGCGCGCTATCGACGGTCCACGGCAGGTTGGGCAGCGTCGCGCGGCCGTCGATCACCGGGCCGGCGACGCCGAAGCACGCCGCCTCGATGACGTCACGCCCGTCATCGAGGAACTGATCGATCGCCTCGTCGAGACTGTGAAGCGATGCGCTCTCGAATGTTCGGGTCCGGCTGAGGCCGGACACTACACCGGAGGTCCGGCTAAAGCCGGACCCTACGTCGGAGGTCCGGCTGAAGCCGGACCCGGCGCTCGAAACGATGCCCAGGCGGGTCGAGGTGCCGCCGATGTCGCCCGCGAGGATCACGTCGGGATCTCGCGCCATTTGCGGCCGTCGCGCTGCAACAGTTCGTCGGCCTGCGCCGGTCCCCACGTCCCGGCCCGGTAGTTCGGGAAGTTGCGAGGCGACAGCGACTTCCACACGTCGAGAATCGGATCGACGACGTTCCAGGCGGTCTCCACCATGTCTCCCCGCTGAAACAGCGTCGCGTCACCCGCCATCGCGTCGTACAACAGCCGTTCGTAACCCGTGCTCGGTGTCGCGCCGAAGTAGTCCGAATACTTGAAATCCATGCTCACCGAGCCGAGGTGCACGTGCGGTCCCGGGACCTTGGCGCTGAAGCGCAGGGTGATTCCTTCTTCCGGCTGGATGTGCATCACCAGTCGATTGCCCGAGAGGCGTTCGACAGGTGTGTCTCGAAAGAGCACGAACGGCGCCCGCTTGAACTGAATCGCGATCTCCGTGACGCGTCGCGGCAGGCGCTTGCCGGTGCGCAGATAGAACGGCACATCGGCCCAGCGCCAGTTGTCGATCAACATCTTCATCGCCACGTACGTCTCGGTGCCCGACTCCGGCGGCACGCGCGGCTCGGCACGATAGGCCGCCACACGCTCCTCACGCACGACGCCTTCCCCGTACTGGCCGCGCACCGTTTTGGTCAACACCTCCTCGTGCGTCATCGGCTGAACGGCCTTGAGGATCTTGGTCTGCTCGTCGCGCACGGCGTTGGCGTCGAACGAGATCGGCGGCTCCATCGCCGTCAGCGTCATCAGCTGGAACAGATGATTCGGCACCATGTCGCGGAGGGCACCGGCGGTGTCGTAGTAGCCGCCTCGGAGCTCGACGCCGACCTCCTCGGCCGACGTGATCTGCACGTTGTCGACGTAACGCCGGTTCCAGATCGGCTCGAAGATGCCGTTGGCGAACCGGAACGCCATGATGTTCTGGACAGTCTCTTTTCCCAGATAGTGATCGATGCGGAAGATCTGCCGCTCGTGCAAGACGCCCGTCAATTCCTGATTCAGCTGACGAGCCGAGTCGAGATCGCGTCCGAACGGCTTCTCGATGACGACCCGACGCCAGGCGCCCTTGTCTTCGCGCAGCAGCCCGGCGCGCGACAGTTCGGCGACGATACCGGCGAAGAACTCCGGCGCGGTGGCCAGGTAGAACAGGTGGTTGCCGCCGGTCGTGTGGCGCGCGTCGACCTCGCCGAGCTGCGCCTCGAGCCGCGCGTAGGTCCCCGCATCGCCAAATTCGCCCGCGACGTAATAGATCGAGTTCCGCAGGCGATCCCAGATTGCCTGGTCGATCGGCATCGTCGCGAACTCGTGCAAGTCGGCGTCGATCTTCTGGCGGAACGCCTCGCTGGTCATGTCCGCCCTGGCGATGGCAATCACCGCGAACTCCTGACGGAGCAAATCGCCCGCCGCCAGGTTGTACAGCGCCGGCACCAGCTTGCGTTTCGTCAGATCACCGGAACCGCCAAAGATCACCATCGCACATGGCGGCGCGTGCTCGGGCGCGGGCGTCGCCGGTGCGTCGCTGACATCGCTTGCGATCGTCATCGCCCTTTCTCCCCGGCTGCGATCGCCGGTGCGGGTGGCGCTTCGACGTGGCCACCAAATTTCTGCCGCATCGCCGACAGCACCTTCTCGGCAAACGTGTGCTCCTGGCGTGAGCGAAAGCGCGCGTAGAGCGCTGCGGAAAGCACATCGGCGGGCACCGCTTCTTCTACGGCGGTCATGACCGTCCACCGGCCCTCGCCCGAATCCTGCACGTAGCCGGTATATGCAGCCAGCGTCGGATCCTCGGCCAGGGCCGCCGCGGTGAGGTCGAGCAGCCACGAGCCCACCACGCTGCCGCGCCGCCACAGCTCGGCGATCGCGGCGAGGTCGAGGTTGTATCGGTAGGCCTCAGGCAGACTCGGGGAGGACGCGTTGCGGAAGATGTCGAACCCTTCCGCGTAGGCCTGCATCAGGCCGTACTCGATGCCGTTGTGCACCATCTTGACGAAGTGACCGGCGCCCTCGGGCCCGCAGTGCAGGTAGCCGTGCTCGGCAGTTCCAATGCCGGCGCGGCCCGGGGTCGGGGCGACCGTGCCCCGCCCCGGCGCGAGCGTTTGGAAGATCGGCGCGAGACGCGAGACGGCGTTCGCCGGGCCGCCGATCATCAGACAGTAGCCACGATCGAGCCCCCAGACACCGCCGCTCGTGCCGACATCGAGGTAGTGAATGCCCGCGCGGCGGAGCTCGCTCGCCCGCCGCACGTCGTCTTTGAAGAACGAATTGCCGCCGTCGATGATCGTGTCGCCGGGCGCGAGGTGTTCGGCGAGCGTCCGAACGGTGTGCTCGGTCGCCTCACCGGCGGGGACCATGATCCACACGGCACGCGGCGCCTCGAGCTTCGCCGCCAGGTCGCCGAACGACGTCGCGCCGATCGCACCGTCGTGCACGAGCGCAGAGACCGCATCGGCATTGACGTCGTAGACGACGCACTGATGCCCACCACGGACCAGACGGCGCACCATGTTGCCGCCCATCCTGCCAAGACCGATCATCCCGAGTTTCATCGTGATCTCCACGGGCCTGAAAGCGCCACCGCATGCTTTAATTTCTGCATTCTGAATTCTGCAATTCTGAATTACTCGTCCTCGTTCAATGCTACGCCGTTGTGTCCGCGGCCGCAGCTTCGAGACGCCGCTGATCGATGGCGCCGAGCAGTGTGTCGAACGCGGCGGCGAATAACACGACCCCTTCGTCGAGCAGCCGGTCGGTGACCTCTGCCATCGAAATGCCCGCCGCCTCGAGCCCCTGCATCGTCAGCTCCGCGGCGTCGACGCCTTCCGTCAATGCGTCGCGTGCTTCGCCGTGTTCGCGAAAGGCGTCGAACGTCGCAGGAGGAATGGTGTTGACGGTGTCGGCGCCGATCAACTCCTCGACGTAGACGACATCCCGGTAATCGGCATTCTTCGTACTCGTGCTGGCCCACAACAGGCGCTGCGTCTGCGCGCCGCGTCGAGACAACTCGTGCCAGCGCGACGAGTCGAAGAGGTCGAGGTAGCGCTGATACGCGAGTCTCGCGTTCGCGATCGCGACGCGGCCGCGTAAGCGGCCGAGCTTCATCCGCTCTTCCGCGTTCTGCGCCGCACGCAACCTCGCCGTGACCTGGGCATCGATCGCGGTGTCGATGCGGCTGATGAAAAAGCTCGCCACGCTCGCGACGCGGGTGACATCGCCGCCACGACTGGCGAGCTCGCCGAGACCGTCGATGTATGCGTGAGCGACCTGCTCGTACATCTCGATCGAGAACAGCAACGTCGCATTGATGTTGATGCCCTCGGCCGTGAGCGCGCGGACCGCCCCGATGCCTTGCTGCGTCGCCGGGACCTTGATCATCACGTTCGGCCGTGACAGCCGCTGCCACAAGCGGCTGGCCTCTGCGATCGTCCCTGAGGTGTCATGTGCCAACGACGGTGCCACCTCGAGGCTGACGTAGCCGTCGCGGTAGTGCGTGCGCTGATACACCGGGCGCAGCACGTTGGCCGCGGCTTGAATGTCGAGAATGGCCAGTTCCTCGAAGATGGTTTTCGCGTCGAGATGCTCCTGATTGGCGAGATCGGCGATCGCAGCGGCGTAATCGTCAGACGAGGTGACCGCTTTCTCGAAGATGGCCGGATTCGACGTCACGCCGGAGAGCCCGTCTTCGTCGACGAGCCGTTGCAGCTCGCCGCTCGTGATCAGGTTGCGGCGAATGTAGTCGAGCCAGACGGACTGACCGTACTCCTGAAGTGTCCTGAGTGAGTTCTTTTGGCTCGCGCGCGATGGCGCGAGCGAGTTGATCGACATTGAAGCACTCCCTGGGCCGCCTCAAGGCGGCCACTACATCGTCCGGCTAAAGCCGGACCCCACGTGCGAGTCGGTCCGGCTGCCCGCGACGGCGCTCGGGCCAGGAAAGCGCGACGCTACAGGTGTGGCGAGCTGACGCGTGGTGAGCAGCCGCTGCATCACCGACTGCATCACCGTTTCTGCTCTGAAGCGCCCGATCAGACGCCCGCCTTGCGACGCGCTGACCACCGGCAGGCTCTTGAGTCCACGGTTCCACATCAGGAGCGCCGCGACCGATGCGAGATCGTCGACCGACACCGCAACCGGATCAGGGGTCATGAAATGTTGAATGGCCACGCCTTCGCGCTCGGTGATCGGCCGCGACGACCCTTCGAGAGCCTCAGGGTCGTCCCGAGCTACGTCGAGGGACGTGAGCACCTCGACGACGCGAAGCAGGTCGGTTCGAGTGAGCACACCGCTCAAATGGCCGTCCGCATCGACGACGTAGACCGTGTCGGCGTGATGGGTCGCGAAGAGCGCAACCGCATCCTCGAACGTCGTGTCCGCGCGCAGCGTGAACGGCGCGGGTTCGGCGAACGCCGAAACGCGTTCACGGCTCAACACCGCGTGGACTTCAGGCATCCGCGTCCACAGGCGGGCGCTCCGCTGCCGGATGGCTTCGGCGATCCGCCGCTGCAGCGGTGTCAGCGTTTTCGACATGCGCGAGAACACCTGCGCGCCGAACGTGGTCACTTCGACCTCGGTTCGTGCGCGCACGCTGGCGCTGCGCGGCCGCCCTTCGATCAGGGCCATCTCGCCAAAGAAGTCTCCGGGCCCCAGCATCGCGACCAGTTCCTCGCTCCCGTCCGAGTCGTTGGCGCGGAGGATCTCGAGTGTTCCCTTCTCGACCGAGTAGAAGTTCAGCGCCGGCTCGCCTTGACGGAACACGAAGTCGCCAGGACGGAAGTGCGCGTGCGACACGCGCTCGGTGGGATCGGTCTTCAGGTTGACGAGATCACGCGCGAAGAGGAGATCCCAGGCCCAATCGGCTCCCACCTTCACTCGGCGCGACCACGACGGCAGCTTGAACAAGTAAATCGCCCGCCAGAGAAACCAGGCCGGAAACCCCGAGATGCGCGTGCCGAGAATCTCCGCAACGGCGTTGCGGCCGCCGATCGCGCAGAACACGCCAAGTGGTTTGTAGGCAAATGGCCGCGTGTCGGCACCGCCAAGCGCGCCAACGATGTTCTCGGCAACCTGCCGGCCCTGCCGCTCCGCGAATTGACCGGTCGGCGGGCAGAGCGACTCGTCGTACGCGTTGACGATGCGGGCGCAGTCACCGATCGCCCACGCCGTCGCCCAGCCCTTCAGCCGCATGTCCGCCTCGGTCAGCAGCGAGCCGCGATCCTTGGGCGCCGCGAGACGCTCCACCAGCAACGGCACGCCCGTTCCGACGGTGGACACGATGGTGGCACCGCGCAGGCGCCGGCCATCGGCGAGCGAGACGCCTTCGGCAGTGGCGGCGGTGACGCGTTCGTTCAAGACGATGGTGATGCCGGCCTCCTGCATCTTCTGCTGTGCGAACACGCGGAGCTCCGGCGTGAGCTCAGGCAGGATGTGATCGCGTGACTGCACCAGCGTCACGGAGATCTCGTCGGGCGAGATGTTCGGGTAGAAGCGGCAGCTATGGCGGACCAGGTCGTTGATCTCGCCTGCCACCTCCACGCCGCTGAAGCCGGCGCCAATGACGAGAAAGCTCAGATACCAGCGTCGCTGCGCGGGATCGGTCGATACTTCCGCGTTCTCGAGCTGCTGGATGACGTGCGACCGCAAGGCCATCGCGTCGCCGGCGCTCTTGAGCGCAAAGGCATGGTCCGACATGCCTGGCACCGAGCCGAGGCTGGCCGTCCGGCCACAGGCGATGACGACGTGCTCGTACGGGAGCGTACGCGTGTGACCGTCGTGCGCCTCGAACTCGATCAGTTGCCGCTCGAGGTCCACGAAGCGGACGGTTTCGGTGCGGCAGCGGACACCGCTCAGCATCTGACGCAGCGGCGCCGCCACCGCGTCGGGGTTGAGCGACGCTCCCACGACTTCGGGCAGCAGCGGATGGAAGACCATGTGGTTCTCGCGGTTGAACAGAACGATCTCCACATCCGCCGGCAGGCGCCGCCGCAACGTCCTGGCACACTGCACGCCGCCGAATCCGCCGCCCACGATCACCACTTGTCTGGTCGCACGAGTCATCATGTCTGTTGCCTCTACAAAGAAGCGTGCCAGCCCGATAAGTGCGCCGTCGTCGGCGTTTTGTTGAGGAAATCGCACGGATGCCCCGCCCGCGGCGTTGTCAGCGGCTGGTTGTCACGCAGCGGTTGCTTCCGGACGGACAGACTGTCCGTCCGCGAACCGACGCGGTGTACGAGAAGCCGCAGTCGGCGGTGGGCACGGGGGAAAGTCACGCGGACGGGCTGGCCCGACGTTTGCCTGTGGCCGTGGGTCCGGCTAAAGCCGGACACTACAGCGGTGATGACACACGAAGCCGTTCGACTTCAGCAGGATGCCTCGCGCGAGCAGCCATGGAAGCGCTGGGGACCCTATCTCTCAGAGCGCCAATGGGGAACCGTTCGCGAGGACTACTCCGCCGACGGCACCGCCTGGGAGTACTTCCCGCACGACCACGCGCGCAGCCGCGCTTACCGGTGGGGCGAAGACGGCCTGCTCGGGATCTGCGACCGGCAAGGCCGCCTGTCTTTCGCGCTCGCGCTCTGGAACGAACGCGACGCCATCCTGAAGGAGCGCCTCTTCGGCCTGGCCGGTAACGAAGGCAATCACGGCGAAGACGTCAAGGAGTGCTACTTCTATCTCGACTCGACGCCAACGCACTCCTACATGAAGGCGCTCTACAAGTACCCGCAGAGCGCGTTCCCGTACTCCGAGCTCGTCGAGGAGAGCCGCCGTCGGTCGAAACGCGACCTCGAGTTCGAGCTGACCGATACCAACGCCTTCGCCGACGACCGCTATTTCGATGTGGTGGTCGAATACGCGAAGGGCGGTCCGAACGATCTGTTGATCCGCATCCGCATCAGCAATCACGCGACGGCAAGCGCCCGCCTCCATGTCCTGCCGACGTTGTGGTTTCGCAATACCTGGTCGTGGGGCCGAACCGGCGAAGGCTACTGGCGGCGGCCCTGGCTCTCGCGATTACGCGGCGCGCGCGTGATGGCCGAGCACGAATCACTCGGCGCGTTCGTGCTCCACGGCGACCTGACCGATTCGCAACCACCCGCGGTGCTGTTCACCGAGAACGAAACGAATCACGATCGCCTGTTCGGCGTCGCGAATGTCCATCCGTACGTGAAGGACGCCTTTCACGAATACATCGTCCATGGCCGCGTCGATGCGGTGAATCCCGCCGGCGTTGGCACAAAGGCGGCCTTCCTCTACCCACTCCAGGTGGCGGCTCATGGCACATCGGAGCTGCGGCTCCGGTTATCGGCGATCGAGGCGGACGTTGGCGATCCCTTTGGCGCGGAGTTCGATCGGATCCTCACGGATCGCGCCCGTGAGGCTGACGCCTACTACGACGCCATCATCCCCGCGCGGATCACCGGTGATGCGCGCAGGGTCGTGCGACAAGCGGCGGCCGGGTTGCTGTGGACCAAGCAGTTCTATCACTACGTCGTGAAGGATTGGACCGAGGGCGATCCAGCGCAGCCGAGTCCACCGTCGGCGCGCACGTGCGGGCGCAATCGGGATTGGCCGCATCTCTACAACCGTGACGTCATCTCGGTACCCGACAAGTGGGAGTACCCGTGGTACGCGGCGTGGGACCTGGCATTCCACACGATCCCGTTCGCGAAGCTCGACCCCGACTTCGCGAAAGGGCAAATCCTGCTCTTCCTGCGCGAATGGTACATGCACCCGAGCGGGCAGTTGCCGGCCTACGAGTGGGCGTTGTCGGACGTGAACCCACCGGTGCACGCGTGGGCGGCCTGGCGCATCTACAAGATGACGGGCGCGCCGGGGCAGCGCGATCGCGAATTCCTGGCGCGGGTATTCCAGAAGCTGCTGTTGAACTTCACGTGGTGGGTCAACCGCAAGGACGTCGAAGGGCGTCATCTCTTCGCGGGCGGCTTTCTCGGGCTCGACAACATCGGCGCGTTCAATCGCTCGGAGGCGCTGCCCTCGGGTCATCGTCTCGAGCAAGCCGACGGCACCGCCTGGATGGCGTTCTACTGCGCGACCATGCTGTCGATTGCGATCGAGCTGGCCGGCACTGACCCGGTGTATGCGGACATGGCGTCCAAGTTCTTCGAGCACTTCGTGTCTATCGTGGACGCGATGAACGCGCTCGGCGGTGCCGGCTTGTGGGACGAGACCGACGGCTTCTACTACGACCGCCTCTCGATTGACGGTCGCGAGATCCCGATGCCGATCCGGTCGATGGTCGGTCTGCTGCCGCTGTGCGCGGTGGAAGTGCTGGAACAGGAGGCGATCGATCGGCTGCCCGGCTTCAAGAGGCGGCTTGATTGGTTCCTGTTGAATCGTCCAGACCTCGGGCGGCACATCACGTACATGGAATCGTCGGCCGGCGACAGCGGGCGACGACTGCTCGCAATCCCGTCGCGCGAGCGGCTGCTCAGGGTCTTGCGGTACATGTTGGATGAACGGGAGTTCCTGTCGCCGTTCGGTATTCGATCGGTCTCACGCACCCATGAAACACACCCGTTCACGCTGCGCTACAACAGCTACGAGCATCGCGTCGACTACTCGCCCGGCGAGTCGACGACGACGTTGTTCGGGGGCAACTCCAACTGGCGCGGGCCGATCTGGCTGCCGATGAACTATCTGCTGGTCGAAGCCCTGGAGCGCTATCACCACTTCTACGGCGATGCCTTCACCGTCGAGTGTCCGACGGGGTCCGGCCGCCAGCTCACGCTTCGTCAGGTTGCCACCGAGATCTCGTGCCGCCTCGCGTCGCTGTTCTTGCGCGACCACTCCGGTCATCGACCGTGCCACGGCAGCGACCGGCGCTACGCCGACGATCCGCACTGGCGCGACCTGCTGCTGTTCCACGAGTACTTTCACGGCGACACGGGGCGAGGCTGCGGCGCCAGTCATCAGACCGGCTGGACCGCCCTCGCCGCGCGCTTCATCGACGAGTGGGCACGCTCGGCATCTGAGAGAACGGGGGTTACGGAGGAAACGGTTTAACAGCAGAAACGGAGCAACGGAGATCGGACAGAGGAATTCTCATCGGACCATTCACGCGGACGGGGCAGATGGGGCGTGAGCGACGCGCGAACCCAAGCACCTCACCGCGACCAACGGGTGCTTGTGTTCGCGCGTCGCTCGCGCCCCAGCGCGCAAGCGCGCGCGGGCCTTCGGCCCGCGCCCCGTCTGCACACCGACTGCCGCGAAGCGCTCGACTCTGTTCGTGCTCCGTTGCTCCGTTTCTCCTGTGAGACCGTTGCTCCGTCCCCTCCGTTCCGACATGCGGCATACTGTGTGACATGCCGCGCGCACGAAGGTCGCAAATGCACGACGACGCATTTGCACCTGTGCGGAGAGTGGGCCTCACCCTGCCACACGTGGAAGCCGCCACGAGATACGACGGCTCGCCGATGCTCAAGCTCGGTGGCGCCTTCATGGCCGGCCTCGCCATGCACGAGTCCGCGGAACCGGACACGCTCGTCGTCCGAGTCCCGCTGGACCAGCGCGAGTACCTTCTCGAAGACGCACCAGACACGTATTACCTGACCGATTACTACCGGCCGTACCCAACCGTTCTGGTGCGCCTCTCTCGTATCGACGCCTCCGCGCTGCGCGACCTGTTGACGATGTCGTGGCGAATGACGCTGCCCAAATCGCGTCTGCGCAAGAAGGCCGGACACTGACGAGCGATTCGGCCATTTGTATCGCTTCGAAGTCTTATTCATACAACGGATGGCTTCGCCCCCTCGCCGGACGCTCGCGATTGCGCACGCAGTGCTGATTGGCATCGCCCTCGCGAGTACGGCCACTGTTGTCGGCAGTGCGCAACGATCGCCGCGCCGGCCTGCCGTCGCCGTCGAACCGATTGCAGCGATCCTCGAGGCGTTTCAATCGCATGCGATTGTCGCGCTGGGGGAAGGGCCGCACGGCAACGAGCAGGGCCTCGCCTTCCGGCTCGCCCTGATTCGCGACCCGCGATTCAGCGCCATCGTCAACGACATCGTCGTCGAGAGCGGCAGCGCGCGTTACCAGGACGGGATGGACCGGTTTGTGCGCGGTGAACTGCCTGACACCGTGTTGCGCGAGGTGCAGGAGAACTCCGCCGTGTCGACACCCGTGTGGGATCGTGCGATGTACGGCGACTTCTACCGTGCCATCCGAGACCTGAATGCGAACCGCCCACCGGAACAGCGGCTGCGCGTCTTGCTCGGCGACCCGCCGATCGAGTGGTCGGCCGTCAAGACCGCAGACGACTACCGGGCGATCCTGTCGCAGCGCGACTCGCATCCTGCAGGGGTGATTCGACGCGAAGTCATCGCCAGGGGGCGCCGCGCGCTGGTGATTTACGGCGACGGGCATCTTCTCGCCAGAACCGAACGTCCGGCGCAATCGTTGACCGGCATTGTCGAAGCCAGCGGCACGACGGTGTTCACTGTCACCAGCACGTTCGCGAATCTGGGTCAGTTTCAGACCGATGTGGCCAGCTGGCGCACGCCGGCGCTCGCGCGTCTCGACGGAACACGCTTGGGCCCGGTCCCGTACGAGTTCCTGTTCGGCCCGCTTCCTCCCGTCGATTTCTTCCGTGATCACCCGAGCATCGAGGATCACTACGATGCGGTCCTGTACCTTGGCGCGACGATGACGCTCGGGCGCCTGGCGTATCCGCGCTGTGCCGAACCCGACTACGTGAAGATGCGCGTCGACCGCATGGTTGTCACGGGGATGCCGCGAGCGGGGATCGCCGACAGGCTCTCGGCAGACTGCAACGCGGCGCGGCGATAAACCCCACGAGCGCGATTTCGGCCCCTGCGATCTTCAATCTTGATTTGTCACCAGTGACGCGCGTAGGCTACGTGTCGAAGGTTGATGCATCGAAGGTTGAGGCGTCCATGCCACCCAGTCGGTTTCCGATTCCCCAGGGCACGCTCGACATGTTGGTGCTCCAGGTGCTGTCGCTCGAGGCCGCGCATGGCTACGCCATCGCGCAGCGGCTTCAGCAGATCTCGCGCGCAGCGGTGCGCATCAATCAAGGCTCGCTCTATCCGGCGCTGCACCGCCTCGAGCAGAAGCGCTGGCTGAAAGCGGAGTGGCGCCAGTCGGAAACGGGCCGCGAGGCGAAGTTCTATGCGCTCACGCGGGCGGGCCATCAGCAGCTGGCGCGTGAAAAGGCGAGTTGGGATCAGCTGACGACCGCGGTCCGGCTGATCTTCAACGAGGGCGCGTAGGCATGACGAAGCTGCTCAATCTCTTTCGACGGCGGCGCGACCGTCTGGAACGGGACCTCGATCGCGAACTGCGCTATCACGTCGAGCGTCGCGTGGAGGACATGATCGCGGACGGCCTGAGCGAGCCTGAAGCCCGCAGACGGGCGAGCCTCGAGCTCGGCGGCGTGCCCCAGGTGCAGGAAGCCGTGCGTGACACGTGGATCTGGCGATGGCTCGATGTGTTCGTGCGCGACGTGCGCTATGCGCTGCGGAGCCTGACCAAGAGCTGGGCATTCACTGTTGGCGCTGGCGCCGTACTGGCCCTGGCCATCGGCGCCACTGTCGCCATTTTCTCGGTGGTCAACACCGTGTTGCTTCGGCCGCTCGCCTACCCCGACGCCGACCGCATCGCTTCGGTCGAGACGTTGTGGACCAACACCGGACGTGCCAGCCAGGCCGTGTCAGGTCCCGACTTTCTCGACTGGCAGGCGCGCAACGACGTGTTCGAGAAGATGGCGGTGTACTACAGCGGAGATACTGGTGGTACCGACGATGCCCCAGTCATCCTCGAAGACCGCGCCACGTTTGCCAACCCCCGGTATGTCTCCGCCGATTTCTTTGCGGTCTTCGGTCAGACTGTGTCGGCGGGACGCCTGCTGACCGCGGGTGACTACTCGGTGGCACGTGGGGCGGCCCCGGCCGCGGTCGTGCGATATCAATGGGCAGTGACGAACTTCGGCAGCGCCGAAGCCGCGATCGGGAAGAGGATCACGGTGAACGGCAGCCCGCTGGAGATTGTTGGCGTGGCCGCACCAGGATTTCGTTATCCCGGCGTCACCGACCTGTGGGCGCCACTCACGCCCGACGGAGGTCCGAACCACCGCAGTAATCACGATTACCACGCGGTCGGGAAGCTGAAAGCCGGCGCAGACCTCGTGCGCGCACAGGCGCAGATGCGGACCATCGGCGATGCGCTTGCGCGGCAGTATCCGCAGAATCGCGTAAAGACCGTCAGCCTGATTCCCCTGCAAGAGCGGCTGACCGGCAATCTCCAGCCGACGTTATGGGCGCTGATGGGCGCCGTGGGCGTCGTCTGGCTCATTGGGTGCGCCAACATCGCGAACCTCCTGCTGGCGCGGGCCGCGGGCAGGACGCGCGAGATCGCGCTCCGCGCCGCGCTCGGCGCAGGCAGCGGTCGTGTGATGCGGCAACTGCTCACCGAGAACTGCGTGCTCGCGGGCGTGGCCGGGCTGGCGGGCCTCCTGCTCGCGTGGATGCTCATCCAGGTTGTGGTCGCGTGGGCACCTGCCGACCTGCCCCGGATCGACGAGGTGCGGATGGACCCGACCGTCGCGCTCTTCGCCCTGGGACTTTCGCTGGTATCGACGGTGATCTTCGGCCTCGTGCCGGCACTGCATGCCTCGCGACTCGACCTGTCGGATGGCTTGAAACAAAGTGGTTCGAAGGCAACGGCCTCGAAAGCCAGTACTCGGCTCCGCTCGGCGATGGTCGTCGCCGAAGTGGCCTTGTCGGTCATCCTCCTGGCGGCCGCCGGTCTGCTGCTGCGATCGTTTCTGACGCTCCAGCACGTGGATCTCGGATTTACAACCGATCGTGTGCTGGTGGCCTTCACGGAGCACCCGTTGAAGGACCGGATCCGGTTCTTTGCAGATGTGCTCGACCGCCTGCGTGCCGTGCCTGGGGTCCATGCTGCGTCGGGCGTGGCCTATTTGGGTATGGGACGGGAGCCTCGGCCACCTCGCGACTATTTCATTCAGGGCCGGCCGGAGGGACAACCTGGCGAGCGGCCGCAAGCCGAGTTCCACGACATTACGGGGGACTACTTCAAGACGCTGGATATTCCCGTTCTTGCCGGGCGCGACTTCGCCAGGACCGACACGCCGGAGTCCCCGCGAGTCGCGATCATCAACGAGGCCCTGGCACGCACGGCCTTTGCGGGGGAGTCGTCCGTTGGCCAGCGTATCCGGGAGAATCCCAGGGCGCCCTGGATGGAGATCGTGGGGGTGGTCGGCGACACGCGATGGCAGGATCCGAGTCAACCGGCGCCGCCGGTGGTCTTCAGAGCCTCGACGCAGGGCACCGGTAACTCGCTGTCCATCCTCGCCCGAACCTCGGTTGACCCGACATCGCTTGCCAGCACGCTTCGCACCTTCCTGTACGAAGCCAATCCCACCGTGCCCGTCAAGTTCGAGACGATGGAAGAGATGTTCGACTCCACGCTGGCGTATCCCAGGTTTCGCACGCAGGTGATCGGTTTGTTTGCGGGTGTGGCTGCCCTGCTGGCCGCCGTAGGCATCTTCAGCGTGCTCGCGTACCTGGTGGGACAACGGACACGGGAACTGGCGGTCCGCCGAGCCCTGGGCGCCTCGGCCGCCAATGTCGTCGGCCTCATCATGGGTCCCGGACTGCGGTTGGTCGCAGGTGGCCTCGTCCTCGGCCTTGCCGGTGCACTCGCCAGCGCACGGCTACTCAGCGGTCTCCTCTACGAAATCACCCCGTGGGACGTCAGTGCCTACATCGGAACCATCGCGGTGCTCGGCAGCGTAGCGTTGCTCGCCACGCTCGTTCCTGCGATCAGAGCCGCCACGATCGCGCCCGTCATCGTGCTGCAACAAGAGTGATTGCGGGCGGTCTCAATTGTCCGTCGGACGCTCGATGTGGTCGACGACGAAGATCGGCACGCGAGCCTTCTCTGCCTGCAGCTTGAGTCCGAGCTGCTCCTGCAGCGCGGTGAAGAAATCCGGCAGGTTCTCGTCGAGCGCCGCGTCCGGAGATGCGCCTGGCCGTCGCGGCTCGGCCCACCGCAGCGTGAGTGCGTAGAAACCCTTGAGACCCGTGCGATTGAGCACCTGTCGTCCGGCCAGGCCGCTGATCGACAGCACGAGTGAATCCAACGCAATTCCTCCGGACACGATCGTTCCCTGCCCGAAAAGCCCGCCACAACGCCCCGTCGCATCCTTCGGATCGAATGATGGTGGCGGTGGTGGCGCCGTACCGGGTGGTCTGGGACTGCAATCGAGTGTCGATGGCTTCAGCTGCGGACCGAGGCGTCCATCGCTGCGCGCGACGACCAGCGCGAACACATCTCGTTCCCGCTCCTCGACGTGCGCTTGTAGCTTCATCCGCTCGACGAACATGTTGCGCATCATCTCGCCGCGCTGCTCTCGCGCGGCGCCCGCCGGTGGCTTGAGCGTGATGTCGTACCGCTCGGTATTGACCCAGTCGGGAAGCCCTTCGACCTCTCGCGCGGGCACCGGTGAGGCCGCCAGGATGATCGACCGGATCGACTGATTGGTCATGACCGACGTGCCGTCCGGCAGGCTGCGCATCCCTCCGCCGGTTGTGTCGCTGATGTTGCGTTTGATCGAGACGACCTCGAACTGCGCCGATCCGGCAGGTTGGTCCTGTGCGCGCACCGCGACACACCCGCACATCGTCGCGATCAGCGCGGCCCCCAGCAAACGCGTCATGGCGTGCTCCTCGACGGGACGCGACGTAAACTTGCGAGCTCGGGGTTTCGTCCAACGGCAGTAAGCTCGCGAGGGGAGATCATCCATGGAATGGGGCAGCTGGACCAGTGCAATCGCGCCCGACCTCAAGTACGCAGTGCGTCTGCTGCGACGATCACCGGGCTTCACGGCCCCTGCCCTGCTGACGCTGGCGCTCGGCATCGGCGCCAACACCGCGATCTTCTCGATCGTCAACGGCGTCATCCTGCGGCCGCTGGCCTATCCGAAACCCGAACAGCTGATGTATCTGACGACGCAATTCCCGGCGTTCGGCTTCGAGCAGTTCTGGGTCTCGCCGCCTGAGTACCTGGAGTTCCGTGAGCTCAACCAGTCGTTCGCCGCTGTCGGCGCATTCACGACAGGCGAGGCCAACCTCACGGCCGGCGATCGGCCGCTTCGGGTCCGGACCGCTTCGGTCGACGAGCATCTGTTCAACGCGCTGGGCGTCCCAGCGGCGCAAGGCCGCTTCTTCACGACGGGTGAAACGGACGTCAACGCACCACCGCCCGCACCAGGCCAACCGTCAAACCCACCGCTGCCGACGCCAGCGATCGTGGTCCTCTCGCACGAGCTCTGGCAGACGGCGTTTGGTGGCAGACCGATCGTCGGCCAGACCGTGGAACTCGACGGCCGACGCCGCGAGGTGCTCGGCATCATGCCGCCCGGCACTGACGTCATGGACAATCGCACCGAAGTCTGGCTTCCGCTGGGACTCAATCCCGCGAACCGCCGCAATCGCGGCAGCCACTTTCTCTATCTGATTGGGCGGTTGAAGGACGGCGTCACCGTCCAAGCCGCGCAGACCGAGCTGGACACGTTGATCAAGAACTGGGGAGCACGCGCCGGCGTTCCACCAACCGGACCGGGCAGCCACGTGTTCAAGCCGTTGACGGAGCGAGGCGCACACATTCTCCAGATGAAATCGCTCACGGAGGAGATGCTCGGAGGCGCCCGCCGATCGATCTGGGTGCTGCAAGCCGCCGTGGGCGTCGTCCTGCTGATCGCGTGCGCCAATCTGGCGAACCTGCTGCTCGCGCGTGCCGAGACCCGCCATCGCGAGTTCGCCGTGCGCACGGCGATCGGCGCCACTCGTGGGCGACTGCTGCAGCAGTTCATGACCGAAAGCGTGCTGCTCGCAGTCGCCGGGGGGGTGCTCGGCCTCGCGCTCGCACGCATCGGCGTACAAGCGCTCGTACGCGCCTATCCGAACAGTCTTCCGCGGACCACTGAGATTGCGGTCGATCCCATCGTCCTCGCATTCACCTTCGCGGTGGCCTTGGCCAGCGGTGTGCTCTTCGGGCTTGCACCGATCATGCACACGCGCGCCAAAGGCCTGGTCACGGCGCTCAAGGAGGGCGGCGACAAGGGCGCCACCGGGGCGGCTCGCCACCGCATCCGCCAAAGCCTCGTCATGGCCGAAGTCGCACTTGCGGTGATCGTCGTCATTGCCGCCGGCCTGCTCGTGCGGACGGTCTACAACCTGACGAACGTCGATGCCGTGTTCAATCGATCGCGGCTGGTGACGTTCTCGATCACGCTGCCCCGCACCACCTATCCGCAAGCGGCGGCGCGGATGCAGGTCTACCGGAGCCTGATCGAAAAGATTCGTGCGGTGCCGGGCGTCCAGAACGCCAGCGGCATGACCGGCCTTCCGCCGAATCGTCCGTTGAACGCCAACGATACCGACATCGACAACTACACCGCGCCGCCTGAAGGGCCGTTCGAAAACGTCGACTATTACCAGAACGTCGTGGCCGGCTATTTCGAGACGATGGGGATTCCGATCGTACAGGGCCGCAGCTTCCAGACAGCCGATGCTGCGTCCGATGGTCCCGTCGCGGTGGTCAACGAGCGCCTCGTCAACACGTTCTGGCGAGACAAGAACCCGATCGGTCAGCGCCTGCGTCCGTGCTGCGGCGATCAGGTCCCGTGGTTCACGGTGGTTGGCGTGGCCAAGGACGTCAAGCAGGGCGGCGTCGATCAGAAGACGGGAACCGAGTTCTACTTCTTCGTCGATCAGCTCTCCGCCCGGCCTGAGGCGCAGGCGCAGGCGCCGTTCAACATGAACTTCGTGATGCGGACGACGCTGATGCCGGCGGCGCTGGCGTCGACGATCGAGCGGCTCGTCCGGGAGGTCGACCGCACCGTGCCGGTCGTTCGTTTGCGCGAGATGAAGGACGTCTTCGCCGAATCGATCCGTCGTCCCAGGCTGCTGGCGCAGTTGATCGGCGTGTTCGGTGGCCTGGCGCTCCTGCTGGCGTCAATCGGCACTTATGGCGTCCTCTCCTATATGGTCGCCGAACGTCGTCGCGAGATCGGCATCCGCCTCGCGCTCGGCGCCGATCGATCCAGCGTCGTGACGCAGGTGATGCGGCAGGGGCTGCTGCTCACCGGCGTCGGCGTGGCGATCGGTCTGGCCGCGGCCTTCGGTTTGAATCGTCTCATCGCGTCGCTGCTCTTCGGGGTGAAGCCAACCGACATGTCCACGCTGTCCGGCGTGATCGCCACCATCACGGTGGTCGCACTTCTCGCTTGCGTGCTGCCGGCCTGGCGCGCCGCGCGTCTGGATCCGAACGCGGTGCTACGGGCGGAGTAACTGGTCCGGCTAAAGCCGGACCCTACGCTTCCTCTTTACATCCCACACGAACATCGCAGATACTCCTGTCGGCATCACACAGGAGCAGAGCCGCGATGGAGACGCCGCGATCGTCGATCCTGCAGGGCACCCTCGACCTGATGGTCCTGAAGACGCTCGATGCGATGGGGCCGCAGCACGGCTACGGGCTGGCGCGCCGGATCGAGCAGATCAGCGAGGACGCGCTGCTGGTCAATCAGGGCACGATCTATCTCTGCCTGATCCGGCTGCAACAGCAACGCTGGATCTCGGCGAAGTGGGGCGTCTCCGACAACAACCGACGCGCGAAGTTCTACAGCCTGACCAAGGCCGGACGCCGCCAGCTGCAGGCCGAGGCCAGCAATTGGGAACGGCTCGCCGGTGTGATCGGCCGCCTGCTTCGTCTGTCCCCCGGCGTGTAGGGCGATGCTCACCTCACTGCTGCGGCTGGCGTCGCGCCTGGCCGCGATCGTCGCGCACGATCGTCACGCTCGCGAACTGGACGCGGAGCTCGAGACGCACAAGGCGATGCTGGCAGAGGAGTACCGCCGTCGCGGCATGAGCGTCGCCGACGCGGACCGAGCCGCGCGTCTCAGGGTCGGCGGCACACCGCAGTTGCACGACGCTCATCGCGACGTCCGCGGCGTGCCGCTCATCGAGGACCTCGCTCGCGACGTGCGCCAGGCCCTCCGGAGCTGGTGGACGCAGCCTGGATTTGCCGCGACGGTGATCGTCACGCTGGCGATCGGCATCGGTGCCAACACGGCGATCTTCACGGTCATTCGCGCGCTGCTGCTCACGCCACGACCGTACGCGAACGCCGATCGCATCCTGACGCTGAACGAGACGTGGCCAGAATTCCCTGGTGGACGGCCGGTCTCGCTGCCGAACTATCGCGACTGGGCGCAGCAGAGCACGGTGTTCGAGCAAACGGCCGCCGTGTCGTGGGGCAGCGTCACCGTGAACGAGGGTCCCTCGACTTCGCTCGGGACGGGTTCGCCCACTCCGCTCGCGGCGAACCCGCCAACGTCGCTCGGACCGGTGTACGTCAACGGGTCGACAGTATCGCCGTCCTATTTCGACGTGTTCGGGTTGCGCGCGGCGCTGGGCCGCACCTTCGCTCCAGACGAGGATCAGCCCGGACGCGACCGCGTCGTCGTACTCAGTCACCGGCTGTGGTCGTCGCGGTTTAGCGCCGACCCCACGATCGTCGGCCGGTCGATCCGTCTCGATGGCGAGCCCCACGTCGTCATCGGCGTGATGCCGCCGCGAACGAACATCGAGTTCCTCGACATCCAACTCTGGCGGCCGTTGACGTTCGAGGTGCCGCCGGCCCGGGGATCGCGCGTGCTGCGACAGGCGGTGGCCAGACTCAAGCCGGGCGCAACCGTCGCCGACGCGCAGACGGAGATGACCGTCCTCGCCCATCGTCTCGCCCGCGAGTACCCCGAGTCGAACAAGGGGTTCGGCGTGCTGGTAAGACCGATCTCGCGCCCGCTCGGCCTCGATGTCGAGCCGTCGTTGTATCTGCTGTTCGCGGCGGTCGGAGCGGTGCTGCTGATCGCGTGCGTGAACCTCGCGACGCTCGCCCTCGCGCGCGGCGCCGCGCGCACGCGCGACGTCGCCATCCGGACCGCGATCGGCGCCAGTCGCGCGCGGCTCGTCCGCCAGTTTCTCGCCGAGCACGCTCTGCTCGGGATGGGTGGCGGCCTTTGTGGCGCCCTGCTCGCCCACGCGCTGGTCGCCTCGATGATCCGTCTCGTTCCGTCCACCGGGCTTCGCGCCGCGTTCCCGCCCGACACCGCGATCGCGATGGGCTCCGCGGAGTGGGTGTTTGCGATCGTGATCTCGATCGCGAGCGGGATCGGCTTCGGCGTGGCTCCGGCGATGGCCGCCACCGCACGATCGATCCTCGCGGCCATCCGCGATGGCGGCGCCGCGGGCGTCAGCGTCGCGCCGCGGTATGCACAACTCCGCCGCACGCTCGTCATCGCGCAAGTCGCGCTCGCGGTCGTGCTCGTGACCGGCGCCACGCTGCTGGTCCGCGGCTTCTTCACGCTGACCGCACGCGTCGAGTCGGGATTCGAAGCAACCCACGTTCTGACCGCAGGATTGCCGATGCCGGCCACGCGATTCCAATCGGCCGCCGGACTCAATGCGCACCTCGACGACATCGAACAACGGCTGCGGAGTGAGCCCGGCATCCGCGACGTCGCGTTTGCCGATTCGCCGCCCACGTACGGCGCGCCGTTTCTGACGCGATTCCAGCGCGTCGGACAGACCGTCGTGCCGTTCATGCAGCGACCGGTTGCGGGTTTCAAGGTGGTCAGTCCGTCGTATTTCCGCGCCGTCGGCCTGCGCCTGCTCGACGGACGTGCGCTGACGGACGAGGACCGCGACAACGCGCCGCTGGTCGCCGTGATCAACCAGGCGATGGCCCGTGCACACTTCCAGCGGACGAATCCGATCGGCGAGCGTCTGCTGATGCGGCGCATCCCGCTCGAGTCGTCGACATCGGCGGCTGGTCCCGCGCGCCGGCCCAGCGCGTTGGTCGACAGTACGTGGACGATCGTGGGCGTCATCGCCGACGAGGGCGTTGACCCGTTCGACGCTCGGGTCGCGCAACCGGCGGTCTACGCGACGCGCGAACAGCATCCAAGGGCCAATCTCGCGCTGGTCGTTCGCACACGCGACGATCCGAATCGCATGCGCGAGACCATCCGCAAGGCGGTGGTGGCGCTCGATCCCGACCAGGCGCTGCCGGACGTGAAGACGGTCGACCAGTTGGTGGCCGAGGACGTCGCGCCCGATCGTCTTCGCTCACTGCTGCTGAGCACGTTCGCCGCGATCGCCCTGGCTCTCGCCGGCACCGGTCTCTACGGATTGATCGCCTACGCCGTCGCGCAACGAACGCGTGAAATCGGCATCCGCCTGGCGCTGGGCGCCACCAGGAGAAACGTCCGCGCCCTCGTGGTTCGCGAGCTCGGTCCGCTCGTGGCGGCGGGACTCGCTGCCGGTCTCGTCGGCGCGGCCATGGTCGCGCAGGTGTTGAGGACGTTCCTCTATGGCGTGAGTGCCGCCGATCCGGCGACGTTCGCCGGTGTCGTTGCGCTCCTGGCCGTGGTGTCGCTGTTGGCGTGTTACCTACCGGCGCGTCGTGCGACGCAAATCGATCCGCTCGATGCGCTTCGTTTGTGATCGGGGAAGGAATCAGGAAACAGGATTCAGGAATCAGCCTGATTCCTCCGGGAATCAACACCGATGCGCATATTTCAACGACTGATCGCGCTGCTCAGGGATCGGCACCAAGACGACGACCTCGAACAGGAGCTCGAGGCGCATCACACGATGCTGGCGGATGACTATCGACGCCAGGGCCTCTCCAACGCCGATGCCGACCGCGCCGCCCGACTGAAGCTCGGAGCCACGGCACCGCTGCGCGAGGCGCATCGTGACGTGCGAAGCATCCCGCTGATCGAGTCGTTGGCGAAGGACATCCGCTTCGCCGCGAGGGGTTGCCGACGGCAGCCAGGCTTCACGGTGATCGCCGTGCTGACGCTGGCCATTGGCATCGGGGCCAACGCGGCGGTCTTCTCCGTGGTCAACGCCGTGCTGATGCGGCCGCTTCCCTACGCCGATCCCGATGCGCTGATGTCGCTGACACGAACCGGCGACCGCGCCGCGGTACGCTGGATCTCGTTGCGGCGGTGGGAAGCGATGCGGGAGGCTCGCTCGTTCGACGCCGGCGTCTATCGGCCCGGCCCTGAGGACGTGATCCTCGCCGGTCGCGAGCCCGAGGTGCTACGCGGCGCGCGCATGTCAGCGAACATGCTCGACATCCTCGACGTGCGGCCCATGGCCGGGCGAGGCTTCCGGCCCGACGAAGATGCCGAAGGCGCTCCGCCGGTCGCGTTGATCAGCGAGCGCCTGTGGACTGCGCGCTTTGCAAAGGCGCCATCGGTGGTCGGCATGCCGGTGACGATGAACTCGACGCCGATCACCATCGTCGGCGTGCTTCCAGGCACGTTTCAGTTTCCACTGCGCGACGTCGACGTCTGGCTGCCGAGACCGTCGGCGGCGGCATTCCTCGAGCGACAGTATCAAGCGTGCTGTGCGCCACTCATGGGCGTTGCGCGGCTGCGACACGGCGTGACGCGTGAGCGCGCGGCCGCAGAGCTTGCGGTGCTGAACACGCGATATGAAAGCGGCACGCGCCGCGTCGACGCCGGAGCGGCTGTACTTGCGCCGCTAAAGGACGACCTGGTCGGGCGTGTGGACACCATGCTGTGGATGCTGATGGCCGCGGTCGCGTTTGTGTTGCTGATCGCCTGTGCCAATGTCGCGACGCTGCTGATGGCGCGCGCCACGTCCCGCGCGCGGGAGTTCGCCGTTCGAGCCGCGCTCGGTGCCGCACGATGGCGGGTGGTGCAACAACTCATCACCGAGAGTCTCGGGCTGACGATCGTTGGCGGAGCGCTGGGACTGGTGCTGGCGCGCGTCGGCATCCATGGCATCTCGACGATGCAGCTGTTCGATCTTCCTCGCGCAAGTGAGATCGCCATCGACGGTACCGTGCTGATCTGCACGCTGGCCATCACCTGTGCCACCGCCGTGCTGTTCGGCACGTGTCCCTCGCTCCAGCTCCTCAAACCCGCGGTGATGGATCGCCTTCGCCAAAGCGGTGCAACGTCGCCGGAGTCGACGCGGCGAACCCGGCTCGGCGTCGGCACACGGGGTGCACTGGCAATCGCCCAGCTGTCGCTGTCGCTGATTCTCCTCATCGGTGCGGTGCTGATGGCGCAGACGATCGTGAAGCTGTCGCGCGTCGACTTGGGCTTCCCATCAGCCGGCCTGCTGACGATGCGAGTGCCGCTGCCGGTGACGACCTACGACACCGCGGACAAACGCGCCACGTTCTTCGAGCAACTGGTGCAGCGCGTCAACGCACTTCCCGGCGTTCGCGGTGCCGCTGTTGTAAGAGCCATGCCGACGACGGGAGGACTCGCCACGAACATCCAGATCGAGAGCCAGCGGATTCCCGACCCGGGACACGTCGGCCAGCAGATCCATACGGTCACACCCGGATATTTCGAAGCCGTGGGCCTTGCGGTCAAACGCGGCCGCGCGATCGAGCCACGCGACAACAGCCGCGGCGCTCCGCCCGTGGCCATCGTCAACGAGCGTTTTGCGAAGACGTTCTGGCCGTCCTATCCATCGCAGTCGGGGCCGCTCGGTGAGCGCCTGTTCATACCGGTGATCTCGTTAACACCGCTCGAGATCGTCGGCGTCGTCGCGGACGTCCGCCACGGCGGGCTGACGGAGCGCGAGCCGAACCCGCAGATCTATGTGTCCGATCGGCTCTATCCGCCACAAAGCGCCTTCCTTGCGCTGCGCGTCGACGGCAATCCGCTGCGCATGGTCGACGCGATTCGGGCCGAGGTGCGCGCCATCGATCCGAACCAGTCGGTCGTCGATATCAAGACGATGGACGATCTGCTCGAACGATCAATCGGGCAGCAGCACCTCGCCGCGCGGGTGCTCGGACTCTTCGCTGCCACGGCGCTCGCGCTGGCGCTCATCGGGTTGTACGGGGTCCTCTCGTACAGCGTGACTCAACGCACGCAGGAAATCGGGATTCGCCGCGCGCTCGGCGCCCGCCATGGCGAGGTCGTGTGGATGGTGCTCGGGCCGTCGCTGCGGGTGACACTGATCGGCATCACGTTGGGGATCGCAGGAGCCTACGCCTGGACCAGCCTGCTGAAGTCGCTGCTCTTCGACGTAAGCACCACCGACCGCGTCACGTTCGTCGGCGTGCCGATCGCATTCGTCGGTGTCGCGCTGGTGGCGAGCCTGGTCCCCGCCTGGCGTGCGTCGCGGCTGGATCCGAATGTGGTATTAAGAGCCGAGTAATTCAAAATGCAAGATGCAAAATGCAAAAGAGGTCACCCTGGCCATTTTTTGCATTTTGCATTTTGAATTTTGCATTTCTATTTCGCGCGCCCCTTAAATCCCTGCGCGATCATCGGGATCGACCACACCTGCGCCGCGTTGGCGACGTCGCTCCCGTCGGCGGCAACCGCGCCACGCGCGAGGATGAACAGCGTCTTCTTGTCGCGCCCGCTGAACGCCGCGGTGATCACACCGCGCGGTGTCGGGATCGTCCCGAGGTTCTTGCCTTCTGGACTGAGCACGGCGATCCCACCGCTGTACGTCACGTAGACACGGCCCGCCGCATCGATCGTGCTGCCATCGCCGCCAGCGGCGCCGAGCTTGGCGAACTCGCGCTGATTGGTCAACGAGCCGTCTGCCTTCACGTCGAACGCCGCCATCGCGTCGCCGTTGGTCACGTAGAGAGTCTTCTCGTCCCCGCTCAACACGATCCCGTTGGGCGTGATGTTCTCGCCGTACTTCGTGATCTCACCTTTGGGGTTGGCGTGGTAGACCCCGCCCATCGTGAAGTAGACGCCGCCGTTGCTCGCGGCCGTGATGTCGTTGATCACGCCGCCAATGCAGTCGATCGGTTCGCCCATGTACTTGTCGGCGAACACGCGGCGTTGCGGCGTCAGCTGCTCGATCCGTTGATTGAGCCCGCGCTCGACGATGAAGAGCGCCTTCTTCTTGTTCATCGACAGCGCGCCGCCGGTGTGCGTATTCGAGTACGCGACCGATGGCTTGCCGCTGCGGTCCAGTTTGACGACCTTGCTGTTGTCGTTCTGCGCGAGCAGCAGACCACCATCGTCAGTGCCGGCGATGCCATCGCCGTTGTTGCCTTCTTCCTGCCAGAGGAAGGTCCATTTCTGACCGGCGGCGATCACGCCCTCGATCGCCTCCACCTTGTATTCGCGCACGCCTGCGGCGGGCGCCGGACCGCGTCCGCCGCCGCGACCACCGGCGCCGCCTCGCCCGCGACCCGCCGGCGGGGTCTTACACGCTTTGGTCAGCGCCTCGTAACCCGGATCGGCTGGCGCCTGCACCGACGCCGGCGTGTAGGCGCCCGGCTTGCCAGTGAGCTTGGGCACATCCTGCGCAAAGACGGCGAGCGAACCGAGCGAACAGATGAGGGATGTGACGACGACTCTGGCGTTCATGAAACCTGCCTCCCCTTTGGGCGGCCTCGAGGCGGCCCCTGCGAAGGAAACTCCGACTATTTCTTCTGCACGCGCGCCGTGGATGGCGGCACACGCCCCTTCAGGCGCATGTAGACAACGAGATTGCCATAGTGCTCGTTGTTGTGCGTCGTGTTGAACATGAGAATGAGCCCGCGGGTCGTCGGCGTGCCGCCACCCGGACCGGGCCCGCTAACCTTCGTCGCCTGAGTGAAATTCGCGTCGGTCGTGGTGTTGTAGGCGTCATCGCAATACGCGAGCGCTTCGTTCAGCACCTTGACCAGCGCGTCCTTGCCCGCCACTTTCTCGAGGTTCTGCACCGGCGGCATCGGGGCGCCCCTGGCCTGCGAGCAGAAATAGAAATTGGCCATCGCCACGTGACCGACGACTTCACCGAAGCTGCGCACCTCGGGCGTCGGCTTGAAGGCGAACTCCGCCGCGGGCATGCTGGCGGCCGCTTCAGCGAGATTGCGACGGATGGTTGCGTGCATCGCCTTCGCGGATGCCGCCATCGACATCGAGAGCGCTTCGTCGGCGCCGCCGTCGGTCGTCTGGGCTGACGAGGGAAGTGGAACAGCTGCCAAGGCAATCAAGAGACCCAGGGTTCGATACATGTCGCGAGCTCCTCGACCGCGAAGCCACGAGTGCGTCACCGCGGGCCTCGCCGAAAGCGCGATTATGGATCGTTCAGGAACGAGCATCCACCGCTCGTCCGTGGCTACATATAATCACCGGCGAGTGATCGGCCAGAGACTCGGCCCGTATGAAGTCATCGCGAAACTTGGCGA
>Ga0111538_10000835_pt1 | contig 42583 bp, 35 predicted proteins | sample SoiMethybrSBSTD1_FD_79669 | JGI IMG/M metagenome (GOLD analysis project Ga0111538, IMG submission 79669) | Bulk soil microbial communities from a Populus tree surrounding site in Tennessee, USA - Soil MetaG P. TD hybrid SBSTD1 (version 2)... | ecosystem: Environmental > Terrestrial > Soil >...
ATCGATCGACGTTTGCGCTCGCAGGAATTGGCAACGCTGAAACGTTTGCCATTCATTACGTCGCAAAGATTCGTTTGGCTGCTGTCACCAACGCGACGTCTGGGACAACGCTACGCTTGTAATCTGCTGGTTGCACTCGAGCCGCTTATTGCCGGCAAGATCGAACTGCAGGGATTCCCGGCGCTTGAAGATAAGGTGCGCAAGGGATTTGTGCTTCGTGCGGGACAAGGTGAAGGCAAGACAACCTGGACGCAGTTTGCCGCTGCGAACCTCAGTCGAAAGTACATCAGTTACAGCTCGGAAGGACGCGTTCCCATTCTCTTTTCTCTCGTGCGTTGGTTACCTGATCGTTCGCTTCATGATGCACTTCACGAGTCTTTCGGATCTTACGCTCCGTGCGGGCGTTGGCTCTTTAATCGACTACTTAAATCTGGAAACGTCGTGGTGCTGCTTGATGGTTACGACAAACTCTGGAAGCGCGATGTAGATTTTATTGATCAGCTCAAGCAGTTGCGGACAGACTTTCCGGGAGTGGCGTGGACAGTAATCTCGCGCGCCGACAAACCAATACCCGCCGGCCTCGGCGAAACGGAACGCCTCGCGCCACCAACTGCCGAGGAACTGCAAATCATTCGCCGTAGATTGAAAACGCCAACATAAGGACGATTACATGAATGTCTCAACATCAATAAAATCACTTGGTCGAATACTCGTTATCCTCGCGATCGTAGCCACAGCGCCGGCCGTTTATTCGCAAGCTCCGGAACGTAGTTCCACCACGCGAATCGTCGAAGAGTTTTCTTTCGTGCTTAAAGACTTCCGGATGGACCACCAGGGACAGGCCAATAATCTCAACCTTACGATCTCATATCGCTACGCCGCCAACATCACCAAGACTGATTATCCTGACTTCCGCTGGCTGGCTAAAGACGTCGAGACATTCCTGACCAGCTATCCAAATGAAGACGACTACTGGGAAATCGTGAACAAGCAAATCACAGCCCTGCTTTTGAAGAAGTATCCCGGTATCGTTGCGGTTACTTGTGAAATCAGAGTAGACCCCTCGAGCGTTGTCCCCTACACGCGCTCGAGTCGCGTCACTTGTCAGCGCTCACGCGCCCGATCAAACCCGAAGGGCCAATGATTATCTGGCGACTTCAGTGCTGCAGGATGCAACTGAGATCTCTGTGCATCGCGGATCGAAGCCACCCAACTTCACAGTTGCGGTTACCCATTTGCCGGCATGTTCAGAAACATCAACTACGATCTTCGGTGTTCCCTGGCCGCTGATTATTTTTCCGGCGGAGACTGTCCAAAGGTAAGTTGGTGTAATAGTGGGGTCTCCACCAGCAAGGGTAGTTTGAAAGGTCGTCGGCTGCTTTGCTTCGATGCCTGAGGGACAACTCACGATAACGGTCGGACAGGGCGACTCCCTCCAGATACAGTCAGCACAATCCACAACTTTAACTGTTGTCGAATCGTTCGCAGTGAGTTGGTTACCAGCGTTGACTTCAACTGATGCCTTGTAAGTGCCCACTGCCAGACCATTCAGGTCCCACATCACCTTCTGACCGTTGCCGCGAAGTCGACCGGCAGTAACCAGCCACGTGAACAGGAACTCGTCTTGATCGCCCGGAACGTCGGCAGTCAGCGTCACTTCACGGCTGGGGGAACAGCTCTCCGACGAGGACCACTGTGCTGGAGGACATAATGTGATTAAAGAGCTCGATGACCTAAGAACTACAATTGGAGGATCACTGATCGTCGGAACTCGGCTTCTAAAGGGACGCGTAAACACACGGCCAACTTGCGAGAAGAATCGCTTCAGCGGATTCGGTTTCTTTGGCTCGCTATTCGGCGTACGTGCAGGTGTCGGTGAAGCGGCAGGTGAGGGAACTGGCACTATCACGGCGCGATTTGCCGGCGCCACAATGAACAGCACGCCGCCGAGGGTTATCAACCCAACCGCATGTAAAAGCTGTTTGCTGATTCGGCTCTTCACTATATTGCAGGCCCATACTTTGGATTTCTCTGTTGCACAGAGGAAAAGCTCAAGACTAAGACCGGCCCGGACCAGTTAGTATACAGGGCCAAAAGTTGTAGAATGCAACCCGAAATGAAACGATGGCTTAAGAAACAACAGGTTTTACCCTCTCAAAGAGATCTACGTTCACTTGCCCGTTGGGAACGAATAAGAGCAAAAGGCAGGGGACAATTTGTTTTGCGTTCCGCTTTGACGTTCAGCCTGATAATGATTCCTGCCAGGGACTTCATTGACTATCTCATTGACGGGAAAATGCAGCCCTGGGGCGAGAAGTTTTGGCTCGATGCCGCAGTCTACTGCGTAACAGGAGTCGTCGCCGGATACGCTAGCTGGACGAGCATGGAAGGTAAATATAAGGATGCACTCCGTGAACGCGGGATAGCCGTCGCCGAAATCAATCCGTCTCGTCCGTTCGAGCCGTGATAACGCCGCTCGCGAAAGTCCGGCCTTCCTCATGACCTTAACTCTTTCCTCTTTAGGAGAGCCTCATGTCCGATATCCAAACTCACCCACTGCTGGAATCACAGTTTCAAGCCGAGACAGATCGCCTGACCGGAACGGTTTTACGGGAAGGGAATTCAGTAACGTTTCTGCCGAGCGGTAGTCAGTCGTATGCAAAGCGCTGGGAGTTGATTGAGGGCGCCCGACACAGTCTCGATCTCGCCACGTTTTCCATTATCAACGACGGCACCAGTCAGCGCCTGCGAGATCTGCTCGCGAAAAAAGTGAAAGAAGGCGTCGCGGTCCGAATGATCGTGGATGATCTGGCAGTGTACAGCGCGATGAGCGCCGGAATCCTGAGTGAGATGGGCAAAGCAGGTGTCGCCGTGATCCGTTATCACAAAGTCTTTCGCGACTGGCTGCCGGATCTGCGTAAAGGCAGCCCGTTTTCTCAACTCGTTCAAAGCTTCAGATACAAGATCAAACGCCGCTTTCATGAAAAATTCACACTCGTCGATGGAAGGGAACTAATACTGGGAGGCATCAACTGGGGCGATAAGTATGCGTTCGGCGGAATCCGCCCTGAAGCCTGGCGGGATACAGACATCTATCTGGCTGGTCCTGCAGTCGCGGATGTTCAGCGTCAGTTTATCAGGAGCTTCTTCCTGTATGACGCGATGGAAAAGGAGTATGAGGCGCGACAACAACCGGGCTTTGATCGTGAGGCACATTACGAGATTGCACGAGTACAAGCGGAAACCGTCATCGCGGCAAAACCGACGGCTTACTTTCCGGTGTCGGCGGCAGGAAATGAGCGCGTGCGATATGTCCCGCACAAGCCTTACGACGAAGAACGTCTACGCATGACTGAAGCCTGCTTGTTGATGTTTCAAAAAGCACAGAGATACATCTACTGGGGATGTCATGCGATTCGCCCGCCGCGGATTATTGCGGAATCACTGGCCCAGGCTGTGCAGCGCGGTGTTGAAGTTCGGTTAATTACAAACTCGAAGGAGTCGTCGAGAGGTCTGCTGCTGCACGGCTTCTTTGGATTCTTGTATCGTGAATGCGCGAATCATTTTCACTGGCTGATCGAGCATGGCATTAGAGTGTTTGAGTGGCACAAGCCAGGGGCATTTCATTCGAAGAACCTCGTCATCGATGACGTCGTCGCTGCGATCGGCTCTTACAACGTCGCCAACGGCTCAACGTTCCACCACACCGAAAGCTCGCTGATCGTTTACGGCGGCGAGATGCCCGCGGCTGTGCGACAACAATTCGAGATCGACTTCAAAGACTGTCGTGAAGTGCAACTCTCCGAAACCAAAATCCCTCCGCGCAAACACGACCCATTCCTCCGCCTGCTCGATCGCCGCAACCTGCTGATCGATCGTTCGCTGCTCACCGACGCCGTCAGACAGGACCTCGACGCCGGACGCATCAAGCCTCGATAGGACAACAAAATTAGTGCGGATGACAGACGCCTCCCTGGAGTGCGCCAACTTGTTGGCGCTTTAGTATTTTTACAAAAGCGGTAACAAGTTACCGCACTCCAAGGAGATTGACGGTTTCATGTTCGCCGTCACGGACATCGACGAAGTCGTTGCTCGCCTGCAGAAGCATGGGGCCGAACTTGTTGGTGAAGTGGTGCAGTACGAGGATGCGTACCGACTCTGCTATCTGCGTGGCCCCGAGGGCATTCTGGTCGCGCTCGCAGAACAGCTCGGCAATAAACAGTAAGGGAGGCTTAAAGATTAACAAGATCAAAGATTAACGGATTAACCTACCTAATCTGTTAATCCGTTAATCCAGGCGTCTGCCTCATAAATCCACCGTTGGCCTCAAAAATGAAATTGACACTTTGCAATAGGCTGCCCTTTGACAAGCGTGATAAACTTGACGCTCTTCCAGAGAGAATTCCTCCCAAACCTATCTACGTCCGCGTATGGATCAACTTGAGGAGGCATACCATGACAAGACGGATTCTCGGAATAGTTGTGTTGGTGCTATCTCTTATGGTGCTGCTAGCTCCAACCACTAACACACAATCCACGACCTGCTGTCAGACGTGCTTGCAGCGGTTCCAGCAATGCGATGCCAACAATATCGTTTGCTGCAAAATATATAACTCATGCATTGCGCAGTGTCCCAATACCTGCCAGAGCTGTCCTGACAAGTAACAGCTATTTGGCAGAAGTCGCGCCTCGCGTCGGATTCGGGAACATTAATAGACACGCGGTGATCTAACTCTTCAATGATCACCGATTGTTTGGAGTTCGACAGTGGGACCTTTCCGACACTGGGACGATCTTCGTTCAAGGCGTTTTCGCGCTGCTAAGGATAGAGGCACTGCTCACCAGCCGAGATGGTCTGCCAATTCTCAGGCGACCTCGGGGAAGCTCTCACGTCGAATAGAGCTGAAAAGATTTTGGGGCAGAATCGCGAGATTTGCCTCAAAATTCGTTCGTGTGCCTCAAAAATCATTCTGACCGAGCGACAATATGGCTCTTCGATTTGATTCTATTGTCGTTCCATTTTAGCAGGCCAAAGGCTAGACCCATCCCGACTGTTGCCAACTCCACGACTCCGTGGTGACTGAGATTGTTCGCAACGGGAATTATCACAGTGATAGCCACGATCATGCAGCCACATAGTACGGCGAGTATTCGACATTCTATGCTATTCGGAGGCAGGGTTGTCAGACGATAAAATAGAACAATGGCAGCGCCATAGATAATTAAGTCGGGCAAGGCTATGTATGAGGAACCGATCTTATCCATGCGCGCTTTATATCACTAATGCGGCAGTCCCTAAAAGCGTGAAAGAGGTATCTAACTTTGAGACGGAATAACCACAAAAACTTGATTCCACGAAGCAATCAAATATAGACTTCGCGTACCTATGACATCCTCCATTGCCTCGCTTCTCATGGTTCTCGTGCTGTGGCTTTCAATGGCAATCTTTTGCTGTGCCGGAGGCTCATCCGAGAAACCACTGAGCGCCGGGGAGAGACTGGCTGCACTACAGTCGAGAAGCTCAGGGGCGCGGGCGCATTTACTAAAATAGAACCCGGATATTCAGGCGTCACACATGCCTATGTTGGGCCTGCGTTCTATACGGTGCCGATCGACGGAAAGGAAACGGCTATCAAGGCAGTGGCGCTCTGTCACGTTGATCTTGAAAAGAGGAACCAGCTAGGTTTAGTCATTGTCCACGAAGGTTATTCCGGAAAGCGCCTCGGTACATTCGATTTTTCATCAGGACTTAGGATGGAGTAGTACCCGGTCGATTTTTAAGGCAGAACTAACAGTTTCCGCCGTTAAATTCTTTGACGCGTAACCATGCCAATCGAAGAAACGGAACGCATAAAACACGCATTCGAGGCTTTTCGACACCTGGCAACGCTGTCCGCAGGCGCGATTGTTTTGCAAGTTGGATTTCTTGAGAAACTATTCTCTCAGCCGAAATACAAAGCGTTAGTGGCGATCTCAATTGTTGCTTTCACCGCATCCATAATGAGCTCTTTAATATCCCAGTGGGGTCTAATGTCCTATCTCGGCCACGGGTCGGTTGAAAGGGCGACCAAGCAAGTCGGTTGGGCTGTACTTAGCATGTGGGGGTTCTTCGGAATTGGACTTATCACCGCAGTATCATTTGCTCTAATAAATCTTTTCATCCGTTAGAAAACTGTTCAACCAAAAAGGCCGACACTAGATCGGCCTTGCACGGATGAACAATTTCACCTTGCTAGAGGCGGGACTGACTCTCGCTGACAACGAAAGCGTTCAGGATTCAGCACAGGTCAATTCATGCGCTGGCTTGATGTGAAGTACGGCACGAAAGAGGATCGCCGCCAGTGGCTCAAACTAGTCGGTGTCAAAACGAACATCGTCACGAGCGTAGAAGTGAGCGACGGTTATGCACATGATTATCCGTTCTACAAAGGCTTAGTGGACCGCACGGCTGCGCTTTGCTACGAATCACTGTTGAACTTAGTAGCATTCTGTACGTACTGGCCTTCAGGAGGTGGATGGAGGATGTATTGTTCATCTTGCGGCGCGGCTATGGCGCAGGGTTTAAGCTACTGTAATCACTGTGGCGCAAAGTTGAGTGACGAGAGAAACAAATCAGCGGCAGTGAAGCCTGAAGCCCTCGTATGGGGGATGGTAGCGGTCCTGGTCTTTGGCTTTGCAGCCATCATGTTCCTCATGCTGGCGATGAAAATGGTCGGCTTCAATGTGGGGCAGATTCTCGCATTCACGATGCTGAGCTTCCTGATAATGTTGTCGGTCGAAGGCGTATTCACCTGGCAGTTTTTGCGTCGCAAGCGTAGCCCTCAAGCCGCAGGCGATACTGCGCTATCAAATGCGCAAACGACGAAAGAGCTTTATGAGGCACAGGCTCGAGTGCTGCCTGAGCATATGCCAAGCGTGACTGAGCACACGACTCGCGCATTTGATCCGATCTACAGCGAACGGAAATCAAAATGAAGATCGCCGATCCAAGTGCGATTCGCGGACTTTTGCGGCAAAGCCAGTGGAAGGTTAGTTAGTTAGTTAGTGAGTTAGTTAGTCAGGGCTTTGCCTCAAAACTCTCAATTTGACATGTGTTTTGGGGCAAACGCTGTTTCTGCCCCAAAAGTCGCTTCGATTCCCAATTCGTGAACCGACTGAATCACCACGCAGAGATTATGGCAAAGCACCTTACATAAGGCTTCGTTTATTTACACTCTCAAGAGCTAGCGTTAAAGACGTGGCCCCAACGTCTTCTAAATAGCTTTTGTTTGTTCCGCGCAAGTGTCAGCCTCCAGAGACGCGATGCGCGTCGCTTGCGTAAACAGATGTCTAGTTCCGTTAATTATGCCGCGACGTGGCGTTTCAGTTTCCCGTGCAGTTTCATTTGATGTCAAGCCCAAATTCCTAGATGAGATAGATATCCACGTTCTCGTCGTGGTGATACAATCCGCGCCCAATGAATTGCCCACGCTGCCAGAAAGAGATTACCAGCGACGCTTCCATTTGTGTCGCGTGTGGGCTTTCATTTAATGATGCCACTCGGCGGTTCGAATCTCCGAGTACTCCTCGCTCGCGTTCGAGCCCAAAGCATTCATCAGTTTCATTTGATTCGATTGATGATGCCCGCTTTGTTCCCGGCACGATTCTTGGCGAGCGCTATCGCATCGTTGGCCTGCTCGGCAAAGGCGGCATGGGTGAAGTCTATCGCGCCGACGATCTGAAACTGGCCCAACCAGTCGCGCTTAAGTTTTTACCCGAACAATTGCTTAATGATGAGGCGGCCCTCGCGCGTTTTCATCGGGAAGTGCGCGTCGCGCGTCAGATTTCACATCCTCATGTTTGTCGTGTTTATGACATTGGCGAGATCGAAGGTCGGCTTTTTCTTTCGATGGAATACATCAAGGGCGAAGAGCTGTCGTCTTTGTTGCGACGCATTGGCCGATTACCTGCCGACAAAGCAATCGAGATCTCCCGGCAGCTTTGCGCTGGTGTGGCAGCCGCGCACAACAAGGGTGTGCTGCACCGCGATTTAAAGCCGGCGAACGTAATGATCGATGAAAATGGCAACGTGCGGGTCACCGACTTTGGACTTGCCGGCCTCGAAGAAGAGATTCGTAAAGAAGACGATCGCTCCGGCACGCCGGCCTATATGTCGCCCGAACAACTCGCCGGCGCAGAGTTAACGACGAAGAGCGATATCTATTCTCTTGGTCTCTTACTCTATGAAATCTTCACGGGGAAAAAAGCTTTTGAGGCGCCGACTCTGGGCAAGCTGCTCGATCTGCGAAAGAGCGCCACGACACCGACCACGCCTTCCTCGCTCGTCCCCAATATAGATCCGCTGGTCGAGCGCGTCATTCTTCGTTGCCTGGAAAAAGATCCTGACGCGCGGCCGGGCTCGGCGCTTCAGGTTGCGGCGGCATTGCCCGGTGGTGATCCGCTGGCCGCCGCGCTCGCCGCCGGCGAAACCCCTTCTCCCGAAGCGGTTGCTGCAGCGCCCACAAAAGGACTCCTAAGCCCCGTCTTTGCGTTTGCCTCTCTTGGCGCGGTCGTGGTTGTGCTCGCACTTTTTATTTTCTTATTAGGAAAGACCCAATTTCAAAATCTCATCCCGATGGAAAAGTCGCCCGAAGTGCTTGCCGATCGTGCGAGAGAGATCAACGCAGGTCTCGGCTACACTTCACGGCCGGCAGACACGGCGCAAGGCTTTTCTTGGAACTCGCAAGTTGTGAGCTACATCCAAAGTCACGACAAAACAGCCGGGCGATGGAACGTGTTGATGAATGGTGAACTCCCGATATTGTTTTTTTGGTACCGCCAGAGCCCGCGCGATCTTGTCGCGCTGGACAGATACGCCGTTGGGCCCGTTAATCCGCCAGTCGAAATATCCGGTATGACGAATCTCTATCTTGATATGCAGGGGCGGCTCATGGCTTTCAGTGCCGTGCCGCCGCAGTTGGAAGAGACGCCGGCCCAGCTAAAACCGGACTGGTCGATTTTTTTCGCGGCGGCCGGACTTGATATCACTAAATTCCATGAGACCGAAGCACGCTGGACTCCCGCGCGCTTCGCCGATGCTCGCGCAGCGTGGGACGGTGTCTGGCCGGGACCACAACAAATTCCGATTCATCTTGAGGCGGCTGCTTTTCACGGCAAGCCGGTTTACTTTGCTGTTATCTATCCATGGGATCGTCCCGGTCGTCAGGAAGTATACCGGCCGCCGCTGAAAGAGAAAGTTCGGAGTTGGCTGCTGATCAGTTTGCTCGCAGCTACCGTAATCGGGGCGGCTTTGCTGGGATTTCGAAATATTCGACTGGGGCTCAGCGATCGAAATGGCGCTATGCGTTTTGCCTTATATACGTTCGTCATAAGTATGCTAAGAGGCATGCTGGTGGCGCATCATGTGCCGTCACTTAGTGCTGAGTTTGCCATTCTCGAAGAGCATCTTGCCTGGTCTTTGCTCTGGACGATTACTATCTGGATCGTTTATCTCGCGCTCGAACCTTTCGTCAGAGGCCGATGGCCCCACCGCATAATCTCCTGGAAGAGATTTATCTCGACCGACGTTCGGGACCCACTCGTTGGACGCGACATTCTGTTGGGTGTTCTGCTGGGCGTCACCAATGAGTTCATCTCCTTTCTATGGGCAATGACGCCGCGTTTGTTGCGACTCCCTACGCCGCCGGTCTGGGTTGACGGGACGACACTTTCCGGGTTACGGCCACAACTCGCCCTAGTGACGAGTGCTATGCTCCAAGCACCGTTAGCGGCACTGGCCACGCTTTTCATTTTGTTATTGCTCTCGATCATTCTGCGCAAGGATTGGCTGGCGGCGCTCGCAGGTTGGGTACTCGCGATCGGAATTACGTGGTTCCCCGGGGAGAATCCTCTGCTCGATATTTTCTTCACGGCTTTGGTCACGGGCATTTTTATTTTCGGCCTGATGCGCTTCGGTCTACTCACCGCGGTCTTTGCTTACCTGAGCCAGCTTGTTGATGCAATGCCGGTGACTACCAACCTCTCCGCGTGGTTCGCGAGCGCGACGATTTTGGTGGTAGTCATCTTATTAGGATCGGCATGCTACGGCGCGTTCACTTCGATCGGTGGGCGTGCAGCTTTCAAAGGGCTCGGCGGCGGAACGCTACCATGAGCGCTCATCGTTTCCCCTCTTTTCGACCTAACACGAGGACGCGAACTTAAGTGTTGAAATAAAGGGGCGGTGATTTTGATTCCCAAGCTGGAAGTTGTGGGTTCTAGTCCCATCGCCCGCTCCAGATTTCCTTACACCATACCGGCGCCTCGACAGATCGCACATTAACCCAGTTAATAAACTCTACACACTCACTTCGCACACACGTTCAGTACCAGCGCTGCCGTTCTTTGAAGCACAGGATGTGCAGCTGCTGCATATCTTAACCGACCGTGGTTCGGAGTATTGCGCTAATCTGCGATGAGACTCTGAAAAGACTTTTGAGGCAGAAACCCTACTTTTGGGGCAACATCGACTTTTGAGGCAAAGCCGGGGGCTTTGCACTAATAATCGCTAAAAACGCCGACATTTAGTGCAGCGTCTGAACATTTAGTGCAAGTGTCAATCTGACTGGCTTTCCACTAACGGTAACTCATCATCAACAATCCTCTCTAATGGAATTCCAGAGGCGCGGGAGTAAGCAAGCAGCACAGCGAGCGGCGGTTCGTTCTTGTCGTCTTCGTACTTTGATATATCGGTGTACTCGCGGATACCTAAGACCTTCGAAGTTTCAGCCGACAAAGCCTATTTGAGTGGAGAGAATCTCTTAACGACTTTGCGGCACAAGGCGATCCCTTACTTCCCGTTCAAGTCAAACTCCAAAGCACAGACGACCTACGGTCCTAAGTCAACGCTCTGGACTCGGATGCTGGAATTCTACAATGACAACCGCGAAGAATTTCTGCAGCACTATCACAAGCGGTCCAACGTCGAGACAACCTTCCACATGATCAAATCAAAGTTTGGTCAGCGACTACGAGTAAGACTTTGACCGCACAGATTAACGAAGCACTGTGCAAGGTTCTTTGTCACAACCTCTGCGTGGTCATTCAATCACAGCATGAGTTAGGAATTGACGTAGACTTTTCAGAAGCACAGGCGGCGTGATCGGTCATTATGCTTTTTGGATCAAAAGGTGTTATTAAGGCAAAGCCCTAACTAACGGCTTTGCCTCATAAATAGCGTTTGCCTCAAAATTCGGCTCCGTGCCTCAAAAATCAAATTGACCTGTTATCATCGCCCGCATGGACGTGGTGGCGGCGAGAAGACTGCTGGCGAATATGCCTGATGAGGTTTTCAGTCTCTACATCGAACCATTGATTCAGCTACACGGCTGGCCTTTTGATTCACTCGACACTTCTTACGACACTCCTGAGAAGCGACGATGGTTCTACATGTTCGACGGTCATCGTATCCAAACGATCAGCGATCTCTCTTGGGAACGGGACAAAATGTCCTTCTCGCTCGCAGGCTTCCACCCAACCGCGCAAAGGACTATCTTCGGTTTGCTTGATCAGCATGTACGCGGCATTCCTACAGCTTATGCAGATGTCATAAATACAAAAGCCCGCTTCGCTAGTTGCCGCGCCTTTATCGCAAGTACAGGACGATTGCCCAAGCCCGTCATCTTGTTGGAGGAATGGGAAGGACTCCGCATCTTGGACGGAAACCACCGACTCGCTGCTATGGCTTCTCTCCCGCACGCTGATCAATGTGTTATTGATTGCTGGATCGGTACTCTCTATCCCTGAGTTTTTGGTAGACATAGCGACTCCTAAGCTGATATGTTTCACTCAACTTAGGGAGTCCGTGAGGCTCTGTATCAAGCCGCGACGAGTAAAGACGTTGCGGCTTTCGCGTTTTAATAGACTACATTAGGCAGCACGATTAGTTAAAGCCCTAACTCCTGATCGTCGTCAATGATTCTCTCGACTGGAATCCCTGCTACACGGGAGTAAGCGAGCAAGATGCCGAGTGGTGGCTCATTCTTATCTAATTCGTACTTCGAGATATTGGGGTAATGAATCTGATCTTGCACTCTCATCCGTTTAACTAATTGATTTTGAGAGATACCCATCCATTGCCGGATCTGCAATAACTTCGCCGCGAGACGTTGCGGTCGTGGTCTAGCGTGGCCCATAGTCGTTACTCCAAAAGACCAAGCTCGCGCAGCTTGTCTTCCTGTTCAAGTGTTAGCTTGCCCGCGACCGCTTGTAAGTAAAACTTGCGGGCAATCTCCCGATAGCGCGAATCTGCAAAGCGCGTATGCGGCATCAGGCATTCAATAGCCCTATCAATTCCGGCTAATGCTTCTGCCGTGCCTCGTGGCCCTTGCTCTATGAGTTTAGTTACGCCGTGTAGGTGTTGAGCGAGAATGAACGCGAGGTCTGGAAAGTTTGCATAAGGCTGAAAAGCGATCTGCCAGTCTTCATGGTCAAGAGGCGAACTCTCTTGGTCCGTGTTAGCATTATTCGGCATGGTCGATTCCTCTTTCTTAACCGGATTAGGAGTCGGCTGTGTAAGGGTTGGCGAGTGTTACCAGCACTTGCCAGCCCGTCTTTTTGGTGCGGGCGACTATAGAAACGGGATTTTTGCTTGTCAACAGAATTATTGCTCCGCCGGGACAGTTTTGCAGAATGCTATACTTGGGCCATGAAGATCATCAGCACGGCAGAGGCAGCGAAGCGACTGAACGTAACGCAGAGCAGAGTGCGGAAGATGATTGAGGCGAAGCGTTTGAAAGCTATGAAGGTCGGTAACGTCTGGCTGATCGATCCGAAAGACCTGGATGCCGTGAAGGATCGCAAGGTGGGCCGTCCGCGCAAGTCACGCAACGGTATTAAAAAGCGAAAATGAATATTGATCTCTCGAACAAGGCCCGGTATGATGCGCGGCATTGAGTAAGGTCGTCGTCAAGGTCGCCTTAAGGCGAAAGACGATAGACAGTCCGTTTACAACTGAATAGGCCGTTAGGAGCACAAGCTCTAACCGCCGCCCAAGTCGAAAGCCGTCTGCCATGACCGCTTTGAGTTGGGCGGTTTTTGTTTTGGGAGAAAAGTTAGCGATGCGGAGAAACTGAACTCATAAAAGCGAAAGAGACCGAGTTCGAGTCGGTCTCTTTCAGAAAGCTAAATTGTATGCGAATCAATCAAGCTGCCCTCGGGCGGTACGCCCAAGTTGTGCGAATACTATCTCAGCTTCCGGTACTCGTGCAAGACAAAAGTGCGCGAGTTGGGCGAGGTAGAAAACACACGCAACGCATCTTTCTGCCGGTAGCGACGATCATCATTCGATACTCGGAATCCGGTGATCTGATTATCGAAATTAGACCACCATAAGGCCGGTCAATTTGCTGCGGTCAAGTTGCCCTAACTTATTGTAGCTGCAAGTAGTTAGGAGTATAATTGGCCCATCACTCAGACACTAAGAAGCCCTGCCGATTGCGACTAACAATCGACAGGGCCATTTGAAAATCAACGCGATTGCTCACGCCGACTTCAAGCAAAGACATTGTGGGCCATCGCCTCACGAAAAGGCAAGGACACAATGACTCTCAATGAACTCCAGGTCTCTGACCGCAACATTAAAGCACTCCAGATCGCCGCCACTTCCAAACTCACACGCAAAGGCAACGTGTGGATCGTTCCGTCTCAGGCCGGACACGGCGAGTATGAAGTACGTCCCGATCCGCCCGCGCCGCGCTGTACCTGTCCTGATTACGAAATTCGCAATGCACGATGCAAGCACATCATCGCTGTTGAATACGTGATGAAGCGCGAAGAAACAGCGGACGGTCACACGGTTGTCACTGAGACAGTAACCGTCACGACGCGCAAAACCTATCCGCAGGACTGGAAGGCATACAACGCCGCGCAGACACGCGAGAAATCAGAACTGCAAGCGTTACTCTACGAGCTTTGCAGAAACGTCCCTGAGCCTGAGAAACGCAAGGGCAGAGGCAGACCGCAACTGTCATTGAGTGACATGATCTTTTCATCAACCTACAAGGTGTATAGCACCGTATCCGGTCGCCGCTTCTCAACCGATCTGCGCGAAGCAAAAGCGCGCGGTTATCTCTCACGCTTGCCGCATTACAACTCAGTGTTTCGTTATCTTGAATCGGAAGCGTTGACACCGTATCTCAAGGAGTTAATCTCGCTGAGTGCCGCGCCGCTCATTCCGGTAGAGTCAGACTTTGCAGGAGACGCAAGTGGATTCAGCACCGGTCAATTCATGCGCTGGTTCGATGTGAAGTACGGCGAGAAAGATGATCGTCGTGTGTGGCTCAAACTACATTTGATGTGCGGCGTCAAAACCAACATCGTCACGTCCGTTCAAGTAACCGATGGCTACGCGCATGACTATCCGTTCTTTAAGGGCTTGGTGGACCGCACGGCAGAGGCCGGATTCAAGATGAAAGAGATCTCAGCCGACAAGGGGTATCTCGGAGCAGACAACATGCTCGCCACATTGCAGCATGGCGCAATTCCGTATATCCCGTTCAAGACTAACTCAGTGCCGCAATCGAACTACACGCCGAAGTCAGAACTATGGACGCGCATGTTTCATTTCTACAGCTTGCATCGTGCTGAGTTTCTACAGCACTACCACAAGCGGTCCAACGTCGAAACCACGTTTCACATGATCAAGAGTAAGTTTGGTCAGAGACTCAGAAGTAAAACACTCACGGCGCAGATTAACGAGGCTCTGTGCAAGGTGCTATGCCATAATCTGTGCTGCGTCATTCAATCAGTGCATGAGTTAGGTATCGAAACTAATTTTGAGGCAGAATCTCAACTTGCCTCATAAATCGTTACGAAAGTGGGATTATGAGGCAAAGCCCTAACTAACATAATATGTATTATCAGACGCGCTAACCGTGGCACCATAAACCGTCTAGTAGTTGTCGGCCATGCTTTCCTTCTCCTGATTACGGTTCCGGCGCGTAGTAAAACTTGCGGCCGGTTACTAGGTAGTCCGGATGCCCTTTCACTTCTATCTTAATGCGGCGGCGTTTGCCGTCGCGCTTTTTGTTGGTTGGATAGTAGCCGATAATGTAGCGCTGGTTAAGGTCTGCAATGATGCGGTTGTAGATGTTTGCGGTTTGCGAGCGAGTTTCAAGGAAGTCGGCCCACCCGCCAGATAGTTGAGCAAGGTCGACGAGTGCTTGCTGCACTTTAAGCTCCTGATCCAGACGAGCTTTGATAATCTCCGGCGTGAGTTTCCTCCGGCGATCTTCCAGACGTTTCTGAAAGACTTCTTTCACTTTCGACGACGACGCCTCGGCCCAGGTTGCGATCGTGCGTTCATCCTCTTCTGTTAAGCGCTTAATCTGCTCGTCCTGCGGTAGCTCGAGCAAACGCATCTGCGGAATGATGGAGTAGATCGTGACGCGCGACCTCTCTGCCCGACGATATACATCATCGAGACTAAACTCGGTCATACTGGTCCGCTGCAGCTTTCGCCTCTGCTCGACCTCTTCCTGCACGGCACGAACTAAGTCAGGCGGCACATCGGTCGGCATTTCGTAAACGATCTGTGAGTTCCGCAGGTATTCGAGTTCATCGCCGTCGGTTTGAAACACAATGATGGGATTTTGATCTTCGTCATCAAACACCTCGTTCAGCGTGGCCATCAAGGAGCTGTATTGCGCACTACGCCCAAAGTGTGGGCGCTTCCCACCAACGCCGAGAAATCCTCCCTTGCCTCGTGTCCTTGCCAGGAGCGAGTCCAGTCCTTTGCGCAACTCCTGTTTGTTGTTCGTGAAGTCAACCAGGAGTTCAACGTCATCGGTAATAATCGCCAACCGGTCGTATGGCCCAAGCTTATCGACGAAACCTTTCGCGGCTTCGATACTGTCAGCGATGTATGGAAACTGACTGCGACTGTAGTCGATGATCAAGACGATCGAACGTGGAAGACTCGAATTATTCCCCAGCACAAAATGCCCGACCTGCTGCGGCACATCATCTTCGCTGATTTCAAAGTCAGTCGCCGAGAGATTGTGGATAGGACGTCCCTGACGATCCGTAACCAATACATCCGAGGTCACGAGCGAGGTTTCGATACGGACAACGTCATCATCCGTCGGGTCATGACTTCCCTGCTCGTTGCTCACTGCCTGATTCTTTTCCGGATCCCATTTCAGTTTCCGCAGGCTGGAGCCGAAGTCTTTGAGTTTCGGCTTTTCTTGAGACTGAGATTGCGCAAACGAATTACCGCATAACATTGTGAGGATTAAAAAAAGCAGGCACCAACGAACGCACTGTAGGGGCGGCCCTCCGTGGCCGCCCCTTGCCAGATGGTCAAGATTTCCGAAATTGCTCTGTGCCATACGAGAGGCAGCGACTCGTTCGATTGGCCGCTTCGATTCCACGAAGGGGCGGCCACGGAGGGCCGCCCCTACAGGTCGTTCGACATCGTCCATGACATTTCAGATACCAGCTTCGGCGTGCTTGCGCAAGACATCGAGAAAAGCAGCGGCGGCGGGAGAAAAGTTTGCGCCGCGACGGTGGGCAGCCCAGAGAGTGCGGTTATGAGTAAGACCCCGGACCGGTACACTCACCAAAACTCCTCGCTCCAACTCTTCCTTCACACACATACGTGGTACAAATGCCAACCCCACTCGCTTCTGCACGAACCGCTTAATAGTCTCGATCGTGGCAAGCTCGAGTGTGATGTTGAGCGGTGTGTGTTGTCTGGCAAACGCTTCAATTACTTTGACGCGTGAGCCGGAGTTGACGTTGTGTGCAACAAACGGTTCGTTTCCAAGGTCTTTGATTTTTACGGCCGGCCGGGTCGCAAGCGGATGCTTCGGACTCATGATCAAAACCAGCTCGTCTTTAAGGACGGGAAAAGCCTCCAGGTCGCGATCGCCCGGCTCTGACGCCATCAACGCGAAGTCGACATTGCGTTCGATCACTTCGCGCGGCAGCCGGCTCGACACGTGTCGAAATATTTCCACCTTAACTTCCGGGTGCCGCTCGCGATATTTCAGAATGAGCTCCGGCAAAAGATAGAGCGACGTGCTCTCATTCGCACCCACCCGAATCAGCCCGCGCTTCAGACTCTGCATCTCGGCAATCGCCTGCCCGACCTGATCCCGCAGGCCCAGAATGCGCAGCGCATAGTCGTAAACCACTTGCCCGGCCTCCGTGAGGACTGGCGTTTTCTGCGTCCTATCGAGGAGCGGCAGACCTATTTCTTCTTCCAATCGGCGAATCGCGATGCTGACCGCCGGCTGGGTCCGGAAGACCTTGTCTGCGGCCTTTGAAAAGCTTTTTTCCTGTACGACTCGAGAGAAGTATTCCAGTTGGGCCATTTCCATAAGCGTGAACTTTTTACCACCCCCGCTACAGTAGTTAATGAATCAGGTTTATTATTATCTTAAAAGAATAAATTGTACAAACGCCGCCGATGAGGGCTAGAGTCGCAGATCCGTGTTTTATGATCGCGCGACAACACATCGATAACCGCTTCGCTACTGTGGCACCGGATCAGATTGCCGAGATGCCGACGGGCGCTGAAGTGCTCATCCACGCACTCGTAGCCGAGGGAGTCGAAACGATTTTTGGCTATCCGGGCGGAGCTGTGCTGCATATCTATGACGAGTTATGGCGGGCACGCGAACGCATCACCCACTATCTCGTTCGACACGAGCAAGGCGCGGTGCACATGGCCGAAGGATACGCGCGCTCAACCGGACGTGTCGGTGTGGTGCTCGTCACATCCGGGCCCGGTGCGACCAATGCCGTGACAGGCATTGCAAACGCCTACATGGACTCAACTCCGCTCGTCGTCATCACCGGCCAGGTACCGAAACATCTGATCGGAACCGACGCATTCCAGGAAGTCGATACAGTCGGTATTACAAGGCCCTGCGTGAAGCACAACTACCTGGTGCGTGACGCGAAGGATCTGGCGGCAGTGGTTCGCGAAGCCTTTCATCTGGCGCGCTCCGGACGTCCCGGGCCAGTTGTGATCGATATTCCGAAGGATGTTAGTGCGCAGCGAGTGAACTACTCGCGACTGGACCACGTGAGTTTTCCCTTCTCTGACAAGCGCACGCCGTTGGACCACGAGCCCGCGCAACGTGCACTGCAAACGATTCTGAACGCGAAGCGTCCGGTCCTATACGTCGGGGGAGGTATCACAAATTCCGGCGCCGGCGATTCCCTGCTCTCCTTCGCGGAAGCACTGCGTCTCCCCGTCTCGCCGACGCTGATGGGACTCGGAGGATTTCCGAGTTCCCATCCACTTTGCCTCGGCATGCTTGGTATGCACGGCACGTATGCGGCGAACATGGCCGTCGCCGAGAGCGATCTGCTGGTTGCCCTGGGAGTGAGATTTGACGATCGCGTTACCGGCAAACTGGCGACCTTTGCACCACAGGCTCAGGTGATTCACGTCGATATCGATCCGGCAAACATCGGCAAGAACGTGGCGCCGACACTTCCTCTGACAGGCGATGTAAGGCAGGCGTTGGACCAGTTTCACGCATTAGCCCAGCAACAAGGCGCGGAACGATTACAGGAATCGATCCAGCAACGAGAGTCGTGGTGGGAACAGATTCGCGGTTGGCAGCGATCGCAACCTCTTCGCTACGCCGGATCGCAAAACCAGATCAAGCCGCAAACAGTTATTCGCGAGCTGCATCGGGCCACAAAAGGTGAGGCACTGATCACTACGGATGTGGGCCAGCATCAGATGTGGGTAGCGCAGTTCTACCCGTTCACAAGAACACGGCAGTTGATTACGAGCGGCGGTCTCGGAACGATGGGTTTTGGTTTGCCGGCAGCGATCGGCGCACAGCTCGCGCTGCGGGATCAACTGGTTGTGGCCGTTGTAGGCGATGGTGGATTTCAGATGACGAATCAGGAGATTGCCACTGCGATTCAGTATGGGCTGCCGGTGAAGGTTCTGATCATGAATAACGGTTACCTGGGCATGGTCCGGCAGTGGCAGGAGATGTTCTACGACCGCACGTATTCGGAAGTAGACATTTCAGTCGCGCCTGACTTCGTAAAACTCGCCGAAGCGTACGGCGCCGCAGGTTTCCGTGCGGAGAAACCGGAAGAGCTGCGTGACGTTATCGAAGCGGGATTGAACCATAAGGGAATCGCAGTGATGGATATCGTCGTTTCGAAAGAGGAGAACGTTTTCCCGATCGTGCCGGCGGGGGCCAACGCGCGCGACATGATCGTGCAGTGATGCGGCATACGCTTTCCATAACTGTCGCTGACGAGCCGGGAGAGTTATCGCGGATCGTCGGACTTTTCAGTGCGCGGGGGTTCAATATTGAAACCATCTCCGTCGGTAAGAGTCTCGATCCGCGCTGGTCGCGCGTAACGATTGTGACACGCGGCGACGATCGCACGATCCAACAGATCGTCAAGCAATGCGAACGGCTGGCGCGTGTGCGCGAAGTTCAGGACGTGACCACCCGGCCACACATCGAGCGCGAGATGGCGCTGATCACTGTCTCCGCGCGAGCGGGATCGGAACGGCAGGAAGTGTTGAGCCTTGTGAGCGTGTTTCGAGCAAAGGTTGTCGACATTTCACATACTGAGATGATTGTCGAAGCGTCAGGTAACAAAGAGAAGGTCGACACGTTTCTCGAACTATTACGACCGATCGGAGTTACCGATATCACACGCACAGGACACATCGCGATCAACCGTCTCGCAACGCGAGAAGAAACTCCTCTTGCCGAGGAAGTAGGCGTCTGACTGTGTCCAACAATGGTCGAAAGGACTTATCAAGCATGAACATCTATTACGACAAAGATGCGGACCTGAGTCTCATACGCGAGAAACAGATCGCGGTCATCGGTTACGGCAGCCAGGGGTTTGCACAAGCAAACAATCTGAAAGACTCGGGCTGCAGCGTTACCGTCGGCCTGCGTTCGGACAGTGCGTCGTGGGAAAAGGCCGAACAGGCCGGATTGAAAGTGTTACCTGTAGCCCAGGCCGCTGCGGAAGCAGACATCGTGATGATGCTCGTGCCCGACGAACTGGCACCCGACATCTACGCACGCGAAGTTGCCGAATCGATCACACCGGGCAAGTACCTCGCCTTTTCACACGGCTTTTCCATTCACTACAAGTTCATCGAACCGCCTGAAGACGCAAACGTCTTCATGGTAGCCCCAAAAGGTCCGGGTCATCTCGTGCGACACGAGTACAAACGCGGTGCCGGCGTGCCCTGTCTGATCGCTATCAGCCAGGATCCGACCGGCGACACCAAGCGCATCGGCCTCGCGTACGCGTCTGCAATCGGCGGCGGCCGCGCCGGTGTCATCGAAACCACGTTTCGTGAAGAAACAGAAACGGATCTGTTCGGCGAACAAGCGGTGCTTTGCGGCGGTCTCACTTCGTTGATCAAAGCCGGCTTTGAAACCTTGACCGAGGCGGGCTACTCACCTGAGATGGCTTACTTCGAATGTTTGCATGAAATGAAGCTGATTGTGGATCTGCTCTACGAAGGCGGCATCTCGGAGATGCGTTATTCAATCTCGAACACGGCGCAGTTCGGAGATATGACGCGTGGTCCACTGGTAATCAACGACGAGACCAAGCGTCGCATGCAAGGCCTGTTGGCCGAGATACAGTCAGGAGCTTTCGCACGCGACTGGATGAAAGAGGCACGAAATGGTCGCCCGCGCTTTCAACAACTCGACAACGCCGCACGGGAGCATCCGATCGAACGTGTAGGCGCGCGCTTGCGTGATATGATGCCGTGGCTTTCACAGAGTCGTTTGGTAGACAAGTCCAGCAATTAAGTGCCTGAAGACTTTAAGAAAAGCGCCGGCGCGCGCAGTCATCTGATCACACGTGGCGTGGAGCGATCACCTAACCGGGCGATGCTCCGCGCCGTCGGCTTCCAGGATGCCGACTTTCAAAAACCGATCATCGCCGTTGCCAATGGCTACAGCACAATCACACCCTGCAACGCCGGCTTAAACCGTCTCACCGAAAACGCCGTTTCAACTCTTCGCGACGCCGGCACGATGCCGCAAACGTTCGGCACGATCACTGTCAGCGACGGAATCTCGCAGGGCACTGAAGGGATGAAGTATTCCCTTGTCTCGCGTGAAGTCATCGCCGATGCGATCGAAACAGTTTGCCAGGCACAGTCTGTGGATGGACTCGTGGCAATTGGTGGCTGCGACAAGAACATGCCGGGTGCGATGATCGCGATTGTGCGACTGAACATCCCATCCATCTTTGTTTATGGTGGAACGATCAGGCCCGGCCACTATCAGGGTGAAGATTTAACTATCGTCAGCGCTTTCGAAGCGGTAGGACAGTTTTGCGCCGGCAAAATCAGCGAGGATCATCTGACTGAGATCGAGCGACACGCGTGTCCCGGAGTGGGATCGTGCGGCGGCATGTTTACCGCTAACACGATGTCGTCTGCCATCGAGGCGATGGGCCTTTCTCTTCCACACTCTTCGACGATGGCGGCTGATAGTGAGGAAGTCGTGCAGAACGCCGGCGCATCGGCAGCAGCGCTTGCCGAGGCAGTGCGACAACAAATTCTGCCACGACAACTACTGACGAGAAAGGCTTTCGAAAACGCGATTGCGGTGATAATGGCTGTCGGAGGATCGACGAATGCTGTTTTACATCTGCCGGCGATCGCGCATGCGGCGAAGGTTGAACTCACGCTTGATGACTTTGAGAGAATCAGGAAGCGTGTCCCGCTGTTCTGTGATTTAAAGCCTTCGGGCAGGTATGTCGCGACTGATTTGCACAAGGCCGGCGGCATTCCGCAAGTAATGAAGATGTTACTCGCGGAGGGACTCTTGCACGGCGATGCACTCACGATTACGGGTGAGACTATCGAGCAGGTGTTGGCGCGAGTACCTGACCAGGCGTCTGACACTCAGGACGTCATCCGCGCCTTTGACAGTCCGCTTTATCCGGAAGGGCACCTCGTCATTCTGCGCGGCAATCTGGCACTCGAAGGTGCTGTGGCAAAAGTCTCGGGCGTGAAGAACAAAGTAATTACGGGTCCGGCGCGAGTGTTTGATTCTGAAGAGTCGTGTTTAGAAGCGATTCTCTCATCGCAGATCAAACCCGGAGATGTGGTGGTCATCCGTTATGAAGGACCGAAAGGCGGCCCGGGCATGCGTGAAATGCTGGCACCGACGTCGGCGTTGATCGGCGCCGGACTCGGAGATTCAGTGGGCCTCATCACTGACGGCCGTTTCTCTGGCGGAACCTACGGTATGGTTGTCGGTCACGTCGCCCCCGAAGCCGCATTAGGCAGCAATCTCGCGCTCGTCCACGAAGGCGATTCAATCACAATCGACGCTGTAAGCGGCCTCCTGCAATTAAACATACCCGACGACGAACTAGCCCGCAGGCGCGAGCATTGGCGCCCGCCCTCCCCACGTTACACCTCAGGCGTTCTGGCAAAATATAGAGCCCTCGTCAGCAGTGCGAGTAAAGGGGCCGTGACCGATTGAAAGATCCCCTTGATTTAATCCGCAGTTCCCTCTTATTGTGTTTGTAGCCCCGCCCCGGACGAAGTCCTGGCGCAATCTCCTCTCTTCGAGGCCAATTCCCACGATGCTAAAACTCTCTGTCATTTTGCTGTTAACTGCGTCTTCGCTTGCTTGTGCCGTTCGAGGTGAAAACAAGAAACAGGCTGAACCTTCGCCGAAGCCTCAACACGCGAAGTTGTATCCCATCATGGTGGATAGCAAGCATGGATTTATCGACGAAACCGGAAGTGTCAAATTCATGCTTCCGGAGGAGGTCTATACGGTCTTCGCGTTTTCGGAAGGTCTGGCCGTTGCCGGCAAACGAGTACCGAACACTAACGGGCGGTGGGGGTTCATCGATGAGACCGGGAAGTATGTGATTGACGCAAAGTTTGTCATGGTCAAACCCTTTTCAGAGGGACTGGCCGCGGTCGTGTTCAAGGAAAACGATAACACCAATGGCACTGTGGGATACATCGATCAGAGTGGTCGCACCGTGATTCCGCCACAGTTCAGTGGTGACGGGGGTGAGCACGGTTTTTCGGAAGGACTCGCTGCAATCAAGGTGTACAAGAACAACGTAGAAAAATGGGGCTATATCAATAAATCCGGAAAGATTGTAATTGAACCACAGTTCGCGGCTGCTGGTCCATTTTCCGAGGGTCGAGCGATGGTGGGGATTGCCGAGCCTTCATGGTCCATCGATTACAAATGGGGATTCATTGACACGGAAGGGCACTGGATCGCAAAACCGCAATATAAAAGGGTCAACGAATTTTCCGAGGGTCTGGCACTGGTACTGCTGAATAACAAAGTTGGATTCATCGACCTGCAAGGCCAAATGGCAATCACACCGCAGTTTGACGCGGATGGCATCGCTGGTTGTAGCCTCCATGGAAGAGTCGTAGCAAGTCGCTTTTCGGAAGGACTCGCCCCAGTTCAACTGAAGCGGAGCGTGTGGGGGAAAGAGTGGGGTTTCATCGACCGGCTTGGCAATTGGGTAATACAACCGGCGTTCGCCTGCGCTGCGCCATTTAGTGAAGGGCTGGCGCTGATCGGAGTCCGTGAAGATCAGGGAGCCTGGCGCTACGGATACATCGATAAGACGGGCACGATAGTAATCAAACCGCAATTCTCAGCGGCATCTTCCTTCGAAGGTAAGCTAGCTCTCGTTGGCATCGGTCTGACGGAAGAGCAGGCACTCGTGACAGCGTTGGCTTCGGGTAAACCGGAAGCGGAAGTCGAAAAAGAATTGGAAAAATTCAAGCAGAAATACGCGTACATCGATCGCGCCGGTAAGGTCGTTTGGCAGACTCCGGATTAGCTCACTTGACCGTCTTCGCCACCATCCCCTAAAGTGACCATTTCCTATTTGCAACATTTCATTACCTGTAGGGAACGATCACTGTGGCCATACGCATTGAAAACCAGTACGAAGGCACTTTGCCTAAAGGAACTCAGGAGCAGATCGAGACTGCCTTCGACAGCCTGCCACGCGAGCACACGCGCGGTATCGAACGCATCAGGCTCGTGCCTTTCATAACCGACCCGCGACTTAAAGGTACGGCGTTCCAGGCGACCGAATTGCCGGGACTCTATCATCCGCGGCAGGGACCAAAGGGCGCGTGGCTCGAAATCGCCGTCAACGTTCTGTTACCCGCTGACAAGCCGTTTCATAAAAGAATCGTTCCGAGACTCTCATACAAGAGCAATCTCGTGGCGCTCGTGTTTTCACTCGTCGCGCAGCACTATCACATCACGCTCAAGCACTCGCTGAAGAAGACCCAACTCGAGCCTGCGGTTCGTGCGTATACGGAAAAGCAGTTGAAGGCATGGAACGAGAAAAAGCACAGCTTCAGGGCAAAGCTGTTCAAGCCTCTTCAGCCGACGTTTGAGCGTTGGGCGAAGTCGTTACAGAAGAGAGCTGCTGCGGAGAAGAAGAAACAGGCGGGTTAAATGCTAGCGGTAGATTGGACAGGATGAACAAGATGGTTTCAGGATGAACAAGATAATCCTGTCAATCTTGGGAAAATCCTGTTAATCCTGTCCAACAACATCGATCTCGTCAGCAACGGCCCGGAGAATCAATGCGACCTCCGCGTCACTCACCTGCGCGGCGCGAAACTTTACTTCAATATTGAAATCCTTATCCGGCGACGCGTACTTGAACGTGTACGGCTTACTGTCAGGCACGACTCGCGGTCCCATCTCCTGGCGCCGCACTTCCCTGGCATCGTTCCGATTCAATCCCTTCGTCGCAATCTCTTTCGCGAAACGCCTCATCGAATCATCGTCAGGCTGCCGCACAATCTGAAGTAACGACGACTTCGCATTGATCTCAGCACCACGACACACTTCTCTCACATCCTGGGGAATGCGCGCGATCGCGAGTGCTTCGCTGACAGTCGTCCTGCTCTTACCAACCTTGCGCGCCACATCGTCGTGCGTATAACCATAACGCTCACACAGCGCGAGTAATCCATCAGCCTCTTCCCACACCGTCAGATCCTTGCGCTGCATGTTCTCGATCAGCGCGATCTCCGCCACCGTGCCGTCATCAACTTCCATCTCGACGCACGGAACTTCCTTCAATCCCGCGCGTTGTGCCGAGCGCCAGCGACGCTCGCCGGCGATGATCATCCAACGCCCTGTCAGTCGATTCGGTTTGACGAGTAACGGCTCGAGCACGCCCTTTTCAGCGATCGAGGCAGTCAGCTCCGTAAGGTCGCCGAACTCCACGCGTGGCTGATCCGGGTTCGGATCGAGCTTATCCACGGCGATCATCCGGCCGACTTGCTGCGGCCGGTGTTGCGACAACTCTTCTACGTAATGCGCGTCGTGGCGCATTTGGAGGCCTGTCGGCAATCCTCTCTTAGACACGGCTTATTACCTCTTCGCAAAGTTTTCCGTACTCAATTGCTCCGGATGAGTTTGGAGCAAAGCTAAATATCGATTCCTTGTACGCGGGCGACTCTTCCAGTCTGACGCTCTTGGTGATCACGGTATCGAAAAGTTTTGGACCAAACACGGAGCGGATCTGTTCATGAACTTCGCGGGCGAGCGTAGTCCGCTTGTCATGCAGTGTCACCAGCACGCCCAACAACTCCAGGTTCGGATTCGGACGCGCTTTGACTTTCTCGATCGTCTCCAACAGATCGTCGGTGCCTTCGAGCGCGAAGTACGACGACTGAATCGGAATCAACACGTGGGTAGCAGCAACGAGCGCGTTCACGGTGATCAATCCGAGCGTCGGCGGCGTATCGATGACGATGACTTCGTATTGTTTCCGGAAAGGTTCGAGCCGATCTTTAAGACGAAACGGCGCGTCGAAATCACCGACAAGCTTCGCCTCGAGTTTGGCGAGATTGATACGGGCAGGGACGCAGTGCAGGTTCTCCACGGGGGTCGCATAAATCGACTCCTCAACCGGCGCCTCGCCATCCATCATGAGCTCGTAAACGGATCGCTCGACTGCACGTGGATCCAAAAAGGAGATCGAACTGTTGGCCTGGGGATCGAGATCGAGAAGAAGGACACGTTTTCCCTTGCGGGCAAAGGCGGCGGCCAAATTGATGGCGGTAGTGGTCTTCCCTACCCCACCTTTTTGATTGGCGATGGCGATTACCAGTCGCTGCACAGTGGCCAATTATCGCTCCAGAGATTCATCATTGAACATTACATCGGTAAGTCACCGGCTTCACCGATGACGTCGGGCCATTCTTCTTCACTCGTAGCCAATTCGGGTTCTTCACCCTCCTCGGCAGGCATAGTATTACGCGAGGCTTTGATCACTTCCATGTCAACGAAGATTGGACAATCAGCGCGCAATGCCAAAGCTATGGCATCGGACGGTCTCGAGTCGAGCACCATCCGATTTCCATCACTGTTACGCATCTCGATCACCGCAAAGAAGGTGTTGTCGCGCAAGCTTGTCACCACTACTCGATCCACCTGGACTCCCAGTTCCACAATCAGATTTCGCAGCAAGTCGTGTGTCATTGGTCGCGGTGGCGCGATCTTCTCAATCTCCAGTGCGATGGCGTTCGCTTCATACGCGCCTACCCAAATCGGCAGCATCGTATCACTCTGAACGTCCTTCAAAATAATAATTGGAGTTCCGCTGTTGGGATCCATCATTAAGGCTCGGATCTTTACCTCGATTTCCATAAGTAGGTACCCCTTACCCTACCGTCCAACTAGAGTTCCATACAAGCTGTTTGTCTTCGCTGCCGTAACCATCACCTCGACGATCTCACCTTCGAGAGCGCTGTCGCCACGGAAGTTCACAACCTTGTGGCAAGTTGAGTGTCCCGAAAGATCATCTGCAGAACGCGAACTCTGTTTTTCAGCAAGCACGCTGAGCTTGCGACCGATATACGAACTGTAAATCTTTTTCTGCGCCGCGCGCTGAACTTTTTCGAGTTCCAGGAACCTCGCCGTCTTTTCCGCTTCGGGAACGTTATCATGAAACTCCGCCGCGGGCGTCCCTGAGCGTTTCGAGTATTTGAAAATGTAAAGACTGTCGTACTCACACTCTCTCACAAGCTCAACCGTTTGTTGAAAGTCTTCGTCGGTCTCACCCGGAAAGCCGACGATTATGTCACTCGTCAGCGCCAGGCGCCTGCTTGAGTTCTTTATACGCTGAATTCGTTCGAGATAGTCACTGCGTTTGTGACCACGACGCATTAATTTCAGAATCCGATCGCTACCCGATTGCACCGGCAGGTGAACCCAATCGCACAGGTTCGTGTTTTCTTCAATCGCAGTCACGATGTCTCTGTGAAAGTCACGCGGAAACGAGGTGGTGAATTTAATGCGCGGCAAACCTGTTGCAGCGACTGCTCGCAGCAAGCGGCAAAATGGAGTTGCTCCCGGGAATCCTTCCAAACCGTCCTGCACACGTGGCCGGTAGCTGTTGACGTTCTGACCGATCAGATGAATTTCCTTGTAACCGAGCCCTTGCAGTCTCCTGGCTTCGGCAACGACCTCACTTGCCGGACGGCTGCGTTCACGACCACGCGAGTAAGGCACGATACAAAATGAGCAGAACTTGTTGCAGCCTTCAATAATGGGAATGAAAGCGACGTGCGGTGAGTGTCTTTCAACGGGCGAGACGTCCCACGAGTCGTTATTGCCACGCTCGCCGAGATCAAGAACTCGCTTCTCTCCGTCGCGTGCTCTTTCGATCAGTTCGGAAATGCGATCGGTAGCGCGGGTGCCGATTACGAGGTTCACCGATGAAGCCTGTGCGAAGACGGCTTCGCCTTCGAGTTGGGCCACGCACCCCATCACGCCGACCACCAGATCCTGAGCGCGCGGTCGCTCGGCTCGCAGTTCACCGATGCGCGTGTAAACCTTTTGTTCCGCCTTTTCGCGCACGGAACAGGTGTTCAGCAGAACGACGTCGGCCTCATCGACTGACGTACAAAGATCATAGCCGGAAGCCCGCAGACCAGTGGCCGCGCGTTCAGTGTCAGCGACATTCATCTGGCAGCCAAAAGTCTCTATGTATACTCTGGGCTTCATGCTTCTAACCGGATTAAAGTAACGACAGTCTACCAGAAATCATTTGCCAAACGCGATAGCTACACTTTTATGCTTTCTCGTGCTTTTTTGTGGCCTGAAGATATTTATCGCGTCGAGAATTTGGTTCACTTGATTCTTCGGTTTTTCGCTTGTAGTATCGCGGCGTTGGTAAACCCAGATAAAAGAAAGGCTCCTCATGTCCTTCAACAGAATAATTCTCGTGGGAAATCTCGGTCGCGATCCCGAGTTGCGCTACACCGCCCAGGGTACTCCCGTTTGTAGTTTCAGTATGGCAACGAACGAACGGCGCAAAGATCGAAATGGCGAGATGCAGGACCACACGACGTGGTTTCGCATTACTCTTTGGAACCGCCTGGCGGAAACTGCCTCACAGTATCTGCAAAAAGGGAAACAGGTTTACATTGAGGGACGCCTGCGCGTGGAAGAGTACATCGATCGGGACGGTAAACCGCGGCACTCGCTCGAAGTTTTTGCCACCGATATGCAGTTTATCGGATCGCGAGGTGGCGACGACGTGCCGCATGAGCGTGCCGCTTCGGCGAGCGCGAGTTCAGGTCCGGCTGATTCGCAGGCAGATTTATCCGACGACGACATACCCTTCTAGCGACAATCGCTGCGAGCGCAGTTGATTAGCCTGCCGGCGGTGTTGGGCCAGTGTCCTTACCATCTGTTCCCCAACGACCGAAGGCGCGCAGTTTGTCGTAGCGACGCTTCAGTCTGTCTTCCTGTGAACAACTGACTGCTTCTGCGAGGCGTTCACTCAACGCTGAATCAAGATAGCGCGCGGTTTGCTCGTAGTCGTTGTGTGCGCCACCTTCCGGCTCTTGAATAATCTTGTCGACTATTCCCTCTTCGGCGAGGTGCTGCGCAGTGAGACGCAGACCTTCCGCCGCGCGATCTGCCTTACTGGAGTCTTTCCAGAGAATCGCCGCACAGCCCTCGGGACTGATAACGGAATAGATCGCGTTCTCGAGCATTAGCACCTGATCGCCGACACCAATCGCGAGTGCGCCTCCGGATCCTCCTTCGCCAATCACTGTAACGATGATCGGAACTTTAATTTTTGCCATCTCACGGAGGTTGAAAGCGATGGCTTCCGCTTGTCCACGTTCCTCCGCGTCGATGCCGGGATACGCGCCGGGCGTGTCGATGAAAGTAAAAATCGGGCGGCCAAACTTTTCACCGAGTTTCATCACGCGGAGTGCTTTTCGATAACCCTCCGGCTTGGGCATACCAAAGTTTCGGTAACTGCGCTGCTTCGTGTCGCGCCCTTTTTGATGGCCGACGACAATCACCGGCAAACCGTGGAAGCGCGCCATGCCGCAGACGATCGCCGGATCCTCGGCGAATCTCTTATCCCCGTGAAGCTCGACGAAGTCTTCAAACAAGCGCTCGATGAGATCGAGTGTATAAGGGCGATCAGAGTGACGGGCTAGTAGAACACGATCAAACGCCGTCTTTACTGTTGCCGGGTCCGGCGGTTCAGGGTCTGTTTTGTCCTTGGCCATTAGTTTGACAGGATTTCAGGATGGTACAGGATGAACAAGATTTCAAGTGCGCTGAGCCCGTTCGATGCTGACGCTACATCCTAAGGCTTTCAATGCCTGCTCGAACTCGGTGCTTCGTTTTACCCGCAGGGCGTCGTTCGGTTTGACTCTGACAACTGTCCCATCCCCAACGACAGCCTCGAGGGCGACTTCGCAGTCGCCGGGGTTTGCGTTGAGCAGGGTCAGGATCGAGTCGCACAAGGTCGAGAAATCCTCGCGTTGAGGCGTTCGCAACACCAGGTACTCGTTATCCCTGGCTCTCGCGTCAATGCTCTGTAACTGATCGACGATTATGGTCGGCGGATTGTCTTCGCTGAGTTCAAGGCGTCCGATAACGATCGCCGGCAACTCATTCTGCGCGAGGGCCGCATACTTGCGATAGCCTTCCGGCCATAAGACGCACTTGGTGCTGCCGGCTTCATCCTCCAAACGGAAAAGCGCGAACTTGTCACCCTTCTTCGTGGTCCGGATTTGCAGATCCCCGATGATCCCGCCGCATGTAACTCGGATTCCACTGGTCAGATCTGCCAATTCAGTAGAGCGCACCGCTTTCACTCTCTGCAGGGTTTCGAGGTAGCGCTCGAGCGGGTGGCCGCTGATATAGAAGCCCAGAGCCGCTTTTTCCGCCGCTAAAGTTTCACTTGAACTCCAGCCCTTTGCCGTCGGTGAGAGCTCATTGGCGTAGTCGATCTCCTCCGGCATGGCGCCGAAAAGTCCGTTCTGTCCCATCTGCTTCTCGCGCTTTGCTCTTTGAGCTCGCGACAGTGCTGCGTCGATCGAGTTGAAGAGACCGCCACGCCAGGCTTCAATGGGCCTGCCGTCCTTAAGCGAGTCGAAGGCCCCCGCGCTGACCAGACTCTCAAACACGCGCTTGTTGAGCGTCGTCGACTCCACTCGTTCGGCGAAGTCGAAAAATGAACGGAATGGACCACTTTCACGCGCCTCACAAATCGCTTTAACGATGGATTGGCCGAGGCCCTTAATGGCAGTTAGGCCGTAACGGATGGCGCCGCTTAAGGGCGTAAAGCCTGAATAGCTTTCATTAACGTCCGGAGGCAGAAGAGCAATCTTCTGGGCACGCAGCTCTTTGGAATACTTAAACACTTTAGCGGCGTCCTGAGCTTCGCTCGAGAGAACGGCGGCGTAAAAATGTTCAGGGTAGTGTGCTTTGAGGTATGCAGTCTGAAACGCAAGGTACGCATACGCGACGCTGTGACTGCGGTTGAACCCGTAATCCGAGAACTGGGCCATCAACGAGAAAATCTTCTCAGCTTTTTCCTGCTTGATACCGCGCTCGACCGCGCCCTTTATGAACTTCTCCTCATGGACAGCCATCTCTTCGCGCTTCTTCTTGCCCATGGCGCGACGCATTAGGTCAGCTTCGCTAAGTGTATAGCCGGCAAGCATCTGTGCGAGCTGCATTATCTGCTCCTGGTAGACGATGATGCCGTAAGTGTTGTTGAGGATCTCCTTCATCTGCGGCACCATGTAACTAACCTTCTTCTTCCCGTGGTGTCGCTGAATGAACTCGTCAACCATGCCGCCATCCAGCGGCCCCGGACGATAAAGAGCATTGAGTGCTGCCAGGTCTTCGATCCCTTTTGGCTTCAGCTTCCGGCAGATCTCCTGCATGCCCGAAGACTCAAACTGGAAGACCGCTTCAGTCCGTCCTTCCGCAAAAACATTAAGCGCCTTAGCGTCGTTAAGCGCTATCTCCGACCACTTAATCTCTTCACCAAGCAGCTGTTTAATGCTAATTAAGCAGTCATTTATAACTGTTAAAGCAGTAAGCGCTAAAAAATCCATCTTAAGCATGCCGGTCTTTTCCAGGTCCGACATGACATACTGCGTCGTGAGCTCTTCCTTACCCGAGACCGCCACCGGGATTAATTCCTGAAGCGGAAGCGGCGAAATGACCACACCCGCCGCGTGAACCGACGAGTGACGGGCACAGCCTTCGAGCCGCTGCGCGATCTCAAGTATTTCTTTAACCTGCGGGTTGGTTTCCACTTCCTTTCGCAGTTCAGGTACTTGTTCAAGTGCCTGGCTGATGCTCACGTTGCGGCCGCGCACCGGCGGAGGTATGAGCTTGGCAATCCGCTCGACGTCGGCGTAAGGCACTTCGAGAGCCCGGCCAACGTCCTTGATGGCAGCCTTCGAAGCGAGGGTTCCAAAGGTGATGATCTGGCAGACTGAGTCGCGGCCGTAGAGACCGGCAACGTGGTTAATGACGTCGCCTCTGCCGCGGACGCAGAAGTCGATATCGATGTCAGGCATCGTGACGCGACCGGGGTTCAGAAAACGCTCGAAGAGCAGATCGTACTGAAGTGGATCCACGTCGGTGATCTCGAGGCAGTAGGCGACGAGAGAACCGGCAGCAGAGCCACGACCCGGACCGACGGGAATTGAATGCTCCTTGGCATAGCGAACGAAGTCCCAGACGATGAGGAAGTAGCCCGCGAACCCCATCTGCTTGATCATCTGGATCTCGTTTGTCAGCCGGGTCTGATAATCCGACATGGGCTGTTTCAGCTCACCGCGGGCGGCGAGTACGTCAAAGACCTGCTGGCGCCGCCGGTCAAACCCGTCGCGAACGACCTTCTCGAAGTATTCGTCAGGCGAGAGACCTTGTTCCGACTGCGGAATGGGATATTGAGGCAGGTAGTTGACGTTCTCCGGCAGCTTCAGCTCACAGCGCTCAGCGATATCGACCGTCCGCGTCAGCACCTCGGGTAGTTCGTTACCAAAGATATTCCACATCTCGTCGGCTGAACGGACATAGAAGTAAGGGCTTTGGTATCGCAGACGATTTGTGTCGTTGACGGTCTTGCCCGATCCGATGCAGAGCAAAACGTCGTGTGCTCGCGAATCGTCGGGCATCAGGTAGTGTGCGTCGTTAGTAGCAACCAAAGGCACACCGGTTCGCTTGGAAAGATCAACGAGCGACTTTCGAATGCGCTTCTGAGCATCAAGACCATGCTCCTGAATCTCGAGGAAGTAATTCCCTTTACCGAGAATCTCTTCAAACTCGATGGCAGCCTTCGCAGCTTCTTCACACTTATCCTGGGCCAGGTACGCCGAAGGAACACCCGACATGCATGCGGAGAGACCGATCAATCCTTTACTGTGCTCGGCGAGGAGTTCCTTATCGATGCGAGGTTTGTAATAAAAACCTTCGGTGTAAGCCTTGGAGGTCAGTCGCACGAGATTCTGGTAGCCCTCGTAGTTCTGAGCCAGCAGTATTAAATGAAAGTTTGCCTTCTCGCCGGGTGCGCTGGCGGCCTTCTCTTTACGACTGCCGCGCGTGATGTAAGTCTCGCATCCGATAATCGGTTTCACGCCGCGACTCTTCATCGCGTTGTAGAAAGAGATCGCGCCGTACATGTTGCCGTGATCGGTCATGGCACACGCGGGCATCCTCAATTCTTCAACACGCTTGGAGAGAGGCTTGATCTGTATGGCGCCGTCAAGAAGACTGTAATCAGTATGAAGATGAAGGTGTACGAATTGGCGGTCCTGCATTTTATCTGTGTAATCTGCGGTTTGCTCTTATTCCCATTCAATAGTTGATGGTGGTTTTGAGCTGATGTCGTAAACGACTCTATTGATTCCACGAATCTCGGAAACGATTCGCGCCGAAACACGCGCCAGCAGATCGTGTGGAAGTCTCGCCCAGTCGGCGGTCATTCCATCAACGCTCGTGACCGCGCGGATTGCGACCACGCGTTCGTATGTGCGCTCGTCTCCCATTACGCCGACAGTCGAGACAGGCAATAACACCGGAAACGCCTGCCAGACTGAATGGTAAAGTTCGGCGAGTCGCAATTCCTCGTCGAGAATTCGATCCGCTGCCTGTACGAGGCGGATCTTCTCCTCGGTAATGTCTCCCAGAATGCGCACAGCCAAACCAGGACCCGGGAATGGATGGCGCCCAAGGATCTCTTCCGGAACTCCCAATTCTCTTCCGATCAGCCGCACTTCGTCTTTGAACAACTCACGCAGCGGCTCGATCAGCTTGAGATTCATTTTCTCCGGCAATCCACCAACGTTGTGATGACTCTTGATCACGGCGGATGGACCACGCACGGAAGTCGACTCGATGACGTCGGGATAGAGTGTTCCCTGCACGAGGTACCCCACATCACCCAAACGTTTCGCTTCTTCCTCAAACACATCGATAAATACTTTGCCGATGCGTTTCCGCTTCTCTTCCGGATCGGTGACACCCTTGAGCGCTTCGAGGAACAGGTGTCCCGCGCGAACACCGGCAATGTTCAACTTCATACTCTGTCGCAGCAGCGCCAGAGTTGATTCAAACTCACCTTCGCGTAACAGACCGTTGTCGACAAAGATACAAGTCTGCCGATCACCAACGGCTTTGTGTACGAGCGCCGCGGCAACAGTTGAATCGACACCTCCCGACAAACCTGAAACGACGCGTCCTTCATCGCCAAGCCGTGCGCGTATCCGTTCGACTTGTTCCTCGATAACGGCTTCGGGCGACCAATCACCTCTACATCCGCAAACCGAGAACAGAAAGTTGCGCAACACCTGCGCGCCGAGCGGGGTGTGGGCCACCTCCGGATGAAACTGCACACCATAAATCCCGCGCGACTCGTCTTCCATCGCATTCAAAGCATCGTCGGTCAGCGCAGTCACTTCAAATCCGGGTGGCACTTCCGTCACGTGATCGCCATGGCTCATCCAGACGTCGAGTTCAGCGGGCAACCCCTGAAACAATCGGCTCGTCACATCGAGGACTTTCAAGCGCGCGTAACCGAACTCGCGATTCGGCGACGCCGCAACAGCTCCACCAAGCTCGCGCGCAAAGACCTGGAACCCGTAGCAGATGCCGAGCGTGGGACAGTCGACAGACTGCAACAGTTGCGGATGAGGCTTGGGAGCGCCGTTGTCGTACACTGACGAGGGGCCACCGGAGAAGATCAGTCCTTTCGGTGACTTCGCATTGATTGCATCGATGGGCGTGTTGAAAGGAAGAATCTCGCAGTAAACACCTGCTTCTCTAACGCGACGAGCGATGAGCTGGGTGTACTGCGATCCGAAGTCAAGTATTATTACGGTTTCATGATTCTGGGTCATGGGTTGGAAAGAGTAAGTGATTATACTTTCGTCGGGAGCGAACGCAAAACTCTGTGAAATCCGTAGTTAGTTTTTTAATACTTCTCTCACTTTGCACAATCACGACGCGCGGCGTGACAAACGACGCGATATTGTCTCAACCGCTTACGATTCGTTGGCGATACGAGTCGAACGTCACCAATCTCACACCGGCTTTTGATACCGAACGAATCTTTGTACCTCTTGCCGGCGGTCAGCTCGTCGCATTGAAAGCGAAGGACGGGCAGCTCTTCTGGCGCGCAGAGATTGGCGGCGAACTCTCTGCTTCCCCTATCGCGGATGAGAACGCGATCTACGTAGCTTCAGAAACATTGGTTCAGACCGCGGGACAAAAACCTTCGGGCGCTTTGCGTGCGCTTGGTCGCGAAGGTGGTGTGACGCAGTGGATGACGCCGTTAGTCCTACCACTGCGCGGCGCACTCGCGCTCAGTCACGGAAAAATATTTGCCGGCGGACTCGATGGTCGAGCTTACGCGTTTGATAAGCGAACTGGTGGTGTGTTGTGGTCGATACCCTACTCGCTTGAGTTCAGTGGTCAGCCGGTTGTGAAAGATGGCAAAGTGTATCTCGGCAGTGAAGACGGCACGCTTCTCGCGCTCGACGAAATCTCCGGGTCTCTTCTCTGGCGCTACCGAACCAAAGGTGCGATACATGGACCAGTGGCTGTGACTAAAACGAACGTGTTCTTTGGTTCAGGTGATGGATACGTTTATTCGGTGAGCAGCGACAAAGGGAAACTGCAGTGGCGCAAGCGAACCGGCGCCGGGGTCGAAGCCGTAGTGCTCGCCGGCGACTCAGTCCTCGCCGCTTCTTTGGATAATTTCGCCTATCTCCTCAACCTCAAAGGCGCGATGCTCTGGAAGAAACAACTACCCGGCCGCATTTCCTCTCAACCCCTCGCCGTCGCCGAAACCGCGCTCTTTACACCACTATCAAGTTCCGAAGGCGTCGTGCTCGGTCTCAAGGATGGTAAACAAGTCAACACTCTTCCCGCCGGCGAGGAACTAACAAGCTCCGCATCCCCAATCATCGTCGGCGACGCCGTTATTCTCACAACCGAACACGGCCTCCTCGCTTTCGCCCGCCCCTCTGACTCAAAGGGGAAATAACTTGCTTCTTCTGACATTCATCTCGGACAAAACGCGCCTCCGCCAGTTCCGGTAAGCGCAACTGCGTAAAGATCTCTACGGCCCGTTGTGCGCGCTTAATGGCCTCATCCCGTTTACCTTGCCGTAAAAGTGCCGTAGCAAGACGCCGAGAGTGGGAGGCAATAAGCTGTTCGACCGCAATTTTTTTCGGCTACTACAAGGGCTCCACGGGCAAACACTTCAGCTTCGGGCCATCGTTGGCGATTCAACTCCAATTCAGCAAGATTGCCAGTAGCAACAGAAACGCCCATCTGATCATCAAGATGCTGACTAATTCGAAGAGCCTCACGGTAGTCCGATTCTGCTGAAGCGCCGTTACCAGACAGGCGCTCGGCATCAGCGAGACTATTCAGCGCAGTCGCAACGTCAGCACTTTGAGGGTTTAAGGTACGCAAAAGCTCGACCGCTGCGCGAAGGGCGGCGATTGCGGCGGGGCTATCGTTCGCTAACTTATGACCGCTGCCTCGCAAAGCTATCGCGATCGCCCTCTCGCGCGCACCAGCTTGTGGCGCCTTGATCCAATGCTCATCAGCACGATCCGCAGCAGCCAACACTTTTTTGGGTTGGCGAAGTTGCAGGAAAACCCAGCCGAGTTGGTAAGCGCGCCAACCAGCATTCCAGAAATCTCCGTCTAACAATGCTCGGCTTTCAGCCTTTGTGTTTAGCGCCACTAATTCATCGTACCTACCCATATGGTGACAGGGGAAGAAGAGGGCACGACATACCTCCTGAAGCCGATCATTCGGTCCAGTGAGAAAGCCAGGTAACGCAGCCACAATTGTGGGCCAGGCAGCGCCGAGCACAGGATAGCGGTCGCGCTTGTCGTAACCGTTCTGTACTGCCAAATCATAGACGTAGTCCTGCAAACGCTTTCCTACCTCTGATACAACCTTCGGCCTTTTCTTACGCAGAAAGTTAGCAACAAGTGGATCGAGGACAAAAGTAGTCAATTCCTTACTTGGCACTACAACGGCGCGGTTGGCTAAAGTTCGCAACGCGTAATCTACGTCGGTGAGGGAAAACTCAACCAGTTCAGAGATGTGATTCACCCTAGCCGGCAAGTTGAAGTAGGTGAGCGCGCAGAGAACATGCGTTTCAGCTTCACTGAAGTCCTCTACCAGATAGCCAAAGACGAATTCAAGCGGGTCGTTTCTTTGCGGGCAGGATCGAAGGTGAGTGATTGCATCGCTCAGCGTTAGGCAACTGCCGCGTCCGATCTGTCCAACTGTCCAGCGCAAAAGCAATGGCTTGCCACCGGTTAACTGGTAGAGTTCGCGCCGTTCGGCTTCGCCAGTCTCCGCGAGCACCGGGTTACTTTCGGCAAGTTTCGCCAGCATCTCAAGGGCGGGAGACTCACCCAATTCGTCAAGGGTCAATTCTTCTGCAGCGGAACCTATGCGCGCACGCGACGTCAGGATGGCCTTGCAACCGGGCGGTAGTCTCTTCACGAAAGTCAGAATCACATCACGTTCTTCCCTGCGAAGACTTTCGAGATTATCAAGAATGAGAAGTGTTTTCGTTCCACGCAGGACATACACAAGCATCGCCGGCCGCTCGTTCTCGGGCGTCTTGGCGATGTCGGGATGTCCCAGTTCCCGAGCAAGTTCGTTGAAGAGCTCGGCGAGTCCGCTTATGAGAAATCCGCCCACGTTCCGCACGCCTGCATCGTCGAGTTCACGAGATTTAAGTGAGATGAAAACAATCTTGTTGAAGTTTTTCTTCGGCGCATCGTAGGCAGCACGAATGGCGAGGGACGTCTTTCCGATACCGCCAGGTCCATCAATAAGAGCTCCCCACGTGCGGTTATCGGGATCGAGAGCTTCTGCGATCTTTTGGAGCTCTCCTTCGCGACCGAAAAACGGATGAAGCGGAGGCAGATTGTGTGGTAACGACGTACGCAGCGTTGCGATGAGAGGCCCGCCGAGCCAGCGAACTATATCTGTAAAATCGCGCTCTGCATGAAAGTAAGGGTAGTGTCGAAGCTTGCCGGGAAGATGAGCTGAATCAGCATTATTAAACAAAACAACCCGTATGTTTTTGATTACACCGGACGCGTCGTAGATGCGCGTACGAATATCGACTGCTTCGCACGCAGCACCCAGGCCGGTTCCGGGTTTCTGAGTGCCCTCAAAACATTTGAACCAACCTCGAGTACCGATAATAAGAACAAACTGTGCGTTGAGCGCATTGTCGCTGCTCCATTTAGGCCAGCCTTCGTTTGGCCCGCCAGCAACGAATTGATCGAGAATGACGTTGAGGCCAACATCGCGAAGGCGCTCGGCAAAGTCGCGAACGCGTTGTTTATGCTTCGTACTGGTTTGACGATAGCTGATGAAGACTTCGGACATGGGGCGGCCTCCGGAGGAATGAAGTCGCGTATTTGAACGGACGCAAATATCTCACAAAAGACGAAGAGGAAATCCAAGAACGAACCTTCTTCCGTAACTCACCTGCACTGTTCAAGAATCTTAAGGGCCTCACCAAGAAAAGGGGAATCGAGTTGCGAGAAAATCTCAACCGCGCGTTGCGCATATTCGAGGGCTTCGGCCTTCTTGCCCTGATCGAGCAGGTAAGCCGCCAAGCGTCCTGAGTTTTGACCTATCAAATCCAAGCGACCTACTTCCTCGGCGACATTCAGCGCTGAACGGCAAAGATATTCAGCTTCCCGCGGGTCGTGGCGCGCAAACGCCAACGACGCCAGATTCCCGGTGATATTCGCAACTCCTTCTCGAAAATCGAGCGACTTAGCAATTCCCAGCGCCTCACTATAATCACGCTCGGCCGCTTGCCAATCACCCGTCAGCCGCTCTGTGTCTGCCAGGTCGTTCAGACCAATAGCAATATCCCCGTTCGCGTCATCCAAGGTGCGCCAAATCGCAACAGCCTCACGAAAATGTTCTGCGGCAGTGGCGTAATCTTTTAACAATCGATTTCCCATGCCACGCATTTGGATTGCATAAGCCCGCTCACGATCTCCGGTCTCTATTTTGGCCCAGTAAGACTGAGCACGGTCAGCGCTTGCAATCACTTCTGCCGACTGGCCGCGAAGATAATAGATCCAGCCGGCTCGATAGGCGCGCCAACCAGCATTCATAAAATCATTCGCCGTTTTCGCCCGACCCTCAGCATTAAGCGAAAGGGCGATCAACTCATCCCAACGACCGGTATACTGGAGGAATTCACTAAGGGCAGCACAGACGGTCTGGAGGCGTTCGTTAGGTCCTGCCTGGAATCGTGGCAGCGCCGCTGCAACTGTTGGCCACGCAGCATCGAGATTTGGAAAACGGTCGGACTGATCGTAACCGTTTTCCACCGCCAAAATGTACACATACTCCTCGAGCCGTTCACCAGTCTCTGCCATAACTTCCGGCTTTCTGGTCCTTAGAAGATCGGCGACCCTTGGAGCGATTGCGAACGTTCCCAGCTCCTCGCTCACTACGACCAGTGAACGGTTGTTCAGACTCCGAAGGGCAGGCCCAAGCTCATCCGCACGATATCCTGCCACCTCGGCAATGTGCTCCACTCTCGCCGGCAGCGTGAAATAGGAAAGCGCACACAGGACTCGAGTTTCAATCTCGCTAAAATTCTCAACCACGTCGCCAAAAATAAATTCAAGCGGATCATTTCCCGTGGGGCAGGAGTGTAAATATGCAATCGCATCGTTAAAAGTTGTGCAGCTCCCACGACCGATCTGACCGGCAACCCAGCGAAGCAACAGAGGATTACCACCCGTTTCACGATAGAGCATACGACGTTCTTCTTCACTCGACTTGGCGAGGGCAGTGTTGGTCTCGGCAAGTTTCGCGAGAGTTGCAAGGGCATCCTCTTCGCTAAGTTTAGTTAGAATCAATTCCTCAGCGGCGGAGCCAATGCGAGTGCGCGAAGTAATAATAGCCTTGCTGCCAGGCGGTAACCTCTTGACGAACGTGAAAACCGTATCGCGCTCGGTCTTAACGAGACTCTCCAGATTATCGAGAACAAGTAACGTGCGGGTGGTACGAAGGACATCAAGCAGCAGGCGCGGCCGGTCCTCAACTGGAGCTTTCGCAATATCGGAGTGACCCAACTCTCGAGCGAGTTCGTTAAGTAACTCCGAAAGCCCACTGACTAAGAATCCACTCAAATCACGAATACCGTCGTCGTCAAGCTCACGCGCCTTGAGCGATACAAAGACAATCTTGTCAAAATCATCCGCTGGTACATCGTAGGCTGCGCGGACAGCAAGTGAGGTCTTACCTATACCGCCTGGCCCATCGATTAATGCCCCCCAAATACGGCTCTCCGGATCGAGTGCATCGGCTATTCTCTTAAGCTCATCCGCACGACCAAAGAACGGCGGCAACGAGGGCAAGTTGTGCGGAATCGAGATAACGACACTGTCTCCAAAGCGAGCGCGAACCTCAACTTCCAAGTCGAGGGGGCCACCAGACTGGAAAACTCTTTCGTAAATTTGATTGCGGTAGAGTCTTGTGCCGTCACGCGATGAAAGGCCGGTAAACCAAAGTAATTCGCGCTCTGAAGGCGTCGCCTGGCTGCGATCTGCAACGACCTTTCGGAACACTGAGGCTGCTTCCTTGCGACTCTGAAACGCCATCTTGATATTCTTGAAGTGAATATCGTGATCCGCGCGTGCAATGATCTCTTCAACGATCAGTTCGGTTGCAACCTTCAGGTTTCGTGCTGTGCGCCATTCAGCGTCTTTCGCAACAGCTACATTCCATAACTTTTCCAAAATTAATTGAGTTAAATAAACCGAGCCGTTGGCGTGGCTATAAACCGCCTCCGCGATGTCCGCAGCAGACGCCTGCGACACCTCCGCCAACTGCGTGCATGTTTCTATGGTTTCCTTCAGTGAGAACTCGTCGAGGACAATGCTTTCACCAACGTTGAATGGTGATCGGAGGTGATCGGAAATCAATTCCTCCGGGCGTGCGGCTCCGGCAAGAACGAATTGAATCCTCGTGAATTCCGGTATTGTTGCCCGCTCATTGAATGTGTTTCGCACAATACTAAAAAACGTATCCTTAAACTCGAGCGGGAGGAGAGCATCTATTTCATCCATGAACGTGATCAATCTGGCATCCGGAAAATACTGGAGTAACCGATCAATCCGGTCGAGAAATCGCTCCGATGGATCGAGCGGCAAATTCACACGCAGTGAGCGGTGCCACTCCGAGAAGAATCGCATTTGAAACTTCCCGATATCAGAGGTATCCCCCGGATCGAATATGGAAAAATCGACGAACGCAGTCCGGTATTGTGGCGGAGCCAGTTTCGCACGGGCGTGAGTGATGAGACTGGACTTCCCGCTTTGTCGTGGAGCCAACACATATGGGAACCGCTGATTCTGCTCAATAGCTCGGAGCAGATCCTTATCTGCCTTCCGCTCAGTGTAAGAGGGCCCTGCAAACGTACCAGCGGCACGATACGGATTTGGTCGGTTACTCATTTGTAACTGGCAGCGTCCCCTATGAGATTCGAAAGCTCCTGATCCGTGAGACCGTCGAACTCAGCGTTGAACAACTTAGAACAGAGTCGCTGCAACCGCTGTGGAGCAAAACGCGATTGCCGCTCCACTTCGGGGAGTTTAGCGATCGCAATTGCGCGTGAACGATGCGGCAACAACTCCAAAAGCTGTCGTGCTTCTGACTGACTGCAAGTGCCAATCAGAATCGGTGTCCAGGGCTCACTGTACTTCGGGTTATCCAGGCCTCGGGCATCGAATACCGTTTGCAGCGGCTTTGCAGATGTCGCGATAACGCGAAGCCCAACATTGCTCTCGCTCAATCTCGAAACGAGCGCCGGAATCAATGCGCCGAGTCCTGCCGATCCAACCTCACCGATATCATCCAGGAACAAGACCGACTTACACTGATTGACATTAACTTCAAGTTCATCCCACCCGGAAATGGGACCGAATCGGGCCGCAAAAAACTTGAAGAAGTTCTTCATGAACTGATGTTCGTCATGTCCACCAAGATCTGCAAGACCACGGCCGAAGAATTGATGATCGGGAAGCAGCCGTCGCGACTGCTGCATCAGGCTCGACTTACCGATACCAAATTCTCCATTGATAGAAATCAGCCGATCACCACGCTCGATAACTTGTTTGAATTCCCGGTCACACGCCCGTTTGATGTAAGTGCAATGGGTATCGGGTAGCGCGCCCGCGGTCTGAAAAGGATTTACCCTTTGCAACTTGGCGATATCGGCGGGTTCGCCTGGAACTGGCGCCCTGCCACCGAGCCAGCGCACCAGGTTCGCGAAATCTCGCTCGGCGTGAAAGCGATGGTAAGGACTGAGCTTGTCCGGAATATCTTTATCGTCGCCATCCTTTAACAGAACGACGCGAATATTTCTAATAACGTTGGCGGCGTTGTAGATGCGAGTGCGAATATCGCCGGCTTCACAGGCAGCGCCGAGGTGGGTTCCCGCCGGCTGCGTGCCCTCGAAACATTCAAACCACGAACTATTGCCGATGATGAGAACGAATTCCGACTTTAACGCACGATCGCTGCTCCACTTGGGCCAACCCTCGTCAGGACCAGCAGGGTTGTCGTCGAGGAAGAACTGATCGAGCACAACATCGATGCCGCCAGTATTGCGCAGACGCTCTGCAAACTCACGGACTCGTTTTCTCTGATCGTCATCAGTTTGACGATAGCTAATGAAGACTTGTGAC
>Ga0111538_10000836_pt1 | contig 42531 bp, 32 predicted proteins | sample SoiMethybrSBSTD1_FD_79669 | JGI IMG/M metagenome (GOLD analysis project Ga0111538, IMG submission 79669) | Bulk soil microbial communities from a Populus tree surrounding site in Tennessee, USA - Soil MetaG P. TD hybrid SBSTD1 (version 2)... | ecosystem: Environmental > Terrestrial > Soil >...
GCGGCCCAGCGGGGCCAGCGTCACCCTGCGGACCAGCGGGGCCAGCGTCACCCTGCGGACCAGCGGGGCCAGCGTCACCCTGCGGGCCAGCGGGGCCAACGTCACCCTGCGGACCAGCGGGACCAGCGTCACCCTTCGGGCCAGCGGGGCCAATGTCACCCTGCGGACCGACGGAGCCAACGTCACCCTGCGGGCCAGCTGCGCCAACATCACCCTGCGGGCCAGCTGCGCCAACATCACCCTGCGGACCAGCGGGGCCAACGTCACCCTGCGGGCCAGCTGGGCCAACATCACCCTGCGGACCAGCGGGCCCAACATCACCCTGCGGACCGGCGGGGCCAGCATCACCCTGCGGACCGGCGGGGCCAACGTCACCCTGCGGACCGGCGGGGCCAACGTCACCCTGCGGACCAGCGGGGCCAACGTCACCCTGCGGACCAGTGGCGCCAGTCGCACCCGTTGCGCCAGCCGGGCCCTGCGGACCGGCCAGGCCCGATGGCGACCCGACCCACTGCCCGTACTGATCGATGACCGGGACTCCGTTCACCGTGATCGATCGCGGGTTGATGTCGCTGTCCTTCACGTCCACCGCGTTCTTCGCGAGTTGCGCGAACGCCTGCGACGTCAGCTTCGTGCGCGGCACCATCTCCTGGTCGGCGCCGACCTTCACCCCGAGGTAGAGATCGCCGCTCGCGAACAGGCTGACCGGGAACGCCTGCACGCTGCCCAGCTCGACCTTGAACAGACCGTTGCGAACCATCACCAACGGGTGTGTCTCCGTCCACAGCGCTGTGCCGCCCGAGGTCACGGAGTAGATGGCGAACTCGAACTGCTGCAGCGCGTTCACATCAGCACCGTTGGCTTGAAGTGACAGTCGCGCCTGGAAGGGCAGCGTCGAGGGCGGATTGGCTTGGGCGAGCAGCGGCGTGACGAGCAGGGCAAGTCCGGCGAGCGTAGAGAGAGTGCGAGCAGAGTTTCTCATTGGAAGCGCGAAGCGAGAGAGCAGGCAGTGATCTGAGGACACTGCGTTTTGAAAAGGCTAGCCCGTGTTGGAAGGGCGGCCGGGAATCGCGCGTGTTCGCCGCGGCGACGGCACGAAGGTGCCGTTCCCATCGGTGCCGCTCTCGTCCCGTCTTGGCACTCTGTGTCAGAACACTGCGCGCGGACGCGATCGGACGCGTCGTGCGCGGCCGCGGCGCATCGGCAGGCTCAGCGGCTCAGCATCACATCAACCTGCATCGATCGCAGTTCGACCTCGGCGCGGGCCAGGCCTCGGCGGCGGCATGCAGCCGTTCCTGCATCGCCGCGCGCGCTTCCTGAGCGGCGGCGGGTTCGTTTCGAGCGAGGTCGACGACGTCGTGCTGAACACCAAGTGGTCGCGGCTGCGAAATGACGAGCCGATGGAGACGGATCGGTCAGGCGACCAGGCGAACCAGGCTCACCCGTCGAGGACCTTGCGCAACACCGCAGGGGCAGCCGCACACACCGAACGGGCCGTGGGGAGCACCATGGTGCGTCGCCAGACACTGAGCGCCATCGCGATGTCCGCGGCGGAGTCCCGCGGCGGAGTCAGGCACTGCAAGACCGCGCGCGTCGCTTCGGGATGACCTGCCTGCAGCAGCGCTTCCCAGCGTTCGGGATGCTGGCGCAGGTCGACCGGTTCCTCGAGCAGCCGGTCGAGTGGCGGTGGGGAGAGCTCGGCGCGCATCAGGGTACTCGCGAGAGCCGGCAGCGCGGATCGCTGCGGCGTCGTGCGGAACAGGTCGCGCAGGATCGGGACGGAGCGCTGCGGAGCCGTGCGCGCCAGCGCGGTTACCGCCGCGGTGCGCAGCCCGAGTGGTTGCAGCGCGTCGGCACCGAGGCGTGCGCACAGGTCGCAGAGCTCGTCGGACAGTGGTGCGGCGTAGCCGGCCAGCAATGCCGCCTGGCGTTCGTGGTTCGTCTCGCTCGCGAGCTGTCGTTCGAGCACCGCAACCACGCTGGCTCCACCGAGGCTCAGCATCGAGCGCAGTCCCTGCCCACTCTCGGCCGCGTCGCTGCTGTGTAGAGCCTTTTCCGCGAGCCCCAGCGCCGATGGCAGCCGCATCCTGGTCAGAGCCGCGAGCGCCGCGGCCCGTTCGGCCATGGGACCCTTCGCCGCGATGATCTCGAGTTGCGGCGCGAGCGCCTCGTCGAACGGCGAAGTGTTGTTGGCGAGCCAGCGCAACAGCGCTGCGCGCTCGTCGTCGCTGCCGCGGTCGAGCACGCGCAGCAACAGCTTCGCGTCGAGCGTGCGATCGACCGACAGCAAGAGCAGCAGCAGTTGCGAACGGACTTCGGGATCGCGGTTGGACTCGTCGTCGAACAGGCGCCGCAGCACCGTGGCCTGGCTGCTCGCGTCCTGCACCGACAAACCGAGCAGCAGCGCGATCACGACGTCGCGTTGGCGCTTCCAGCTCGTCTGCGTGAAGCTCGTCAGCACCCGGGTCGCGGCGGAGGAAGCGAGCTCGGACGGCAGCATGCCGAGCGCGTAGGCCGCGACCACACCCTCGTGCGACACGCGTGCCTGGTGATCCTCGAGGAAGTGCTCGAGCACGACGACCGAGGTAGGCGCAGCGAGGCAGGCCATCGCGAGGATCGCGCGCAGCCGCGTCTGCTCGTCGCCGTCGGTGGTCAGGGTGCGGATCGCGTTCTGCAGCGACGCTTCGGCGCTCGCGGCGACGACGAGGGCTGCCTCCCCGCGCACGATCGGATGCGGATGCTGCAACCATTGCACCGCCTGTGCCCGGACCAGCCGCGAGACCGCGAGGCCGTCCGCCTGCGCGTGCGCGGAACCGCACACGAGCCACAGGCAGAGCAGGGCGCACAGGTGCGAGTCCGACCACCAGCGGGGGCGGGCTCGCGCTGGCTTCCCGGCATGGTCGGGCCCCATTGTTCGTTCAGCTTTGTCCACAACCTGAGTTCGGGTGCCGTAGTATGGCACGTTCACGCGGTGGCGTGGTGATCGGACTCGGCAATGTGCCGTGGTGCGACGCCGCCGCCGGGCGCACATCAGGCAAAGGTCGTTCCCTCGCCATGCGGATTGCAGTCTTCGATGGGTGGTCCGGCGTTGCGGGCGACATGTGGGTCGGAGCCCTGCTCGACGCGGGAGTGCCCATGGCGCCGCTCGAGGCGGCGGTCGCTTCCCTCGGGTTGCCGGGCGTGTCGATCCGCGCCGAGAAGGTGCTGCGCGGGGGTCTCTCGGGCACCCATTTCACGGTCGACTGCGGCAAGAAGGCGCCCGAAGGTCAGTTCACGCCCCAACCGGTTGCGAGCCGCGGTGTGTTGCGCGGCAGCGTCATGGCGGGTCACACGCACCGCGGATTGCGCGAGATCGAGGCGATCGTGCAGCGCGCGAAGTTGCCGCCGGTCGTCGCGGACCAGTGCCTGCAGGTCTACCGCGCGATCGGCGAGGTCGAAGCCGCGGCCCACGGTTGTTCGCTCGACGCCGTGCACTTCCACGAGGTGGGGGCCGAAGACACGATCGTCGACGTCGTGTGCGCGTGCCTCGGCACGCACCTGCTCGGAGTCGAGCGCATCCATGCGAACGGCATCGTGGTCGGTTCGGGCACGGTGCGCGCCGCCCACGGCATCCTGCCCGTGCCGGCCCCGGCGACGATAGCACTGCTGCGCGGCATTCCGGTGCGCCAGGGCGGGCTCGACGGCGAACGAACGACACCGACCGGTGCCGCCTTGTTGCGCACGCTCGTGCACGAGTTCGACAGCGTGGTGGCGTTCGCTGCCGAAGCGATCGGCTACGGCGCTGGCACGCGCGACGACGCCGGCGTGCCGAACCTGCTGCGGCTCACGGTCGGCACTTCGGCCGCAGCGGCTGGGGAGCTCGTCGAGCTGCAGTGCCAGCTCGACACGGCGACGGGCGAGCAGGTCGGATGGTTGCTCGACGAGCTGCTGCGCCAAGGCGCCGTCGACGCTTTCGCGGTTCCGGTCACGATGAAGAAGGGACGACCGGGTCTCTTGATCACCGTGTTGTGCGACGATGCGCGCGCGGCACCGATCACGAACCTGCTGCTGGAAGAATCCTCTTCGTTCGGCGTGCGCCGCCACCGCGTGGCGCGTACGGTGCTCGAACGGTGGCAGGAAACGCGCGACACGACCTTCGGGCACGTCGTCTTCAAGGTTGCGCGCCTGCCGAGCGGCGCGCTCGCGGTGCGGCCCGAAGACGACGAGGTGCGCCGGTTGTGTCGCGAACGCGGGCTCGGTCGTGCCGAGGTGCTGCGACACCTGCTCGGCTGAACGCAGCGCCGCAGCGTGCCCGGCTGCCGGATCTGCGAGGCGTGGAGGGGGAATCCCGCGTGACCTGCAACCTTGCGCGGTGACGGCCACCGGGGCCGTCCACGGCGCGAAGGGGATGTGTATGCTGCGATGCCAGATGCCGACCATCAGCGCTGCAAGAGCTCGTTCACGCCAACGAAGCTGGACCTACGCCGACTACTGCCGGATCCCCGAGGACGGCAAGCGCCACGAGATCATCGACGGGAGGCACTACGTGACGCCCTCGCCGGACACTGGGCACCAATGGGCGTCTGGCCAGCTCTTCTACGAACTCACCCGCAAGATCACGAAACGCGGCCGCGGGTTCGTGTACTCGGCGCCTCTGGACGTGCACCTTGGCCGCGGCAGCGTGTTGCAACCCGATATCATCGTCGTCCACAACAGGAACGAGGGCATCCTGGACAAGAAGAAGGTCCGCGGAGTTCCGGATCTCCTGATCGAGGTGTTGTCGCCGTCCTCTCGAGGTCGCGAAATGAGCGTCAAGAAGGGGCGCTACGAGCGCGCCGGTGTACCCGAGTACTGGGTCGTGAACTGGCGGCAGAAGGCCGTCGAGCAGTTCGTGTTGCGTGACGGCAAGTACGATCCCCCGATCGAGTCCACCGCCTCCGCGTCCGAATCGTGCGCGGCGTCACCATCGACCTGAGGCAGGTCTGGCAGGGGCCGACTACGCCTTGCCCATGAACTCGCCGGTCTCGGTGCTGACCTTGACCTTCTCGCCCTTCTTGATGTGGGCCGGCACCTTGATCTCGAGTCCCGTGTTGCACTTCGCAGGCTTCTGCACGCTGCTCACGGTGTCGCCGCGCGCGGCGTCCTCGGTGGCCACGATCGTGAGCACGACCGTCGGCGGCAGCTGCACCGTCAGCGCTTCGCCCTCGCAGAACACCACGGTCACGGTGCTGTTCTCGGTGATGTACTGCATCGTGTCCCCGATCACTTCGGCGCTCAGCACGAACTGCTCGAAGTTGTCGTTGTCCATGAACGTGTAGCCGAGCGAGTCCTTGAACAGATACTGCGAGTCGCGCGAGTCGAGGAACACGAGGTCGAGCTGGTCGCTGGTCTTCATGCGCACTTCCTTCTGCCGCCCGTTCTTGAGGTTCTTCAGGTTCAGGTGGTGGATGGCGCGCAGGTTGCCCGGTGTCAGATGGTCGTACCTCATGATCTGGTAGAGGTCGCCGTCCATCCGGATGACCATGCCCTTCTTGGCTTCAGTGACGCGGATCGCCATGGCTGTGCAGATGCTGAGTTTGTGGGTCGAAGGCGGCGACTGACCGCCGAACTGGGGCGAACAGGTTAGCGCACGCGGAACTGCTGCGCGAGGGTTGCCTCGGTCGAGAGAGAATCCTCCAATGACACACATGAGCGCCAAGACACCAGGCGTCGATCGTCGCAGCTTCCTTGGCATGTCGGCCACTGCCTTCGGCGGGTCTTGCCTGCCCGGGGTCTACTCGCCGTGGTCGCAGTTCCTGAAGCTCCCCGCGTTGCTGTTCGACATCAGTCTCGCCGAATGGTCGCTGCACCGGGCGCTCAACAACAAGGAGCTGGACCACCTCGACTTCCCGAAGAAGGCGAAGTCGTTCGGCATCGGAGCCTGCGAGTACGTGAACACCTTCTGGAAGGACAAGGCGCGCGATGCGAAGTATGTCGGCGAGCTCCGGAAGCGCTGCGAGGGCGAAGGCACGAAGAGCGTGCTGATCATGTGCGACGGCGAGGGGGCGCTCGGCGACCCCGACGACCAGAAGCGCACGACGGCCGTCGAGAACCACTACAAGTGGGTCGAAGCCGCTGCGGCGCTCGGTTGCCACTCGATCCGCGTCAATGCGCAGAGTCAGGGCAGCTACGAGGAGCAGCAGAAGCTCGCGGCCGACGGCCTGCACCGGCTCAGTGAGTACGGCGACAAGCACGCGATCCACGTGATCGTCGAGAACCACGGTGGCCTGTCCTCGAACGGGAAGTGGCTCAGCGAGACGCTGGCCCTGGCCAAACAACCGCAATGCGGCGCGCTGCCGGACTTCGGCAACTTCCGCATCAGCGACAAGGAGGAATACGATCGCTATCTCGGCGTCGACCAGCTGATGCCGTTCGCGCGAGGCGTCAGCGCCAAGACGCACGACTTCGACGAGCAGGGCAACGAGACTCACACCGACTACTTCCGCATGCTCGAGATCGTGGTCGGCAAGCACGCCTGGCATGGCCACATCGGCATCGAGTACGAGGGCAACAAGCTGTCGGAGGACGACGGCATCCGCGCGACGAAGAAGCTGCTCGAGCGCGTGCGCGACGCGATGCAGGCAAAGCTCGACGAACAGGCGAAGGCGGCAGGCAAGGACGGCAAGTGAACGAACGGTTGCGCAGGCTGCAGTCCGACCCGATGGAGCAGCTCGCGGCATGGAAGCGGCAGCTCGCGGCGCGCAATGTGCGCGTGTTCGACTTCGGCAGCGAGGACCCGCGCGAGCCGACGCCGGAAGTCCTGCGTCGCGCGTTGCGCGACGCGGTCAGCGAAGTGAGCCCGCATCCGCCGACCGCGGGCACGAAGGCCTTGCGCGACGCGGCGGCGGCCTACCTGAAGCGGCGCTTCGCCGTGAAGGTCGATCCGGACACGGAAGTCCTCGCGACGCTCGGCAGCAGGGAGTGCCTGTTCCATCTGCCGATGACGTTCGTCGAGGTGCCGAGCGACAAGGACCTCGTGCTCTACGGCGAGCCGGCCTGGCCGGTCTACGAGAGCGGTGCCTTGTTCGCGGAGGCCTGGACCTATGCCGTGCCGCTCGGCTCGCACAACGGCTACGCGATGGACCCCGATGCGCTGCCGGAGTCCGTGCTGCGCCGCGCTTCCGTCGTGTTCCTGAACTACCCGCACAACCCGACCGGGTTCTGCCTGCCGGACGAGTTGTTTCGCCGTTGGGTCGCCGTGCGCGAGGAATACGGCTTCGTGCTCGTGAACGACGAGGGCAGCGCCGACCTGCACTACGAAGGGCCGGCGCCGCGCAGCCTGCTCGAGTTCGGCCGCAAGGGCTGCCTGGCCGTGCACTCGACGAGCCGGCGCTCGGGCATGACGGGGTATCGCTCCGGCTTCGTCGCGGGCGATGCGGACCTGATCGCGACCTTCCGGCGGTTCCGTTCGAGCATGGGCACGGCGCCGCAGGAGTTCGTGCAGGCCGCCGCGACGATCGCGTGGACCGACCAGAAGCACGTCGAAGAACGCGTCGCCTTGTTCGCGCAAAAGCGCAAGGTGCTGCTCGAGCTCTGCAAGCAGCGCGGATTGCGCGTGCACGGCGGCATGGCGGGTCTGTATCTGTGGCTCGAGCTGCCAAAGGGCGTGATCGACCTCGTCTACGCGGCGCGCTGTCGCGAGGCCGGAGTCCTCGTGGCGCCGGGCAGCTTCTTCGGCAAGGGCCAGGAACGGTTCGTGCGGGTTGCGCTCGCGCCGACCGTCGAGGAGTGCAAGGCCGCTGCCGCGATCTGGCCGAAGTGACGCTCGGCTTCAGTCGCGGCCCTTGTGAGTGTTGGCAGGGCGCAGTTCACTCTCGTCCGCGTTGCCGTGCCAACCTTCGCGGCGGACCAACCATGCGAGTTGTTGCTCTCGTCGTGCTCATGAGTTCCCTGGGCGCGCAGGATCCTGCGCCGGCCGCAGCGCCGCCAGCTCCGATTGCGGCGACCGGCAAGCTCCCCGACGCGTTGATTCTCGGTGCGTGCTTTCCGGCGCCGAGAGTGGGCATCGTGGTCGGCGGGAGGCGCGAGACGGATCCGGCCGTCGTGATGCGCACCGAGGACGACGGCGCGACGTGGACCGCGGCTCAGGTTCCGAGTCCGACGGCGCGCCTCTACGACGTGCAGTTCCCGACACCGCAGCTCGGGTTTGCGTGTGGGCTGCAAGGTCTGCTGCTGCGCACGACGGACACCGGTCGCGTCTGGGAAGCCGTGCCGACGCCATTCGGCCACACCTGGTTCGCCGCCGTGCAGTTCCTCGATGCGGAACGCGGCTTCCTGGCTGGCAGCAAGGAGGGTCCGCTGCTCGCGTGCACGAGCGATGGCGGCAAGACCTGGGAACGGGTCCGCGTTCCTGGTCTCGCGGCGGAGGGCGATGTGCGCGACGTGTGCTTCGTCGATGCCTTGTTGGGTCTCGCGTGCGGCAGCAACGGCTTGCTGCTGCGCACCGAGGACGGCGGCAAGAGCTGGCAGAAGATCGCGACGGGGTCGACGGCCTGGCTGCGGCACTTCTGGTTCGTCGACGAGCAGAACGGTTTCGTGATCAGCGGCGATGGTTGCCTGCTCGCGACGAAGGATGGCGGCAGGAGCTGGGAGACGCGCGGCCGTTTCGGCGGCAAGGGCAACGGCATCGCGTTCGCCGACGCGAGGCACGGCCTCGTCGCCACGATGGAAGGTGCGCTGTTCCGCACCGAGAACTGCGGCGAGTCGTTCGTCCTGCAGCAGCAGGTGAATGGAGAGCTGACGGTCGTGGTGCCGCTGGGCAAGGACGGCTGGTGGGTGTTCGGGAGCCGCGGGCAGGCGATCCGAATGCCGGCCGGCATCTCTGATCGATAACCGGGTGCCCGTGGCTTCTTGGGGTTCGTGCCGCTGCCCAAACCAAGTGCTACTCGAATGCCGGCCTCGTCCCGCGTGCGGCATGCCAGACGGCATGAATCGTGAGGATGCCCTCCTCTGCGTTGGTCGTGTAGTAGACGTGATGGCGCGTGGCCCGCAGCAAGGTGCGCCGCAGGCCGCCAAGGCAGGGGGCTGCGTACGACGTCCCGACGTTGGGCATCACCGCGAGCCGTGCCAAGCACTGCGCCAGTTCCGCAGCAAACAAGTCAGCGGACAGGGGCCCGATGCACCGTCCACCATGCTGCAATCTCCTCGACTTGTCTGGCTGCGGCCACCGTGAAGTGGAACCGCCAGACGCGCGCCTTCATCCACGTTCTCGCAGCTTCTTCAGAACTTCCTCGGCAGGAACGGTGCGTCCATGCGCAGCGTCGTCAGCCGATCGCGCAAGGGCCTCGTGCAAGGCTTGACGATCGGCATCGTCGAGGGCGTCCCAGGAGTCAACAGGCGCCAGGTCGATGATGGTGCCCTCGGGAAGGTCCGACGGCTCGTCGAGCACGAGCCGCCCATTCCGCACGCGGGCCCGAAAGGGTGACATGGTTTTTCTGAGCATACCACCTAGTGCTCGACCGGGGGCATGCCCACGTCAGTTCGCCGTGCGTGCGAAAGTGGCAGCCAAACTACTGGAGGAGATCGATGGCCCGGCCCTCACTCTGTTTCTTGGGGCGCTCCGATGCGTTCAATCGAGATGCGCGCGGTCCGAGTCGCCCATCTCCACTCCACCGTTCGGGAAGTACTCGCGCCAGCGCCGCGACACGAGCTTCGCGGTCGCCTCGTCGCAGAACAGCTCCTTCGGATACCCGGGCTTCATGCGCGCGTCGATCACGATCGGGGGCGTGTAGCTCGGCTGCAGGCGCACGAGCCGCACGTCGCTCGCATGGATGTCGGCCGCCGGTTCGAAGCGCGTGAACGTCGTCCACAGGAAGTTCACGGCCGACTTCACAGCCTGCCTGCCGTCGTCGACGAGCACGACGAGTGGCCAGTCGCGCAGCGCCGGTATCTTCGCGAGTGCTTGGGCGGCGCCGCGGTCCTGCGCGAACGGCGGGCCCTGCACGACGAGACAGCCCGCGCAGAACACTTCGGCGCGCACGAACGGCGGCGGCAGTTCGCCCGTGAACGACACAGGCAGGCTGCGCCGCGGCTCGCCGAGACCGAGCAGCACGCCCTTGCTGCCCTTGTTGACCTCGGGGCCCGCGTAGTCGAGCGTGTCCATCGACAGACTCGCGAACACGTAGAGGTCGGTGCGGAAGTCGGCGCGCGCGAGCACGTGCGGCAACACGGCCCGGAAGTCGCGCAGGTCCACGGGCTGGTCCGTGACGAGCAGGAACTTCGTGAGACTCAGCTGGCCCTCGCCGAGGATGCGGAACGCGCTCTGCATCGCTTCGCGTCCGTAGCGCTCGCGCACGATGGCGGCCGCGAGCGAGTGGTAGCCGGTCTCGCCGTACGACCAGAGCTCGCGCACGGACGGCATCGCGACCTTCGCGAGCGGCAGCAGCAGCTCCTGCAGGTAGTCGCCGAGGTAGAAGTCCTCCTGGCGCGGCTTGCCGACGACCGTGGCGCAGAGGATCGGGTCCTCGCGGTGCAGCAGCGTCTTCACGCGCAGCAGCGGGTAGTCGTGCTGCAGCGAGTAGTAGCCGTAGTGGTCGCCGAACGGGCCCTCTGGGTGGCGCTCGCCGGGGCGCACTTCGCCGACGAGACAGAACTCGGCGTCCGCGAACACGGGCCACGGACTCGCGGGCGTGCGCGCACAACGCAGACGCTGGCCGAGCAGCAGCGACGCGAGCAGCACTTCGGGCACGTTCTCGGGCAGCGGCGCGACCGCACCCAGCATCAGCGCGGGCGGCCCGCCGATCGTCACGTGCACGGGCATCGCGCGGCCGAGCCGTTCGTGCTCGGCGAGGTGGAACCCGCCGCCCTTGCCGATCTGCATGTGCAGGCCGGCCGTGTCGTCCGAGAACCGCTGCACACGATACATGCCGAGGTTGGACCCGAGACCCTGCGGATCCTGCGTGTAGACGAGCGGCAGCGTGACGAACGCGCCGCCGTCCTCGCTCCACGTGCGCAAGAGCGGCAGCCGCGACAATCGCGGCGGCGTGTCGACCGCGGCGAGCAGCGGTGCCCTGAACACGTTCTTGCGCCCGACCTTCAACAACGAGCCGAGCACGTCGCGGTGTCGCCACAGAGCGCCGAGCGTCGGCGGCAACATCGTGTGCGGCATCTCGGCGAGGCGTTGCACGAGCTGCTGCGGTCGTTTGCCGAACGCGAGTCCGACGCGACGCGCCGTGCCGAACAGGTTCGTCGCGCAGGGCCATGGCGAGCCCTTGACGCGCGTGAACAACAGCGCGGGGCCACCGGCGGCGATCACGCGGCGATGGACCTCGGCGGCTTCGAGATCGGGGTCCACTTCGGTGTGGATCTCGACGAGCTCGTTCTCGGCGCGCAACAGAGCGAGGAACCGGCGCAGATCGGTGAGCGCGTTCATGCGTGGGCCTCCGGCACCAGGAACGCACCGACGATCGCCGCGACGCGCGCCGTGGCGCCCGCTGCGCCGAGGCGCTGCCGCACCTCGGCGAGTCCTGACCGCGTCGCCTCGCGCTCGGGCCCTGCCTGCCACAGCGATCGCGCGGCAGCGAGCACGTCGTCCCAGCCGCCCGCGTGATGGAAGCAGAACTCGGGCACGACGGCCCGCCCGGCGACGAGGTTCGCGGCCGCGATCCACGGCACGCTGAGGATGTTGTGGTAGCCAAGCGTGCTCACGAGCCCGCGCAGCTGGTAGACGACGATGGTCGGGTTGCCGTGCAGACAGGCCTCGAGCGAACCGGTGCCCGACTTCGCGAGGATCAGGTGGGCTCCGGCGAGCCAAGGCGCGAGCGGTCCCTCGTGGTGCTCGACGAACTCGGCATCCGCCTGCCCGAGCATCGTGCGCAGCAGATCCGTGCGGCGCCGGTCCTTGTGCGGCAGCACGACGCGGCACGAGGGATCGCCAGCGCGCAGCTGGCGCGCGATGCGCAGCATGCCGGGCAGGTTCTTCTCGATCTCGGCGCGCCGGCTGCCCGGCAGCAACACGAGTGTCGGTTGCCGGCGGACGCTCGCAACCGCCGCCGCGTCGGGCGGGTGTGCTTCGAGCTCGTCGAGCAGAGGGTGTCCGATGTAGGCGGCCGGGATCCGGAAGCGCCGGAAGAACGCGGTCTCGAACGGCAGGATCGTCAGCGTGGCGTCGACGGCGCGCCGGTAGCGACGCATTCGCCAGGGGCCCCAGGCCCAATACTGCGGTGCCACATAGTGCAGCACGGGGACCTTGCGGCGTTTGGCGGCCTTCGCCATCACGACGTGCAGTCCCGGATAGTCGACGAGCACGACGAGGTCCGGTGGATCGTCGCGCAGGAGCCGCAGGTAGCTCGTGAACGCGCGCAGCAGCAGCGGCAGCTGCCGCAGGACGCCGGTGAATCCCATGACCGCGTGCTCACTCAACGCATGACGCAGCGTCGCGCCGGCCTGCTCGAGTTGATGACCGCCGAACGCCGTGCAACGCACCGAGCGCGGCAAGGACTGCACGAGGCGCGTCGCATGCGCTTCGCCACTCGCCTCACCCGCGGAGACGAACAGATGGGGACGTTCTGCGCAAGAGCTGCGGCGCTTCGCGAAGAAGTCGCGCAGCGCAGTCTCGGCCGCCTCGGGGGCCGTGTGCGCCGCGGCATCGAGTACTTCGCGCGCGACGCGGCGCCAGTAGTGGCGCCAGGGCAGGTAGCCGAGCAGGCGAAGCGGCGTGAGCAGCGCGCGCAGCAGCTCCCGCAGCAGCGTGACCGCGACCTCGAGCGCGATCATCGTCACGGCTCCGCGCGGTTCAGCGCGCGCCATGCGAGGCCGTAGCAGAGCACGCAGCCGGCCAGCAGCCACGTCGTGTAGCCGGGGCCGTGGATCGGGTCGAACATCTGCCACGCGCGGGTGTTGCCGGCCAGGATCGGCCCATACCAGTCGAAATCGACGAGGCGGAACAGCGTGTACGGCCGGATGCGCTGCGTCAGGTAGAGCCCGAGCTGCAGCACCGCGAACGCGCCGACGACGGCCGCGACGTGCGCCTGCACGCGCAGCAGCACCGACACCCACGTCGTCAGCAACAGGAACGCGAGCGCGAATGCCGACGCGTGCGTCGTCGCGAGGAACATCTCGCGCGGCGACAGCCGTTCGCCGATCACGTGACTCCAATACATCGCGGATGCGTTGACGAGGAACAGCGGCACGACGACGCACAAGGCGGCTGGCCACACCTTGTGCCACAGGATGCGGCCGCGCGACACGGGACGGCTCAGCAGGAACTCGAACGTCTGGTTCTCGCGCTCGCGCGCGAACACGCCGGTGCCGAGCAGCACGGCTGCCGCGATGCCGACGAGGTTGCCGCTGCGCAGGAACAGCATCAGCGCGACCCAGCTCGAGTACGCGATGTCCTGGTCGTCGCTCGTGATGCCCTGCCCGATGCGTCGCGCGAATTCGCCGAGGTTCAGATTGCGCAGCAACGTCGAGCGCTGCAGCTCCGGGTAGAGATCGGGCCACCACAGCAGCACGGGGATGCACAGCAGCTCGAGGATCAGCAGATACGCGAGCGCGATCCAGCGGATCTCACGCCACGTCTTGCTTGCGATCACGCGCTGCCTCCGGGCGCGGTGTCGTGCAGCAGCACCGCGTAGAGGTCCTCGAGGCGCGGGATGCCGACCTCGGCGCTCTCGACGACACCGTCGGGCACCGAGCGCAGCCACTGCATCGGATCACCGTCGGTCGACACGACGAGCGTGCCGTCCGGCTCGCGCAGCAGCTCGCGTGCACCCGGCGGCAGGCTCGCACCGGCGCGCAGCCGCACGCGCGGCCGGCGCCGCAGCGACGCACGCGCCGCGGCGAGACGCTCGGGCGGCACGAACGCGCCGTCGAGCAGGAACACGAGACGGTCGGCGAGGGTCTCGACCTCGCTGAGGTGGTGCGAGCTCAACACGATCGTCTTGCCGGCGTTCTTGCAGACGAGCAGTACGTCGCGCAGGAAGAAACGCATGCTCGCGTCGAGCGCACGGTCCGGTTCGTCGAGCAGGTAGAGCTCCACGTCGGGAATCAAGGTCGCCATGATTGCGAGCTTCTGTTTCATGCCCGCGCTGTAGGTGCGAACCTTCCGCTGCAGCGGCAGCTCGAACGCCGCCTGCAGCCGCGCGCGCAGCTCCTGCCAATGGCGCGGATAGAAGCCGAGCGCGAAGTCGAGGAATTGCTGCCCCGTCATCTGGTGGTAGACGCCGGTCTCGCCGGGCAGGTAGCAGGCGCGATGGCGGATCGCGAGCGACTGCGTGGCGGGGTCGTGGCCCATCACGTCGACGCGGCCTCTAGTCCGCCGCACGAGCCCGATCAGCGTGCGCAGCAGCGTGGACTTGCCCGCGCCGTTGGGCCCGACCAGGCCCAGCAGCTCGCCGCGTGGCACGGTGAGGCTCACGTCGCGCAGCGCAGCGCGATCCCCGAACGACTTGGCGAGCCCGCTGACCGAGATGATGGCGTCGGTCACGCGACCTCCCGCAGGAAGTTCGCGAGCAGGTCCACGCCGAGCGGCGTGCGGAACGACTCCGGGTGGAACTGCACGCCGAAGGTCGGATGGTCGCGATGCCGCACGGCCATCACGTCACCGCGGCTGGTGTGTGCGGTTGCGACGAGCACCGCCGGCAGCTCGCGCGCGACGTAGAGCGAGTGGTAGCGGCACGCGAGGAACGGGCTCGGGAGGCCGCAAAAGAGCCCCGTGCCGTCGTGCACGATCGGGGTGGGCCGCCCGTGCACCGGCTCGCCACGGTCGACCGCAGCGCCGAAGCAGACACCGATGGCCTGATGACCGAGGCAGACGCCGAGGATCGGCCGCTGACCGGACCAGCGGCGGATCACTTCGACCGAGACGCCCGCCTGCTCGGGGCGGCCTGGCCCCGGCGACACGACGATTGCGCGGCACTGGCCCGCCCGCTCGACGTCGATCGCGTCGCTGCGCACGACGGAAACCGCGGCGCCGAGTCCCTGCAGCGCCTGCGCGAGGTTCCAGACGAACGAGTCCTTGTTGTCGAGGAGGAGGAGCAAACCGGGAGCCGGACAGTATCGTGCCGCCCCGCGATGAACATCCTGATCGTCGGCCTCGGCGAAGTTGGTTCCTATCTGGCGAAGGTGCTCTCGACCGAAGGCCACTCGGTCACCGTGGTCGACCCGGACCTCGCGCGCATGCGCCGCGTCGCGGACCTGCTCGACGTGCAGGCCGTGCACGGCGACGGGTCGCGCCCCGACGTGCTCGACCGCGCGGACACGCACCAGATGGATCTGCTGCTCGCCGTGTCGAACGACGACAAGGTCAACATGCTGACCTGCTTGTTCGGCAAGCGCATGGGCGCCAAGAAGACCGTGCTGCGGCTGCGCGACACGTCGGCGGTGCGCCGCTCCACGACGTTCTACAAGAAGAACCTGCAATACGACCTGCTGCTGTCGCTCGACGACCTCGCGGCCGGCGAGATCGTCAAGACCGTGCGGCAGGACCAGGCGCTCGGCGTCGAGAACTTCGCGGAAGGCAGGGTGCAGATGCGCCGCTTCGGTCTCACGCAGGGCGGCCCGTTCACGGGCCAGCTCGTGAAGGATCTCAAACTCCCGAAGGGCATGCTGATCACGGCCATCGACCGCGACCACGAGGTGCTCGTGCCGGGCGGCGGCGACGACCTGCGCGCGGGCGACGAGGTGTTCGTGCTCGGCGACCCGAAGGCGATCGCGACCTTCGAGAAGAAGATCGGGTTGGGCAAGGGCAGCACGCGCAACGTCGTCGTCTACGGAGGTTCGGGCATCGTGCTCCGCGTGTGCCAGATGCTGCAGAGCGAGCACGCCACCGTGCGTGTCATCGTCGAGGATCGCGGTGATGCCGAGCGTCTGTCGGAGGCGCTGAAGGGCGTCGTCGTGTTGAACGCCGAAGCCACGGACCTCAATCTGCTGCAGGAGGAGCACGTCGGCGAGTGCGACGCGTTCCTCGGCATCTCGACCGAGGACGAGCGCAACCTGATGTCGTGCCAGCTCGCGCGCACGCTCGGCGTGAAGCGCACGGTGGCGCTCGTGCAGAAGCCCGACTACGTGTCGCTCTACCAGCAGGTCGGCATCGACGTGGCCGTGTCGCCGCGCCTGTTGTGCGCGAACCGCATCCTCGCGTTCGTGCGCAGCCGCAGCATCTCGACGATCGCGACGATCGCCGAGGGCAAGGCCGAAGTGCTCGAGATCGAGGTGCAGCCCGGCAGCCGGCTCGTCGGCAAGACGCTCAAGGCGGCCGGCTTTCCGCGTGGTTGCGTCGTCGCGGCGATCATGCGCGAGGACGGCCAGCTCGTCATTCCGCGCGGCGAGGACGAGTTGCGCGCACACGACCAGCTCGTCCTGTTCGTGCTGAACAAGGTCCAGGACGCGGTCCTCGCGCTGGCTGGCGTCGAACGCGACTGATGTGCTCCCCGCCGCGACGCGGCGACCGCAACTGCGAAAGCAGGCATCCACCGCCGCTGCGCGGCGTGGCCCGTTCACCGCACGGGCTTGAAGGTCTGGATGTCGTCGGGGCGATACTTCGGCACGAGGTCGACCGGATACTGCTGCGGCACGGCCAGCAGCTCGCGCACGCGGTCGACGCCCGCGAACACGTAGTAGCTGCGTGCTGCAGCGTTCGAACCGAGCGTGACCTTGCCCGCGATCAGACCGGCGAACTGCAGCTCGTGCTCGGTGTTTCGTTGCATGATCGTGGCGCCGGCGGGCAGCTCGACCCCGGGATCCGCGAGCACGTCCCCTTCGACGCCGGGCACGCTGGCGAGCTGCGCCGCACACGAACGCGTCGAAACGCCGTCCGGCGTCCACATCACGAGCAGTTCGCGCTCCGGAGCGGGACTGCGGTCCAGCGCGCGCAGCGCCATCGTCTTGAGATCGATCTCCGCGCGCGTGAACAGGCTGCCCGTGGCCTTCAGCTCGCCGTCTTCGATCATCGGCGTGGGCCCGAGGAAGTAGTGCACGCGGCACGGGCCCGTCGCGGCACTGCGACCCAGCGTGAGCACGCCGAACTCGGTCGTGGCGCCGAGCTCGATGCCACCCGTTGTCTCGACCAGGGCCACGGGGTGCGAGCGGTCGACTTTCGGCTCGCCCGAGAAGAACCAGGCGCTGCAGCCCGGCAGCACGGGCAGCAGCAGGGCCGCGAGCAGGTGGCGACGCATGACCAGTTAGTTTGTCATCGCCTTGACGCGGCGTCTACGAACGAGGCGAAACAAACACCGGACGCCGGCCAGCGACAACACCACGCGTCAATCGACCGCGAGGCGCTGGCGCTGTTCGCGGACTCGCCACCGCAGCACCACGAGCAGGCCGCCCGCGACGAAGAACAGACCGCAGACGAGACCCCACCAGAGCCCCGCCGGTCCCTGGTCCTGCGCGAACGCGAGCCAGCAGCCGAGCGGCAGGCCGCAGACCCAGAAGCCGACGATGTTGGCCCAGACCGGCGAACGCACGTCGCCGAGACCGCGCAAGCAGCCGATCGCGACGACCTGCAAGCCGTCGCCGATCTGGAACACGCCGGCGATCGGGATCAGCAGCACGGCGGTCGCGAGCACTTCGGGGTGTTTGCAGAGCAGGCCGGCCAGCGTGTGCGGCACCAGCAGGAACAGCAGCATGAACGCCGTCATCACGCCGGCGCCGCACGTCAGCGCCGCCGCGACCGCGCGGCGTACGCCCGTCAGGTCGCCGCGCCCGACGGCCCAGCCGACGCGCACGGAGGCCGCCATGCCGAGGCCGAGCGGGACCATGAAACTCAACGTGGCGAGCTGGATCGCGATCTGGTGGCCACCAAGGCCCGGACCCTCTGCGTCGACGACGCCGGCTTGCACGTCGAGCTTGCCGATCAGCAGCGCCGTCGCCGCGAAGACGCCCATCTCGAGCAGGAACTGCGCGCCGATCGGCGTGCCGAGCCGCAGCAGGCGCAACACGGGTTGCAGCGCCAACGCGCTTGCGCGCACCGCGGGTTCGGCAAGGGGTCGCAGGTGCGGCAGGATGTCCTTGCGGCCGAACCAAAGGAGTCCGAGCAGCATGAGCCACCGGCAGAACACGGTGGCGAGCGAGGCGCCCGTGGCGCCGAGCGACGGGACGCCGAGCTTGCCGAAGACGAGGATCCAGTCGAGCAGCGCGTTGAGCAGGTTGCCGCCGAGGATCGTGAGCACCTGCGGCAAGAGGCGCGCGTGGGCCGACAGCAGGCTGCGCAACAGCGAGTACCAGAGGAACGGCAGGATCGCGAACGCCTGCAGGCGCGCGAAGCTCGCGGCTTCGGGGATCAAGCTCTCCTGTTGTCCGAGCAGCCGCAGCCACGACGGCGCCGGCAGCAGCAACAACGCCGCCGGAATCGACAGCAGCACGGCGAGCAGGGCACCCCGGCCCAACACGCGCGGCACCGCGGCGTGGTCCTTCGCCCCGACTGCCTGGGACAACAGGGGGTCGACGGCGGTCAGGGCTCCCATGCAGAAGATCGTCGCCGACCACGCGAGCGTCGCGCCGAGCGCCATCACCGGCAGGGACTTCGCGTCATGGTGGCCCAACATCGCGACGTCGACGAAGTTCAGTGCGGTCATGCCGAACTGGACCAGCGCGATCGGTCCGCCGAGGCGCAGCAGTTGCCTCACTTCCTCGGCGAACGAACGGCTCGGCGTCTGGCTCGCTGCGGGCGGGGGCACGGACATGCGGGGCGCGACTGTCGCGGGGAAGGCACGGGATACAAGGGTGGAAAGTGGGCGCGACGCGCTGTGGAAGTCCCGTGGGGAATCCTCCGAGGGCTCGATGGCTTCGCGGGTTCCGCCGTGGAGAGAATCTGGAAAGGTTTGCGCGGGTGCGGCCGGGCTGTGGAGAGTCGGGTGGCGGGGCCGTCGAGCCTCCGTCGCGTCGCAGTTAGGTATTTGTTAGTGTAGCGACATGGATCGCTGCATCCTCCATGTCGACATCGATGCCTTCCTCGCCTCGGTCGAGCAGCTGCGCGATCCGGTCCTGCGTGGCCGACCCGTGGTGGTGGGGACGGGGGTGGTGGCGTCGCGCTCGTACGAGGCGAAAGCGCGTGGGGTGCAGACGGCGATGCCGCTGCACGAAGCGAAGCGGCGTTGCCCGGACCTCGTGGTCTGCGACGGCGACTCGCGTCTTGCCGAACGCTATCGCCAGCGCGTCGCCGAGATCATCGGGCGCTTCTCCCCGGTCGTAGAGGTCTGCTCGCTCGACGATTTCTACGCCGACCTGACCGGGGTCCCGCTCCGCGTCGAGCAGGCGCTGGACGACCCGACGCGAGGCGAGGCCGAACGATCGCTTTCGGTGTTGTGTCGCGAGCTGCGCGAGCAGGTGCGCGTGGAGACAGGGTTGTCCGTGGCACAGGGTCTCGGCAGCACGCGCACCGTGGCGCGGCTCGCGACGACGAAGGCCAAGCCGGGTGGCATCTGCGAGGTGGTTGCCGGCCGCGAGCTCGAGTTCCTCGCCGACTTCGCGATCGACGCGCTGCCCGGTCTCGGTCCGAAGACCGCTGCACTGCTGCACGACGTCGGCATCACGACCGTGCGCGAGCTGTGGACGGTCGATCGCGAGCTGCTCGTGCAGAGCTTCGGTGCGCGTGGCGAAGAGATCTGGCATCGCTGCCGCGGTCTCGACGAGACGCCCGTGAAGGCGACCCCGGCGCTGCGCAGCATCTCGCGCGAGACGTCGTTCGACCCACGCGGCGATGCGGGATCGCAGCAGCGGCCGTTCCTGCGGTCGATGCTCGCCTACCTGCTCGATCGCGCGACGAGCGAGCTGCGGCGGCTGCAGTTGCAGGCTCGCACCGTGCAGGTGCGGCTGCGCCATGTCGACGGCCAAGGCGACGAACGCTCGCGCACCGCGACGGAAGCGACGGACCGCACCGATGTCTGGATGGCGATCGCGGCAGACCTGCTCGACGCGCTGCTCGTGCGTCGCGTGCTCGTGCGCCTCGTCGGCGTCACGCTGTCGTCGCTGGCGCCCGTGCACGCGGTGCAGCGGCAGCTGTTCGGCGACGACGCGGTGACGCGGCGGCGGTTGTTCGCGGCCGTCGACGCGGTGCGGGCCCGGCACGGTTTTGGTTCGCTCGTCGTCGGTGGGGCCGCCGGGCTGCTCGGGCAGCTGCCGCACGGGCCGCACGGTTTCCGGCTGCGCACGCCCTCGCTCACGAAATAACGTGCTGGTTCGTCATCGCCGCAACGCGGCGTTCAGTCCTTCACGCAACTGCGGCAGAGAGCCGCTCCAGTACCACTTCGACCGAGAGCCCCTGCACGACGACGACCTTGCGCGAGCTGCCGTGGCCGCGTGCGACCTGTACGGCGTGTTTCGGCACGAGCAGCGCGCGTCCGAGCACTTCGCAGAGCCTCGCGTTGGCCTTGCCCGACTCGGGCGGAGCCGCGATCTGCACCTTCAGCGCTTCGCCGATCGGACCGACGATGCGATCGCGCGAAGCGCCGGGCACCGCCTTGACGGCGAACGACACGCCAGCGGCCAACGCCCGCACCGGCAGGTTCACGGCAGCACGGCGACCAGGTAGCTGTATGGGTGCTCCGCCAGCAGCTTCTCGATGTAGCCGGCGGCCGCGAGGTTGCGCTGTTCGGACAGCGCGCGCAAGCCCGCCGCGAGCCGTTGCCCGGCCTGCAGCTCGCTGCGCATGGCTTTCGCCCACGGCTCGGTGTCCTGATCGGGCAGGCGGCGCAGCAATTGATCGAACAGGCCCGTTCCCAGCGGGTAGGCGCCCGCGCCGGTACCCGACGCGTCGTCTTCGCGGCGCAGCCGCTGCAGGAACGAGAGTGCTTGAGCGCCGTGGCTGCGCAGCGCGATGAAGCCGAGGAAACACTCGCGCGCTCCGGCCGGTGTCGCGCCGACCTGGTCGGCGAGCGCGGTCCATGCCTCGAGCGGCAAGCCCGCGGTCGATTGCAATTGCTCCTTGCTGCCCCGTTTGTTCGGATCGACGAGAGCGAGTTGGCGCGTGACGCGATCCCAGCGCGCGACCTGTATCGCGGCTCCGTCGCCAATCGAGACCTGCAGCTGGCCGGCCGCCATCGCGCGGTCCATCGCCTCCACGAAGACCTGGGCGTGTGTTGCCGCTGCGGCGAGGCCGGTGGCGCGTTCGGCGGCCGGCGTCCCGGCATGACCGCTCGCGAACGTCGAGGCCGCGCGGGCCATCGCCGCGAGATCGAAGACGTCGAGCTGCGCCGAGAGTCCGTCGGGGGCCGTGAACAGCGTGCGATACTGCTGCCAGATCGATTCGCCGCGCGCGCGAGAGAGATCGGCGAGTGCCGTACGCGCGGCTTGCACGTTCGCCTTCTCGGACTCGATGTCGGCGTGCATCTCGGCGGGCCACAGCGCGGCATTCTCGACCGCGGTGCCGTATGCGGCCGTGGCCGTCACGAGAGCGCCCTCGTCCTTGTTCGTGAGTGCGGCCTCCGTTGCCTGGCGCAGCGTCGCGAGACGCTCGCGTGCTTTGCCGAGCACCTGCTCGCGCAACTTCGCAACGCCCTCCGCGAGGTCCGGCTCGTTCTGGATCTCGGCCGGTGCCGGCGCCGCGAGCTTCTTCATCGCACCCGCGTAGTCGTGGGTCTCCTGCGCGCCGTGCACGGCCTGCCGCAGCGTCGCGAGATGGTCCGCGACCTTGGCGCGAAGTAGCGTGTGCTGGCGGTTGCGTTCCTCCAGGTCCTTGCGCAGCTGCTGCGAGCGTTGCCGCGCGTCGTCGGCAGCCACGGTACCGGCGTGCTCGGCGGCGATCTTGTCGAACGCGTCGGCCAGCTCGCGATCGACGAGCCCCGACAGGCGCGCGCTCTGCAGCGCGATCGTCGCGTCCTTCTGCAGCGCATCCTTCTTGAGTCGCTTGATCTCGTCGGCGAACTGCTGCTTCTCGGGATCGTCGTAGCGCTTCTCGACCTCGACGATCGTGGGGTCGCGCGTGACGGCCCAGTAGATCGCGCCGCCGGCGACGAGTGCGCCGACCGCGGCGAGGCCGATCCACAGCCCCTTCTTCGGCGGCGGCCGCAGCAGCAGCCCGAGCTCCTCGAGCAGGTCGTTGGCCGTCTGGTAGCGGGCGGCCGGGTCCTTCGCCATCAGCTTCTGGATGATGGCGCCGACCTCGGCGGACACGGCCGGGTTCACCTTGTGCGCCGGCTCCGCGTCGTCCTTGACCTGCGCGCGCAGGATGTCCTTCACGGACTGGCCGCGGAACGGCGTCTTGCCGGTGACGAGCCGGTAGAACGTGCAGCCGAGCGCGTAGAGGTCCGTTCGGTGGTCGATCTCCTTGCGCAGCACCTGCTCGGGCGCCATGAAGTGCGGCGTGCCGATGGCCTTCTCGTCGCTCTCGGGGTCCGAGTGCGCGAGGCCGAGGTCGGCGATCTTGACGGCGCCGTGCTGGTCGATCATCAAGTTGTCGGGCTTGATGTCGCGGTGCACCATGTGCAGCGACTCGGCATACGCGAGACCCGAGGCCGCGTCGGCGACGACGCGCAGCGCGCGATCGACCGGCATCACGCCGTGCTGCTTCAACCAGTCTTCGAGGGAGCCCTCGTGCATGAGCTCCATCGCGTAGTAGTAGATGTCGTTGTCGTGCTCGACCTGGAACACCTGCACGACGTTCGGGTGCTGCAGCTTGGCCGCCGAGCGGGCCTCCGCGACGAACTTCGCGACGAACGCGGGATCCTGCGTGAGGTCGCGGTTCAGCACCTTCAGCGCGACTTCGCGGTGCAGACTCACCTGCTCGGCGCGGTAGACCATGCCCATGCCGCCGCGGCCCACTTCTTCGAGAATGCGGTAGCCGGCGATGTGCGGCAGGCCGCGCTGCTGCAGCTGGCCGAACGCGACTCGCGTCGTGCCGAGCTCGATCACGTCGCCGTCCCGCAGCGGGGAAGCTTCGATTGCAGCACCGTTGAGCCGCAGCCCCGGCGCGAGCGCCTTGATGCCGAAGCCTTGGTCCCTGAGCGCCTTCACGACGGCCTGCTGCGGGTGCACTCCGGCTTCCTGCACGCGGATCGTGCAGTCGGGGCCGCTGCCGAGCACTGCGGGGTGTTCCCGGTCGAGGGTGACCACCGTACCAGCGAGCGGGCCGGTCTCTACTGTCAGACGCAAGGGGCGGGTTCCAGGAGGTAGGGGGTCCGAGGGGGTGGGGCAGTATGGCAGAGCCCTGCGATTGCCGCGAGAGGGGAGCGGCTGGCTTCCTTGAGTTCCGGCACGGACGAGCCAGACGCGGGTTCAGCCGCAGCCGGCCGTGACTTCGATCGTGCGGCGAGTGTTGAGCTGCAGCCGCGCGACTTCGCTGACTTCGACGCCAGGAACCCAGAGGATCTGGTCGTTGCCGTCGACGAGCAGCGGCAGCCGATCGCGATCGAAGCGCGGCACGTGGCGGCCCTGCAGGAAGCGACGCAGCTCGAGCGGCCGGGCCTGGCCGAGCGGCTGGAAGAGGTCGCCCGGCCGGCGCGTGCGCAAGCGCCACGGTGCCGGCAGGCGTCGGGGATCGACGAGCACGCGCATGCGACCCGCCTCGCGCGGCGATGGCACGAGCGGCGGCAGCGGATGCTCGAAGGCGTCGAGCCACCACTCCGTGGCGCCAAAACGCTGGCGGCCGGAGTCCCAGCGGAACAGCTGCCCGCCGTCGTGAGTGCGCGGCGGCTGCCCCGCCCGGTCGAGCACCACGAGCAGCAGCCCGTCGCGCGTGCGTTCGACGAGCAGGCCGCCGCGGCCGCCTACGCGCTTGCCGTCCTGCTTGCCGAGCAGCCCGACGCAGCGGTCGAGCCAACTCGTCGGCGGAGCGTCGCCGAAGGGATGCAAGCAGACATAGGCCTGGCGCAGCGCCTCGACGACGAACGGTTCGGCGGTCTGGTCGACGCCGCGCAGGTCGAGCTCGAGCCGCCATCCCGTCTTGTGATGTCCACGCTCCGACAGGATGCGCAGGCCGTGCGCCTGCACGATCTCGTTCGCCGCGCGCGCCGTGCTCGCGACGGTCATCAGCGCAGTGTCGAGGCCGATGCCGAGCCTGCGCCGCAGGGCTGGGATGGTCTCGAGCCGCAGGCGGTTCCTCGTGTAGCCAGGATCCTTGTTGGTCGGGTCTTCGTAGGCGCGCTCGCCGAGTTGTTGCAGCAGCGCCTCGAGCGTGCTGCGCCGGGTGTGCAGCAGCGGCCGCACCAGCAAGAGCCGCTGTTCGCCGCGCCCGAGCCACCTGGCCTCGGGAATGCCCGCGAGGCCGCGAGGACCGGTGCCGCGCAGCATGCGGAACAACACTGTCTCGAGGTTGTCGTCGGCGTGGTGGCCCGTGAGCAACAGACCCGCGCCGACTTCGCGCGCGACCGCTTGCAGCGCGCCGTATCGGCCGACGCGAAGCATGTCCTCGCTCGGACGGCCGCAGTTCCAGCTGAGCCGCCGCACCGACACGGGCACCTCGAGCCGTTCACAGAGGTCGACCACGTGCCGCGCGGAGTCGCGGCTGTCCGGTCGCGTGGCATGGTCGACGTGACAGACGTGAAGGGGGCCCGAGAGTCGTCCTTCCTTGCGCAGCCGCGCGAGCGCCAACAGCAAGACGGTGCTGTCCACGCCGCCCGAGACCGCCGCCAGCACCGCGCGGTCCGCGACGTTGCTCTCGAAGCGGCTCAGGCACCTCGAGCAGAGGTCGAGCAGGCGCGCGAAACTGTCCATTTGGCTCGGAAGTGAATTTCGGTAGACTGCTCGGCCGTTTTTCGCAGCAACAACCAGCAGGAGCTTACCTCGTCATGGCAGTCCGGGTCGCTATCAACGGTTTCGGTCGCATCGGTCGCCTCGTCTTCCGCGCCCTCGTCGAGCAGGGGCTGCTCGGCACCAAACTCGAGGTCGTCGCGGTCGGCGACATCGTGCCGGCGGACAACCTCGCCTACCTGCTCAAGTACGACTCCACGCAGGGGCGCTTCACCGGCACCGTGACTTCGAAGAAGTCCTCGCCCGACAAGGCCGAGGACGACGTGCTCGTGGTCAACGGCAAGGAGATCCTGGTCGTGAGCGCGAAGACCCCCGCCGAGCTGCCGTGGCAGAAGCTCGGCGTGCAGGTCGTGATCGAGTCGACCGGTCTGTTCACCGACGCCGACAAGGCCAAGGGACACCTGGCCGCTGGCGCCAAGAAGGTCATCATCACGGCACCCGCGAAGGGCGAGGACATCACGGTCGTGCTCGGCGTCAACGACGAGAAGATCGACTACCAGAAGCACAACATCATCTCCAACGCGTCGTGCACGACGAACTGCCTGGCGCCGCTCGTGCACGTGCTGCTCAAGGAAGGCTTCGGTCTCACCGAGGGCTTGATGACGACGATCCACGCCTACACCGCGACGCAGAAGACCGTCGACGGCCCCTCGAAGAAGGACTGGAAGGGGGGCCGCACCGCGGCGCAGAACATCATCCCGTCGAGCACCGGCGCCGCGAAGGCGGTTGGTCTCGTGCTGCCCGAGATCAAGGGCAAGCTCACGGGCATGTCGTTCCGCGTGCCGGTCCCAACCGTGTCCGTCGTCGACCTGACGTGCAAGACGCAGAAGGACACGTCGCTCGAGGAGATCAAGAAGGCGATGAAGCGCGCCTCGGAGACCTACCTGAAGGGCATCCTCGAATACACGGAGGACGAAGTCGTCTCGTCGGACTTCATCCACAGCAAGGCGTCGTCGGTCTTCGACGCGGGTTCGTCGATCGAGCTGAACAAGAACTTCTTCAAGCTCGTCAGCTGGTATGACAACGAGTGGGGCTACAGCAACCGCGTCGTCGAGCTGACCTGCCGCGTCGCCGCGAAGCTCTGAGCTTCCCCGCCTTGGCAGCGGACGGCGCAGCTCACGCACACTCAGTGTCGTCGGTTGTGGTAGTCCACGGCCTGCAGGACTCCGGCGAGCAACTGGCCGAGGCCGCGCAGCGCATCGTTTCCGTTCTGCGGCTCGGGCTCCGCGTCCCAGGCGACTGGGGCGACGCGCACCCAGGGGTCGAGCGGCGGATTCGCGATGCGAGCGAGGCCCACGAACACCGGATCGTCGATGGGATTCACGTTGGTGCCGAGCGCGAAGTCGACGAGCATGCCGAGGCCGAGCGTCGCGAAGTTGCCGGCCACCCAGCGATTGTCCTCCGTGCCGACGTCGACGATCCGCGGATGGCAATCCGCGTGGTGCAGCTCGAGCTGGGTCGGTCGGCGCTGCATCGCGACGACGCACGGCGTCACGCCGACCGTCTTGCCCGCGTAGACGACCGTGGCACCGCGCGGTTCGCTGTCGACCGGCACGAGAAACGGCCCCGGAACCATCATCGCGCCACAACCCGTCAGCAAGGGGGCTGCGAGCATGAGGACGAGGTTCGCGTGCATGGCAAGGCGCCCTCAGCGCACGAAGTGGCCCCACGTGCCCGCGTCGAAACGTGGCACCGGCCCCGTGGTCGCGGCAAGATCACGCGCAGCGCTCCCATGGCCAAACAACTCACCGATCTCCAACTGTCCGGCAAGCGCGTGCTCGTGCGCGTCGACTTCAACGTACCCCTCGATGCCAAGGGGCAGATCACGAGCGACGCCCGCATCCGCGAGAGCCTTCCGACGATCAAGGCCATCCTGAAGGCCGGCGGGCGCCCCGTGCTCATGTCGCATCTCGGGCGGCCGAAGGGCAAGGTCGTCGAGTCGATGCGGCTGCAACCAGCCGCGAAGCGGCTCGGCGAGCTGCTCGGTTCGCCGGTCGAGTATGCGAAGGACTGCATCGGCCCCGCGGCCGAAGCCGCGTCGAAGGCGCTGCCGGCCGGGGCGTGCCTCGTGCTCGAGAACCTGCGGTTCCACGACGCCGAGGAAGCGGGCGACGAGACGTTCGCGGCTGCGTTGGCAAAGAACGGCGACGTCTACGTGAACGACGCGTTCGGCTCGGCGCATCGCGCCCACGCCTCCGTCAGCGTGATCTGCAAGCACCTGCCCGCGGCGGCGGGGTTGTTGATGCAGAAGGAGCTCGCCGCGTTCGGCAAGGTGTTGACCAAGCCGGACCGTCCCTTCGTCGCGATCCTCGGCGGCGCCAAGGTCAGCGACAAGCTGCCCGTGATCGAGAACCTGCTGCCGAAGGTCGACAAGCTGATCGTCGGCGGGGCGATGGCCTACACGTTCCTCGTGCAGATGGGCCGGCGCGTCGGCAAGTCGCTGGTCGAGAAGGAGCTCGTCGCCGAAGCGGGGCGTGTGCTCGCGCAGGCGAAAGCCGCGAACAAGACGCTGCTGCTGCCGGTCGATCACGTCTGCGCCGCCGAGTTCAAGGCCGACTCGCCAGCCTCGGTCCACGAGGACGACATCCCCGAGGGCCTGATGGGGCTCGATATCGGGCCGAAGACCGTGCAGAGCTACGTCGGAGCACTGAAGGGCGCCAGGACGATCGTCTGGAACGGACCCATGGGGGTGTTCGAGATGGCGGCGTTCTGCAAGGGCACCGAGGCCATCGCGGCCGCGGTGGCGGGTTCGGGCGCGTTCAGCGTGGTCGGCGGCGGCGACTCGGTCGCGGCGGCCGAGAAGCTCGGGATCGTCGGCCGGCTCTCGCACGTGTCGACGGGCGGAGGCGCCAGCCTCGAACTGCTCGAGGGCAAGGTGCTGCCCGGGGTCCAGGCCCTCGGTTGATGCCCTTGCCGGGAGTTGCGGTGGTAGGGAGACGCCAGACTTCGCAAGGGCGCTTCGCGCCCTTGCTCAGACCCGCAGCGAGTACTCGAACTGATTCAGGCGGGCCACGGCGTTCCAGAGGTCGTCCTCGACGAAGTGCGCTTCGACAGGGAACTCGCCATCGGCGCCGCCCTTGCCGGTGCGCAGCAAGATCGTGCCGAGCTCCGCGCGCTGGCCGGCGAGGATGTCCGCCGTCGTGTGGCCGATCATCCAGCTGCGCTGCAGGTTCAGGTCGAACTCCTGCTGCGCCATCTTGTAGATGCCGGGCCCCGGCTTGCGAAACACGCTCTCGCGCCGGAAGCGGCCCTTGCCCTTCGGGTGGTAGGGGCACGAGTAGATCTTCGCGATCGGAATGCTCTCCTGGTGCATGCGCGCCAGGAACGCCTCGCAGAACCGCGTGAAGTCGCGCTCCTTCATGGTGCCGAACGCGATGTCAGGGCGACTCGTCGCGACGAACAGCTTGAACTGCCTCGGGTCGATGCGGCCCAGCGCCTCGATGGCGCGATCGAGGAAGGAAACGGTGCCATCGGGCTGCAGGTGAACACTCGAAACGACGACGCCATCGAGTTCGAAGAAGACGCCCTGCTTGTCTGGGATCTTTGCCATCTGGGACTGGGGTGGTCGGAGGGTGGGGGTGGTTGTGACCTCCGGTGCCATCGGCTCTTGGGACCACGCACTGAAAGAATAAGGCGAAATGCCCGATCCCCGCGCCGGCCCTGAATCTACGGGAGAGCGGAATCCTGCCGCCTCCCTAGAAAGACGATCCGCGTGCGCGCGGAAGCCACGTAGGGGTTGCATAGTGCGACGCGCTTCCCGACTCTGATCAGACTTTGAGTCAGCGCAACGACAACGAGTTGATGCTCCGGATCCAAGCCGGAGACCTGGACGCGTTCGCACAGTTGGTGCAGCGCTATCAGGCGATGGTTCACGGACTGGCAATGAGCATTCTCCGTCGCGCGGAGGACGCAGAGGAGGCAGCGCAGGACACTTTTCTCAAAGTGTTCCGAGCCCGCAACCAGTTCGACAGCGCGCGGAGCCTCGAGCCATGGCTGTTGCGCATCGCCGGCAATTCGTGTCGCGACCGGCTGCGGCGGCGGCGCGCCGGGGAGTTGCCGATGGTCTGTCTCGAGGGCACGAACCCGGAGCGCGATCCGATTCTCGAGCTGCCTGACACGCGCGCGCTGAGCGGCGCAACCCGCCATTACATCGACCACACGGTGCGCGGCGAGCTCGAGCGGTTGAGTGAGAAGGTCCGCCAGCCACTGGAGCTGAAATACCTGCGCGGCCTCACCAACCAGCAGATCGCCGAGGTGCTCGGGGTTTCGGTCAGCAACGTCAAGGTGCAGCTGGCGCGCGGCAAGGACATCCTCGCCAGCCGGCTGCAGAGGGTGCACGAAGCGTGAGCGAACTTCGCGAGCCCCTGCACCAGCCGCCCAATCCGGAGGACCTTCGTCGGGTGCCACCGGCCAACCCGACCTGCGCCAGGATCCGGGGCTTGTTGCGCGACTTCGTCGACGGCGACCTCGGGCGCGACCTCCGCGTCGAGGTCGAGGAACACGTCCACCAATGCAGGGTCTGCGCGGTCGAGTTGAGTCGGGCCGAGCACGAGCGTCTCATGGTGTGCCGCGCTTTCGCGGCCCTCGCCCATGGCGAACCTCCGTTGTCACCGGACTTCAGCGACAGGGTCCTGCAGCGCCTCATGGACGAGACCTCGGTCGAGGCCGCGCGCGAGGCGGCCGAAGCGGCCGGCAAGTCGACGGGCAACAAGTCGACGGACAATCCGACCGGCAAGCCAGAGGAGCCGGCCCGGACCAGGCGAGGGCTCGGCCTGGGGCGTCTGGCCCAGCTCGAGGGCGCACCCCACACCGTACTCGTCGCCGGCCTCCTGGTCCTGCTCTGCGCGAGCATCGTGTTCTCCTGCACCATGGTCGGCGATCGTGAGCCGGACCACTCGGCTCGACTCGTGGTGACCGAGGCCACGCGGGCCTACGGCTTCGGAAACCGGCGGCTCGAGATCGGTGACGGTCTCCGCGATCTGCAGGGGGTGTGGGTCGGTGCCGGCGGCACCGCGCGCCTCGAATGGCACGACGTCTCGACACTGCGCCAACCCGCCGCAACCCTCGACGTGAGCGGTGGCGGCGAAGTGCGCCTGGAGAACGGGGCACCCCTGCTCGTCAACGGCAAGATCGGAGTCGTCACCAGCCGGCCCGTCGAGATCCCGATGGCCGACGGCAGCTCGCTGCGCCTGGGCGTCGGTGAATACGTGATCGAGGTGCCGGTCGACTGGCTGCACGGCAGAGAGAAATCGCCGAAGAGTCCCTTCGCCGAGCTCCACGTCGAGGTCGAGGTCGTGAGAGGTCACGACGCAGAGATCAAGCGCTCGGTGGTGGGCAGCACCCTCGTGGCCGCCGGACAGATCGGCGTCTACGAAGGCAGCTCGACGGTCACCTACCGACCTGGCAGCGGCGGTCTTGCCGCGGCCCAGGGAACCGTGCCGGAGCGCCGTTCGCCAGTGGAGGGGGCGCCGAACCAGACCAACTTCCAGGGCGTCGTGGTGGATCGCTACGGGCTGCCGAACCGGGGTGCCTCGGTCGACATCTCGTTCACGAGCGACGGCATGCAGCGCCATCTGACCCTCGTCTCCGAAGCGGACGGCCGCTTCTCGGAGACGACGGACTGCACCTGCGATCGCCCGTTCGCGATCATCCAGGTCGAACCGGCCGAAGTGCGTCTGGATCTGGGGGTCACGCCGCCACAGGCAATGCCCGTGACCCGCCTGCTGGACACCGTGGCGTTGGCGAGCCCGCTCGTGTTGAACCTGGCGGCACCGCTGCGCGGCAGCGTGCGCGACGAGCTCAACGTTGCGCGCGGTGACGTGTGCGTGCTGCCCTGCATCGTGGACGAGCTGTTCGGATCGGTGCTGCCGTTGATGAGCGGCAAGACCTCGACCGATGACGAGGGCGCGTTCCAGATCCATCGGCTGCCATCGCGTTTGCCACCGCACCAGCACCTGGCGGTGCTCCTGCTCGACCCGCACCTCGAGGCCACGTTGGTGCCCGTGCCGCAGCGAGGCAGTGAGCTCGGGCCCGAGTGGTGGACACAGTCGATGACCATGGTGGCTCGGCAGCTGCACAACGTGCAGCTCCGCGGGCTGCCGCACAACGACACGGTCGAGATGCTCGAAGAGGTCCCGGGTCTGCAAGGCGAGAGCGCGGTGGTCAGGCGATCGGTCGCGACCAACGGGGACGGGCGGGTGAACCAGTTCCCGAAGGGTGGCGGTCGTCTCTGGTGGCGGATGGGCAGCATTGCCACCCCGCTGGTCTGGGAGATGATCCGCGACTCGAGCGGCCGGTATCGCCCGAGCACTACCGTGCCAGCGCAGCCCCGGCTCACCATGTTCCGTGGCATGGTCGACATCGCCGGCACCAACCTGCAGCTCGTCCAGTCGTACCGGCACCAGATCCTTGGAGCGGGCTACACCGGGAGCGGCCCGTGGGCCGGCCAGGCGCTGCTCGTCGTCGACAGCCTCGGGCACGCCGTAGCGGATGCGCAGGTGTTCTCGTTGGGGGCGACCGGACCACGCGGTTCCGTGGACCCGCAGTTCCACGGGTTCACCTCGGCCGCGGGCTTCTTCCCGCTGGCTGGTGTCGCCGAGGGTGGCCACATCCTCGTGATCGGTGCGGATGGTGCTGCGGGCCAGGTCACCTTGGGGGCCGGCCTCGGCGCGCTGATTCCCGTGAGCCTCACCCCGACGGGGCGGGTGCGGCTCGGGGCGAACCTGCGCCCGACGGGTGCGGAAGCGTCGCGGATCCTCACGCTGCGCTTCGAGTTCCTCGGGTCGACAACGGCGGGCATGCACCCGGTCGCAGTGCGCTTTGCGTGCGCTGCCGGGGACTGGGAAGTCGGTGGCCTGCCTCCCGGCCAGTATCGCACGGTCATCGGCGGGACCGTCTACCAGGTCGAGGTGCCGGCGGTCGGGTTCGTAACCGTCGGTTCGTGACCGTCAAATTAGTCGGTCATCGCCGCCACGCGGCGTCCGCGTAGCGGGCGAAGCAGCCCACCAGCCGCCGCTGCGGCGATGAGGCCGAGCCACCCGCGGAGGAGACCCAAGCGCTTGCTTCTCGGTAGTCGGCATCGCCGCCACGCGGCGGTCAGCGCGGCCACGTTCGCAGTGGAGCGCAGTCCGGTGTCTACTGGGCCCCGCATGATTCGCGCGCTGATCACGCTGGCCCTGCCCGCAGCCGTTGCCACAGCGCAGCGTGGCGACGTCGCAGGCGAGAACCAGACGCCGCTGCCGCCGGGCCTCGAGATCCCGGAAGCACGCGTCCATGGACCGGCGGAGGCCGCTGCGACGTTCCGCGTTGCCGAGGGCTTCCGCCTCGAGTTGTTCGCGAGCGAGCCGCTCGTCGGCGACCCCGTAGCGGCCAGCTTCGATGCCGCAGGACGGCTGTGGGTCGTCGAGATGCGCGGGTTCATGAACGACGTCGATGGCCGCGACGAGCTGGCCAAGAACGGCCGGATCGTCGTGCTCGAGGACCGCGATCGCGATGGCCGCGCCGACACGACCACCGTGTTCGCCGACGGCCTCGTGCTGCCGCGAGCCGTGTTGCCGCTGCGCGGTGGCGCGCTCGTGATCGAACCGCCGAACCTCCTCTGGTGCGCCGACCGCGACGGCGATCTGCACGCCGACTCGAAGACGGTGGTGACCGGCGGGTTCGAGGCCGGTCTCGACAACCCCGAACACGCGGGCAACGGTCTCTTGTGGGGGCTCGACCATCGCATCCACATCGCCGACGACCGCCGGCTCGTGCGCTGGACGCCCGACGGCTTCGTCGTCGAAACGGGCGCGGGTGGCGGCCAGTGGGGCCTCACGCAGGACGACCGCGGCCGCCTCTTCTTCAACTACAACGAGGACTGGCTGCGCTGCGATCTGCTGCCGGGGTGGTATGGCCGGAACGCGGCGCCGCTCGGCGGGCTCGCGGGGCTGAACCATCGCGTCTGCGCGGACAAGACCGTGTGGCCGATCCGCAGGACACCGGGCGTCAACCGCGGTTACCAGCCCGGGCGGCTCGTCGACTACGTGCTCGCGATCCACACCGCGGTCTGCAGCCCGCACGTCTACCGCGGCGAACGGCTGCGCGGCTGCGACGGCAACGTCTTCGTCTGCGAGCCCGCGGGACACGTCGTGCGGCGCATCGTGCTCTCGGATCAGGATGGTCTGTTGCAAGGGAGGAACCCGTATCAGGACGAACGCCGCGAGTTCCTGGCCTCGACCGACGAACGCTTCCGGCCGGTCAATCTGCTGACGGGCCTCGATGGTGCGCTCTACGTCGTCGACATGTATCGCGGCGTGATCCAGCACAAGAACTTCGTCACGACCTTCCTGCGCCGGCAGATCCTCGAACGCGGCCTCGCCGAGCCGATCGGACTCGGTCGCATCTGGCGCGTCGTGCCGGCTGCCGAGGCCGAACCGGCGCGCGTGAAGTCGTGGCAGGCCGAAACACCGGCCGGGGATCTGGTCGACGCGCTGACGAGCGCGACGGGCGTCGTGCGCGACCTCGCGCTGCGCGATCTCGTGCAGCGACAGGAACGCGGCGTCGCGGACCGCCTGCGGCTCGTGTTGGGCGACCACTCCCGCGCCGCGTGCCGCATCGTGCTGCTGTCGGCGCTGCGCGGCCTCGAACAGTTGAACGCCACCGACCTGCGGCGTGCGCTCTTCGACGCCGATCCTGGCGTCGCCGGTTTCGCGCTGCAGTGCGCAGCACCGTGGCTGCTGGCCGGCGACGGACATCTGTGGCTCGCGCTCGATCGGCTGGTGACGGCGGCCGCACCGGCCGTGCGCTGGCAGCTCGCGCTGACGCTCGGCGACGTGCTCGAGGCGGGCCAGGCCCGGTTCCGCGCGCGAGTGATGCCGCTGTTCGTGCGCCTGCTCGCGTCGGCCCCCGGCGATGCAACGCTGTGCTCGGTCGTCGGCGTCGCCGCGCATCCCCACGGCCTCGAGGTGCTGCGCGACATGTTGCGTGTGTTGCCTCCGGACGATCCCGAGCGATTCGCTGCGGTGCTGCAGGAGCTTGCGCGTCTCGTCGTGCGCAGCCGCGACGTGGCCCGGCACAAGGAGCTGTTCGCGCTCGTGTCTGCGTGCGGGTCGCCGTGGCAGCGCCGTGCGCTGCTGCTCGGCGCGGTAGCCGCGTTGCCGCGCGGGGCCGGGCGCGCCGGCTGGCTGCCGTTCGACGCGACGCCGCGCGCGCTGCTCGAGCTCGCGTCCGGCGAGGACCTCGAGTGCCGCCGGCTCGCCAACGAGCTGCTGGCCGCGGTCGCGCTCTCCGGCGACGCCGCGAGTGCGCACGCCGCCGAGCTCACGGACGCCGAACGACAGCGCGTTCAGGCCGGGGCGAAGGTCTTTGCGCGGGCTTGCGCGGCCTGCCACCAGCTCGATGGCGTCGGGCTGCCGGGCCTCGCGCCGCCGCTCAGCGAGTCCGACTGGGTGCTCGGCGCTGCCGAGCGCCTGATGCGCATCGCGCTGTACGGGGTCCGCGGCCCGATCGAGGTGAACGGGATCACGTGGAACCTCGACATGCCGGGTCAGGGTCACTTGAGCGACGAGGAGCTCGCGCAGGTGCTCAGCTATCTGCGCCGGACCTTCGGGCATCGCGCGAGCACCGTCACACCTGCCGCCGTCGGCGGGGTGCGTGCGGCGAACAAGACGAGAAAGGAGCCCTGGACCGCTCCGGAACTACTCGGCACGAAGTGACCGAGCCGCTACGGTGCACGGGCTCGCGACCATGGCCGCAACCACAGTAGTGGTTGCAAGCCGCGCCGAAGCGCGCGGCATCGGGCATGGCCGCTTGTTGTCCGGGGCTCGTACGCTACGCAACCTGTCGCGCAGCGCGACAGGTTGCGCGACTACGGGCCCATTGCGGAGACTACGTGCCCATGACCTCCCGCTTCGATCCTTCAACCTCGGACCTCTTCACGTTCGGTCTCTGGACCGTCGGCAATACGGGCCGCGATCCGTTCGGCGAACCCGTGCGCCCGGTGTTCGATCCGAACTACATCGTGCGCAAGCTCGCCGCGATCGGCGCCTACGGCGTCAACCTGCACGACAACGATCTCGTGCCGTTCCAGGCCACGGCGTCCGAACGCGACCGCATCGTGCGCACGTTCCAGCAGACGCTCGCGGAAACCGGTATGCGCGTGCCGATGGCGACGACGAACCTGTTCACGCACCCGGTGTTCAAGGACGGGGCGTTCACGAGCAACGATCCGAAGGTGCGCGCGTTCGCGTTGCAGAAGACGATGCGCTCGATCGACCTCGGCGCCGAGCTGGGTGCCCAGGTCTACGTGTTCTGGGGCGGACGCGAAGGCACGGAAACCGACGCGTGCCGCGACCCGCGCATCGCGTGGCAGCGCATGCGCGACGCGATGAACTTCCTGTGCGGTTACGTGAAGGACCAGGGCTACGACATGCGCTTCGCGCTCGAGGCGAAGCCGAACGAGCCGCGCGGCGACAACTACCTGCCGACGACGGGCCACATGCTGCACTTCATCTCGACGCTCGAGCACGAAGAGATGGTCGGCGTCAATCCCGAGGTCGCGCACGAGACGATGGCCGGGCTGTCGTTCCCGCACGCGATCGCGCAGGCCATGGCGTGCGGCAAGCTGTTCCATCTCGACCTGAACGGCCAGAAGATCGGGCGCTACGACCAGGACTTGCGTTTTGGCAGCGAAGACCAGAAGGGCGCGTTCCTGCTCGTGCGGTTGCTCGAAGGCACGATGGGAACGCCGCGCTACACGGGCCCGCGGCACTTCGATGCACACGCCTACCGCACCGAGGACGACGTCGGCGTCTGGGAGTTCGCGCGCGGTTGCATGCGGACCTACAAGATCCTGCACTCGCGCGCCGTGGCATTCGACGCGGATCCCGAGGTCAAGGCCCTGCTCGCGGAGCAGCGCGACAGCATCATCGACCCGCTGCTGGCCAAGGGCTACTCGCGTGAACAGGCGCAGAAGCTCAAGGCGCTGCCGATCGACGCCGACGCCGTCAGCAAGCGCGGGCTCGGCTACGAACGGCTCGACCAGTTGCTCGTCGAACACCTGCTCGGCGTGCGCGGCTCCACATGACCGCGGGCCCGCTGTTCCTCGGTTTCGACGTCGGCACGCAGAGCACGAAGGCGCTGGTCGTCGACACGACGACCGGCGGCACCGTGGCGCGCGCGCAGCATCCGCACGCGTTCGTCGAGGGTCTGCCAACCGGCCACATCGAGCAGCACCCCGAGCAGTGGTGGGATGCCGTCGCGGCGACCGCGCGCGAAGTGCTGCAGCACGTCGATCGCACGCGCATCGCGGGCATCGGCGTCTCGGGCCAGCAGCACGGCGCCGTCGTGCTCGACGGTTCGGGCGCGGTCGTGCGCCCGGCCAAGCTCTGGTGCGACACCGCCACGGCCGCCGAGGCGCGCGAGCTCTCCGCGCGGACCGGGCGCGCGGTGCCCACGGGGTTCACGGCGAGCAAGCTGCTCTGGCTCGCGCGGCACGAGGGCCGTTCGTGGGCTGCCGTGCAGCGTGTGCTGCTGCCGCACGACTTCATCAACCTGCGGCTCACGGGCGAGGCGTCGATGGAGTTCGGCGACGCCTCGGGCACGGGCTTCTTCGCGCCAGAACAGCGCCGCTTCGATCCGGCGGCGATGGCCGCGATCGACCCGCGGCTGTCCTCGATGCTGCCCGCGCTGCGCCCAGTCGGAGAATTGGCGGGCCGTCTGTCGAAAACCGCTGCCGAGCGCACGGGCTTGCCGGCCGGCATCCCGGTGGCCCCGGGTGGCGGCGACAACATGATGTCCGCGATCGGCAGCGGTGCCACGCGGGCCGGCGTCGTCGTCGTGAGCCTCGGTACGTCGGGCACGATCTTCACGCGCACCGAGCGTTGCGTCGTCGATCCGAAGGGCAGCATCGCGCCGTTCTGCAGCAGCGATGGTGCGTGGTTGCCGCTGCTCTGCGTGATGAACCTCACGGGCGTCAGCGAAGAGGTGAAGTTGCTGACGGGTCTGTCCCACGCCGAACTGTCCAAGCTGGCCGCAGACGTTCCGACGGGATGCGCGGGTCTGCTGTGGCTGCCGTTCCTCGTCGGCGAACGCGTGCCCGACCTGCCGCTGGCCACCGGCACGCTGCTCGGCCTGCGGCCCGGCCTCCTGCGAGCAGGCCATCTCTACCGCGCCGCGTTGGAGGGCACCTCGCTGAACCTCGGCGCCGGTCTCGACCGACTGCGAGGACTCGGGCTGCAGATCGCCGAAGTCCGCGTCACCGGCGGCGCTTCGCAGAATCCGCTGTGGCGGCAGATCCTCGCGAACGTGTTCGACGTGCCGGTGCGGCCGCTGCTCGAAGCGGAGTCGGCGGCGCTAGGCGCCGCGCTGCAGGCGGCATGGTGCGTGCGACGCCTCGCGGGCGAGAAGAACCTCGGCACCGACGCCGTCGCGGCGCCGTTCGTGCGTCTCGGAGCGGAAACGCGGCCCGATGCGGCGCTGCGGTCGCAGCACGACTCGCTGCGCTCGCGCTTCGACACGGAGGTCGCGAGGCAGCACCCCGAGAGTCGCTGAGCTCGTCCGAGCTTGGCAACACGTCGCATTTGACGGCGCGGGTCCGCCGGCCATACCGTGGTGGCATGTGGATACTTCGCAAGATCGGTTCGGTGTTGCGGGGCAGGGTTACCCCTCTTCAGCTGATGCTCGCCACGACGCTCGGCGGCATCCTCGGTTTCGTTCCGGGCTTCTTCCTGCCCGGTGACCTCGGCGGCGGCTTCCTGCAGGCGCCCGGGCTCATCGTGTTGCTGCTGTGCTGCGTGCTCGTGCTGAACGCGAACCTCGGCGTGTTCGGGCTCGTCACGCTCGGCTGCAAGGCGCTGAGCGTGGTGATGCTGCCGGTGTCCTACGCGCTCGGCACGTGGCTGCTCGACGGGCCGCTGCAGGGTCTGTTCCGCGCGTTGATCAACGGCAAGGTGACGGCCTGGTGCGGTTTCGAGTACTACGCGACGGCCGGCGGGCTCGTCTTCGGTCTCGTGTTCGGCCTCGGCTCGGGCTTGCTGTTCAACCGCACGATCGGCGCGATCCGCACGAAGATGGCGAGCGTCGAAGAGAGCAGCGAGCTCTACCAGAAGTACGCGCAGAAGAAGTGGGTGAGGTTCTGCACCTGGCTGCTGCTCGGCAAGGGCAAGGGCAAGAAGGACTGGAAGGACCTGTCCGAACAGGGCAAAGTCGGCATGCCGGTCCGCATCTGGGGCGTGGCCACCGCGGTCGTGCTGGTCGGCAGCCTGTGGGTGTTCCAGCAGTGGTTCTCGACGCCGATCCTGACCAGCAACACGCGCGGCGCCTTGGAGTGGATGAACGGAGCCACTGTGGATCTCGCGGCCGCGAAGCTCGACTTCGGCGAGGGCACGCTGCGCTTCTCGGGTCTGGCCATCGCCGACAGCAAGGCACTCGACACGGATCTCTTCGCCGCGGACGAGCTGACCGCGACGCTCGACACGGGCGAACTGCTGCGCAAACGTCTCGTCATCGACGAGCTGCGTTCGACGAGCGCTCGCTCCGGCTCGCCGCGCAGCAAGAAGGGCGTGATCCTGCCGACCAAACCGCCGCCGCCCGAACCGCCGCCGCCACCGGCGAACACGAAGACGATCGAGGACTACCTCGCGGACTTCCAGGTCTGGAAACAACGGCTCGAGCAGGCCCGCGAGTGGATCGACGTGATCGCGGGCGGCGACGAGCAACCGCCGGCCGGACAGACACCCGAGCAGCGCAAGGAGGATCGCGCCGAACAGGCGCGCGTGCACGGCATCGCGAGCGTCGTCGCGACGCACCTGATCGAGGCGGGGCCGCGCGTGTTGATCCGCAAGATCGACATCGAAGGCATCGGCTACACGCTGAACGGCAAGCCCGACAAGCTCGACCTGCGCGCGCGAAACCTCTCGGACATTCCGTCACTCGTCCCCGACGCGCTCTCGCTGTCGCTGAAGTCGACGGACTCGATGATGCTGGCACTGTCGGGCAAGTCGAAGGCGAACCCGGCGCTCGGCTTCGAGTGCGAGTTCCGCCAGCTCGCCGTCGACAACGTGTTCAAGAACCTGCGCACGGGCGGCTCGCCGCCGTTGCGCGGCGGCACGCTCGACCTCCGCTGCAAGGGCTCGTTGAGCTCGGGGAAGGGGGGCATGACCGTCGACTTGCCGCTGCAGGTCGCGCTCAAGGACACGACGTTCGCATTGGCCGGCGCCAAGGAGACGAAGGTCGCTTCGCTGCTCTTGCCGATCGGTCTGCGCGGCCCCGTGACGAGTCCCTCCGTCGCGCTCGACGACAAGGTGCTGCAGGACGCGCTGCTCGCCGCCGGCCAGAAGGAGCTCGCGAACTTCGTGCAGGGACAGGCCGGCAAGCTGCTCGGCAACCTGAACAGCAGCCTGCCCGCGGCTGCGCAGGGCGTGATCGACCCGAGCAAGAGTCCGGAACAGATCGCCGCCGACGCCAAGAAGAAGGCCGAGGACGAAGCGAAGAGGCTCGAGGACGAAGCCAAGAAGAAGGCCGACGCGGAGAAGAAGAGGCTCGAGGACGAAGCCGCGAAGAAGGCGGCCGAAGAAGCCAAGAAGGTGCTGCCGGGGGGCTTGAAGGGGCTGGTTCCCGGCGGGAAGAAGTGAGCCATGATCAAGCTCGACCGCACCGAACAGCGCATCGTCGGCGTGCTCATCGAGAAGCAGCTCTCGGTGCCCGACAGCTACCCGCTCAGCGAGAACGCGCTCGTCGACGGCTGCAACCAGAAGAGCAACCGCGATCCGGTCATGGAGCTCGTGGCGTTCCAGGTGTCCGGCGCGCTGATGGCGCTGCAGGAGAAGGGTTACGCGGCGCGTGTCGAGGGGGGCGGGCGCGTGTCGCGGTTCAAACATCGCGCAGCCGAGGAGCTGCAGCTCGATGCGAAGGAGCTCGCCGTGTTCGCGGAGCTGTTGCTGCGCGGGCCGCAGTCGTCGGGCGCGCTGAAGCCGCGCGTGGCACGCATGGGCTGCCACGCTTCGCCGGAGGAGATCGAGGCGATGCTCGGGAAGCTCGCGCAACGGACGCCGCCGCTCGTCGTGAAGCGTTCGCCCGGCAGACACGAGCGCGACCCCCGCTGGCAGCATCTCATCGGCGATGGCAGTGAGCACACCGAGGTGCCGGCGGCATCGCCCGAGGCCAGTTCACGCCCTGAAGGCAGCGCCAGGTCGCCAGGCCTCGAGGATCGCGTCGCGGTGCTCGAGAGCTCGATCGCCCGACTGCAGCAGGAGATCGCGGAGCTCCTGGAACGGCTCGGCCGGTCGCAGTCTGCGCCGTGAGCCGACGCTAGGGTTCGTTCGGGAACAGCTCGCGCACTGACACGCGGAAGCCCGGCACGACGTCGCCGCCCTCGACCACGTCGTCTGCAACGAGTTCGTTCACCTCGTTCCTGCCGCGATAGACCGTGACGCGCTCCGCCATCGGATCGACGACCCAGACCATGCGTGCCCCGTGGTGCAGCCACGAGAGCGACTTCTCGTGGACTTGCTGGCGCGTGTCGTCGGGAGACCGCACTTCGACCGCCAGGTCCGGCGGACCCGGGAAGAAGCCGCGCGTGCGAGCTGGAGGCAGCCGTTCGTTGCACACGAACGCGATGTCCGGCGCGAGCACGGTGTCCGGGTTGCGCGCCAGCAGGAAGCCGGTCTCGGCCATGTAGACCTTGCCGAGATGGTGTTCGCGAGCGTGGCGGGCCAACAACTCGGTCAGCGTCGCCCCAGCCCCGCCATGCCAGTGACCCGCGGGGCTCATGCGCCGGAGCTCCCCGCGTACGAGCTCGTGACGGAACCCCGGCTCGTGCAGCGACAACAGCTCTTCGGCAGTCGTGACCATCCGGTTGGACATCGAAGACATGGTAACACTCAGCGCTCCAGTGTGGCGCAATGCGCGACAGTGCTCTGTGCACCGGATTCGCCAGCGGTTGCATGGAATCGTCGCGCGACGGCGACCTGGCGCCGACCTGGTACGCGTGCGCAGCGATCATTCTGCGAGCGCACGGGGAACCGGGTCGCTTCGATTCCAAGCGCCTGACAGTCTGATCCGAGCGCGCGGGTTGCTATCGTCCGCGGCGTTCCCCCAGTGTTCTGCCCGACCCTCGCATGAAGACTCCAATGCAGCCGCCTCCTCCTCCACCTCACGTCCAGCTGTTCCAGATGATCACGGGGTACGCCGTGAGCCAGGCGATCTTCGTCGTCGCGAAGCTGAACGTCGCCGAGCAACTCGCCATGGGCCCAGTCCCGGTCGAGGACCTCGCGCGCAAGGCGAAGGCGGATCCCGACGCGCTCTACCGCGTGTTGCGCGCGCTCGCGAGCGTCGGCGTGTTCACGGAGACGACGCCGCGTCGGTTCAGCAACACGCCGATGAGCGAATGCCTGCGCCCCGGGGTACCGGGCTCGCAGCACGCCGGCGCGCTGATGATCGCCTCGCTGTGTTACCCGGCCTTCGGCGAGCTGCCGTGGTCGACCGCGACCGGCAAGCCCGGGTTCGACAAGGTCTTTGGCGCGCCGATCTTCGACTATCTCACGAAGCACCCTGAAGAAGGGCGCTGCTTCGATCAGGCGATGAGCTCGATCCATGGGCCCGAGACGCCGGCCATGGTCGAGGCATACAGCTTTGCACGCTTCCAGACGATCGTGGACATCGGTGGCGGCAACGGTTCGACGCTCATCGAAGTCCTGCGCAGCGCGCCGAAAGCCCGCGGCATCGTGTTCGACTTGCCCGGCGTCGTCGCGCGCGCCGAGTCCACGATTCGCGACGCCGGGCTCGGCGACCGGTGCCGGGTCGAAGGCGGCAGCTTCTTCGAGTCCGTTCCGAAAGGTGCAGACGCCTACATCCTGCGGCACATCGTCCACGACTGGGACGACAAGAAGAGCATCGAGATCCTGCGCCGCTGTCGCGAAGCGATGGCCCCGGGCGGGAAGGTGCTCGTCGTCGAGAGCGTGGTCCCGACCGGCGACGAGCCGCACCCCAGCAAGTGGCTCGACATCATCATGCTCGCCGTGCCCGGTGGTCGCGAACGCACGCGTGCCGAATACGAGACGCTGTTCGCGAGTGCCGGGTTGAAGCTCGAACGCATCGTGGCGACGCGTTCGCCCGTGAGTGTCGTCGAGGCGGTCGCGAAGTAGTGCCGCGTTTTCGCGTTCACCTGCCCGACCTCAGCGGCAGCGAAGGATGCCGCAGAGCCAAAGCGCTAGCCTCCCTGGTTCGCCGTTGCGTCGGTCGCGCAGCCCGTGCACCAGGCCGCATCGTGCTCACCGGTCGCGATCACGTAGGTGTAGCCGAGTCGAAGCTCGACGTCGTTCGTGACTTCGCAGCGGACCATCGCGCCAAACCGCCCATATCCTCGCGTCGCCCACGTCGCGGGCTTGGGGTTCGCTCTGCCCTCGATGCGCAGCACGGTCACCGCTCCGCTGCTGAACGGCAACACCGCGGCACTCCAGTCGCAGTCGGTCCAGACGTCGTCGGCCCGCGCGTGAGCTTCCGCAGGCCGCACGTATCGCACTCCGGCATCCTTCTCGGCGAACTGCTGCAGCGCGCGGAACTGGTGCCCTGCGTGTTGCGGGTCGCCGTCGAGCACGACGGTTGCGTCCGCGGCACGCAGTCCGATCTGCACGTCGAGCTCGCTGCTGCCGTCCGCGCGCAGGCGCGCCCGCATCGCGCGGCGTTCGTGCAGCAACGTCCTGCCGTCGGGCCCGACCCAGTCGATGCGCGCGACCTGCCAGTCGTCCGCGAGGCCCATCAACCCAGGCTGCTCGAACGCGACGAAGCGCTGCGTCTCGCCCTTCGAGCAGTGCCAGAAGTCGAACGTCTGGCCGCCGCTCTTCACCTTGTTCCAACCGATGAAGAGCCCGCGGTGGTGTTCGTAGGCGCCGCCGAGCCCCTTCGTCAGCA
>Ga0111538_10000838_pt1 | contig 42475 bp, 32 predicted proteins | sample SoiMethybrSBSTD1_FD_79669 | JGI IMG/M metagenome (GOLD analysis project Ga0111538, IMG submission 79669) | Bulk soil microbial communities from a Populus tree surrounding site in Tennessee, USA - Soil MetaG P. TD hybrid SBSTD1 (version 2)... | ecosystem: Environmental > Terrestrial > Soil >...
AGCAACGCGCCGTTGGTGGCCGTCGCGCGTCCCTGCTTGACGCCGCTGAGAAACGCCTCGCGCGTCAGCGCCCCGCGGGCCGGAACGTAGACGCGGTTCAGCCCGACCGGCCCGCGCAGGCTCGCGTAGTTCGCCATCGCATCGGTGCCGGCGCCGGCGGGAATCTCGAGCCCGCACTCGAGCAGGCGGTACCACATCGCATTGGTCGCCTTGTGATCGGCGAAGCCGACCGCCTCGTAGTAGTCGATCTTGCCGAGCGCGGCGTCGATCGGCAGGGCGTTGATCAGCGCGTCGGGCCGGCTGGTATCGACGATCTCGTCGAACGGGTGTGCGTAGCCGACGAGCGCGTTCTGCAGGTGCGCCAGGTCCGCGACGGCGCCGTTGTGCGGATACGGGCTCGCGGCCGCCGTGAACGGGTAGCCGGCGTAGCCGGGCAGCAGCAGATGGCGCGTCAGGTTGAGGATGCTCAGATGGCCCCAGTAGCTGGTGTGAAACTCCTGGCCGTGCAGGATCAGCAACCCTTCGCTCGACGCCGGATCGACGCCGGTCCGGAAGCTGGCGACGTCGGGGAACCGCTGCTCCTTGTTGACGATCAGGTTGTAGACGAGATTCAAATCTTCGGCCCGCGCCTGATCGGCGAGACGGAACGGCGTGTTGCGATAGAGGCCGCCGTAGTTCATGTGGACGTGCAGGTCGCCGCTCCACCACTCGCCGGCGTCGGGCGGCTGCGGCAGCCGCCGCAGCGTCACCCTGCGCGCGCCGGTCCAGCCGGCGCCGCGCGCGTCTTCCTGCAGATGCGCGATCTCGTAGGCCGGACCGTGGCTGACGGTGATCGACAGCCGATCGAGCGGCACCGCGATCCGGCTGCGGCCGCGCGCGTGGAAATACCGCGTCTCGATCGGCTGGCGCTCGCGGACCAGCAGATCGTCGGCGTGCAGCCACGCCGCGTCCGGCGCATACGCCCGGTCGCGGCTGTCGGTGATGCTGATGCGTGCCGGCAGGATGGCGCCACGCTCATCGACCGCTTCGAGCGTCAGCTCGCGCCGTGGCCGGAGGGAGCGGCGCTCGGCGATGCGCAGCTCGCGCTGCTCGCCCGATACCGCGTCGACCAGCCAGAGCGCGGTGTTGCCGGCGCGGTTGGAGATGAACGCGATCGTGCGGCCGTTCGGCGACCAGACCGGGTTGGTGTCGTCGTAGTCGCCATAGGTCAGCGGGAACGGATAGCCGCCGTCAATCGGCATCAGCCACAGCTGCTGCCACTGGCGGCCGAGATAACTGCTGTAGACGATGCGCGCGCCATCGGGTGAGACGTCCGGCCTGGCGTGCCAGGAGGTCTCTTCGCGCTGCAGCAGGCGCGGCGCGCCGCTGCCGTCGGCCGCCATCCGCACGATGTCGCCGGTGCCGTGCGCCACCTCGCGGTTGGAGACGAACACCAGCTCGCGCCCGTCGTGCGTCCATGCCGGGTTGATGGCGTGATCGAACGGGCTGTAGTAGTAGCGCGTCACCGCGCTGCGGCGATCCGGAATCAGCGGCCGCGCATTCTGAAGCTGCCCGTCGCGCACGTCGGCGACATGGAGAAGGAAGTGGCCCGAGCCCGCGGTCGAGACATAGGCGAGGCGCCGGCCGTCGGGCGACCAGCGCGGCTCGACGTTGACGCCGCCGTTGGTGGTCAGCGGCCGGACGGTGCGCGATTCGAGATCGAGGAGCATCAACTCCATCGCGCGCCCGTCGTACCGCACGAACACGACGGTTCGGCCATCGGGCGCGCAATCCGGCTGGTAGTCGGCGCCGGCGTCATCGGTCAGCTGCTCGGCGGTGCCGCTGTCGACGCGTTGCCGCCAGAGGCTACCCAGCATCGAGTAGACGAGAGCGGCGCCATCGGCCGTCCACGACGCCGCCGACGGCCCGCTGGTCAGCTGCGGCAGGTACAGCTCGCGGTAGTAATAGCTGTGCGGCAGCGCGATTTGTTCGAGCACCGGCGTGCGCGCAGGGCCCGCCGCCGCCGCGAGCGCAGCCGCGCCTGCGATCGTCGCCGCCGCGGCAATGCTCTTCTTCATCGTCGAATCGCGAGCGTAGCTTAGCAGCCCGTGGTGAAAGTCTGGCTGCATTCGACGGGCGATGCATCCCCGCCGGCTGCGTTGCTCCTCCCTCAAATACTCCCGGTATTGCACCCCACCGTGCACAAAACGCACGGCGGGGGCCCCGCTCATTTGGTCGTCGCGCCGTTCATACCGGGGTCCCCAGCGCGGCAGCCGCGCTGGGGTGGTCGTCGGGGCGCCTCGCCCGTCTCGGTGCGACGCCAGCCTTTCACCACGGGCTGTTAGCCGCCGCTGGTGAGCTGTGCAAACGGCGCGGCTCGCCGCCGCCGCGATCCAGAAGCGCTGCAGCACTTGAGTTGTGCGGGTGGTCTATACTCAGCGCTCTTCCCCGGTCATCACATCCGTCTGCAAGGAGGGTCCTTCATGGCCAGAATGGTTCCCGACCAGACTTTCTATCCGTCGCCGAGCATGGCAATGAGCGCGCCGCCGGAAACTCTGGCGTATGTGGCCATGCTCAATCCGGGGAGCGGCGCCGATGCGCTGGCCGTCCTCGACGTCGGCCCCGCGTCGAAAGCGTTCGGCCGGCAGATCGGCCAGATCGACATGCCGAAGAGCGGCGACGAGCTGCACCACTTCGGCTGGAACGCGTGCAGCTCGTGCCTCTGTCCGTTTGCCTCGCATCCGCACATGGAGCGGCGATATCTCGTCGTCCCCGGGCTCCGCTCCTCGCGCATCCACATTCTCGACACGAAGGCTGACCCGAGCCAGCCGCGACTGATCAAGACGATCGACGGCGACGAAGTGGCGCGGAAGACCGGCTACTCGCGGCCGCACACGACGCATTGCGGCCCCGACGGCATCTACATGAACGCCATCGGCGCCGCCGACGGCGGCGGCCCGGGCGGCATTTTCGTCCTCGACCCGAGCACGTTCGAGATTCGCGGGCCGTGGGAGCAAGAGCGCGGTCCGCAGCGGCTCGCCTACGACTTCTGGTGGCACCTCGGCCACGACACCATGATCACCAGCGAGTGGGGCACGCCCGACATGGTCGAGAACGGCGTCAACCCCGAGCTGCTGCTCGCCGGCAAGTACGGACATCAGCTGCACGTCTGGGATCTGTCGAAGCGCCGGCATCGCCAGGTGCTCGACCTCGGTGCCGAGTACCAGATGGTCCTGGAGCTGCGCCCGGCGCACGATCCCAAGAAGGCGTACGGCTTTGTCGGCGTGGTGGTGTCGCTGAAGGATTTGTCGTCGTCGATCTGGGTATGGCATCGAAGCGGCGAAGGGAAGAACGAGAGCTGGGCGGTCACGAAAGTGATCGATATCCCTGCCGAAGCGGCTGATCCCGCCGACCTGCCGCCGCTGCTGCAAGGCTTCAAAGCCGTTCCGCCGCTGGTCACCGACATCAACCTGTCGCTCGACGATCGCCAGTTGTATGTCTCGTGCTGGGGCACCGGCGAGCTGCGCCAGTACGACGTTTCCGATCCGTTCAAGCCGCGGCTGACCAGCTCGGTACGCATCGGCGGCATCGTCCGGCGGGCGAGCCATCCGCTGCGACCGGCGACGCCGCTGAACGGCGGGCCGCAGATGGTGGAAATCAGCCGCGATGGGCGCCGCGTCTACTTCACCAACTCGCTGTATCGGTCCTGGGACGAGCAGTTCTACCCGGACGGGATCAAGGGATGGATCGCGAAGGTCGACGCCGACCCGAAGGGCGGCTGCTCGCTCGATTCGAAGTTCTTCCTCGAGACGCCGGGGCTGCGGCCGCACCAGGTGCACCTCGAAGGGGGCGACGCATCGTCCGACTCGTATTGCTTCTCGTAACCATGGCGACTTCCTGGGGCCTGCTGGTGTTTCTCGGCGCCTTCCACGGGGTCAACCCGGGAATGGGCTGGCTGTTCGCGGTCGCCCTGGGGATGCAGGAGAACCGCTCGACCGCGGTGTGGCGCGCGATTGTGCCGATCGGCATCGGCCACGCGTGCGCCATCGCCGCGGTCGTGCTGGTCGGCGTCGCCGCCGGCGTCGTGTTGCCGATCGACACGCTGCGATGGCCGGTGGCGGCTCTGCTCGTCGCGCTCGGCATCGTGCGGCTCTTCCGGCACCGGCATCCGCGCTGGGCGAGCATGCGGATCGGGCTCGCCGGCCTCGGGCTCTGGTCATTCCTGATCGCGACCGCACACGGCGCGGGGCTGATGGTGCTTCCGGTCTGGCTGCGCATGAGCGCCGGAGATGCGCACGGCGCTCACGTCCACGGCGCGACGACGCTCGCATCGGGCCTCGCGGCGACCGCGGTGCACAGCGCCAGCTACCTTCTCGTCACCGCCGCGATCGCATGGGTGGTGTTTCACAAGGTTGGCGTCGGTCTCCTGCGCAAAGCCTGGATCAACCTGGATGTGATCTGGGCGGCGGCGCTGATCTTGAGCGGCGGAATGACGGCGCTCCTGCCGCCCGTGTGATCGCGCCCCGCGGCACCAACTTCCATGCTTGACCCTTGACGCGCGACGCGCTAGAACACGCGCATGCCCAACACGCCGCTTCGCACGCTTCGCCGCAGCCTCGCGCTGCTCGTGCTGCCCGCCGCTGTGGCCGTTTCCGGACAGTGGGTCTTCAGCCTTGCAGCGCAGACCGCCACGCCGTCTTCCTCGCAGCGGGCCGCCGGCAGGAACGATCCGGAGCGCTGGGAACCGGCGATCAGAAAGTTCGAGGAGGCTGACAAGCTCACGCCGCCGCCGCAGAACGGCATCGTCTTCATCGGCGCCTCGAGCATCGTGCGGTGGAACCTCGCCGAGTCGTTCCCCGGGCTCGGGCCGCGGGCGATCAACCGCGGCTTCGGCGGCTCGCTGGCCGCCGATTCGACGCGCTACGCCGACCGCATCGTCATCCCCTACAAGCCGCGGAAGGTCGTCTTCTACGCCGGCGACAACGACATCGAGGCCGGCCGCACGCCGGAGCAGATCGCCGGCGACTTCGCGGCGTTCGAGCAGAAGGTGCACGCGGCGCTGCCGTCGACCGGGATCGTCTTCATCTCGATCAAGCCGAGCATCCGCCGGTGGCCGTGGATCGAGCAGATCAAGGCCGCCAACGCGCTGGTCCAGAAGTACTGTGCCGCGCGCCCGCAGCTGGCGTTCGTCGACATCGTGCCGCAGATGATTGGCGCCGACGGGAAGCCGCGGAAGGAATTGCTGCTCGACGACGGCCTGCACATGACGCCGGCCGGTTACAAGGTGTGGAACGACGCGCTGCGGCCGCTCCTGCAGCCGGTCTCGTCGCACCAGTAGCCCGCGAGGGTTACTCGAATCGTCTCTTTTACAGGTACCGCCGTACTCGACTCTTGTACTGGCGGTACGTGTCGCCGAACTTCCGCTCGAGATAGCGCTCCTCGCGGCGCACGACGCCGACGTGCATCACGACCAGGAGCGGCACCAGCACGATCACGCCCCACCACGTGTTGACGATCGCGGTGAGCCCCAGGTAGAGAAGCGTCAGTGCGCAGTACAACGGGTTGCGGGAGAACCGGAACGGGCCGCTGGTGACGATGGTGGTCGCCGGTTGCGTGGGACGGACGTTGGTGCCGGCAGCGACCATCGTGCGCCGCCCCCACACGGCGATGCCGATGCCCAGCGCGGCGAGCGCGACGCCCGGCGCGACGAGCGACCCCTCGACCATCCGCAGCGGCAACACCAGCCGCGCGAGCAGGACGACAAGGAACGCGCCGAGGTAGAGAAACGGCGGCATCGCGACGACGCCGGGTCGATCGGGGAGCGCCGCAGCGCCTTTCTGGGTCATCTCAACCATGGCAGCTGCCTCATTGCATCATTCGGTGCGCAGCACCGTCATCGGGTCCACTTTCGTTGCGCGCCAGGCCGGGCGCCAGCAGGCGGCGAGCGCGACGAGCAGCACAATCGCGCCGGCGGCCGCGAGCGTCGGCCGGTCGCCTGGCACGACGCCATACAACAGGCTCGCCAACGTCCGCCCGAGCAGCAGCGCGCCGCCGACGCCGACCGCAATCCCGGCCGCCGCGACCGCGAGCGCCTCGCGCGTCACCATGGCGAAGACCGCGCGCCACCCGGCGCCGATCGCCATCCGGATCGCGAACTCCCGCGTCCGCTGCGCCACGGAGTACGACATCACGCCATACACGCCGACGGCTGACAACAGCAGGGCGACGCCCGCGAACACCCAGAGCAGCAGCGAGCTGAGCTTCGGCTCGGCCACCGCCTCCTCGAGCACCTCTTCCATCGTCTGCATGGCGTAGACGCCGAGGTCGGCGTCGACTTCGTGAACCGCGCGCTGCACGACACCGGCGACGCTGGTGGGCGCAGCCTCGGTTCTGACCAGCAGGTGCACGTAGCGCGCCGGATGCTGCAGGAGCGGCAGGTAAATCACCGGCTCAATCTGCTCGCTGAGGCGCCGCTCCTTGATGTCGCCGACGATGCCGATGATCGTGAACGTGTCGGCGGATTGGAAGGGCCACCACGGCGCCATCGCCGCCGTGCCGAGCGCGCGAGCGCGCAGCGCCTTGCCAATCGGATTCTCGCCGGGCCAGTACCGGCGCGCCATGGTCTGGTTGATGAGCGCCACGGGCGCCGCGCCGGGCGCATCCGCGTCGGTGAACCAGCGGCCGCTGACGAGCGGCGTCGCCAGCGTCGCGAGGTAGCCGCTGCTGACGACGCGGAAGCCGATGATTGGATCGATATCGCCGGCGAGCGGGCCGCGTCCCGGAATCTGCACCGTCGCGCCGAGGCCCCAGCCAAGGAACGGACGGGTGTTGACGATCGCGGCGGCGCGCACCTCCGGAAACTGGCCGACGCGGCGGAGCACGTCCTGATGGAACGCGGAGATGCGCGGGGCTGTCGCGTACCGGTCCGGCGGCAGCCACAGTTGCATGGTCAGCAGACGCTCGGCGCGAAAGCCGGGATCGACCTGCCGCAGGTTCCAGAGACTGCGCACCAGCAGCGTCGCCGCGACCAGCAGCATCAGCGACAGGGCGATCTCGGCCGCGACCAGCGCACGGCCGGCCGCGGCGCCGCGCGGCGTCTGTGCCGATGCGGTCAAGGCGCCAGTCCGCGGCGAGCGCAGTGCCGGGAGGATGCCGAGGGCGATCGCGGTCAGGGCAGCTGCGGCGAGGGTGAACAGCAACACGCGAGCATCGATCGCCAGCGTCAGCGGCCGCGTCACCTGGACCTGCGGAATCAGCGCCGCCAGCGCGCGAAGGCCGCCGATGGCCAATGCGATCCCGCCGGCGGCGCCGAGGCCGGCAATCAACGCGCTCTCCGCCAGCGTCTGCCGGAGCAGCCGCCCCCGCGACGCGCCGACAGCCACCCGCACCGCCATCTCGCGCTGCCGCACGCCGGCGCGGACGAGCAGCAGGCTGGCGACGTTGATGCACGCGATCAGGAGCACGCAGGCGACGGCGGCGAGCAGCACCAGCAGCGCCGGTCGCAGGTTCTTGTTCAGCGGGAACACCGGCACCAGCGCCGCGCTCCACCCACGGTTGGTCTCGGGATGCTCGCGCGCCAGATCGCGGGCGATGATTTCGAGCTCGGCCTGCGCGTCGGCACGGGTCACGCCGGCGGCGAGCCGCGCCAGGCTGCCGATCGAGTGCGTGTCGCGCTGGCTCTTGAACACGCCGTCGACGGTCATCGGCATGAAGATCGCGGAGTCGCGAAACAGGAAGTAGAAGTCGCGAGGCAGCACGCCGACCACGGTGAACAGGCGTCCATCGATCAGCACGTTCGTGCCGACGACAGCGGGGTCGGCGCCGAAGCGCCGCCGCCAGAAGCCGTCGGTGAGGACGACCACGAGGTCGCGTCCGGGCTCCTCGTCCGGGGGCTGCAGCGTGCGTCCCAGCGAGGCGCGAACGCCGAGCATGTCGAAGAACGCTGGCGAGACCTGCACGCCGCGCACTTGCTCGGCCTCGGCGACTTGTCCCGAGCGAGCCTCAGCGAGTCGAGGGGCCTGCCCCGGGCGAGCGCCGGCGAGTCGAGGGACGACGGAGAAAAACCAGTTGCGCCACGCCGCCAGGTGCTCGAACGAGCGGCTGCGTGCGCGCCAGTCGACCCAGTTGGCTGGCGACAGCGGGACGGTCTCCGCGGTGGTCTGGCGCAGTTCTTCGTTGACGTCGTAGATCCAGAACAGCCGCTCAGCGTGGTCGAACGGCGGCGGCCGGAAGAGGAGCGCATCGGCCACCGTGAACACCGCGGTCGTCGCGCCGATCCCGATCGCGAGCGCGAGCACGGCGACGATCGCGAAGCCGGAGTGACGGACCAGCATCCGCCACCCGAAGCGCAGATCGGCGACCAGATCCTCGAGCATCATGCGCGGAAACGATCCCCGCCGAAGTCTACATTGCCACGGCGTCAGGAGTTCGATAAGAATTCGGCGATGCCGCTGCCTCGATGATCACGCTCGACCAGATTCGGCGATTCGCCGTTGCCCGCAGCCTGTTCCCGCCGACCACGCTGACACGCGCGCTTCACCGCATGGGGTTCGTGCAGGCCGACCCGATTCGCGCCCCGGCGCGGGCGCAGGACCTGATCCTGCGCCACCGCGTGAAGAACTATCGCGCCGGCGATCTCGAGCGGCGCTATCCCGAGCTCGGCATCGAGGAAGATTTCTTCATCACCTACGGGTTCGTCACCCGCGAGGTGCAGGCGCTGATGCATCCGCGATCGGAGACGACGGTTCCCGCCGACGGTGCGCAGCCGTGGCGTGCCGCGCGCCGGCGGCGCGTCGACGCGCTGCTCGCGTTCGTGCGCGAGCGCGGGCCGGTGCACCCGCGCCAGGTCGATGCGCATTTCTCGCACGGCAAGGTCACCAACTACTGGGGCGGCTCATCGAACGCGACCACGCACCTGCTCGACGCGATGCATTATCGCGGCCTGCTGCGCGTGGTGCGGCGCGATCGCGGCATCCGCCTCTACGCGGTGCACGAGCACGGGCCCGAACCGCTGGACGCGGTGTTGCGCCAGGCGCGGCTCGATGCGCTGCTCGACGTTGCCGTCCGCCTCTACGCGCCGCTCCCGGACCGAAGCCTCAATTTCCTCGTGCGGCGGTTGCGCTATGCCGCGCCGCAATGGCGGGGCGAGCTGACCGCCGCGCTGAAGCGCGCGCGCCAGCGGCTGGCGCATGCAACCGTCGACGGCGTCGACTGGTATTGGCCGCCAGGGGAACGGCCGGGAAACGCCGGCGTTGGCGACGTGGTGCGGCTGCTGGCGCCGTTCGATCCGGTCGTCCACGACCGCAATCGCTTCGAGCTGTTGTGGGACTGGACCTATCGGTTCGAAGCCTACACGCCCGCTGCCAAACGGGTGCGCGGCTACTATGCGCTGCCGCTGCTGTGGCGCGATCGCGTGATTGGCTGGGGCAACCTTGCGGTGAAGGATGGCCGGCTCGTGTCCGACCTCGGCTACACGAGCGGACGCCCGCCGCGCGAACGCGCGTTCGCGCGCGAGCTCGAGGCCGAGCTGCGGCGGATCACAACGTTCCTCAACCTCTAAGAGTCGTTGTTCGTGGGACGTTGCTAGCGACCGAGGTCAGTGGAACCGCAGAGGGCGCTGAGAGCGCAGAGCATTTCTCTTCAAGAATGAAAAACAAAAACTCTGCGATCTCTGCGCGCTCCGCGGTTTCGCCGCCGTTGCCACCCTGCAACCCGCTATGGCTTGGCCGGGGCTGCGGTGCGACGAAGAGAGAGTCAGCTCTACTGTCCGGTTACCTCGTCGTACGCGGTCGCCAGCGCGGTGCCGAGCGTGACGTCGGGCGGATCGGGATCCTCGTACTCCTCGAAGCGTGGCAGCGTGGTGGTTTTCGCGATCGCGTCGCGCGATTTGCCGGCGGCGATCTGCTTGCGCGCGTAGTCGAGCAGCGCGGTCAGGTAATCGCGGAACCGCGCGAGATCGGCGCGGCCGCCGGTGACGCCGGCCCCCGCCTTGCCGTGGCCGAAGATGTAGATCGTGTCGGCGGCGTGCTCGCGCGGGACGCGATCGAGCAGCGTGATCCAGTTCGCGATCGACGCGCCGGCCTGGCGATCGATGAACGGGTGAAAGCGGTTGAACACCAGGTCGCCCATGTGGACGACGTTGGCCGCGTCGAACGCCACCGCAACGTCGCCGCTGGTGTGCCCGAAGCCGTAGTAGGTCGCGACCACGCGCTGGTTTCCGATCTTCAGCTGCCACACGTTCGGGAACGTCTGATCCGGGTAGGCCTGCGCCGCTTCGGTTCTGGCCTCCGCCGCCGCCGACCGCTGCCACTCCGCCGAGTTCGCGTGCGCGACGATGAACTTCACGGCGGGGCGGAAGATGGCGTTGCCGGCCGTGTGATCGGCGTGATGGTGCGTGTTGAGGAGGACGTGGATGCCGCGCCGCGACCGCTCCTTGATGCCGGCGACGCACGCTTCGGCGGTTCCGGGGAACTGGCTGTCGACGACCACCGCGCCCTCGTCGGTGACCAGCCAGCCGATCGTGCCGCCGCGGCCGGTGAAGATGCCGGCGCCGCCGCGCAGCTCCTCGAACTTCGTCGCCGGCTTCGCCGGCTTGCCCTGAGCGCCGTCGAAGGGCCTGCCCTGCGCGAGCACCCGCCACTCGCCGAGCGCGGCAGCGGCGAACGCGGAGGATGAGGCGGCGAGGAAACGGCGTCGATGCATGACGGCTCCTGCGCGCAATTATCACGCACCGCCGGCGGGGCCGCGGCACATAATCGGCCCGACGAAAGGAGCCGCCGCCATGCGAGGCGTTGCCGCCGCCATCCTTGGGATCTTCCTTCAGGGCCAGAACGCGAACCTGCCGCCGGCCTACCCGCGGCCGGGCGTGAACCGAATCCTCGACAACGACCGGGTACAGGTGTGGAACATCGCGTGGTTGAAAGGGCAGCCGTCGCCGCTGCACCGGCACGTCTACGACCTGGTCGGCGTCTACTACGAACCCGGCGATCGGATGATCATCTCGCCAGAGGGGCAGAAGCGTCCGGTGTCGACCAAGGCATGGGACATCGCGTTTCAACGTACCGGCGTCACGCACATCGAAGAGGGGACGAGCACCGCGCCGCTGCGCGCAGTCTTCGTCGAGATGAAGGTCGCCGGCGCGTATGGCACCGAGCCGGCCGCCGCCGGCACGCCCGCCTTTACCGGTCAGGGCGGGACGCAGAAGCTGGACAACGACCGCGTCACCGTCTGGGAGTTCGTTCAGCAGTCGCCCGTCGGTGCGCACAAGCATCTGCACGATGCGGTTGTCGTCGGGCTCGGCGACCAGAGCCCGAAGGCGCAGTGGGTGACGCGCGGCACCGTCCACGACGGCGAAGGCGCCGGCAGCGCCCGGCGCGTGTACGTGTTCGAGATCAAGTAGCCGCGCTGCGACGCGCGCGTGCGGTACGATAGGCGCCCCATGCAACAGTCCACGGCGCCGCAAGCGGCCGATCCGGCCGCCGGCGCCGGCATTCAACAGCTCGTCGACGAGATCAAGCACTGGCACCATTCGATCAGAGTCGGCGACGGCGTCGTGACGCCCGGCGGCAAGACGCTGCAACATCATCATGACGAGCTGATCCGGCTGCGTCTGCCGAACCTGGCGGGCAAGTCGGTGCTCGACATCGGCGCGTGGGACGGCTACTACACCTTCATGGCCGAGGGCGCCGGCGCCAGCCGCGTCGTCGCGCTCGATCACTACGCGTGGTCGGTCGACTTCCAGCGCGCCGCGGACTACACCGCCCGCCAGTTGCGCGATCGCCAGCCGATTCGCCCCTTTCACACCCACCCCGAGATCTGGGACCCGGTTCGACTCCCGGGCAAGCGTGGCTTCGATCTCGTCTACCGCCTGCTGCAGAGCCGCGCGGAAGTGGTCGTGAGCGATTTCATGACCGTCGATCCGCGGGCGCTGGGGACCTTCGACGTCGTGCTCTTCATGGGCGTGATCTATCACCTCGAGGAGCCGCTCACGGCACTGCGCCGGGTGCGGGAGCTCACGCGCGGATTTGCCGCCATCGAAACCGAGGCGGTGACGCTGCCCGGGTCAGGCGGCCGGCCGTTGTGGCAGTTCGTCGACGGCGCGAGGTTGAATGACGATCCCACGGTCTTGTGGGTCCCGACCGCGGAGGGGCTGCAGGCGATGTGTCTCGCCGCAGGGTTCTCGCGCGCCGAGATCGTGTCCGGTCCACCCAGGCCGCCCCGGTTCCGCCGCGCGAAGCCGATGAACTATCGCGCCGTCGTTCACGCCTGGCGTTGACAGTGCGAGGCCCGTCGCCTCGCGCTTCGACCTCGACCTTGCACACTCGTCGCCCCGGCCCGTTGCGCCGCCATGAGAGTTGGCGGATCATGCAGCTGCGTCGAGCTGTTCGCGGCCGCCGCCATATCCCCTGAACTCATCAGCGCGCCTCGAAGGAGGGCAGGATGTCTCGCCTCATAAGTGCCTTGTGTGCCGTCGCGCTCGCGGCGTTTCCACGCGCGGCGGAGGCCCAGGTGATTCCGCTCGCCGACTGCGTCACCGGAGGGTCGGATCCATCGAGCCTGCAGGCGTGGTTCGGCTACCGCAACCCCGACCCGGTCGTCGTCGTCATCCCGATCGGGCCCGATAATTTCTTCCTGCCGCCGCCGGCCGACCGCGGTCAGCCGGCGAGCTTCGACCCGGGCGAGTTCCACCGGGTGTTCTCCATCGAGTTCCCGGCGACGGGCTTCGTCACCTGGACGCTGGCGTCGGTCCAGGCGCCGGCTGATCGCTCGCTTCCCAGCTGTGACGGCCCGCTGACCTGGCGCGGCGCGTGGGATGCGGCGGTCACCTACGAGACGAATCAGATCGTGTCCTACCTCGGCTCGTCGTGGATCGCGCTGCGCCGCAGCATCGGAGAGCCGCCGGAGATCAGCGCGGACTGGAACGTGCTCGCGCAAAAGGGCGAAATGGGCGCGCAGGGCGAGCGCGGCGAGACGGGGTCGGAAGGACCGCAGGGGATTCAGGGGCCGCCTGGCGCCGACGGCGCACCCGGGTTCAGCCCGGCGTTCCCGGCGTCAACGATTTTCACCGTGCCCGCGACCGGCCGCCTGACGATTGCCGACCCCAACGTCCGCGCCGACAGCGTCGTCATCGCCGCCTACGTCGGCGGGTCGCTGCTGCCTCCTGCGGTCACGCACATCGACGACGGTCAGATCACCATCCTCGGGGTGCCTGGCAGGCGGATACGGTACGTGGTGTTCAAGTGAGATTGGACAGAGCGGCGGCCCTTGAAGGGCTGCCCTACGTACGAGGCTGCCCTGCGTACGAGCCGCCGCCCTACGGATGACGCTGCGTGACGGTGAAGGTCTGCCCGGCGATCGTAATGGTGCCGTTGCGATCGTTGCTGTCCATCTGCACGGCGACGTTATAAGTCACGGTCCCTGATCCAGTTCCCGTCGAACCGCTGACGATCGAGAGCCAGTCGATATTGGCCGTCGAGGTCCACGTGCAGGTCGACGCCGACGCGGTCACCGCGACCGTGCCGTTGCCGCCGGCCGCGGCGACGTCGACATTGTTCGGCGAGATCGAGAACGTGCACGGCGGGGGCGGCGGAGGCGGCGGCGGTGCCGGCGCCGCGGCCTGCGACAGGGTGAAGGTCTGACCTCCGGCGCTGATCGACGCGCTGCGCGCAGCGCCCGTGTTCGCGTCGACGTTGAACGTGATCGTGCCGTTCCCGGTGCCGGATGCGCCGCCGGTGACCACCAGCCACGGTGCGTTCGACGCCGCCGTCCAGCCGCACGTGCCGGCCGACGCACTCACCGCGATTGAACCCGAGGTCGCCGTTTCCGCCACACTTTGTGATGGCGGCGAGAGCGTGAAGGTGCACGGCGCCGGCGCGGGGGCGGCGGCCTGCGACACGGTGAAGGTCTGCCCGGCGATCGTCAGCGTGCCGGAGCGGGCGGCCGCGGTGTTGGCCGCGATCGCGAACCCGACCGCGCCGCTGCCGGTTCCCGACGCGCCGCTCGTCACCGTCAGCCACGGCGCGTTCGACGCCGCGGTCCACGTGCAGGTCGTCGCCGAGGCGGTGACCGCAACGTTTCCGGACCCGGCCGTGTCGGGGACATCCTGGGTTGTGGGCGCGATCGTGAACGAGCAGGGCGGCGGCGGCGCGCCGGCCTGCGACACGGCGAAGGTCTTCCCGGCAATCGCAATCGTGGAGCTGCGGGCGTTGAAGGCGGTGTTCACCGCGACGTTGAAGTTGACGGTGGCGCTGCCGCTGCCGGTATTGCCCGCAATGCTGATCCATTGGGCGCTGGTCGTCGCCGTCCACCCGCAGGTCGGCGCCGACGCAGTGATCACGATCGATCCGGAGCCGCCGGTATCGGGGAATCCCTGCGTCGCCGGCGAGATCGAATAGGTGCAGGCCGGTGGCGGCGCGGCGGCCTGCGAGATGGTGAACGTCTTTCCCGCGGCGGTGATGGTTGCGGTGCGCGCCGCGCCGGTGTTGGCGGCGGCGCGAAATTCGACGCGGCCGTTGCCGGTGCCCGAGGCGCCCGCGGTGATCGTCACCCAGTTCGCGCTTGCGGTCGCCGTCCACGCGCACGTCGCGCCGGCGGTCACCTGGAAGGATCCCGTCGTCGCGTCCGAGCCGATATTGCTGCTGGCCGGCGCGATGTCGAAGGTGCAGGGCGCGGGTGTCGGGGGCGCCGGGGGCGCCGGCGGCGCCGGCGGCGCCGGCGGGGGAGTGGGCCCGGGCGACGCTTCAGGCTCGGCGGCCGCCTGCTGAATCGTGACCGCCTGCGGGCCGACCATCACGGTGCCGGTGCGCGCGGCAGTCGCCGTATTGCGCGACACGGAAAGCGTGAGCGTACCGGAACGGTTTCCAGTGGCTGTCGGCGGCACGCTGATCCACGGCGCCTGGCTCGCCGCGGTCCACGCGCAGCCGGTCAGCGTCTCCATCGTGATGCCGACGTCGCCGCCGCCGGCGGGAACGGTCGCGTTCGTCGGCGCGACGGTGTACCGGCAGGGCGCAGCTTCCTGAGCCACCTGCAGCTGCGTATTGTTGACCTCGAGTATGCCGCGGCGCGCTACAGGTTCGGCATTCGCGCTCACTTTGTAGGTGAGGGTTTCGCTTCCCTGGCCGGTGGCCGCGGAGGTGATCGCCAGCCAGGCCGCGTTGGAGCTCGCCGTCCACGTGCAGTCGCGATTGGTGGTGATCGAGACCGAGCCGGTCGCGCCGTCGGCCGGGGCCGACTCGGTCGGCGCATTTTCGAGCGTTACCTGGCACTTAACCGCGGTCGGCGCCGTCACCGAGATCGACGATGACGTGCCGCTGCAGGCGGTCGCGAACAACGACAGCGCGCAGAACGCATACGGCAGAGCACGCACGGCGGAGGTGCAGAGTGCAAGCGCTCTGCCGCACGAAGGCGCGGCGTCTTCACGGGAACGGTCGAGCCCGTATGCATGAGCGTACGGCTCGACCGTATTCCGAATGGTCGTCAGGCGGTTGCGACTGTGTCGTCGCGAACGATGACGACCGTGCCGGCGCTGCCGTCGACGGTGATGCGCTGGCCGGTGGTGATCTCGCCGGTCGCGTTCAACACGCCGACCACGGCGGGGATGCCGTACTCGCGCGCGACGACCGCACCGTGCGAGTTGGCGCCGCCCATCTCCATGACCAGCCCGCCGGCGGTCAGGAAGAGCGGCGTCCACCCGGGATCGGTCGACGGCGCCACGAGGATCTCGCCCGGCTCGATGTGCGCGCCGACGGGATCGATGATCACGCGCGCGACGCCGGTCACTCGTCCCGCCGATGCCGGCGTGCCCGACAATGCACCATCGACCCTCACCCCCGCCGCGAGCTCGGCTTCCGGCTCGGTGCCGTCCGAGAGCAGCACCCGCGGCACGCGGCGGCGATTGAGCTCCAGAGCGTAGCTGGCGCGGCGCTCGGCCACCAGCTGGCGCAGGTCGCGGCCGGCGAGCGCTTCGCGCGCTTCCGCGAGGCTGACGAAAAACACGTCGTCCGCGGTTTCGAGCCGTCCGGCGGCGGCGAGGTGCGCGCCGACGATCGACAGCTGACGCCGCAGCGCCGCCAGGATCACGATCGCGTAGTACTTCGGCAGCTCGCGCAGGCCGACCAGCGCGCGCGCGCGCTCGAGCGCGAAGCGAACGATCCGGCTGCGCAGCGTGGAGCGGCGTGCGGCCCTGCCTGCCAGCGTTTCGATCATCGCCGTGGCGGCGGCGGCGCCGCGGGCGAACACGGCGTCCGGCGCCTGATCGGCGTCCTCGACCTTGATGTAGTTGGTCAGCACGCCGAGGATGTGACGCGGGTCCTCCGACCAGCGGGCGATTCCGAGATCGATTTCGGCCACTGCGCGGTGTCCGTACTCGGCGAGGAAGCGCTCCAGCCCGCGCTGTGCAGTCGCCGGCAGCGTGCCGGCGTGGTAGCGCTGCGCCAGGGCGTCCGGCGTGCTGCTGCGGAAGAGCGCCGCCGCATCCGCGTCGCCTTTGATGGAGGTGGCCAGCGACCACAGCGCGAGGTCCATCTCCGTGGTGACGTTTTCCGGCAGGCTTCGCAGCACGGCCTGAAGCTCGTCACCGGTGGCATCGTCTCTCAGCAGCTTGCCGGCCAGCAGGAACATCGCCAGGCCGGCAGCGGCCGACGGCATGATGCGCGGCACCATCGTGATGGTGTCCTCGAGGAGGATGCGCTCGACGAAGGCGAGGCGATCGGCCGGAGTTGCGTCCTCACGCACTCGCGTTCGCTGCGCGACCACGTCGGCGATCCCGCGCGCGTGCCGATACGCCGCGTCCGGGCTTGCCAGCGCCCGCGCCGCCGTGATCGGCACATGGAACTTCGCCGCGAGTCGCAGCACCCGCCGGACGAAGCCGAGCATGGACGTGTTGACCAGCGACAGCCGCGGGTCGTCGCACAGCCGTCGCAAGATCACCGCCGAGCGCGCTTCCATTACATCGAGCACGCGCGGAAAAAGCGCTCGTCCGGCGCGGCTGCGCAGCACGCCGGTGATATCGACGAAGACGCGCTGGCCAGCCTCGGCGTATCGCGAGGGCCCGTCCAGCGGATTGGCGACCGGGAACCCGAACAGCTCCGACGCACACGAAGCGATGACGCGAAACGCCGACAGCCCCATCGGGGTGATCGGGCGATACAGGCCTTGCGCGACGCTGAAGCAGAAATACACGCGCAGCTCCGCGCTTGACGCCGGCGCATTGGCCGGCAGCGGGAACAGCGTCGTGATCGGACGCGCCTGGGTGAGCCACAGCGCGCCGTTGGCGTCGATCGCCCACTCGGTGTCCTGCGGCGCGCCGTAGTGCGCCTCGACGCGCGCGCCAAGCGCGGCGAGCGCGCGAATCTGCTCGTCGGTGACGCACGCCTCGTTCACCGCCGCCCGCTCGACGTGCTCGGTGCCGCCGTCGGCCTTGGCGCGGATCATCACGCGCTTGTCGCCGAGGCGCCGCTCGACGATCTCGCCGGTGTCGGTGTTGACGACGAAGTGATCGGGGTTGACGGCGCCCGAGACCACCGCCTCGCCGAGACCCGGGCTGGCGTCGATGACCGCCTGCCGGCGGCGCCCGGTCACCGAGTTGGCCGTGAACAGGACGCCGGCAATTGCGGCGTCGACCATTTTCTGGATCACGACCGCCAGCCGCACCGTGTGCGGATCGATCCCCTGCGTGGCGCGATAGGAAACGGCTCGATCCGTCCACAGCGACGCCCAGCAGCGTCGCACCGCGGCGACGACCGCCTGGGCGCCGACGATGTTGAGGTAGGTGTCCTGCTGGCCGGCAAAGCTGGCGAAGGGAAGATCTTCCGCGGTCGCCGACGAGCGCACCGCGACCGGCACGTTCGACCCGAGCTGCGCGTAGCCGGCGACAATCGCCCGGACCAGATGATCCGGGACCGGCGCGTCGACCAGCGCCGCCCTCGCCTTGGCCGCGAGCGACGCGAGCCGCGCGGTATCGGTGGCGGGCGTTGCCGCAATCGCGTCGAGGATCGGGTTGAGCGCGGCGCCGGCAGCGACCTGCCGGTAGGCCTCGGTGGTGACGCAGACGCCCGGTGGCACCGGCAGGCCCGCGCGCGTGAGGATGCCGAGGTTCGCCGCCTTTCCCCCCACCAGAGCCAGCGCATCGGCGCCGATCGCGGCAAACTCGAGCACCACATCGCCGGCGGATTCACTGGATGGCATTTCGGTCTTCAATTGTGTCGCAGTCATCATCGACGCGCCTCTTCGCAATCAAAACGATCGGTGAACAGGTTTATTCGGCGGTGAACGCCAGATACATCAGCTCGCCGCGGCGTTCGAGCTGCAGCACGACGGGGGCGCCGGCTTTCAGCGGCTCCAGCGCCGACCGCAGCTCGGCCAGGCTCGACACCCATTTCGCGTTGACGCCGAAGATGACGTCGCCCGGCGCCAGGCCCCCGTCGCGCGCGTCGATCGCGTCGGCTTCGGTCGAGACGACGACCACCCCGGACGGCACGCGCAGGACCGGCAGCGCTTCGGCGAGCCGCCGGTCGAGATCCAGGCCGAGGATGCCCAGGCGCGGCACGAGGTGCTGCCGCGGATCCGCCGATTCCGACAGGCCGCCGAGCGGATCGAGCCGTTCGGCCATCGTCACCGGCACGGTGCGGCTCTGGCCGGAGCGGAGAATCTCGAGCGAAACCACGTCGCCCGCGATGCGGCGATAGAGCGAAATCTGAAGCTGCCGGCCGTTTTCCATCGCCTTGCCGTCGACGGCCAGAACCAGATCGCCGGGACGCAGGCCGGCGCGCGCGGCGGGGCTGCCGGGCAGCACGTCGGCGAGCACCACGCCGGAATCGCGCGCCAGCCCGAGTCCTGACGCGAGCGCAGGGGTGATGGTCTGCGGGCGGATGCCGGCGTCGCCGCGGCGGACGCGGCCGTTCTTCCGAATCTGCTCGTAGACGGTGCGGACGATGTTGCTGGGCGCCGCGAACCCGACGCCTTCATAGCCGCCGGCGCGCGACATGATCAGCGTGTTGACGCCGATGACGCGTCCGCGCAGATCGACGAGCGGGCCGCCGCTGCTGCCCGGGTTGATTGCCGCGTCGGTCTGCACGTAGATCATCGGCGACTCGGGCTCGAGCTGGCGCGCGACCGCGCCCACCACACCCATCGACGCCGAGTTGTGAAGCCCGAGCGGGCTGCCGAACGCCATCACGATCTGCCCGGCCCGCAGCTCGTCGGAATCGCCGAACGGCAGCGCCGGCAGGTCTGGCTCGTCGACCTTGAGCACGGCAAGGTCGGTCTCGACGTCGATGCCGACGATGCGTGCCGCGACGCTGCGGCTGCGGGCGGTGAGAATCGACTGGCCTTTCGCCGGGATCGTCAGCGCCACGCGCAGCCGCTGCGCGCCGCGCACGACGTGCGCGTTGGTGACGATGTAGCCGGCCGGATCGACCACGACACCCGATCCCGAGGCGCGGCGCGTCGAGACGAGGTCGCCCGGATTGGGCGCGATGCCATCGCCGGGCGCGTACGCGGTGGTGAAGATCTCGACGACCGATGCCTCCACCAGGCTGGTCACCGACTGGAGCGACGTGCTCAGCGCGTCGCCGGCCGCCGCGGCGCGCGATACCGTTTGCGCCGGCACTGCCGCGGGCAGGAGCGTCAGGGCCGAGACGATGAGTACGATCGGAAGGCTTCTCTCGCTGCGTGTCGCCATCTTGGGTCCTCCCGGCGCGCCAACCCTCGTTCGCCGCGCGGCCGTTCGCCGAGTCTAGTTGAGGCAGCTGGGAACGAATCCTCTGAGCACGTCCTCGTCGCTCTCGCGGGTCTCGCCGGCGGCGAACGACGGTGCGGTGATATGCGTCCGCAGCGGAATTCGCGACGTCTCCTGGTCGAGCGTCAGCATCGACAGCAGCTGGCAGCCGCCTTCGTCCTCGCCCGACAGGCAGACGATCACGAGATCCGGCGCGACCCGCTTGATCTGCGCGTAGGCGTGCGCGGTCGATTCGATGAAGACCACGTCGTGATCCACCGCGCCGAGCACCTCCTGCACCGCGTGCGGGTGCGCCTGGCCGCTGACGACGGCGACGGTGCGGGGCCGGCGTCTCGCCGCGGCGGCCGGGAAGGTCTGGGTCTGGGTGGTCATCATGGCGTGTCTCCGTTCGTGAGGTGCCATCGCAACCGGGGTGCCGCGAACGTTCAGGAGGCGGACGCATCCGCAAACGGGGCGCTTCTGCTGGCGCATCAACCACTTAGAGCAGGCGCCGCACCGGCGGCGAGCAGGCGGCGGGCGCGGCGGGGGCGCTCGGCGCGGTTCAACCTGCGCCGAAACGCGCACTTTGTCGATGAAGGAGCAGATGATACGCATCGTGATGCCGTCCCGGTCGCGGCCCGCCGTCATCGCCCATCGCGGCGACTGCGCGGCCGCGCACGAGAACACAATCGAAGCGTTCCGCGATGCGATCGCCGCCGGCGCGGACGGGATCGAGTTCGACGTCCGCCGCACCGCTGACGGCGCGCTCGTCGTCCACCATGACAACACGATCGGCCAGTCGCTGCTGGCGCGGGTCGACTACCCGACGGGGCAGGCGCTCGCCGAGGCGCTCGGCTACACGCTGCCGCTGCTCTCAGACGTGCTGGCCGAGACGCGCGGCCGCATTCAACTCGACGTCGAGCTCAAGGAGGGAGGCTACGAGGAGGAAGTCGTGGCGCTGCTCGAAGACGCCGGGCTCCCGCTTGACGATTTCGTCGTCACCACGTTCGATCCGCCGTCGCTGCTTCGTGTGCGCGCGATCGCGCCCGCGGTGCGAACCGGGTTGCTGCTCGAGAAGATCGATTGGACCCACGCGCTGGACGCATTCCGCCGCTCGACGGCCCACTTTCTTGCGCCGCATAAGACGATGATCGACGAGGCGGGGCTTGCCGCGGCGCACGAGCACGGCGTGGAGCTCGTTGTCTGGACGGTGAACGATCCGGCGATGATGCGGCGGCTCTTTCGCGCGCCAGCCGTAACCGGCGTCATCACCGACCGTCCGGCCGAAGCGCTTCGAGTGCGCCGCGAGACGCTCGCGCCGTCGTGACGCGGCGCGCTACCGCTTCAGGAACTCCACCTTCTGCAGCAGCACCCAGACATTCGGATCGAGGGTGACCGAGGCCGGCTCCGCATCGGCGGCGAATGTGAACCGGCCGCTCGATTCCGACAGCTCCACCCGCTCGGTGCGCGATTCGCCGCGTGGGCCGACCACCGCGATCTCGAGCGGCAATCGATATGGCTCACCCGGCTGCACCTGCGCGATCGCGACCTGGACCTGGTGCGCCCGCGCGTCGTAGTGCCATTCGCCGCGCAGCGACGGCATGCCCGGCCGCTTCAACCACTGATCGAAGAACCATGACAGCGGCGTGCCCGACGCCTGCTCCATGACCTGCCGGAAGTCGTCGGTCGACGCGTTCTGGTTGCGGTAGCGGCGGTAGTACTCGCGGATGCCGCTCCAGAACTTCTCGGTCCCGATCGTGCCGCGCAGCATGTGCAGCACCCAGCCCGCTTTCTGGTAGACGAGCCGGTTCAGCACCTTGCTCATGTCGGAGAGATTGCGGTGGATGACCGGCTGGTCGGGCGCCTCGCTCTGCGCCTGCACGATCGTCTGGACATAGGCGCGCAGTCCGCGGACGAAGGCGTCGCGTCCACCGAACTGCTCGGTATAGAGGTGGGTGAAGTAGGTCGCGAACCCTTCGCTCAGCCAGACATCGTCCCAGTCTTTCTCGGTGACCGAGTCGCCCCACCATTGGTGCGCGACCTCGTGGACGACCGGCGCGCGTCCGGCGGTGACGCCCTTCTCGCCGTAGAAGATCGCCGACGCGTGCTCGGTGCCGCCGCTCATCCCCGCCGCTTCCACGTGCGCCAGCTTCTCGTAGGAGTACGGTCCGATCTGGTCGCTGAAGAACTCGAAAGCTCTCCGGCCGGTGAGCTCGAAGGTCGCATACCCTTGATCGCGATCCTGCGGAAACACCCACACCTCTTGCGGGATGCCGCGGACGACGTCGTAGTGATGGACGCTGAACCGCGCGATCCCGAGCGCGAACAGCCACGACGCGATCGGCACCGATTGCGTCCAATGTGTGCGCCGCAGGCCGCCGGCGAGGTCGGTTTCCTCGCTGAGCAGCCCGTTGGCCACCACCTGGTAATGCGCCGGCGCGGTCACGACGAACTCGCCGGTCGCCTTGTCGTAGGGATGATCGACCATCGGCAGCCACTGCCGCGCGTGATTCGGCCAGTTCTCGCTGAAGATCGCCCGATCGCCGTGAATGGTTTTAAGCAGCCGGAGGCCGTTGATGGGCACGCCGCCGTAGCGGATCGCGACGTTCACATCCTGCTGGCGCGGCGTGTCGGCGGCAACCGGGATGCGAAGCCGATCGCCGGCGTGTGTAAAAGGGACCGCGCGGTCGCCAATCGCGACCGAAGCGACGGTCATCCCTTTGTCGCCCGCCGCCGACGCAAGGTCCAGCCAGATCTCGGCGACGTCTGCCGCCAGCCGGAACGTGACGACCGCCTCGCCGGCGATCCGATCCGACGCATCGTCGACGCTCAGCCGAAAGACGTAATGAATGGCGTCGACTCCCGGCTGGCGCGGATACGTGTCGGCGAAGGCTGCCCTCGCAGACAGCAACGTGAGGAAGGCGACCGCGAAGCGGCGCGCGCGCATGACGCGGGCAGTATATCCATCCCCCCATCTCCTCAGCCCTTCTACAATATTTCCCCTCCGAAATCCGTCTACATAGCAGGTTGAAGAATGCGGCGCCCGTGACGCGCAGCGGATCCGACCCGGACCGGCAGATCGCCGACGTGGTCGAGCGGGAGCAGGTACGGCTGCGGCGCTTCATCGGCCGGCGCGTGCCAGACCCCCGCGATGCCGAGGACATCCTCCAGGACGTGTTCTACAAGCTGGTCGAGGCGAACCGGCTGCTGATGCCCATCGATCACGTCACGGGCTGGCTGTTTCGCGTCGCGCGGAATCTCATCGCCGATCTGTTCCGGCGCAAGCGTGCGAGCCGGCTGCGCGACGCCGCCGGCAGCGACGAGCTCGTGCAGCTGGAAGAACTGCTGCCATCGCCCGATGCCGGGCCGGAGGCGCTCTACGCCCGGAACGTCATGCTCGACGAGCTGGCGACGGCGGTTGACGAGCTGCCGGCAGAACAGCGCGCGGTCTTCCTCGCCCACGTCGTCGAGGGGCGCAGCTTCAAGGAGATCGCCGCCGAGAGCGGTGTCAACGTGAACACGCTGCTGTCGCGCAAGCATTACGCCATGCGGCGCCTGCGCGCGCGCCTGCAGGGCATCTACGACGAATTTATTGGAGAGGGACGAACATGAAATGGATAGTGATTGCCCCGCTGGCGCTGCTGGGAATGGCGCTCTTCGCCTTCCTCGGCGGCGAGATCGTCCGGCTGCTCTGGAACGGGCTGCTGCCGCCGCTCTTCGGCTGGCGCGAGGTGACGTTCTGGCAGGCGCTCGGCCTCCTGGTGCTGTGCCGGATTCTCTTCGGCGGATTCGGGCTCCACGGCCGCGAGCGGTCGAATTCATCGGTCGGGAATCGCATCGCCGATCGCATGGCCGATCGCGTCGCCGAGCGCTGGGCGCAAATGACGGCGGAAGAGCGGGAGCGGTTCCGGCAGCGGATCCGCGAACGCTGCGGCTTCGATCCGGCGGGCGGCGAGACGAACGCGTAACCGCGAGGTCACTTTTTTCCAAGATCGCCCGGGCACGGCGCGCGTATGCTCGGGGCATGACTGCCACCGCGCCGTCGCCCGGGCCTGCGGCCGCGCCGTCGATGCAAATGATGCAGCTCCTCTGGCCGGGGGCGCTGGCCGTTCAGGCCGTTCACGCCGCCGCCGTCCTCGGGGTCGCCGATCTCATCGCCGGCGGGAAGAAAACGATCGACGAGCTTGCGGCATCGACAACGAGCGACGCCGCGTCGCTCGCGCGCCTGCTTCGTGCGCTCACGAGCCTCGGCATCTTTCGTGAGGCGGCCAGCGGCGGCGGCCGTTATGAACACACGCCGCTGAGCGACGTGCTGCGGCGCGATCATCCGGCCTCGATGCGGCCGTGGGCGTTGATGCTGGGGGCCGGGTTCATCACCCGGCCGACGGGTGCGCTCGCGACCGCGATTCGATCCGGCCAGCCCGCGTTCGAGCACGTCTTCGGCACGCCGTTCTTCAGCTACCTCGCCGAGCATCCGGACGATGCGTCGCTGTACGACGGGGCGATGAGCTCGCTGCCGTCATACACGAGCGCCCTCGCACGGGCATACGACTTCTCACCATTCAACACGGTGGTCGACGTCGGCGGCGGACACGGCGCGCTGCTGACCAGCATCCTGACGGCCCACCCCACGGCGCGGGGCGTGCTCTACGATTTGCCGGCGGTCGTCGCCGGAGCGACGCGGCCATCGGAGCCGTCCGTGGCGGAGCGTCTCGAAATCGTCGGCGGCGACTTCTTCGAGTCGGTTCCAGCCGGCGCCGACGCGTATCTCCTGAGCGCGGTGATTCACGACTGGGACGATGAGCAGGCGCTGCGAATCCTGCGAAACTGCCGGCGCGCCATCAATGCCGGCGGCCGGCTGCTCATCTGCGACGCGGTGCTGACCGCGGCGAGCGATGCGGCGCGCGCGATGATGGACCTGCTGATGATGCTGCTGACGCGCGGGCGGGAGCGCACCGAAGAGGAATTCAGAGCGCTCGTGCGCGACGCCGGATTCGAGCTGATCGGCGTCAGGTCGACCGTCGGCGCGTCGATTCTCGAGAGCCGGCCGGTTTGACGAATCGACCGGCGGCGAACCGGCGTGCGTTCGTTTCCGTCTTTTCAGGCGATGCCCTTCGACTCGGCGCCCGTGAATCGCGTCGAGCGCCTCGCTCAGGGCAGGCGCGCAGTAACTGTTGCCGTGGCGCTGTGTGCGTGCTGCGCGCGCGCTGCGGCGCAGGAACACCGCACGCCGATTGACTCGGCGGCGGTCGCGCGGTTCGCCGATGAGCTCTTCCCGCGCGAAATGTCCCGGCGCCGGATCCCGGGCGCGGTCTTCGTGTTCGTCTCCTCGGGCGAGATCGCGATCGCGCGCGGCTACGGCGCCGCGCAGCTGGAGCCGCCGCGCCCGGTCGATCCGGAGCGAACGCGGTTCCGGCTGGCATCGGTCTCCAAGACGATCACCGCGATGGCGGCGCTTCAGCTCGTCGAAGCCGGGCGAGTCGATCTGCATCGCAACATCGCCGGGTATCTGCACGGCTTTCACCTCGACGAACCGCGCGGCGCCATCACCCTGCACCATCTGCTCACGCACACGGCGGGATTCGACGAGCGCTTGACCGGCATGGCGGCGCGCTCGCCGGAAACGATCGAACCGCTCGCGGAGTATCTGGCGCGATCGATGCCGCCGTCCTTCACCGAGCCGGGCCGGGTCATCAGCTACTCGAACCACGGGTTCGGTCTGGTCGGGCTGATCGTGCAGGAAGTATCCGGCCGTCCATTTGTCGACTACGTCCGGGAGCAGGTCTTCGAGCCGCTGGGGATGCAGCGCAGCGGCGCGCTCGTGGGTGCGGCTCCCGACCATCTTGCGACGGCGTACGACGTCGTCGACGGACGCCACCGGCCGCTCTCGCCGGAATACATCCAGGCCACGCCGGCCGGTGCGTTCTTTTCGACCGGCACCGACATGGGCCGGCTGCTGATCGCACATCTTCGGGGAGGAGCGTATCGAGGACCGAGCGTACTGCGACGCGAGACCATGGCGCTGATGCACGCGCAGCACTTTCCGCAGGCGGCGGGAGTGTCCGGCTGGGCCTACGGGATGTGGGAAGACGCGAGAAACGGCCAGCGCGCGCTCCTCCACAACGGCGGCGGCAAAGGATATCGCGCCCTGATGTATCTCGTCCCGGACTACGACGTCGGTTTCTTCGTTGCCTACAACCTCGCCGATCGTCACGAGGAAGGCGAGCTTCAGGAAGTCTTCATCACACGGTTCCGCGACCGATTCCTGCCGGCCCGCGCTGACGTCGCTGTGGCCGCGACCGAAGCGGCCGCGGTCGAGCCCGCTGACGGCGAGTACGTGTACGTCCGCCGTGCGCGGACTACGGTCGAGAGCTTCATCTCAATCATCAACCGCGTCCGCCTCAGCAGGGGGAAGAGCGGCGCGCTGACTGTTGTCGGATTCTCTGGAGAACCGTTCGAGTTGAGATCGGTCGCGCCGTCGGTGTATCGCCGCAGCGACGGACGCGGAACGGTGGCATTCGAGGCCGGCAGGCCGGATACGACGCCGCGACTGCTGATGATCACCGACAGCGGTTTCCCTGCTGTCTACGAGCGGGTGCCTCCCCTTGCGACGCAGCGGGTTCAGCTGGTCTGGCTGTCGGTCATGGTCGCGGTGTTTCTGTACGCCGCTCTATGGCGGCCGCTCGCGTCCTTGTGGAAGCGACGCACGACAGGCACGTCGAGCGTGAGGTGGACGCGATGGCCGGGCGCCGCGGCGAGCGCCATGAATCTCGTCTTCCTGGTGGGGTTCCCGATCGCGTTCCTCGGGCGGAACGAGGGTGGATTTCCCGAATTCGCTTACGGTGTGCCGGCCGCCGCCCGTGCGCTGTTGATCCTCCCTCCTGTCACAGCGATCCTGGCCGTCGCCGCCTTGATTGCCCTTGTCGTCGACGCTCGCGACGGCCAGATACCGCGGCTGCGGCCAACGGACCTTCTCATCGTCGTCGCACTGCTCTCGTTCACCGCCTTCGCGTGGTACTGGAATCTGCTGCCGCTCTGAACGATGCCTTACGACGAAACGTATCCACCGACGATAATGATCGGTACTGGAGGAAGGCCGAGAGCGTCGCGCGCGTCGAGTAAGGCCGGCCGTGCTCCCCGTGCTGTGGATTGGCGTGCTGGCCGCGCCGTCCGCGCTCACCCGCTTCGACGGGTTGCCGTTCAGCTCGCTGACGGAGGCGTTCGCGGTCGCGATCGTGCTGCCGCTCGCGTTGTCGGCGGCGCTGAGGCGCGTCCTCAGTCGAACGCTGTCGAAGTGTCCGGTCCGGGTATGGTTTGCGCTGCTGGGGGCGGTGATCGGCTGCGGCGTGCTCAAATCGATCCTCGCTCCGGCGCGCCCTGCCGGTTTCATCGCCTGCTATGAATCGACGTTGACGCCGCTTCCCGACAGGCGGTGCGAGCGGTCGTTCGAGAACCCGCTGTTTCGATTCGGCGCGACGCGCGTCGACCGCGTCATCGACTTCGGACCGCAGGACTGGAACCTCTCCTTCTTCAATTCGCTGCGATTCAACTTCCTGTGGCTCCCCGGCGAGCGCCGGCAGGATCGCCTGCCGTTCAAGGTCGCCTGGCGCGGCATCGTCGAGTCTGGCGAGGAAACGCAGGCGCAGGTCACCTACGCCGGGCAGGGACGCGTCGGCATCGATGCGAGGTCGATCGAGTTGCCGCGCGCGTACGACGTCGAGCACACGATCCCAATCACGCTGACGCCGGGGCGTCACGTCGTGCGGATCGAGTTCAGCTTCGACGACGATTCCCGCGCCATCGTCCGGCCGGCGGGGCCGTACGCGACGTTCCGATTGACGAGCCCGGGGCCGGACGGGAAGCCAGGTGCGGCGCTGCGCGCCGCCGAGCCGCCCGCGTGGCTCCGCGCCGCCGCCCTCGTCGTCGATGCGATCGCCATCGGTGTGTCGATCCTGCTGCTGTCGATGTACGTACGGCTGCTGCGATTCGAGTTGCGCGGGGCGCCGATCGCAGTCCTCCTCCGGCGCCATCGCGCGACGCGGCTGCTGTTCGCCTACTTCGTGCTGCTCCTCGCCGGCGCGTGGGTCGCGCTCGATGCCTACCCGCGTCTGGGGACCGTGGTCTACCGGCGAGCGGGCGAAGACTGGCTGACCTACGAGTCACACGCACGCGCGATCCTCGAGACCAGGTCGCTCGAAGGCGCCGAGAGCGTGTTCTACATGCAGCCGCTCTTCCGCTACATCCGCTTCGCCGAGCATCTGCTCTTCGGCGACGGCGACCCGATCATCAATGTCCTGGCTCGGACTGCGCTTTACTGGACCATCCTCTGGGCGGCGTCGTCGTTGATCGGGGCGGGCCGAATCGGGCCGGCGCGGACGACGCTGTTCGCGATCGCCGCGGTGTTGACCCTGGCGCTGGCGGGATCGGCAGTGGTCGCGCTGATGATTGAGCTCAGCTTGTCCGAGCACGCCACCTGGATCTTCACGGCGGCGGCATTCGCGCTTCTCGCCAGCAGGCGGCCGCGGCGATGGGCGGCGGGCGCGGCGTTTCTCGGCGCCGCGCTGATCACCCGTCCGAATCAATCACCGGCGTTGCTCGCGATCGCCGTGGCCTTCCTCGCGCCGGCGCTGCGGCAGTCCTGGAGGCCGGCACTCGTCGCGCTATCCGTGCTCGGTGGGGTGTGCGTGCTGCCGCTGACTCACAACCTGTACTACGGCGGCCGCGCCGTCTTCTTCACGACCACAGCCGGGAGCCCCGCGACATTGGGCATTCCGGCGTCGACCCTGGCCAGGACGATGACCGATGCGACAGCGCGCGAGCAGACCGCGCGTGAAGTTCGAGGCCTGTTCTTCCTGCCGCCCTGGCGCAGCTCGTTCGGCCACGACGAGGTGCGATTCGTGCTCTACGGCCTGCAGGCCGCCTGGATCGCCGCGCTGTGGCTGGCCGCGCGCCGATCGACCGCCGCAAGTCTTCGGCTGCTTGCCGTGGTGCCCGGGCTCTACCTCGGCGTCCACCTCGTTTACGCGGTCGGCAATTACTACCCGCGCCATATCATCGCCGGCCATTTCGCGATGGGGTTGGTGACGATGACGATTGCGGCGCGCGCTCGCGGCGCCGCTGCGCCGCGCGAGTCCGGCACCCAACGCGACTTCAGGCAACACGCTAGCGGAAGCTTCGGCAAACCAGTCCGCCCGCTGGTTGCATTCGGCAAACATTCGTTTAGACTCTCGGAGCACTGCGGCCGCCTCCCTGGACGTGCGGCGGTCAGCGGCTCGGCGGCCACTGTTTCGCGACCACGGCATTGAGGAGAGGCGAATGACTGCACGACGAGCGGACACGAGCGCGCCGGACAAGCGGACGAGTCGCCGCCACTTCTTCAAGATGCTTGCGGGCAGCCCGATGCTCGCGCTCGCCTGGCCGGGCCTGCCACCGGGCTGGCAGCGGTCGGTTTCGAGAGAGCTGCAGCGCGGCGCCGCGGCGGGTCCGCGCCCGGCGCGTGTTCGATGTGCCAGCTGCGGTGAGGAGATCGTCTCCGCGTCTTCATCGAGCTTGCGCGGCTATCCGGCGCAGCAAGGCGGCGGCACACCCGCGCAGCCGAGTGCGCTGGACGAGCACCTGACCGGGCAGATGATCGAGTCGCCCGACGACGCGATCAACGTGTGGGACTTCGAGCGCGTCGCGCACGCGAACAACCTGCCGCAACATTGGGCCTACATCCACATGGGTGTCGACGACTTCGAGACGAGGAAGGCGAACCGCGAGGGCTTTCTGCGGCTCGCGTTGCGCCCGCGGCGGCTCGGTCAGGACGCAACCAAGCTGGATACGTCGGTCAAGCTGTTCGGCCGCCAGTGGGACACGCCGCTGTTCCTGTGCCCGGTCGCCGCGCTGGAGGCGTATCACACCGAAGGCGAGAGCGGCGCGGCGCGAGCCGCGCGCGCGCGAAAGCTGCTGATGATTCAATCGAACAGCAGCTCGCAGGCGTACGAAACGATCATGGAGGCCAGAGGCGAGCCGCACTGGTTCCAGATCTACACGATGACCGACTGGAACATGAACAAGAAGCTGATCGATCGCGTGGCGGCCGCCGGCTGCCCGGCGCTGGTCTGGACGATCGATTTGCTCGGCGGCAGCAACCGCGAGCTCTCGAGGCGCTCGCTCGGTCGGGACGAGTACAGCGGGGCGCTGTGCCAGAACTGCCACAACCACAAGGAGGGCTACCAGCGGCCGATGCGTCGCGGCCTCGACGGCCCGCCCGGTCCGCGCCCGCCGTATACCTGGGACTACGTCAAGCGCATGAAGGACGCGTCCTCGATGAAGCTGCTCCTGAAGGGCATCGTCACGCGGGAGGAAGCGGAGCTGGCGGTTGAACACGGCGTCGACGGCATCGTCGTCTCCAATCACGGCGGCCGCGCCGAGAACAGCCTGCGCTCGACGATCGAGGCGCTGCCCGAGGTGGTGGCCGGCGTGCGGGGACGCGTCCCGGTGCTCATCGACAGCGGCGTCCGCCGCGGCGCCGATATCTTCAAGGCGCTCGCGCTCGGCGCCGACGCCGTCGGCATCGGCCGCCCGTACGTCTGGGGGCTTGGCGCGTTCGGCCAGCAGGGCGTCGATAAGGTGATCGAGCTGCTCCTCGACGAGTTCCGCATGGTGATGCGGCAGACGCGGACGACGACGATCGATCAGATCGTGCCGTCGTTCGTGATGGAACGGTCCACGCCGATCATGATGCGCACCAACAACCTGGGCTTCGGCCTGTGAACGCGGAACGAAGGCACATGCGTATCACGTCTCATCTTGGCGCCGTCTGCTGTGCCGGCCTGATTCTCCTGACGGCTGAACCGGCAGCGGCGCAGCAGAACGTCGACTTCGCGGTGTCTGGCACGTCGACGGTCCGCAGCTGGACCTGCAACGTCAAAGGCGTCCTCAAGCTCTCGCCCGGCACCGGCGCGCCGGCCCTGCCCGGCCTGACCGGCGGCGTCCAGACGGCGACGCTCACCGTGCCGGTCAAGGAGTTCAAGTGTCCGAACGACGAGATGACGCAGCATCTCATGGACGCGATGAAGCCCGACCAGCACGCCGAGATCACCTACCGCCTGGAGCGATATATCGTCGCCGGCGGACGCGCAGAGGCGACCGGCGCGCTGACGATCAACGGCGTGACCGAGCCGATCACTCTTCCATTGACGTTTACGCCCGCCGCCGGAGGACTTCAGATTGCCGGCACCACGCGGCTCGACATGACGAAGTTCCGCGTCGATCCACCGGTGGTGATGATGGGCCTGATGAAGGTGGGGCCCCAGATTCGGATCGAATTCAAAGGCGTGGTCGCGCCGTAGCCTTCCTATTGCATCCGCGGCGGCATCGACCGCGCGCTGCGCGAGTGCTGCGCGTGCCCGGCATTGTTCCGCTCGTTCGCCGTCATCGTCCCCAGCGCCGGGCCGCCCTGGTTGAAGATGCTGTGGCGGAGCGCCATCGTGATCCAGTCGTCGACCTCGACGATCCGGTCGCGCGGATCGGTGAACTGCGCGACGGCCTGCTCGATGGCGGCGCGGCGGTCGGCGACCTTCGGATGCAGCAGGATGTCCGCGAGCACGTCGTGCATCATGTTGAGGTTGTCGATGATCGCCGCCGCGCGCGGGTGCACTGCAACCAGCCCCGGCGAGATCGACGGCGCGAGCGGAAGCTCCGTCGGGAACGAATCGGGCGGCTTGCCGCCGGTGAGCTTGCGCTCGAACCGCGCGGTCACCACCTTCAGGCCGTCGGCGCGCGCCGTCCGATTTCCGAGCTCCAGCGGCTCCTGAACTGCCAGCTGGAACCAGTGCGACGCCCAGACGAAGCCCACCAGGCTCGGGTACGGGCGCTCGCGGCGCGGGTTGAAGTTGTCGTCCTTGAACGACGTGTACGGATGGTCGTAGAGGATCGTCATGTCCTTCGGCACATCCGGCAGCGCCACGTCGCGGCGGCTCAGGTAGCGATCGACCGCGGCGTCGAGCGCGCGCGCGCGATCCGCTGTCCCGACCTCCGCGAAGATCGCCAGCACTTCACGATGGAACTGGTGCGTCCGCCGGACGATCTCGGCGCCCCGCGCGCCGAGCGTGGCATAGCCCTTGTCAGCCTCGGCATCCGAGTTCGAGGCGGTCGCGGTCAGGCGCGCGTTCAGGCGGCGGAACATATCTGCTTCGTTGCGGGGCGCCCCTTCAGGGGTGCCAGTGTTCGCGATCGCGCCGTAGAAGACTCCGTGCGCGCGCTCCAATGCGACCAGCCGCGCGTGCAGATCGGGCCAGTCGCTCTTGAACGACGCGGTCAGGCGATCGGCGTCAGCGATCTGCTGCGCCTGAAGCGGGCACAGCACGAGTGCGGACAGCGAAAAAAGAAGCAGAAGAATCGATTTCGCGGTTATCGCGTCACCACTACTTTCCAGTAGCCGTTGGTCCAGCAGCACTGATCTTCAGGCGTGCTGTCGATGTTGCCGAAGCTGTCGCCGCGCACGCGGATGGTGTACTCGCCCGGTTCCCTGAAGGTCGCGGTCGTCGTCGCCTTGCCCTGCAGGGTCGCGAGCGGCTGTTTCGGCGGGTTGAAGACGACGGGCGCTGACGGGCCGGAGTGCTTGTACCAGGTTGCGTTCATAGCGGGGACGACGTCGCGCTTCACCGGGATCGGCTCCTTCTCGTGCGCCGCATCGTCGGCCAGCCAGACGGCCAGTTCGAGCGGCGCTCCGACCTTCGCTTCGAGGCGAGGACCCTGAATGCCTTCGGGGCCGCGGCCGGACGCGCCGTCAGGCTGAAAGCGGAGCAGTGGAGGAGTGGAGCCCATCGCCATCGGCCAGCTCAGTTGATACGCGCCGGACTTGGCCCTGCCCGGCACCGACCACGTCTGCCCCTGATAGCGCAGCGTCCAGACGACATCGCCTTTGTGATCCGCCGGCACCTTCACCGTGAACACGCCGCGCTCTCTCGGGTAGTTGCCGCCACCGCCACCCCCGCCTCCACCTGCCGCGGCACCGCCGCCACCGCCGCCGGGGGCCGCGGCTGGATCGCCTGTGCTCGCGACGCCGGTGTTCGCGCCGCGACCGCGCCGCTCGGCGATCACGATCGGGAACGATGTCGGCTGCCGGCCGTCATGCTCCTTCGGCACGATGAAGTTGTCGGGGCCGAGCGGGATCTCGACCGTCGACTTGTTCAAGTTGGAGTAGCCGAACGCCAGGGTGACCGTGCCGTCCGGGTTCGCGTACCACCCATCGAAGAATGGCGCCACGCGGTTTCCCTCGTCGGGCAGCGGGCTGAGCGGCCGTTGTGCGTAGGCCCGCGGAAAGCCGACGACGAGGGCCAACATGAGACCGCCGGCGATGAATCGTGCTGACACCTGCGCCTCCGTGCGCGGCTCGCGCTACAAAGCGAAAGAGCCTCTCGAGTTGTCGAGAGGCTCTGTTTCAAATCGCACCGGAGAGTCCGATGCGACTACTGCTGCGGGTTGTCGGTCGTCGTCTTCGGCTTCAGCCGGCGCTCGCGGTCGGCAAGGATCTGTTTGTAGCCCTCATCGTCGAGGTGCGTCACCGTGATCCACGCGTGCGACATCTCGTCGGACGTTCTGCTGCCGCCGCCGACCCACTGATCCGGATCGGGGTTCCCCTTGTTCTTCGCCGTGTTGTCGTAATAGCCGGTGAGAATCAGCACGGCGCCCTTCGGCAGCAGCGGCGCGTAGTCGTCCTCGTAGACGTGGCTCGTGTGCCACTGGTTGGTCCAGTTGGAGACCGAGCTGATCATCTCCAGCTTCCCCGTCTCCGGATAGAAGATCTCCGCGGTCATCCCGACCAGGCGCGCGTGGCCGTGCGGCTGGAAGCTGTCGATGCGCACCGGCGTCTTGAAGGAATGGAAGCCCTGCGTCATCGCCGTGCCGTGCGGCGGAATCTCGAGCTCCTTGCCCTTCATCAGCAGCGAATACAACTTGAGATCCTGCTTGTACTTCGCCTTCTGCTTGTGATCCTCGGGGTAGAGCCAGATGGCGAGCTCGACGACGTCGTCTTTGACTTCCTCGCCGTACGGCCAGTAGTGGACGTCCCACTTGATCATCGCGTTGGCCGGCAGCGTGCGGCAGCCGTCGGGCGGCACGATCTCGCCGGTCTTGCCCGACGCGTACTCGGAGACGCGCTCGAGCACGGTGTATTGACCCGTCTTCGCGTCGGGCACCATCAGATCGCTGTTGGCGTGGTGCGCGCCCGGCCGTCCTTTCAGCGATGGCTTGGTCGAGAGCGCCTTGATGCAGCGGTCGACGGTCGTGCCGACCGGAACGATCGGGCGCCACCAGCGATCCTGTCCCCGCGCCGGCAGCGTGTAGGGCTTGGTCGGCACGATGAGATCCGGCGGGCCAAAGACGTCCTCGTAGGTCCACTTCGAGCCGTCGGGGAACTGCACGGGCGCCGGCAGGTCGGCGATGTTGCCGAGCGGCGAGCCGGTGTCCGCCCAGCGGGCGATCGTCTGAACATCCGCATCGCTCAGGCGCAGATCGCCTTTCAGGTGCTGGATGCCGACCGTGTCGTAGCGGTAAGGCGGCATCTCGCGATCGACGACACGCTGCTTGATCACCCGAACCCAGGGACGCACTTCTTCGTAGGTGCGGAGTGACATCGGGCCCACCGCGCCCGGCCGATGGCACTCCTGACAGTGTTTCTGGAGGATCGGCGCGACGTCCCTGGCGAAGGTGACCGCGGTGTTTCCGCCTGCGGCGGGCTGCTGAGCCAGCGCCAGCTGGGAGCCCGCGTGCAGGAGAAATGCGGCCGCCGCCATGGTGCCGGTGGCGCGGGCGCCGAAGCGCATAAAGAACATATCAAGCTCCTCGCCGAAGCCTACAACAAAGCGGGGCGCTCGAAGCGGCGAAATGCGGGGAGTCCTCGCCTTCGCCGTTCCTTCCAAACCGCCACGATCCGCCGGAAAACCGCCGGAAACCGCGACCCTGGCCGACTAGCCGGCCTGCGTCGACGCGCGCGGCAACGGTCGAACGATGTGGTATAAGGTCGGCCTCGCCTGTCCGGCGGAGTGCCCGCGGAGTCTCGAGAGCGTTGAGGTGACGCCATGAACATGAAGCGCAGAGAATTTCTGGCGGCCGGTATCGGACTCAATCTCAGCGCGACGGCGATGGCGCTGGCGCAGCAAGGCAACCCCGCTGCCGATCGGGCGGCCCGTCCCGCCGGCGGACGCGGCGCGACGCCGTCGCGGTCGGCGAAGACGACGAAGCTGTTCAAGTCGCCGGGCCTGTATCCCAACGCGCTGGCGGTGATGACCGATGCTCCGGGCGGGTTGTGGATTGGACAGCAGAAGGTCACGGCTCAGAGTGCGCAAAACTACAAGCTGCCCGTGGACGCCGACCCGGATGAAGCGGCGTGGCTGGTCGACTGGAACGGCAAGCTGCTGAAGACGGTCAAGACCCATTCGCGCAACACGTCCGGCATGGCCTACGGGAACGGCTTCGTGTGGATGGGCGCGAACGCCGATCCCTTCGGCATCTTCCAGGTCGACCTGAACTCCAACCAGATCAGCCATCGTCAGATCCCGCTCAGCATCGACGGCAAGGGCGGCGGATGCCATGGCGTGAAGTGGCACAACGGCAAGCTCTGGATCGCGGCGCTGCGCCTCGGCGGCATCCTGCGCGTCGATCCAGCGACATGGGTTCCCGAAGCGTTGATTCGCGTGAGCTCGGAAGAGAAGCCTCGACTCCACGATGCGGCGTTCGACGACGAGGGGAATATCTGGGTCGTGACCGGCAACAACAGCACCAGCTACGCCGACGGGAGAGCCGGCCTGAACAAGTACGACGGCAAGACCGGGCAGCTGCTGATGACGGTCGACTTCCAACCCGGATCGTGCGATCCGCACGGGCTGGCGTGGCACGACGGCAAGCTAATCAGCTGCGACGCCGGCATTCACCCGGGATGGAAGGGCGGCGAGAGCCCATCGACCGGCTACATCTTCAGCATCGAGGTCGTCTAGGAGCGACGTGACCCGTCCTTCACGGTGGGTCGCTGCCTGCGCCATCGCCGGCGCGCTGCTCGCCGCCACGCAACGGGTAAACCTGTCGGCGGCTCTCGATCAGCCGCCGGCGGGGCGGTCCGCCGTGCCCGACGCGCCGGCTTCCGGGCGAAGCTTCACGATGGCGCTGACCGGCGACTCGTTGATCACGATGAAGCTGTCGGTTCACAAGGATCCGCAGTTCCTCAAGATGATCGACCTTCTGCGCGGCGCCGACGTCGCGTTCACCAACCTGGAGATGCTGTTTCACGACTATGAGCCGTACCCATCGACGGAGAGCGGCGGGACGTACATGCGCGCCGAACCGTCGATCGTGAAGGAGCTGGTCTGGGCCGGGTTCGACATGGTGGCGCGCGCCAACAACCATTCCGGCGACTACGGCGTCGACGGGGCGCGGTTGACGACCCGATACGTCGCCGAAGCCGGGCTCGTGCAGGCGGGCTGGGGCGAGAGCTTGCGCGAGGCGCGCGAAGCGAAATTTCTCGAGACCGACAAGGGACGGGTGGCGCTCGTCTCGACCTCGTCCACCTTTCCCGATCAGAGCCGCGCCGGCGTGTCGTGGGGCGACACCCGGGCACGGCCCGGCCTGAACCCGCTGCGGTATACGACGACGCAGGTGATGACGCGAGAGCGGTTCGATGCGCTGCGCAACGCGCTGCGCGCGGCGAACCTGGGCGGCGGCCAGGGCGGTCGCGGCGAGGCGGAGCCGGCAAGCGAGATGACGGTGTTCAACCGCCGCATCGTCGTCGGCGACAAGGCGGAGACGCGCACCGAGCCGCTCAAGGCGGACCTCGACGGGATGGCGAACGTCGTCCGCAACGCGAGCAGGCAGGCCGAGTTCACCATCGTCAACTCCCACACTCACGAAGGCGGCGCCGACCGCTACATGCCGCCGCAGTTCTTCGTCATCTTCGCGCACGCGATGATCGACGCCGGCGCGGACGTCGTTACCGCCAGCGGCCCGCATGTGCTCCGCGGCGTCGAGATCTACAAGGGCAAGCCGATTCTGTACGGCCTCGCCAACTTCATCTTCCAGAACGAGACGTTGCTGCGCCAGCCGCCGGAGAACTACGAGCCGCTCGGGCTGACGCAGGATGCGGGGGTCGGCGACTTCAACGACAAGCGGTCGAATAACGACACGATCGGCTTTCCGGCGGATCCGTACATCTGGGAGTCGGTCGTCGCGATGCCGCGGTTCGCGGGCGACAGGTTGGTCGAGCTGAAGCTCTATCCGATCTCGCTCGGGTTCAAGAAGCCGCGTCCGCAGCGTGGCTGGCCGATGCTGGCGACGCCGGAGCTGGGGAGGAAGATCATCGACGACCTCGTCAAGTTCTCTGCGCCGTTCGGGACGAAAATCGAATTCCGCGACGGCGTCGGGATGGTCGCCGTGGGCGCGGCGCCCAGTTCGCATCAATAAGGCGGGGCCGGCGCGGGTGGCGCTGCACGCTTACTTCAGCCCAAGCTTTTTCCCTTCCGCCAGCAGCGCGATCGATTCGCGAATCCGCTTCTCGCGAGTCTCCGGCCGCTTGGCGATGTGAATCCAGACGACGAAATTGCGCCGGTAGGTCCGCGCGAGCGACTGAAAGTTCTGCCAGGCTTTCAGGTTCGTCTTGAATGCCCTGGCTACGTAAGCGGGCAGCTCGGGGATCGCCGGACGCGTCGCATAGCGGTTTTGCGTCGGGGCCGCGGCGAGCCCTGATGCTGCGAGCAGGCCGGCCGCCTCGAGCTCCTTCCAGCGTTTGCGGTTGACGTCGGACCACTTGCTGGTCGGCTTGCGCGGCGTGACTTTGATCGCATAGCGATCGTCGTCCAGGCGTTTGACCAGGCTGTCGATCCACCCGAAGCAGAGCGCCTCGCGCACGAAGTCTTCGTAGGACATCGATTCGACGCCGCTGTGTTGCTTGTGGCGGACCAGCCAGACGCCGGGGCTCGATGCGTGGTTCTTTGCCAGCCACTGCCGCCACTTCTCCCGCGTCCGCACGTCGAGCGTGTTCAGCTTCTCCGCCATGACGTCTCGCCTCAAAGCAGGTGCCAGCTCACTCCATCGATATTTTCCCACGGTCACGCCGGAAGGCCTTACTATCTGCTATCGCCTGAATTCTCCCCGGAGGCGTTATGCGACTGAGACAGATCGCTTCGCTCGGCGCGCTGCTGATGCTGGCAACGGCGGCATCGATCCAGGCACGGCCCGACCAAGGGTCCAGCGCCGGCGCGGTGACGTTCAACAAGCAGGTGCTGCCGATTCTGCAGAAGAACTGTCAGGCCTGCCATCGGCCGGGCGAGATCGCGCCGATGTCGTTCCTGACCTACCAGGACGTGCGGCCGTGGGCGAAGGCCATCAAGGTCGCGGTCGTGAAGCGGCAGATGCCGCCGTGGTTCGCCGATCCGGCCTACGGCCACTTCGCGAACGACAAGCGGCTGACCGACGCAGACATCGCGACGCTCAGCGCGTGGGCCGACGGCGGCGCGGTTGAAGGCGACGCCAAGGACAAGCCGGCGCCGATGGCCTTTCACGACGGCTGGAATATCGAGCCCGACATGATCGTCGAGATGCCGAAGGACTTCGACGTCCCGGCGACGGGCACGGTGGACTACAAGAACATCCTGGTGAAGGTGAATCTTCCGGAAGACGTCTGGGTGATCGCGGCGGAGATGCGTCCCGGCAATCCGCAGGTGCTGCATCACGGCCGGGTGCTGGTCCGGCCGCCGGGCTCGGAGTTCATGAAGGACGCCGTGCCGGGCGAGGCGTACAACACGACGAGCATCGGCCTGACGGACAAGCAGGCGGCCGAGACGCTGGGCAAGTTCAACCCGGGGCTGGGGCCGCAGGATTTCAATCAGTTCGAGTCGGCGAAGTTCGTGCCGAAGGGATCCGACCTCGTCTTCAACCTCCATTACACCTCGATCGGGAAAGCGGCGACCGATCGCTCCCGTGTCGGCCTCGTGTTCGCGAAGAAGACCCCCACGCTGCGCTATGTCATGCACAACGGTCCGACCGCCGCCAACCTGGCGATTCCACCGCGCGACGGCAATGCCGAGATCGTCTCCGAGATGACGACGAACGTCGACATGAAGCTGGTATACGTGCAGCCGCACATGCATCTGCGCGGGAAGGACTACGAGTTGCGGCTCGTGTATCCGACCGGCCAGACCGAGACGGTGTTCAAGGCGAAGTGGGACTTCAACTGGCAGATGGGCTACGACCTCGCGGAGCCGAAGTCGCTGCCGAAGGGCACGCGGATCATCGGCGTCGCGCACTTCGACAACTCCACCGCCAACAAGTTCAACCCCGACCCGAACCAGACGATCCACTGGGGCGATCAGAACTGGGACGAGATGCAGAACTGCTTCGTCGGCGTGCTGATCGATCCGAAGATCGACGCGGCGAAACTGTTCTCGCCGTCGGGACCGAGCCTGCTGCCGCGGGGCGCGTCGGGGCCGACGCTGTCGGCGCTGAAATAGGAGGCCCGGGCGGCTCGTAGAGAGTGACGCTTGGGTGTCTGGGGCCCCAGCCTCTTCTCGGACGACGTGGCGTGCGACGTGCGCGATTGCTATCGCCAGTTGCTCGAAGACGGCGTCGAGGATGGTGCGGCAACCGGGCAGACGGTTGAAAAATTCCACTCGTATCTCGAGGAAGCCGACGGCGTCGCGCTGCTCGCCCTCGCAGTCACGCAGTCGAAGCTCGGTCGCCTCGACCCCGACATCCGCGATCGGGCGCTGGCCGTGCTCGATCGCGGTGCCGACCTCGAGATGTGGGAGCACGACAATCCGAAGCTGGTCCCCAGGCGCCGCGCGGTGCTCGAGAAAGCCCGCGCACAGTTGACCGGTCCGCAACCGCGCCGGCGACGCCTGCGTCCGCCGAAACGAATCAGCTCGGGCCTCGCCGCTGGCGATGTGCTCGCCCTCGCGCTGCCACAGCGCGTGACCCTCTTGCGAGTCGTGCGCGTGCATCCGCATCGGCTCGGCGAAACGCCGGTGCTCGAAGAGCTGGCCTTCGAGGGCGCCGAGGTGCCGTCACGCGATGCGCTCGAGCGCCTGGCTCCCAAGCTCGATGATCCGGTCTCACTCGTGCCCCCCTTGTCGCCGGACATGCGGTTCTTCGCATTCGTGATGCAGGGCATCGATTGGCAGGGTGCCGGTTTCCGGAAAGTGCAGACGGTCAGCGCCCGGGCAGGCGACGACCAGGCGCGGGTGCCGGATGCCGGTATTTCGTGGGCGGTACTGGCGGAGCGCTACCGCCGTCGATCGGCGTCGTAACGACGATGGCAAACCATTTCGCGGCTCAATTCTCGGAGTGAAGCGATGATCAAGGCCTTCATGTGCTCCACCGTAATCGGGATAGCGGCGTTCGTCGGTCTCGCCGCCGGGATGCAACAGCCCGGGGGCCGTGTCCATGCGCCGCGTCCCGGAATCGACTGGCCCGCCTTCCGCGGCATCGACGCCAGCGGTGTCGCGGCGCAGGGACGGCCAACGCCGGCGACGTTTGCGCCATCGTCCGCGGTGTGGCGCACGAAGATCCCCGGGCTCGGCAACTCGAGCCCGATCGTCTGGGACGATCTCCTGTGCGTGACCACGGCGATCAGCACGATGGACAACTCGTTCAAGCCGGGCCTCTACGGCAACATCGAGCCCGTGAACGACAGCAGCCCGCACGAGTGGAAGGTGATCTGCCTCGACAAGCGGAGCGGCGCCGTCCGATGGGAGCAGACGGTCCACCAGGGCGTGCCCGCGATCAAGCGCCATCCCAAGAGCACGCAGGCGAACGCCACCCTCGCCACCGACGGCGCCCACCTCGCCGCGTTTTTCGGGTCGGAGGGTTTGCACGTCTACGACCTCGCGGGCAAACGGCTCTGGAGCAAGAGCTTCGGCGTGCTCGACTCCGGTTTCTTCCAGGTGCCGGAAGCGCAGTGGGGATTTGCAAGCTCGCCGATCATTCACGACGGCATGCTGATCGTGCAGGCCGACGTGCAGAAGAACTCGTTTCTCGCCGCGTTCGACGTCGTGACCGGCAAGGAGATGTGGCGCGTGGTTCGAACCGACGTGCCTACGTTTGGCACACCAGCCGTCGTCGACGCGGCCGGCCGCCGGCAGGTCGTCGTCAACGGATGGAAGCACACCGGCGGGTACGACCTCGAAACCGGCCGTGAGCTGTGGAAGTTGACCGGCGGCGGCGATATTCCGACGCCGACGCCGATTGCCGGCGACGGTCTGATCTACATCACCAGCGCACACGGCGACGAGTCGCCGGTGCACGCCATTCGCGCCACCGCGACCGGCGACATCTCACTCAAGGGCAGCGAGACCAGCAGCGCGAACGTCGCGTGGAGCGTGCCGCGCGCCGGCTCGTACATGGCGACGCCGCTCCTCTACGGCGACTACCTGTACGTGGTCCGGTGGAATGGCATTCTCGGCGTTTACGAAGCGCGAACCGGCAAGCTCGCGTATCAACAGCGGCTGGGCGCCGGCGCGACCGCCTTTACCGCGTCGCCGGTGGCGAGCGGCGGTCGTGTGTATTTTGCGACCGAGGACGGGGAAGTCTATGTGATCAAGGCCGGCCCGGCCTACGACCTGATCGCGACCAACGGGCTGGACGCGCCGATGCTGGCGACGCCGGCGATCTCGGACGGCCGGCTCTTCATCCGCACCAAGGACGAAATTTTCGCGTTTGGTCAGTGACTTACCGCGAACATGTTCAATCCCGACTCGAACCAGACTCCAGACAGGGAAACGACACCTCCGGTGTCAGCTGGTCGGCGCCGGGAGTAGCGATTCGCAGCGTGGACATTCGACGCGTCGCTGTCGCTATCCCCTAATGCTCGATATCAGGAATTCGGAAGTAGGAATTGGTGGTGACGGCGGCCGACAGAATCAAGAACGCTACGTTTGGAGCCCAGGCAGCACCAAAAGCGGAAAGTATGCGGTCCAGCCCGAGCCACAGAGCCGAGTGCATGACCGCCCAGTAACTGAAGATCGCGAGGCAGCCAGTCAGCGGTGGCATGACCCGACCCCACCGACGCCGACTGGTCAGAGCGACGGCGGACAGGGCGAAGACGAGTGGCGCAACGGCCAAGGCCCAACGCATGTGGTAGGTAAACGCCAGGCTGCGACGATCGGAGGGAGCTGCGACCGCCATCGGCTCGCGCGAACCCGGTTCGAGCAGTTGGCGGAGTTCCCCTAACGTAAGTTCGTTCGCGCCTTTCGCGACAGGTCGTCCGATCATCGAGACTCGGAAGGCCTGGTTCGCGGTCGGCGCCAGCCATCCCAACATGCCGAAAGAAGCGACCGAGGCCAACGCCGCAAGCAACAGAATGAGGGTGCGCGCTCTGCGTGACGCGGTCACCCTGCCGAGTCCCCACAGCATGCCGAACGCGAGTCCAAGCGGAATCGAAAGCGGGAGCGCCTGCGGAACCAAGAGGAGTGCGAGCTTCGCGGAGTCTGGACGACTACGCGAAACGAGGTTCGAGAAGGGAATCACAGCGAGCACTACGGTTCCGACCATCATGATCATGGCGCTCGCACCGAGCGTTCGGATCAGGGCGCGACGATCTTCATCTGTGGAATCGCGCAGAATCGCCATGACCCGCACGCCTCCGTGGACAGCCATGACCTGAACGAGGGCAAGGTATCCCTGAGCCAGGATCCGCCGGCTTTCCCACTTCCGGTTACAGCTCATCGCATTGCCGTACTCCGCCTGGAGGTCGGCGAGCGTGGGATCGACAAGGCGCGCCATCGTCTCGGCGCGGCACAGGCGCGCGGCTAT
>Ga0111538_10000840_pt1 | contig 42402 bp, 32 predicted proteins | sample SoiMethybrSBSTD1_FD_79669 | JGI IMG/M metagenome (GOLD analysis project Ga0111538, IMG submission 79669) | Bulk soil microbial communities from a Populus tree surrounding site in Tennessee, USA - Soil MetaG P. TD hybrid SBSTD1 (version 2)... | ecosystem: Environmental > Terrestrial > Soil >...
GGGCGGCGGCCGAGGCGGCCGCGGCGGTCAGGCGGCGGAAGGCGGCGCTCCGGCAACGCCTCCCGGGCCGCGCCCGCCGACGATGGAGACGGCGCCCGCGGGCACATCGCGGACGCCGGCGCCCGACACGGTGTTCATCGACGAGCTCACGTGGGAAGAGACGCGCGACGCCATGAAAGCCGGGAAGACGACGGTGATCATCCCGACCGGCGGTACCGAGAAGAACGGGTACCACATGACGCTCGGCAAACATAACGTCATCGTCACGCACTCGGCCAACCTGATGGCGCGAAAGATGAAGAACGCGCTCGTGGCGCCGACGATTCAGTACGTTCCCGAAGGCAATCCCGATCGCTCCGGCCCGGGCGTCATCTCGCTGCCCTCGCCGGCCTACGATCAACTGCTCGATGCCGCGGCGCGCAGCCTGAAGGCGCATGGCTTCAAGGAGATCATCTTCATCGGCGACAGCGGCGGAAATCAGGCGGGCATCCGCGCGGTCGCCGAAGCGCTGAACAAGGAGTGGGCAGGCAGCGAGTACAAGGTCTTCCCGCTCACCGACTACTACGAAGGCGGGCGCGATCACTACCGCGCCTGGCTCGAAGCCGCGTTCGGCTACGACGACCAGACGGTCGGCAGCCATGCGGGGATCAGCGACACATCGCAGCTCCTGCACGTCCGTCCCGCCATGGTGCGCAAGGATCAGATCAAGCCGTGGGGCGGCCCTCAGGACTCCGGCGTCTCCGGCGATCCGGCGAAGGCGACGGCCGAGATCGGGCGCATGGGGATCGAGTTCAAGATCAACGCCGCGCTCGCTCAGTATCGGCAGCTCAAGAATCCGCCGCGGCGAGGAGGAGGCGGAGGCTAGAGCGGCGAGGAGACGTTCATGTCTTGGCCAATCGTCCTGCTGGTCGCCCTGCTCGCGCCCGCTCAGGCCAGGAATGCCGGCTACGATCCCGCCAGGGATCCGGCACGGGATCTCGAAACTGCCGTCAAACAGGCGCATCAGGACGGCAAGCGCATTCTCCTCGTTGTCGGCGGCGAATGGTGCGGGTGGTGCCACACGCTCGAGATTTACCTCAAGACCGAGGCCGACGTTCATGCCGCCTGGTCAGCGGGTTTCGTGACGTTGAAGGTCAACTTCAGCCCGCAGAACGAGAACCGCAGTTTCCTCAGCCGCTACCCTGACATTCGCGGCTACCCGCACATCTTCGTCCTCGATCGGGACGGCAAATTCCTGCACTCGCAGAACACGGCCGATCTCGAAAGCGGATCGAGCTACTCGAAGGAGAAGATGATGCAGTTCATTTCGAAGTGGAGGATGGCGCGATGAATCCAATGAAAGCGAGAATCCTCATCGTCATCACCGTGGCGCTGTGCGCCGTGACAACCTCCGCCAGCGGTCCCCTCGGCATCTACGGCATCATCGAGAAAGTCGTCTTCGAGCCGAACGAGAGCGCGCCCGAGCGGATTCAGCTCTGGGGCGCGTTCGCGTACGTCGACGGCGACGCCGCGACGACCACCGGCCGCGGCGGTCTCAGCGTCTCGAGCGCAAAGCGCGGATTTCTGTATTTCAAGCTGCGCTCGTCGTATTCCGGCTTCACGACTGACGCGCAAGTAAAAAACACGCTGCGCGAATGGGCCGACTTGAAAGCAGTCGCGGGGACCGGTCAGGCCGTCGGGTTCGGCAGGTGGGACTACATTGGCACGTTTGGCTCGCTTCAGCCCGAGAGGCTTTACGAAGACAAGCCGCAAGGCGGCGAGCGCGCCGATATGCGTGTGCGATCCGCGTCGGAGACGCCTGCTGCGCCCGCGACGTATCAGACCAATTCGGGCGTGGTGAAGTTGTCAGAGCAAGGCAGTCAGGCGGCGATCGTGAGGCAGCTCAAGGACGTACTCAAGAAGTAGAACCGCTACGGTTCCGGGGTTCCGGGGTTCGGTAGTGTCTCAGTTTGAAATCGCAAAATCCAAGACTTGAATATCGAAGTACGCGATCATTTTGTCGGATCGACCCACTGTTACTCAGCGTGATATAGACGCGTGATGCCCGCGATTCAGTGGTTGCTGCACATCCTGCGCGAACCGGGCGATCTGATCGCCTACGGCTACCCGGTCATCGCCCTCATCATCTTCACCGAGAGCGCGGTCTTCCCGTTCCTGCCTGGCGATTCGCTGCTGGTGGTGGCCGGTATCTACGCCGCCAAGGGGGACATCAACCTCGTCTTGCTGTCCGCCATCCTGATCCCCGCGGCGGTTCTGGGCAACGGGGTAGCCTACTTCCTTGGCAAGTCGGTGGGGCCAAAGCTATTCTCCAACCCGAACTCCCGGTTCTTTAAGCCGGCGTACGCCCAGACGGCCCACGACTTCTACGAGAAGCACGGCGCGTCCGCCATCGTCATCGCCCGCTTCGTCCCCATCGTCCGCACCTTCATTCCGGTGATCGCCGGCATCGCCAAGATGCCCTACTCTAAGTTTCTCGTCTACAACGTGGCCGGTGGCGTCCTGTGGATTCTGTCGATGGGCCTGACCGGCTACTTCCTGGGTGAGTTCGCCGCTGCCCACGGCTTCCCCCTGGAGAAGCACCTGGAGAAGGTGATCATCATCGTGGTGTTCCTATCGATCCTGCCCGGGCTCATCAGCGTCCTTCGCGAACGCAGTAAGCTGACCGCCGCCAAAAAGACCTGATTGACCTCTGTTTAGAGGGACCGTCAGGTTTGACTTGAAGAAACAACAGGTCTCATACCGCTAGCGAGACGATCTCTTCGATGCTCCAGACGTGCGTGGGCACGGGTTCAGCCTAACGGCGCAATCCAAGAACTTGAGACTGAGACACTACCGAACCCCCGAACCTCGGCACCTCGGAACCTTGAATCTCTGAATCTCTGAATCCCTGAATCTCTGAATTCAATCAGCTGTCATGGCGAAGCCTGTCAGTGACGTGCGGATCACCAGCGGAGCGCGAGTGCCTTCGTCAGAAACTGCAGCAGCGGCGCCGCTCGTTCGCACGCGTCGGTGTAGCGATCGAGGAAGTCCGGCGCGATCGCCTGGCGCTCGGTGAACTCGGTCAGCGTGTACAGGTCCTTGCGCTTCAGGTCCTCGATGAACTTGTGCTTCGGATCGAAGCCGGCGGGCGGACGGCTGAGCCGATCGCCCTCGATCTCGATCCCGGCCGCGAGCACGGCCGCCCAGGCCTTCGGCGCGGCGACGATGTGCTGGCGGATCTTGAGCAGCGCCGGCATCTCGAGGTGATAGACCCCGCCGCCGCCATAGCACTCCTCCTTCGGCTCGAGGTGCAGATAGAAGCCGGGTACGCCGTCGATCCTGTTGCGCGCCTCGTGCGGAAACCGCGCCGCCATCCAGGTCTTGAATGGCGTCTTGTCGGGTGAGAACCGCGTGTCGCGATAGATCCGGAACATCGACCCGCCGGTGCGCTTCGGGTCGGCGACGAACGCGCGGCTGATTTTTCTGAGCCGCGGCGCGAAGTCGGCGATGAACTCGAGCATCGGCGCCTCGACCTCGGCCGCGTAGCGGGCGCGATTGGCCGCAAACCACTCCCGGTCGTTGTTCCGCTTCAGGGCGCGCAAGAACTTGAAGAACGCCGTGGAAAAATGCGAGGCCAGTGCTCTGCTCCAAAGAAAAACGCCCACGAGAATCTCGTGGGCGCCGTACCTGTCGTACTTGTCGTCTGTGCCGTACCCGCTATGGCACGCAGCTCTGGCACTTGTTGTTGTTCTTCGCGCCCATCTTGACGAGGAGCGCGATCGTGTCGGGGAACGGCGAGATGCGCGACACCGGGCCGTTGGCCATGTCGGCGGTCGACTGACCGCGGCGGCTGACCGCTTTCGGATCGGCGCCCTTCGAGACGAGGTACATGATGAGCTCGTTGTCGCCGCGCGCGGCGGCGTGGTGCATCGGCGTGTAGCCGTCGTTGTCGCGCTGGTTCACGTCGGCGCCGAGCTCCTCGACGAGGTACTTCACGGCCGCCAGCCAGCTGTCGGGCGCGTGCCGGTGCGCGTTGCCGGCGAAGCCTTCGCCGTACTCGACGCCGGACGCCGCATGAATCGCGAACACGCCGGGACCGCCCGGAGGAACGGGAGGCATGCCGGATGGATCGAGCGTGGGTCCGGCCGGCGCCGCGTCGGGCGCGCCGCCATCGGGTCCGCCACCACCGCCGCGGCCGCCCGCGCCGCCGCCACGGCCGGCGAATCCGCCCGCACCGCCACCGCCGCCACCCCGAGCCCCGCCGCGGCCGCCTGCCGCCGCCATCGTCGGAATATTGGGGTCGGCGCCGTACTTCATGAGCAGCTTCATCGCCTCGACGTCGGTGCCGTAGGCGGCGCGCCAGAACGCGGTCGATCCGACCACACTCGTCAAGCCGCAGTTCCCGTTGCCGCAGCCGGTGTACACCATGTAGTACGGGTGCACGCGCACGCGGGCGTCGGGATCGGCGCCGGCCTCGAGCAGCGCCTTCATGATGTCGAGGTAGGTCGCCTTCTGCAGATCCATCTCCTGCGGCTGCGGATAGCGCGTTCGCGGCTGCCACTGCGCGTTCACGGCGGCCCAGAGCGGCGTGACGCCGAGGTTCTCGGCCGCGAGATGCGGATTGGCGCGCCGCTCGACGAGCATCATCGCGAGGTCGAACTGGCCGTTGATGATCGCGATGAGGAGCGGCGTGTGGCCGTCGCCGGATTTCTGATTGATGTCCGCGCCGGCTTCGAGCAGCGCCAGCGCCGCCTGGATGTGTCCCTGCCGCACGGCGTGGTGGAGCGGCGTCAGCCCGCCCTTCGCGGATGTCGTGATCCCCGGTCCTTCGGCGTTCTGCAGGTCGGTGGCGGACTGCGCGCCGCCCGGCGCCGGAGCGGCGCCCGGCGCGGCCGGTGCCGCGGCGTCACCAGCGCCGCGGCCGCCGCCGCGCCCGCCGCCCGCGCCCGCCGCGCCGCCTCGTCCACCGCCGCCCGCGCCCGGAGCACCCGCGGCCGCCGGAGGTTCCGGCGTCCGGCCGGTGGCGTAGAGCTCGCGCATGGCCTGAATCGCGGCCTGTTCCTGGCTCGGCGTCGGCTGCTCGCCTTTCGGCACCGTCGCCTGCAGAATCTGCCGCCGCAAGGCGCTGGCCTGGCGATCGAGCGCGGCCTGTTTCGTCAGATCGACGACCTTCGTCGCGAGCTTGAGATCGGCGCCGCGCTTGATGAGCGCCTTGATCGTCGCGACCTGCCCCGCCGACGCGGCAAACACGAGTGGCGTCTGGCCGGCTTCGTTCTCGCGCGCGTTGACGTCCGCGCCGGCATCGAGCAGCACGTTCACCGCGTCGGCGCTCCCCGACTCCGCGGCGAGATGGAGCGCGGTGACGCCGCTGCCGGTCGGCGTGGCTGCCTGGGCGCCCGCTTTGAGCAACGCCTGGACGGCCGGCGCGCTGCCGTTGCGCGCCGCGAGGTGAAGCGGCGTGTACTGGCCGAGGCGCGTCACCGCCGACACGTTCGCGCCGGCGTAGATCAGCATGTCCACCATCGCGGCATCGCCGCGGTCGGCCGCGTAGTGCAGCGCGGTCATGCCGTCGGCGTGCGACGCGCTGACGTCCGCGCCCTGCTTCAGAAGCGCGCGCACGGCCTCCCGGTCGGCTTTCCTGGCGGCATCGGCAATCGGCGATCCGGATTGCTGCGCGCCAACGACGGCGATCGCGGCCACGGCGGCCATGGCCGTCGCCAATCCCCACGAGATTCGGCGTGTCGTTGTCATGCTCTTCTCCGTGCGCCTCGAGCTCTCTAACATTACCGGCGCGGGGCCCCACCCCCGCGCCTCGAGCCCGCGCCACAAACCGGCGCGGGGTGTCATCTTTGTCTTCTCCGTGGCCTCAGGCCCTTCTCCGTGCTCTCCGCGTTCTAGACCGTCAGTGCGAACTCACCCGTGCTGTCGCCGAACGACTTCATGTCGTCCAGACCGATCTTGTGCATCGCGGTCAGCAGCGGGTTGGCCATCGGCAGCCCGTCCGGCGCCTTCAGGTGCAGGCCGCCCTGCAGTGCGCCGTTGGCGTGTCCGAAGAACACCAGCGGGCAGCGGCGATGGTTGTGCACGTTCGGATCGGCCATCGGCGATCCCCAGATGACCATCGTCTTCTCGAGCAGGTTCTTGTCGCCGTCCATGGTGGTCTTCATCTTGTCGAGGAAGTACGCCATCTGGCTGACGCGGTACTTGCAGATCTTGTTGAACTCGATGACACGCGCTTCGTTGTTGCCGTGGTGCGAGGCCGGATGGAACGGCTGGTTCGATCCGCTCTCGGGGAACACGCGGTTGTCCGAGTCGCGCCCGGTCTTGAACGAGATGACGCGCGTCATGTCGGCTTCGAGCGCGAGCACCTGGATGTCGAACATGAGCTTCATGTGCTCGGAGAACGAGTCGGGCACGCCGGCCGGCGCGAGCGGCAGCGCCCGTGCCTCGCCGCTCGTGTTGCGCGCTTCGACCAGCTTGATGCGCCGCTCGATCTCGCTCACGTTCTGGAGGTAGCGATCCATCCGGACGCGGTCGGCCGCGCCGAGATGGCGTTTGAAGTCGGTGATTTCGGCGTGGACCCAGTCGAGGATGCTGCTGCGCGTCTGCCGGCGCTGCGCCCGATCCTCGGGCGATCCGCCCGATCCGAACAGCATGTCGAACGCGACGCGCGGATCGCGGATCATCGGCAGCGGCTCGTTCGGCGACGCCCAGCTGATCGTGTCCGTGTAGACGCACGAGTAGTTGTAGGTGCAGCCGCCGGCCTGGTCGAGCGCCTCGATGCAGAACTGCATCGACGGCATCGGCTGCTCCTGCCCGAACCGCTTCGCGTAGATCTGGTCGAGCGACGTCCCGGCGAGGACGTCCGAGCCCTGGGTCTGCTTGGGATGCGACTGCGTCAGGAACACGGCGCTCGAACGGAAGTGGTCACCGCCGATTTCTGGCGGCGCGAACGCTTCGGCCATGCGCACGTCGGTGTTGCTGACGATGGTCATGTAGTCGCGGTACGCCTCGAGCGTGGAGAACGGGTTGTCGGGCACGAGCGTGAACCCGCGTCCGGTCGTCTCCGGCGCGTAGAGCAGCTTGCTCGCGCCGAACGCGTTGCATCCGGCGAGGCCATGCACCTCCTCGATGCACACCAGCCGCGTCATGTCCGCGGCGTTCTTCTGCGCCCGGCCGGCCGGGACCATCGCGTCCAGGAACGGCAGCGCCATGGTGGCGCCCATTCCACGCAGGAACGTGCGGCGGGGCATGTGCTTTCCAGTGATGACGGAGGGCATGGTGTCAGTCTCCTGTCTGCGAGTGACTTACTTTCGTCCCGTCGGTCTTGCCGCGTCGGTCTCGTCGGCGTCCGCGCGCTTCATGCGGAACGCGTCGCTCTTGATGACGCCGAGGATGAACGACGAGATCTTGTAGTCGTTCGCCGCGGCCGCTTTCGCGATCGCGCGAATCGCCGGCTGGTCGTAGTACTCGACCCGGCGGCCGAGCGCGTACGACATCAGGTTCTCGGTGAAGGTCCGCACGAGCGGAATCGGCCGCTTCAACAGCGCGGCGGACAACTCGGCGGGCGAGCTCACCGGGCTCCCGTCGTAGAAATCACCGCGCGTGTCGAGCGCCGTCCCGTTCTCGCGCTTGCGCCATTTGGCGGTGACGTCGAAGTTGTCGAGCGCGAGCCCGATCGGATCCATGAAGCGGTGGCACGCATTGCACGTCGGGTTCTCGCGGTGCAGCTCCATGCGCTCGCGCGTCGTGAGCGGCCGGCCGTTCTTCGCTTCCGCCGTCTTCTCGAGCGGCGGCACCGATCCGTCCATCGGCGGCGGCGGGGGCGGCGTGCCCATCAGCACTTCCATGACCCATTTGCCGCGGAGCACCGGCGACGTGCGGTTCGCGAACGACGTCTGCACGAGCACGCTGCCCTGGCCGAGGAGCCCGCGCCGCGTGTCGTCCGGATACGTCACCCGCCGGAACTGGGTGCCGGCGACGCCGCTGATGCCGTAGTGCTGCGCGAGCCGCTCGTTCATGAACGAGTAGTCGGCGCGATAAAGATCGAGCACGCTCCGGTCGTCGCGGACGAGGTTGATGAAGAAGACCTCGGTCTCCCGGCGCATCGCGGCGGCGAGCTGCTCGTCGAAGTTCGGATAGAAGTTCGGATCGGGGTGGACCTTGTCGATGTCCTGGAGCCGCAGCCACTGACCGGCAAACCGCGGCGCCAGCGCGTCAGCGCGCGGATCAGCGAGCATCCGCCGGGCCTGCTTCTCGAGCGTCACCGTCTGCGTGAGCTCGCCGCGTCCCGCCGCCGCCAGCAGCTCCTTGTCGGGCGGCGTGGCCCACAGGAAGAACGACAGGCGCGAGGCGATGTCGTAGTCGTTCAAGCGGTAGACCTCGCCGGCGCGAACGCCGGCCGGCTGACGCTCCAGCCGGAACACGAAATACGGGCTCGCGAGAATCGCCTCGAGTGCCGTCCGGACGCCGGTCTCGAAGCCGCCCTTGGCCGCGCCCTTGTCGTAGAACGACATCAAGCCGTCCACTTCGCGCGCCGCCAGCGGACGACGGTAGGCGCTTTCGCCGAGGCGGCTGACGATCGTGCGCGCGCACGGGCGCTCTTCAGCCGGAGCGGTCGGCCGGCACGTGAAGACTTTCTGACGGCTTGGCGTTTCGGAGATGCCGGTCGCGCGGTACGGGCCGCGGATGATCACGTCGCGCAGGTGCGCGAGCGTGGTGATGGCGCTGCCGCCCGAGCCGCCGCCGGCGAACGACCAGTCGTGCGGCCGGATCATGTCCTCGTACGGGCCGTCGAACTTACGCACGAACGCGGCGGACACCAGGTGCTGCCCGGCGCGGACGAAAATCGGATCGGTGCGCATCGGCACCGCGCCGCGGCCGTCGGCGGCGCCGGCCTGGCCGGTCTCGTAGCGCACGAGCGAGATGCGCGTGCCGTCGATCGACAGATCGACGTCTTCCATGCGCGTGTTGTCGCCGCCGGTGAACGTCAGCTCGAATGTGTACTCGGCGTCGGCGGGGAACACGTGTTTCGTGACGAGCCCGCCGCGCGTGCCGTACGGCGCGCCGTCGACGTGATCCCACGGATGCTGCGAGACGTAGCTCGTGTTCGTGTAGGTGCGATCGACCGACGGCGCGTTTTTGTCGCCGACGGCCATGCGGCTGAGGTCGGCCGCCGCGTTGAGGTACGACTCGAGCAGCGTCGCCGAGAGGCCCTGCTCGTCGGCGATGTTGTCGAAGTTCGCGCTCTTCTGATCGAGCGGCAGCCAGGCGCCGGCGTCGATGTCGAGGGCGAGCAGGTCGCGAATCGTGTTGGCGTATTCCGGCCGGTTCAGCCGCTGGAACGTGCGCGCGCCGGGATTGGGACGCGCAAGCGCCGCCGCGTCCGCCTTCGTCTCGAGCGATGCGATCAGCCCCTGATACGTCTCCGGATCGGGCCGCTCCACGCCCGGCGGCGGCATCATGCCAGCCTGGAGCTTCCGGATCATCTTCTCGACCGTCTCGAGGTGATCGGCCGATTTCGCGATGTCGAACTGCTCGAGCGTGAGCGTGCCCTTCTTGTCGGTGTCGTTGTGGCACTCGACGCAGAACGACTCGATGGCGAAGTTCAGGACGAGATTCGACGACTGAGCCGCCTTCGAGCCGCGCGGCGCCGGCGCCGCCTGGCCAGGCTTGGACGGGCTCGATTGCGCGTCGTGCGAGCTCACCGGGCGCAGGCCGCCAGCCTCACCGGCCGTGGTCCGGCTCGACGCGCGCTGGGCGAGGCCGGTGGCCGCCAATGCGACCGACACGACCGCAGCCGTCATCGCCCCCCGGGAAATCGTCATCGTGCTCCGCTCCAGAAAACTACCTTCACCTCCCCGGAAGGCAAACCTCCCCCGGGACGAGGCTGGCGTCGAACGTAGATCAGGGGAAGTTTACACCCGGACTGGGGCGGATTCCGGCCAAAAACCTGTCGCCCTTTCGCCCTCGATGGGGCGCTCTTCGTAGCGTTTTCCCGAGGGAAACAAGGCAAAAGGCAAAACTCAGAAGGTCAAACCGCAAACTGAACTTTGAAGCTCTAAGTTAGGTTTGAAGTTCCCGGTTCTAAGTTTTGCCTTTTGCCTTCGCGGCCGCCAGTTCGCACGCGAAGGGCTCGCCGGCCGCGCAGGCGTCGCGGAGGATCGTCAAGGCCCTGGTGGGGTCGCGGGGCACGCCGGCGCCGGCCTCGAGCGCGAGCGCCCAGTCGACGCACGCCCGAACGTCGCCGCTGTTGCCGGTACAGACCTGCTCGAACAGCCGCGCGGCGCGCGGCAAATCGGCCGGTTCCCCCTCGCCGCGCGCCAGCGCCTGGCCCAGGCGGTAGCACGCGTCGCGGCTGCCGCCGAGGCATGCCTTCTCGAACGCGGCATTGAAATGACGGCGATCGGAGCTCGCTGCGCCTGTCGCGAGCTCGACGCCGCCGGGCGCCAGGGCGTCGGGCAGCAGCACGATGTCCGCCGTGCCGCGATCGCCGCGGCAGTCGAGACCTGCCGCGAAAAACCCGAGGATGGCGGCGCGCGTCCCGGTCAGCCGCCCCGCAACCTTCGAGTCGGCATATTCGAGCCCGAACCCGCGGGCCAGGCGCGGCGTGTCGTCGCGCATGCCGAGGCAGTGCGGGAACTGAAGGCGCATCCGCGGCGGCGAGACGTGCACGAGCCCCAGCAGGTAGCCCTTGGGCGGAACGGCCCCGCCGCCCGCGGCGGGCGCGAGCGCCTGCGCCTGCGCGAGATAGGCCTGGTCCTTCAGGTGGCCGAAGCGCACGAACATCTCGCGCTGGTCGTCGACGTAGCCTCGCCGCGCTTCATCCCAGGTGTACGTCGTCTGCTGATGCGCCATCACGTCGTCGTGGACGAACCGGTTGCCGGTGAGCTTGACGGCGTCACGGATGGAGACGATTTCGGTCTCGGTCGCGAAGCAGCCCGACAGCGGGAGCACGAGCGCGAGCAGCGCGAGCCACGCACGTCGAGCAGCGATCCCCATCTAGTCGGAAATCGACCGCGGCGCGGCGGACTTGAGAAGGCAAAAGGTTCTCCTCAGCGTCGCTTCTTGACCGCCTTTGTCGTTTTCCGTTCTGCGTTTGTTTTCCGTTTTGACTTCTGAGGTTTGCCTTTTGCCGTGCGCACGCCGCCTTTTGCCTTCGCTCCCTCCCACGCGAGCGTCAGCGCGCCGCGGACCGCGGCCGCGTCAGCCACGGCGAGGCGGACGTTCGTGGCCCCTTGCCGGCCCCAGGCGCCGGCCGAGGGCACGAACGTCTCGGGATTCGCGCGCAGCACTTCCCGCTGCTCCTCGGGCGAGAGCGCGACCATGCCGAACGTGTCCTTGGTGTGCAGCGACGCGAAGATCCGTCCGTTCGCGCGAAAATCGGGATGACCCATGTGCGCGCCTTCGATCGCGCCGGGCAGTTGGAGCACGAGGCGGCGGAAGTCGTCAGGGGTCATTGGCAATCCGCTTCGGCGGCATGGTCGCACGCGGTGGCTCTCGCCCCGTCAAGGGCGAGAGCCCTCGCGCCGACCGGTTGCTTAGAGCGCGTTTCTGAACTCAGAAGGAGGGGCGGGCTGCCCGCCCTTGCTGGGCCGGCTAAAGCCGGCCCCTCCTAGGGCCAGAGTTTTGCGACGCACTCTTACTGCAGATTGGCGCAGTTCGCGTGCGCGGGAAATGCCGGGTCGGGAATGACCAGCGGGCTCAGTGTCAAATCGACGCCGGGGCCAGCTCCGTTCGGGATCGTCAAATCGAACCCCGCAGACATGTACTTGGAATTGGGAACGGTGGGATCGAAATGAATCACCACGAGTGTCTCGCCAAAGTCAATCGACGAAATAAACCCCGTGGCCTGGAGCGCCCTGACGAAGGAATTCCCCTCCTTGTTTTGACCATGCGGGACGACTTCTTCGCCGCCGGCCCTGCACAGTGCCGCGATGATTTCGTGAATGGACGCGCTGGCCTGCCGGGGCGTAACGAGGATGATGGCGACGGCCAGGAACAATGCGACCAGTCCTCCCATTGCGAGATTCCGCTTGAGCATTTTCAAACCTCCACGATGATGGTGCCTTGACCCGAAATTGACTTCAGTCTGAACGGGGAGGCAGAGCCTACACCTTTCGGTTGGCATGATCAACAAGAGGCATCAGCGTTCTTCAGACGTCGTACTGTCGAAACGTCAGATTGAACCGCCCGGCGACGCTGAGCTCGGGCGGCGCCGTGCCGGGCAGGATCCGCGACACACCGTGATAGCAGAGCCGCGCGGGACCGCCGAAGACGAAGGCGTCTCCTGATTCGAGCAGTATCGTCTCAACCGGCTCACGGCGGCGCGTCCCGCCAATCAGAAACCGCGCGGTGTCGCCGATCGACACCGACACGACGGGCACTCCAGCGGCGATCGCGCGCTCCCCTTCGTCTTTGTCCTGATGCAGGCCCATCCGGCCATCGGCATCGTAGTAATTGAGAATGCAGATGTCGGCGTCAATCGCCATCCCGGCCGATCGCGCGAGCTCACCGGCGAGCGATCGAAACTCGTCGGGCAGCGGCGGCGCGGGCAGATTATCGAAATCGGAGCGCGTGGCTTCGTAGCGGTAGGTCTTCCCGTTCCAGTGGCGGCCGAGACACAGCATGCGGACGCGCATGCGGCCGCCACCGCGCACGATGGGCACGTAGCCGGGGACGGCGCCGTCGAGCAGCGCCCGGCACCTGGCCGCCAGGCGACCCTGTGCGTCGAGGGCCAGCGCCCGCCGGAGATGAAACGCGCCCGGCCGGAACTACACCGCCGCACGTTACCACCGTGACTGCCGCCCGCGGGATCTGGGCGATAATCACGGTCCTCCACCATGGCTCCCGACGCGCCATCGCCAATGCGTGCGGGTGTCGGCGAGCGCCGCCTCACGGCGGAGCACGCCGCCGCGCGGGCTCTGATCACGGCCAAAACCATTGACGAGGCGGCGCCGAAGATCCTCGAGGCGATTTGCGAGGCCCTCGGGTGGGAACACGGCGCCCTGTGGACCGTGGACCAGGCCACCGGCACGCTTCGCTGCGCCGAGATCTGGACCGCGGAATCCGCGCGGTTCCCCGAATTCGATGCGGCGAGCCGGGCCCTGACGTTCCGGTCCGGCGTGGGTCTTCCGGGCCGCGTCTGGGCCACCGGTGAGCCGGCGTGGATTCCCGATGTCACGGTCGACCAGAACTTCCCGCGAGCGGTCGTCGCGACGCGCGAGGGATTGCACGCGGCGTTCGGCTTTCCGGTCCTGCTCCGCGGCGAAGTGCTCAGCGTCATGGAGTTCTTCAGCCGTGAGATCCGGGAACCGGACGCGACCTTGCTGTCGATGCTCACGACCGTGGGCAATCAGATCGGCATGTTCATCGATCGACGGCGCGCGCAGGAGGAGCTCGACCGGTTCTTCATGCTCTCGCTCGACATGATGTGCGTCGCCGGAATGGACGGCTACTTCAAGCGCGTGAATCCCGCCTGGCGGCGCATCCTCGGTTATACCGACGAGGAGCTCCTGACGCGGCCGTACATGGATCTCGTCCATCCCGATGATCACGCCGCGACGATCGCCACGGCCGGCCGTGTGAGCGAAGGCGAAGAGCTCATCCACTTCGAGAACCGGTTCTTCCACAAGGACGGCACGACGCGCTGGCTCCTCTGGACCGCGGCGCCGTTTCGCGAGCAGCAGGTCATCTACGCGGCGGCGCGCGACATCACCGAGCGCAAGGAGGCGGAACAGACACTCTCGGAGTACGCGCGCGACCTCGAGGCGACGCATCGCGAACTGGCGCAGCTCGTCAAGGAGCTCGAGATCTCGAAGCGTCGCGCCGAGGTGGCGACCGAGACCAAGAGCGCGTTCCTCGCGAACATGAGCCACGAGGTCCGGACGCCGCTCAACGCCATCCTCGGGATGACGTCGCTGGCCCTCGGCACGCGGCTGTCGCCGCAGCAACAGGACTACCTCACGACCGTCCGCTCGTCGGCCGAATCGCTTCTCGCCGTCGTCAACGACATCCTCGACTTCTCGAAGATCGAAGCGCGGCGGCTCGATCTCGATCACGCGGAATTCGACGTGCGCGAAGTTGTCGGCGACGCGGTGAAACTGCTCGCGCTGCGCGCGGCCGAGAAGGGCCTCGAGCTCGCCTTCGATATCGCCGCCGACGTGCCGGAAACCGTGACCGGCGACGCCGGCCGGTTGCGTCAGGTGCTGCTCAACGTCATCGGCAACGCCGTCAAGTTCACGACGGAAGGCGAGGTCGTCGCCCGCGTCACGGCGGAACGGCTCGATCCCGATCGGGCGACACTCCGCTTCGCGGTGCGCGACACGGGCATCGGCATTCCTCACGCGAAGCAGGAACAGATCTTCGAAGCGTTCACGCAGGCGGACAGCTCGACGACGCGCCGGTACGGCGGCAGCGGGCTCGGGCTCGCGATTGCGCGGCGCCTGGTGGAGCTGATGGGCGGGCGCCTGTGGGTGGAGAGCGACGTCGGCCGCGGCAGCACCTTCCAGTTCACCGCCGTGTTCGCGCGGCCGCCGCGTCCGGACGCCCTCGAGCCGCCGGGCGAGCCCGGCGAGCTGCGCGGATTGCGCGTGCTCGTCGTCGACGACAACGCGACGAACCGGCGCATCCTGGTCGAGATGCTCGGCGGCTGGCGCATGCGGCCAACGGCGGTCAGCGACGCGGAGACGGCCATCGCCACGTTGCGCAAGACCGCGCGGACGAAACTGCGCTACCAGTTGGTGATCGCCGACGCGCAGATGCCCGATGTGGACGGCTTCACGCTGGCCCGGTGGATCAAAGAAGATCGGCGGCTCCGCGACATCCCGGTCGTGATGCTGACGTCGATGGGCGCCGACGCGACAGGACGCAACCGGCGACTCGGCATCGAAGTGTTTCTGACCAAGCCGGTCAAACACTCCGATCTCTTCGATGCGATCGTCACCCACTTTCGCGGCGGACGAGCTCGCGACCGGCGAGCCGCCGCCACGCCGAAGCCACTGTCGGTGACCGGACGCGCCGCCAAGCCGCTCCGCGTCCTGGTGGCCGAAGACAACCTCGCCAACCGGAAACTGGTGACCGCGCTGCTGCAGAAGCGCGGGCATACGGTCGAGGCCGTGGAGAACGGCCGCCTCGCGGTCGCCGAGCTCGATGGGCGCGCCGGCGATCGCTTCGACGTGATCGTGATGGATCTGCAGATGCCCGAGATGGGCGGACTGGAAGCCACCACGGTGATCCGGGCGCACGAGGCGGCGAGCGGGCGCCGGCTGCCGATTGTCGCGCTCACGGCCCACGCGATGCAGGGCGATCGCGAGCGCTGTCTCGCGGCGGGAATGGACGGCTACCTGTCGAAGCCGATCGACGTCGACGAGCTCTACACGACCGTCGAGAGTTTCGGGCGCGTTGGCGCCGGCGCGCCGGCCGCCGGATCACCGGCGCCGGCGGCGATACCAGCGGCCGCGTCAGCGACCGTTCCCGCGGGCGGGAAGATCCTGCCCGTCGTGTTCGACGAGCCCGGCGCCGTGCGCCGCACCGGCGGCGACCGGCGGCTGCTCAAGAAGATCGTCAGCATCTTCAGCACGGGATATCCGGCGGCCCTGGCGAAACTGGGGCGCGCGCTGGCGCGCCGCGACGCGGAAGCGATGCGCATTGCCGCGCACACGTTGAAGGGATCGGTCGCCAACGTCGGCGGCCTGCGCGCGCGGGAACACGCCGGGCGGCTGGAAGAGATGGGTCGCGCCAATCGATTCGACGGCGCCGACCAGGAGTACGCCGGCCTCAAAGGCGCGGTCGCCGAACTGTTCGCGGCGTTCTCGGCGGCGGGTCTGGCGCCCAGGCCGCGCAAGTCCGCTGCGCCCCGGCCGCGCCGGCCCGCCGCGCCACGATCCCGCACGTCCGCCCGTCAGATTCGTCGCAAGCGGAGGCGAACATGAGCGCGCCCAGCATTCTCGTCGTGGACGACGATCGCAGCACGCGTCACCTCATTCGCGCCATCCTGACCGCCGCCGGTTACCGGACCGCGATGGCGAGAGACGGCGTCGATGCGCTCAGGATCCTCCGCACGCGCCGTTTCAACCTCGCCCTCCTGGACGTGTGGATGCCGCGGCTGACCGGCCTCGATTTGCTCGAGCGCCTCCAGGCGCGAAAAACGCGCCCGCGGATCGTGATCATGACGTCGGACGACGCGCCGGAGACCCTGCTCAAGGCGGTGCGCCGGCAGGCGTTCACGATCCTGCCAAAACCCGTCGAGCCGGCCGTCCTGCTCGAGGCGGTCAAAGACGCGCTCACCGGCCCCGAGCCGCCGCCCATCGAAGTCATCTCGGCACGCCCGGAGTGGGTGGAGCTCGTGGTGCCGTGCACCCGCGAAGCTGCCGAACGGCTGCAGGCCGTGATGGCCCGGCTGGATACGAGCCTCCCGAAAGCGCTCGAGGAACGAATCGCCTACGCGTTTCGCGAACTGCTGTTGAACGCGATCGAGTGGGGCGGCAAGCTCGACCCGAGCCGCAAGGTGCGGATTGCCTGCCTGCGATCCGATCGCCTGCTGATGTACCGCATCGCCGATCCCGGACAGGGATTCGACATCGCCAAGCTGCCGCACGCCGCCGTCGGGCAACCGGCGAACGTGCCGATCGCGCACGTGCACGTGCGGGAAAAGCAGGGGTTGCGGCCGGGCGGATTCGGCCTCCTCACCGTGCGCGGCAGCGTCGACGAGCTGATCTACAACGAGAAGCGGAACGAGGTCGTGTTCGTCACGTACCTCGACGGCAAGGACGCGCGCGGTCAGAACGCGTGACGGATGCCGGCGCGGCCGGCGCGCGTGTGGCGGCGCCCGTTCAACCACGCGCCCACCCACGTGTATCTCACGCCGACGTGATACACCCCGAGAAGCAGGATCATCGTCGCGGCGATCACGAGCGGCAACTGCAGCCAGGACGGCCACGCCAGCCGCACCAGCAAAACCTGCAACGCGACGACGACCGGCAAGTGCACGATGTAGATCCAGTACGAGGCATCGGCGACGTACCGGATCGCCGGCGACGGCTGCGCGAACCAGCGGACGAAGCCGCCCGTCCAGCCGGTGACCGACAACATCATCGTCAGGCTCGTCCCGAACGAAGACGCCCACCGTAGCGTGGCTGGATGTTGTGCCGCCCACTCGCCGCCGCCGACGCGCAGCGCGACCAACGCCCCGGCGCCGAAGCTCGTGGCGATGCCGAGGATCAACGTGGAACGCCAGCGCGACGCGAAGACGTCGAGCAGCGCGGCGTGATGAAAGAGCCACCACCCCAGCGAAAAGATGCCGCCGTACAGGAGCAGCACCGGCCCGTGCCAGAGGAAGCTGCGGTCCGGCGTGTCCACGTCCACGCCCTGCATCATCACCAGCAGCGGCGTGGCCGCCAGCGCGAGCCAGATCGGGGCGGCGCGCCCGGCGATCGCGTGCTCCAGCGCCGGGTCGAGCGCGCTCATCGACGTCAGCCGTGTCGAAAAGCGCTGGGCCAGCCACCGCAGGAACAGGAACAGCACGCTGATCCAGAAGAGGTAGTACAGAAACCAGAGGTGCGTCAGGCTCGTCTCGAGGACGAGAGCGCCGGCGGCGAGCACGTACCACGGCAGCCATTCGATCAGCGGCGGCAATTGCAGCCAGCCGGTGGCGCGGCCACCGGCAATCCAGAGCGCGCTCAGAACGAACCGCATCGGGAAGACGGCGACGACGAAGACGAGCAGGATGCGGCGCACCCGGTCCCACGCGTACGCGGTGGCGCCGCGGCGACGCACGACGAGCGCGCCGAAGAAACCCGCCATCAGGAAGAAGATCTCGAGACGAAAGCTGTGCAGGTAGTACGTCAGCCAGGCGAGCGGCGCAGACGGCGTCGTCGTCCCCACCGCCCAGGCGCCGGGCGGCATCACGAAATTCACGCTGGCATGGAGAAGAACGCCGAGCAGCAGCGCGAACGCGCGCAGCGCGTCAAGGCCGTGCAGCCGGTCGGAGCTCGGGTTGAGCACGTCTGCCGGTCATTATTCACACCGCAGCGCCAGAATCGGATCGATCCGGCTGGCCCGATGGGCCGGAATCAGTCCGGCCGCCGCGGCCACGAGCGCGAGGACCGTGACGGTGACGCCGGCCAGCCAGGGGTCGTTGGCCTGGATGCCGTAGAGCTGGGTCGAGACCAATCGCCCGAGCGCAATCGCCGCCGGCACGCCGATCGCCAACCCGATCGCGAGGAGCACCAGCACTTCGCGCATCACGCTCCAGATGATCAGGGCCGGCCGGGCGCCGAGGGCGAGGCGAAGGCCGAGCTCCTTACGGCGGCGGGCGACGACGAAGGCCATGACGCCGTAGAGGCCGACCGACGCCAGCACGGTGGCGAGCAATCCGAATCCCGCGGACAGGAGCGCGATCAGCCGGTCGGTGAGAAGCGTTTCGTCGAGTTGCGCTTCGAGCGTCTTGAGCTCGTAGATCGGCATCGTCGAGTCGAGCGCCTTCACCTCGTTTCGGGCAAGCGTGTACGCCGATTCAGACCCCGTGCGGGCCCGCACGTAGACCGCCGCGCTGTTCTTGCCCCAGTTGGGGACGAACACCTGGCGGCGGACGCCTTCTCGTGGTCCTTCGTAGAGAGAGTTCGCGACGACCCCGACGATCTCGACCGTCAGCTTCGTGTCTGGCCGGTTGCCCCGGCCAAGCCGTTTGCCGATCGCGCTGCGGCCCGGGAAGAAATGGTCCGCAAACCGCTTGTTGACGATCGCGACGGTGGTGTCCTTCTGCGCATCCGTCAGCTTGAAGTCCCGACCCTCGAGCACCGGGATCCGCATGGTCTCGAAGTAGCCGGGTGAAATCGCGTTCATGAACGCCTGCATGTCTTCGCCGTCCTGGGCGCGATGTCCTTCGACCGACATGCTGTTGTCCCACTCGGTGCCGGCCAGGATGGGAACGGCCGCGATTCCCGCGTTCTGGACAGCCGATGAGGCACGCAGCCGCGTCAGCAGATCCTCGTAGAAGCGTGTCCCGCGGCTGTCGTCGTATCCGGACAGCGCCGGCGCCAGCTGGAACGTGACCAGATTGTCGACGGCGACGCCAGTGTCGGTCGTGCGCAGGTTCTGCAGGCTGCGCACGAACAGCCCGGCGCCGAAGAGGAGGAGAAAACTCAGCGCGACCTGCGCCGTCACGAGCCCCTTGCGCAGGAAGAGCGAACCGCTGCGGCCCGCGATCGATCCCATCGTGTCTTTGAGCGTCGTCCAGAGATCGGGCCGGCTCGCGCGGAGTGCCGGCAGCAACCCGAAAATCGCGCCGGTCAGGAACGTCAGGATGAACGCGAAGCCGAGGACGCGCAGATCGGGCACCGCCTGCACGAGCAGCGGCAGCCCGTCGTTGGGAATGAACGCAATCAGCGTCCGCGTGAGGCCGGCGGCCAGCACCACACCGGCGACGCCGCCGAAGAACGACAGCGTGAGGCTCTCGACCAGCAATTGCCGCACGAGACGGCCGCGCGACGCGCCGAGCGACAGCCGCAGCGCGATCTCTTTCTGCCGCATGAACCCGCGGGCGATGAGGAGGTTTGCCACGTTGGCGCAGGCGATGAGCAGCACGAGCCCGACCATGCACATCAGCACGACGAGCGGCCTGGAAAAATCGTTACGCAACCCCGAGTAGCCGGTCGCCGCCCGCTCGACGCGCAGCCGCCCCTTCATGAACTGATCGCGCGCGTATGGGGACCAGTCTTTGGCGGCCGGCAGCGTCATCTCGTAGGTGCGGATCTGCGTGAACAGCCCCTGCAGCACCGGCTCGGCCGATTTCACCGTGTAGCCTGGTTTCAGGCGCGCGAAGATCTGCACCCACCGCGCGCGGCGATCGTCCATCTCCAGCCACGACCACTCCGGAGCGGCCACCGGCTTCATCAGAATCGGCACGCGGATCTGCGGGGCGCGGGTCGGATCGATGCCCGCAAATCCGGCGGCGGACACGCCGACGATGATCATCGGGTAGTTGTTGATCAGGATTTTCTTTCCGACGACGCCCGGATCGCGGGCAAACCGGCGGACCCAGTAGTCGTAGCCGAGCACGACGACCGGATGCCCCTGATAGACCTGGTCGTCGTCCTGCGAGTTGAAGACGCGGCCGGCGGCGGCCGGCACGCCGAGCATCGAGAAGTAGTTGCCGGAGACCATCTCGGTGTCCAGCCGCTCGGTCTGGTTGTCGATGCTGGCCGAGACGGACAACAGACGGCGGCAAATCACCTCGGACAACGGCTCGGCGCGTTTCTGGAGATCCTGATAGAGCGGGTACGAGTTCGCACGGCTCCCCATGTTGCTGCCCATGTTCGCGGCTTCCTGGTAGAGCATCACGAGCTGCTCTGGAGCGGCGACCGGCAGGTTCCTGAGAAGGATCTGATCGATCAGCGTGAAGATGGCCGTATTCGCCCCGATCCCGAGCGCCAGCGACAAAATGGCGACGATCGAGAACAGCGGGCTGCGCCTCAGCCCGCGAAGGGCGAGGCGGAGATCGGACGTCCTGGAGGTCATGGGAGTTGGACGGGACCAGCGGCCCGGACGTTGGGACCCTCACACCGTCACTTCGATCCATAACACGGAGGGCACGGAAACACGGAGGTCACGGATCAACGTTGGAAAACGCTCAGATTCCGTGCGCCCCGCGTCCTCCGAGTCCCCCGTGTTGTGGATCGAAACCGCAGCGCTACGCCGGAACGCCCACCAGCAGCCGGTTCTGCAGAGTGATCTCCTCCGGAATCGTCAGGAGCCACGTCCGGTACCCCCGCGACTGGAGCCGCCGGGCGCGAACCACGTCGATCGCCATGGCCGCGTCGAGCCAGCCGTCCAAACCATCCGTTTCGGAGACCGCCTGGTTGTGACAGCACGGCAATACGGCGACCGGCGCCCGTACCGCCGCTGCGCGTTCGAGGACCCGATCGGTCAGCGCGCCGCACGCGTGGCTCGACACGACGAGATCCCCGGCGTCGAGCTCGACGTTCTGTAGGTCCGTCGCGACGAACGTGACCCGGCCGGCGAGGGCCGGCCACGTGGCCACGAGCGTCTCGTGCACTTTGAGCCCGGACGCCGGCGGACTCTTGTCCACGACCATGGCCACCGGCGATGACAGGTCGAGCAGCAGCAGGAGGTGCGCAAGCAGACCATGGCCGCCGGCGATGTCCACGATGCGGCCGCCGCGCAGGTGGCGGCGCACGCGTTTGGCCATCTCCCACGCCTCGAACAGCTCCTTGCGCGGGAGACATTCCGCTTCACACACAGCGCGTCCAAGCCGATCGAACAGGCTGCCGCCCGGAAACCGGCCGAGGTCGTGCCGGGTCAGCCGCGCGCGGGAGGATTTGGAGAACGTCACAAGCAGAAGATATAAGCACGTGTCTAATGACACGAAGCCAGTGAAGCCCATGATGCGCACGAAGGCCGCACGCATGTCGAGTCAGGCCTGACGTCGGTCAAGGTGAGCAGGAGTCGGCGCGATCGACGGGCTCGATCCCCCTGGTGAGGTCAGATCCGACGCAAATGCGGCCGCGAGCTCGTCGGTGCCGACTCCCCCCTCGCCGACGGTAGCCGGCTCGGCGGCAAGGCCGTCGCGGCCAGTCAGCCGTCAAAAAACGGGTCCCAACCCGGAACCCGGACCCACCGTCCAACGTAGAAATCTCCGATCGACCCCAGCCAGGCAGGCGAAGATGTCGTTTTTGAAACGTTTGTTGGGAAACAGCGCTCCTCCGAAGCCCCGCGTTCGCATCTGTGTCGAGTGCGGCATGCCCATTGCCGAGCACAAGGAGTGGTGCTCAATTCTGCGCGGCCAGCTCGAAATGAACGCCGCCAAGACGGCGCCGCAGGGCACCCCGCAAACGGAGTAGCGCCGCCGCCCGTTCCCCCCACCCCGCGCTCGCGGCGCTCGACGTACGTACGGCGCCGCATCACCACCGTGTAAGCTCCTCGAGAGCCGTCCGCCCGGGCGCGGACTCGATCCATGCCGACCAGGACCGAGCACGAAACGCTGACGATTGCCGGCCGGGACGTTGCTGTCTCGAACCCGCGCAAGGTCCTCTTCCCCGAGGCCGGATACACCAAGCTCGACCTCGTCCGGTACTACCTCGCTGTCGCCGACGGTGCGCTTCGCGCCGCGGGCCATCGCCCGAACGTCCTCGTCCGTTACCCGAACGGCATCAAGAGCGATTTCTTCTACCAGAAGCGCGCGCCGGAATCACGGCCCGACTGGATCGAGGTCGTCGCGCTCAGTTTCCCGTCCGGGCGCACGGCCGAAGAGGTCGTCCCGCGCGACGCCGCCGCGCTCGCCTGGATGGCGAACCTGGCCTGTCTCGAGCTCCATCCTCATCCGGTGCGGGCCGACGACCTCGACCATCCCGACGAGCTGCGTGTGGATCTCGATCCCGTGCCCGGCGTCGGCTGGGATCAGATTCGCGCCGTCGCGCACGTCGTCCACGCGGCGCTGTCGGATGTTGGATTGACCGGCTGGCCGAAAACGTCGGGGTCGCGCGGCCTGCACGTGAACGTGCGCATCACGCGCGACTGGACGTTTTCGGAAGTGCGCCGCGCCGCCCTGGCGCTGGCGCGCGATGTGGAACGGCGCGCGCCGTCGCTCGCGACCAGCAAGTGGTGGAAGGAAGAGCGGCACGGCGTTTTCATCGACTACAACCAGAACGCCAAGGACCGGACGGTGGCGGCCGCGTACTCCGTGCGTCCGACGCCCGAGGCCCGGGTGTCGGCGCCGCTCCTCTGGGACGAGATCGACACGGTCGATCCTCGCGACTTCACGCTCGCGACGATGCCGTCCCGGTTCACGGCGGTCGGCGATCGCCATGCCGGGATCGACGAGGCGGCGGGATCGCTCGCGACGCTCCTCGATCTCTCGGCGCGCCACGAGCGGGAGGGTCAGGGCGACGCGCCGTGGCCGCCGCAGTACAAGAAACAACCGGGCGAACCGCCGCGCGTGCAGCCCTCCCGGCGGCGGACGCCGAAGCACCCGTTGATCGAGATCGGGCGTGCTGAGAAGAAGGAAGACGCGCTCGAGGGACTCGAACGCTGGCGCGCGCGGCATCCGGAGGCGGCCGCGCACCTGCAGGCGGCCGATGTGCTCGTGGACGCGATGCGCGGCCGGTTCCACACCTGGACGCGGATCCGCTTGAACCTGCAGCATGTGCCCGAAGCGATCCGCCCGCCGCAGGGGGCGCTCGATCCGGATACCGGACCGGACGTCGCGGCAGAGTGGGCCGAGTGGGCGGCGCGGCGCGGGGAGGACGTTACGACGTGGCGCCGAACACGCGCGCGAGCTCGTAAGCCGGAGTGACCTCGAGCTGATCGTAGCGGCAATCGGCGGGCGGCTTGTCCGGCCGCCACCGCAGGAACGTGGCCGCGTGCCGGAAGCGATCCCCCTGCATGTGATCGTACTTGACCTCACAGACGCGCTCGACGCGAAGCGGCTCCCACGACAAATCCTTGCCGGCGCTCCACCGGCTCTGCCCGCCCGGCATGCGGCCGTATCTCGCCATCTCGTCCGCCCACACGCGCCACGGATGCCCATCGAGCGCGTCTTCACGCAGCGGCGCCAGCTCGTGCACCAGTGCCCTGCGCTTCTCCATCGTGAACGACGACGTCACGCCAACGTGCTGCAAGCGCCCCTCATCGTCATACAGCCCGAGGAGCAGCGAGCCAATCGCGTCCTGCCCGCTCTTGTGCCAGCGGAAGCCGGCGACGACGCAATCCGCGGTGCGCGCGTGCTTGATCTTGAGCATCGCGCGCTTGCCGGGCTGATAGGTCGCGTCGCCCGGCTTCGCGATGACGCCGTCGAGGCCGGCCCCTTCGAAGCGCGCCAGCCAGTCCACGGCGACCGCGCGATCGCGTGTCACCGGCGTCAGGTGGAGCGGCGGCACGACGCCGGCGAACGCCTGTTCGAGCCGCGCGCGGCGATCGCGCTGCGGTTGTGCGCACAAATCGTCGTCACCGATCGCGAGCAGGTCGAACGCGACGAACGACGCCGGCATCTCCTTCGCGAGTCTGGCCACGCGCGACGCCGCCGGGTGGAGGCGCAGTTGGAGCGCGTCGAATGCGAGGCCATCCGGCGTGGCGATCACGATCTCGCCGTCGACCACACACCGTTCAGGCAGCTGCGCGAGCAGGACGTCGTGCAGCTCCGGAAAATAGCGGTCGAGCGGACGCAGATCACGGCTCTGGATGAAGAGTTCCGACCCGCCGCGAAACACGATGGCGCGGAAGCCGTCCCATTTCGGCTCGTAGAGGAAGTCGTCCCCCGCCGGAATCTCTTCGGCGAGCTTGGCGAGCATGGGCTCGATGGGCGGGGAGAGAGGAAACACGGGGACGGGTCTCAAACTGTGGAAAACTTCCCCAACCTGGCCTCGTTGGGCGTTGGGGAAGTTTCCCACAGTTTGAGACCCGTCCCCTAGCCATCCGCTCCCCGACCGGCGGCGTCTAATATGCGTTCGGTGACCGCTAACCTTTGCCCGCGGTCGACGTAATGACATTGAGGGTGACCAGATGCTGCAGGACCTGACGCATGCCGTCCGAATGTTGTTTCAGACGAAGGGCTGGACGGCCGTCGTTCTGATTTCGCTCGCCCTGGGCATCGGCGCGAACACGGCGCTGTTCACCGCCATCAACGGGGTGATGCTGCAGACCGTCGCGGTTCCGCGCCCGGAGACGCTGGTGAAGCTCAAGTGGACCGGCGACAACCACATGGTCCGGAGCTCGAGCGACTATGGCTCCTCGCAGCCGGTGGACGGCAAGAATGTTCGCTCGACATTTGCGTACGCTGCGTACCAGGAACTGCGCAAGGCGAACCAGACACTGACCGATCTGATCGGCAGCGCGCCGATCGGCCCGTTCAACGTCGTCGTGAACAACGAGGCGGATCTCGCGTCGGGCCTCGGGGTCACCGGCAACTACTTCCACGTGCTCGGCATTCCGCCGGCGCTCGGGCGGATGTTCACGGAAGACGACGACAAGCCGGGCGCGCCGCCAGTCGCGGTGATCAGCCACGCCTTCTGGCGCCGCCGGTTCGCCTCTGATCCGAACATCGTCGGCAAGGCCGTGCCGATGAACAACGTGCAGGTCACGATCGTCGGCGTCACGCCCGCCGGGTTCAACGGCGTCCAGCGGCTCGGCATCCAGGGTCACGAGGTGACGGTGCCGATTTCGCTCGACGGGCAGTTCAACGTCGGCCAGACGCGGCTCACGCAGCCGACCAACTGGTGGATCCAGCTGATGGGCCGGCTCAAGCCCGGCGTGACGTACGAACAGGTGCGCGGCAACTTCGAGGGTGTCCTCCACAGCGCGTCGCGCGCGGGGATGGACGCCTACATCGACGGGCTCACAGCCGAACAGCGCGCGCTCTCGACCAACCAGCGGCGCGGCACCAGCGTGCCGACGCTGCTCGTCCAGGACGGCAGCCGCGGCGTGTACGACGTGGACACCAACACGACACGGACCGCCAGAATCCTCGGCGGCGTCGTCCTGGCCGTTCTCCTGATTGTCTGCGCCAACGTCGCGAACCTGCTGATCTCGCGCGCGACGGCGCGCCGCAAGGAGATCGCCGTGCGCCTGTCGATGGGGGCGACCCGGTCGCGGTTGATCCGGCAGCTCCTGACCGAAAGCGTGCTCCTCGCCGGAATCGGCGGCGCGCTCGGCATCGCGATTGGCTACTGGAGCCGGCAGCTCCTGCCGTTCGGGCAGGACGTGCCGATCGACTGGAGGATGTTCGGCTTCGTCGCCGGGTTGAGTGTCCTCACCGGGGTGCTCTTCGGCCTCGCGCCGGCGTTCCGAACGACGCGCGTCGATCTCGCGAGCGTCATGAAGGAAGAGAGCCGGAGCGTCGCCGGCGGCCGCACGCTCCTGAGCAAAGCCCTGCTCGTCACGCAGGTCGCGTTGTCACTGGTGCTGGTGATCGGCGCCGGGCTCTTCGTGCGCACGGTCTACAACCTGCGCGGCGTGGACATCGGCTTCAACGCCAACAACCTGCTGATGTTCAACGTGAACCCAGGGCTCAATCGCTACGACGCCGACCGTTCCCGCGCGCTCTTCCATCAGTTGCAGGACGAGCTGAAAGCAGTCGCGGGCGTCCGATCCGCCGCGCTGACGCGGGTGGCGCCCCTCTCCGGCAGCACGAGCACGAGCGTCATCCACGTGCAGGGAAAGCCGAGCGGCACCGGCCCCAGCTACGACGACAACCACATCATCTACATGATGTCGGTCTCGCCCGAGTTCTTCGACACGCTGCAGATTCCGCTGCGCGGCGGCCGCCACTTTGCCGACAGCGACAGCCCGACCTCGCCGAAGGTCGCGATCCTGAACGAAGCCGCGGCCAGGAAGTACTTCCCGAACGAGTCCGCATTGGGACGCCGCGTCGGCTTCTCGACGGAGACGAGCGGCGAGTACGAAGTCATCGGCGTCGTCGGCGACACGAAGTACAACACCCTGCGCGAGCCGGCGCCGCCGACGATGTACCAGGGGTTCTATCAGGGCCCGGCGCGCAGCATGAACTTCATCCTGCGGACGGCCGGCGATCCGGCCGCGATGACCGAGACCGTCCGCGCCGCGGTCCGACGCGTCGAGCCGAACCTGCCGCTGACGAATATCGCGACGCAAACCGATCAGGTGGAACGGCGCTTCGCGTCGGAACGGCTGTTCGCCAATGCCCTGTCGATCTTCGGCGGGCTGGCGCTGCTCCTCGCCTCGATCGGGCTCTTCGGCCTGATGTCGTACAACGTCTCGCGCCGGACCAACGAGATCGGCATCCGCATGGCGCTCGGCGCGCAACGCACCAGCGTCGTCGGCCTCGTGGTGCGTGAGTCGCTCCTGCTCGTGGCGGCCGGGATTGCGATAGGCTTGTTTGCAGCCGTCATGCTCGCGAAGCTTCCGATCGTCACGACCCTGATGTTCGGCCTGCAGCCCGGCGACGGACTGAAAATCAGTCTCGTCGTGCTCGCCATCGTCGGGCTGGTGTCGGCCCTCGCCGGCTATCTGCCGGCGCGGCGGGCCGTGCGTGTCGATCCGATGATCGCACTGCACCGGCAGTAGATGCCGGAACGCGTCTCGACCCTCGAGCTCTTCTTCGATCTCGTCTTCGTCTTCACGGTCACGCAAGTCGCGCGTCTGGTCTCCGGCGCGCACGGCGCCGGCGACCTGGGCGCCGCTGCCTTGATCCTCACCGTCGCGTGGTGGATGTACGCCGGCTATGCGTGGCTCACGAACAACATCGGCACGACCGGACTCGCGCTCCGGCTGCTCATGCTCTTCGGCATGGCGGCGTACTTCGTCATGGCGCTCGCCATCCCGCGTGCCGGTGGGGACGACGGACTCGTGTTCGGCATCGCGTTCACGCTCGTCACGATCGTGCACGCCCTGCTCTTCAAGCGCGCGACCAATTCGTCAGCGCGAGCCATTCTGAAAATCGCGCCGTACAATCTGGCCGCCGCGGCGTGCACGGTCGGTGGCGCGTTTCTCGATCCGCCGATTCGATGGATCGGCTGGGCCGCGGCGGTCGCCATCTTCCTGGCGGCCACCGCCGCGCGTCGAGAGCGGGGCTTCCAGGTCAACGCGTCTCACTTCGCCGAACGTCACGGGCTCGTCATCATCGTTGCGATCGGCGAGTCGATCGTCTCCCTCGGCAGCGGTATCGGCGAAGCGCTGGTGCGCTGGCCGCTCATCAGGATCGTGGCGCTCGGCTTCGCGTTGTGCGCGGCGATCTGGTGGAGCTACTTCGACGCCGACGACGTGAGAGGCGAGCACGCGCTGAGAACCGCCTCGGCGGACCGCCGGGTTCGGCTGGCGCTCCTGGCGTACAGCTACGCCCATCTCGGCATGCTGGCGGGCATCGTGGCGATCGCCGCCGGGCTGCACGACGCGATTGCCGTGCTTGGCGCGCCCATGGCGGCGAGTCACGCGTGGGTGCTCGCCGCGGGTGTGGCACTCTATCTCTTGAGCGAGAACTGGTTTCGGTCGCTCGTCGGCATCGGATCCTCGCGGACGCGCCTGGCGGCGGCCCTGCTGGCGCTCGTCACCGCGCCGCTCGGAGCGGGCTTGTCCAGCGCCGGTCAGATTGCGACGCTCGTCGCGATCCTGATCGCGATGCTCGTGATCGAAGCGAGAGACCGGCGCAACGTGTATGGCGTCTGACGGCCCCGGATCCGGGTTCAAGGATCACTTCTCGGAACGCTCGGCAGGTTATGCGGCGTTTCGTCCGATCTATCCAGCCGCACTGGTCGATTTTCTTGCCGCGGTTTCGTCGCAACACGCAGTCGCTCTGGACTGCGGGTGCGGATCGGGCCAGTTGTCGGTGCCGCTGGCCCGGCGCTTCGACCGCGTGATCGCGATCGACGCCAGCGCGGAACAGATCAAGCACGCCGAAGCGCACCCACGCGTCGAGTACCGCGTCGCGAAGGCGGAGGAGACCGGGCTGCCAGACGGGAGCGCCGATTTGATCACAGTCGCCCAGGCGGCGCACTGGATCGATCGCGACCGGTTCTACGCCGAAGCCCGCCGGGTCGCTCGCCGCGGCGCCGTGGTCGCACTCATCACGTACGGCAACGGGCAGGTCGATGGCGAGGTCGATCCCATCCTGTCGCGCTTCTACGAGGACGTCGTGGGTCCCTACTGGCCGCCGGAGCGGCGGCTCGTGGAAACCGGGTATCGTACGCTCGCGTTCCCGTTTCGCGAGATCGATCCGCCGCCGCTGGACATCGTGGCGTCCTGGCGGCTGGCGGACCTGCTTGGGTATGTCCGGACGTGGTCTGCCGTCAATCAGGCCGAACGCGTCCTCGGCACCGCGCCCATGGACACGCTCACACGCGAGTTGGGCGAGGCCTGGGGCGATCCCGAGACACGGCGTCCGATCACGTGGCCGTTGTCGGTGCGTGCCGGGCGCGTCTAGAAGCACAAGGCATCAACACGGAGAGCACGGCGGCACGGAGCACACCGAAAAGATGATGGTCTTTTCCGTGCGTTCCGTGTTCTCCGTGCCTTCCGTGTTGAGTCAGAACGATCTTGTCTTACGCGCTACCCTTTTGCCGCCTGCCACAACCCCAGCGGGGCGCCGGCGGGATCGGCGATGACGCTGAACCAGCCCATGCCGGGCACCTCGTCAACGTCTTTCAGGACTTGCGCGCCAAGCGACTTCGCTTTCGCCGTGGCCACCTTCACGTCGTCAACGATGACGTACGCCAGCCACGCGGAGGGAGCGCCGGGCACCATCTGCTTCATCATGCCGCCGCCGGTCCCGTCGCCGGGTTGAATCATCGTGTACGTCATCCCGGGTCCCATCTCCATGTCCTCGAGCTTCCAACTGAAGAGCTGGCTGTAAAAGGCTCTCGCCTTGGCTGGATCGTTGGTGTGCAGTTCGACGTGTACGAACGGGTTTGCCATGAATGGTCTCCTTTTTTTATGGCGTGGGGCCCCACCCCCACGCTCGGGCCGGCCATCCTCGCGCTACGCGCTCGGGCCGGGTGTCTCGCGGGGCCTGACACCCACGCCTCGGGCCGGCCATCCTCGCGCTACGCGCTCGGGGCCGGGTGACTCGCGGGGCCCCACCCCCACGCTCGGGCCGGCTCTTCTTTCTCAATGGCGTGGGGCCCCACGCCTCGGGCCGGCCATCCTCGCGCTACGCGCTCGGGGCCGGGGCTCACTCGGGCCGGCTCTCCTCGCGCTACGCGCTCGGGCGGTTGTGCGCGATCGGGCCGGTTGCGATTGCGACTTATCATTGCGCGCACGAGTGCAGAGTCGACTGCCGTTGGTCACTGCGTTCGTCCCAGTCGTCATTCCGGCCGCAGTGCGCGAATGACGTCGACGCGCGACGCGCGAGCCGCCGGCATCACCGATGCCACCACGGCCGCGGCGACGAGAATCGCCGCGGCACCCGCGATCGTCAACGGGCCCGGCAGCCGCGTGGCCTGCAGGTAGCTGCCGACGAATCGCACGAGCAGCCCGCCCGCAATCGCGCCGGCGACGATGCCGGCCGCGGCGATGCCGGCGCCCTCGCCGAGCACACGCCGCAGCAGCTGAGCGGGCGCCGATCCGATCGCGAGCCGGATGCCGAACTCGCGCGTGCGCGCGCTCACCGAAAACGCCAGCACGCCGGCGACGCCGACGATGGCAATCGTCAGCGCGACGCCGGCAAAGCCGCCGAAGACCAGCGCGTTCAGCCGATCCGGCGCAAGGACCTCGGCGCGGACGTCCTCGAGCGTGGCGGCGCGCTCGACGGGTTGATCCGCCGACAGCGAGCGCACGATCTTCGTGATCGGCGACACCAGCGCATAGGGATTCGAGCTGGCGTGGACGAACAGCCGGCCGCCGCCGATCTCCTGATCGAAGGGGTGGTACACGGTCATCGCCGGTCCCGGGACGATGTTCTCGTCGTCCACGTCGGCGGCCACGCCGACGATTCGCCGCGGCGCGGTGCTGACGTCGATGAACTTCATCACCGGATCGGTCCACTGCAAGTGGCGGTTCACGGCGTCCTGGTTCGGGAACATGCGCTGCGCCACGCTCTGGCTCACGATGACGACCGGCTCGCCGTCCTTGCGATCGGCGTCAGAAAAATCGCGGCCGGCGATGATCGGCACGCCCAGTGCCGCGAAGAAACGCGGCGATATCGTGCGGAAGCGCGCATGGGGATCGTCCTCTCCGTTGGCCTTCGCGTAGCCCTCGACAGTGAACTGGAATCCCGGACCGAAGACGCCGGCATCCCGCCACGGCACGGCCGTCCCGACGGCAACGTGCTCCACGCCAGGAAGCTCGCCGATGCGGCGCATCGCTTCCTTGTAGAAGGCCGCGGCCTGGTCCGGCTTGAGCTCGAACGACAGCGGCACGTTCAGCGCGAGCACCTTGCGCATCTCGAAGCCGGTCGGCGCGACCTGCAACGAGAACAGCGTCGTGAGCAGCATGCCGGCGCCGGCCAGGAGCACGAACGAGGCGGCAATCTGCGTGACGGCAAACAGGCGCAACCGGCGGCTCGTGCCTGCGGTCATCCTGGCGCTGCCGTTCGCGAGCCCAAACCCGCCGCTGGCCTCCGCTGAGGGCAGCTTCGGCACGAACGCCAGCAGGACCGCCGCGATCATCGCGAGGGCGACGCCAATCCAGAGCACGCTCGCGTCCACCGACAGGTCGAGCGCCCGCACCGAGAAGCGCGCGGCATATTGCGCCAGCACGGCGACCATCGGCGGCGCCAGCGCGACGCCGAGGAGCGCGCCCGCGCCGCAGAGCACCAGGCTCTCGGTGAGGAGCGTCCGGCGCAGGGCGCCGCGGCTCGCCCCGAGCGCCGCGCGGATCGCCAGCTCGCCCTCGCGGCGCACCGAGCGCGCGAGAATGAGGTTGGCGACGTTCGAGCAGGCAATGACGAAGATCAACGCGGACGCGGCGAGCAGGACGAGCAGCACGGTCCGCGCCGGCGACGCGATCTGATCGCGCAGGAGCTTCGCGTCGATCCGGAAGTCGGCCTTCGCCTGGTAGGCCTCGGGGTGTTCCTTCACGACGGCGCCGTGGACGCCGCGGAGCTCCGCGCGCGCGGTCTCCAGATCGGCACCAGGCGCGAGGCGCCCGAAGAGCTCCGTCATCCGGTGGACGCGGCCCGTCACCATCGTCGCGTCGAGATGGTGCGGGCTGGTCACGACGTTGGCGATGATCTCGGTCTCGGCCGGATACGGCACCGACGGCTCGAGGATGCCGACGATGACGGCGGATCGATCGCCGAGCCGGACCGTCTTGCCGAGGACGGAAGGATCGCTCGCGAGCGAAGTCGTCCAGAATCGGTGCGTGAGGACCGCCGCGCCGGCCGCGCTCGGTCCGTCGTCTCTCTGATCGAGCAGCCGGCCTTGCACCGGGCGCAGGCCCATGACGTCGAAATAGGACCCGCTCACCACGCCGGCGCGCACGACGCGAGGCTCGCCGAGTCCCACGATCGTGAACGGGATCGTCGAGAAGTCTCCGAAGGCCGTGACCGACGTGACGCGGGACTTCAGGTCCTGAATCTCCGGGACCGAGAAGGCGGCGTTCTCGATGCCCGCGCCCGGGGCGCTTTGACGGATGTAGATCAGCCGATCCTCATCGCGGTTGACCAGCGGCCGGAGCAGGACGCCACGCACGACGGTGAAGATCGCGGCATTGGCCCCGATCCCAAGTGCCAGCGTGAGGATGACGGTCAGCGCGAGACCCTTGGCCCGCGTCAGCGACCGAATCACGTACTTGAAGTCACTCATGACGGTTCTTTCTCCTCATTAAGAGAAACGGGCTCCCGTCTTTCCAGGACGAGGCGCGATCAAGAAGGCGGCCAGCGAGCCAGCCGGCTGCCGGAGTGGCCAGCAGTCCCCGCCTCCGGCAAACCGGCAGGGCCGCCGAACGCAGTGCCCGGCACTGAGCCGGCGAGCCCACCTGCGCCACTGTCGGCGACGGGGAGGAAGGGCCGCATCGAGAAATGACTGCATCTAACAACGTCGTCCCCTGTTTTGGGGGCTTGCCCGCGACGATCGCGTATCGGGCCCCTGCTATGTACTCGACGAAACAGGAGCGGAGAAATCGACATGCGGCGGTAAAGTTTTTCCCGAAAACCGATCGACGTGCTCCCCGGGGGCGATTGCCGGATCCTGATGTATGGTACTCGGCGGTCGCGTCGGCCACGCACCGCTCCCACGACACCGGCATCGGGCAAAATCGGAGACCTCATGAAAGTTATCAGGAAGCTGATGAAACATCTCGCGGTGCCGCCGGGCAAGAAGACCCGGCTGAAGGATCACAGCACCACGTGGACGGGCCGAATCAAGAGCAAGGAGGAAGCGCAGACCCTGCTGGCCCAGGGCCTCGAGCGGCTGTCCGAACAACAGACCCGCCTCTACGCGAACGACACGTACTCACTCCTGTTGATCTTCCAGGCCATGGACGCGGCCGGCAAGGACGGGACGATTCGCCACGTGATGTCGGGGATCAACCCGCAAGGCTGTCAGGTCTTCAGCTTCAAGGCGCCGTCGGGTGAAGAGCGCGATCACAGCTATCTCTGGCGAGCCATGAAGGCGGCACCCGAGCGCGGCCGGATCGGCGTCCACAACCGCTCCCACTACGAGGAAGTGCTCGTCGTCCGCGTCCGCAAGGAAATCCTCGCCGCCGAGCAGCTTCCCGAATCGCTGAAAAGCAAGGGGATCTGGAAGCGCCGCTTCCAGGAGATCAACGATTTCGAGCGGCACCTGGCCGACAACGGCACGGTGATCCTGAAGTTCTTCCTCAACGTGTCCAAAGAGGAACAGAAACGCCGGTTTCTGTCGCGGATCGACGAGGAAGACAAGAACTGGAAGTTCTCGGTCGCGGACGTCGCGGAACGCGGGCGCTGGGACGAGTACATGGCGGCCTACGAGGACATGCTTACGCACACGAGCACCCGGTACGCGCCGTGGTTCGTCATCCCGGCCGACCACAAATGGTTCTCACGCCTCGCCGTGGCGGCGATCATCTGGCAGACGCTGGAGGATCTGAAGCTCGACTACCCGCGGGTGACCAAAGAGAAGAAGAAGGAGCTCGCCCACGTCCGCAAGCTCCTGATGAGCGAAGGCAAGTGAGCGTGTTGCAGGACCTGAAGGAAGGGCGGGCTTCAGCCCGCCTTCGCCGGGCCGGCTGCAGCCGGCCCTCCCGGGCCGCTAGTTCGCCGTTCGCCGCACCTCCACGCCGGCGAGCGATTCGTAATGCGTGATCAGCGCGCTGTGATCGCGATCGCCGCGGTCCGCGGCTTTGAGCGCCTGCATCATTTCCATGACGGCGGCCGTGAGCGGCAGCGGCACCGCGAGGCCGTGCGACGTCGCGAGGACGTTGGCCAGATCCTTGATGTGGAGGTTGAGGCGGAAGCCGGGCTGGAACTTGCGATCGAGCATGAGCGGCCCCTTCGCCTCGAGCACCGCGCTGCCGGCGAGTCCGCCGCGAATCGCGCCGTGCACGTGCTCGGGGGCGACGCCGGCCTTCGTCGCGAGCACCAGCGCTTCCGACACCGCGGCGATATTGATGGCGACGATGATCTGGTTGGCGAGCTTGGCGACGCTGCCGGCGCCGAGATCGCCGACGCGCACCACCGATGCCGCCATGGCCTTCATGACGTCGTACCACGCGTCGAAGACGGCCTGCTTGCCGCCGGCCATGACCGACAGCGTGCCGTCGATCGCGCGCGGCTCGCCGCCGCTCACGGGCGCGTCGAGCATCTCGATGCCGCGCTCGGCCAGGCGGCGGCCGACCTCGCGGCTCACCAGCGGCGCGATCGAGCTCATGTCGATGAGAATGCTGCCCCGTGACGCGCCTTCGATCACGCCGTCCTTGCCGAGCACCACGTCCTCGACGTCTGGCGAATCCGGCAGCATCGTGATCACCGCCTCCGACCGGGCGGCCACGTCACGCGGGCCGTTGGCGGCGGACGCTCCGAGGGCCACGACCTCGTCGACCACGGCCTGTTTCCGCGCAAATACCACCACTTCGTAGCCCGCTTTGAGCAGGTTCTTGCACATGGGCTTGCCCATGATGCCGAGCCCGATGAATCCGATTCTTTTCACGATTCGCCTCGCTTTCCGCCTGTGTTCACGTGCGTTGGCACGTCATCTGCTTCTTTGTATCGTATGACTCTCCGAGATGCGCTTCTCAAAGAGTTCGACCTGGAATCGCCGTTTACTCGACGCTCCCTCGAACGCGTGCCCATCGAGAAGTTCAGCTGGAAGCCGCACGAGAAGTCGATGACGCTCGGCTGGCTCGCGACCTTCCTCGCGATGGTCCCGAGCTGGGGGAAAATCGTCATCGAGCAGCCGGGACTTGACGCCGGCCTCGCCGCCGGTGCCAGGCCCGAGCTCCCCACATCGTCTCAGGAGCTGCTGGCCATGTTCGACGAAAACTACGCCAAGCTCCGCGCCGCGCTGACGCGAGTGTCGAACTATCACCTCGATACACCGTGGACGCTCAAATTCAAAGGCAAGGTCTTTTTCACGCAGCCGCGCTGGCTCGCGCTCCGGACGTTCATCCTGAATCACATCACGCATCATCGCGCCCAACTCGGCGTGTATCTGCGGCTGCTGGGCATCCCGGTGCCGGCGATCTACAACGCGTCGGCCGACGAGCAGGGCGGCATGTTCCGGGAGGGGGACACGGCCAGGACGGCCACGGCCAGTTGACACTCAGCCAGCTGGGGGAGTAAAGTCTCTCCCCTAGCTGGCTGGGGAAATGCCGAAACACTCCAACGACCGACTTCAGGGAACGCTCGATCTGGTCGTGCTCAAGACCCTCAACTCGTGCGGCGCGATGCACGGGTACGCCCTCAGCGTCCACATCTCCAGGATCTCGAAGGATGTCCTCCGCGTGGAGGAGGGATCGCTGTACCCGGCCCTCCATCGCATGACCCAGGCCGGGTGGCTGCGCGCCGAGTGGGGCCAATCCGACAACGGGCGCCGCGCGCGCTATTACGAGATCACCGCCGCCGGACGCCGTCAACTGAGCGAAGAAGAACGCAACTGGGCCGCGCTCACGAACGCGGTGGCGCACGTGCTGAAACAAGCGTAAGCAGGCAAGGGCAAAACTTGGCGCGCGTTGCAAAACGCAGAAGGAGGGGCGGGCTTTAGCCCGCCCTCAGTGGGCCGGCTGAAGCCGGCCCCTCCGACCGCTGAAAACAAACGCACGAGGCGAAAACACAAAACGCGATCCCATGTCACTGTTCAATCGGCTGGTGAATCTGGTGCGCCGCCGCGATCTCGAGGCCGAGATCGACGAGGAGCTGCAGTTCCATCTCGAGGCGCGGACGGCGGATAACCTCGCGTCCGGGATGACCGAGGAGCGCGCGCGGCGGGACGCACGCCTGCGTCTCGGCGGGCGCGCGGGCCTGCGCGAGCGCGTGCGCGAGGTGAACATCTTCGGCGGACTCGAGCGCCTCTGGCAGGATCTCCGGCACGGCGCGCGTGTCTTCGCGAAGCAGCCGGCACTCACGGCGATTGCCGTGACGTCCATCGCGTTCGGCACCGGCGCCAATGTCGCGATCTTCAGCGTCGCCGATGCCCTGCTGTTGCGCCCCTTGCCCATCCCGCGGGCGGGTGAGCTCGTCAGCATCGGATCGAAGGTCAGGAACGGGCCGTTCTATTGGACCGCCGCCTCGTACCGCGAGTACCGGGACATCCGCGAGCGAGCGCGGAGCTTCGACGGCATCACCGCTTACGCCTACGAGACCGTGGCGCTGACGCTGCGGCCGGGCGACGCGCCGCACGTGCGTTTCGGCACCTTCATCAGCCATGACTTCTTCCGCGTGCTGCACGTCTCCCTTCAGGCCGGACGTGAGTTCCGGCCGGACGAGGAAAGCACGCCGGGCCTGGGCGCCGTCGCGATTCTGAGCGACGCGTTGTGGCGCGGAGAGTTCGGCGCCGATCGGTCAGTCGTCGGCCGGCAGATTCGCGTGAGCGGCGTCGAATTCACCGTCGTCGGCATCGCGCCGGCGTCGTTTCCCGGGATCGACCTCCTGCTGCGCGACTCGGTCTTCGTGCCGATCACGATGATGCCGCAGGTCGCCAACGCGCCGCGCCGCGACCTCCTCGAGGCGCGCGACGTGCGCATCATGTCCGTCAAGGCGCGGCTTCATGCCGGCGTCACGATGCGGGCCGCCCGCGCCGAGCTCGGGACCATCAGCCGCGAGCTCGAGCGGACGTATCCGGACACGAATGCGAACCAGGCACTCATCGTGCAGACCGAGCTCGAACACCAGATCGAACGGCGGCCCCTGAACTACGAACTGGTCCTGATCCTGACGCTGCTCTCTGTATCGGTGTACTGCGTGGCGTGCGCGAACGTGGCCGGTCTGCTGGCCAGCCGTGGCCCGGCGCGCTCCAGGGAGATGGCCCTGCGGCTCGCGATCGGCGCCAATCGGAGCCGGCTGGTCCGACAGCTGATTACTGAAACGCTCGTCATCGCCATCGTCGGCGGCGCCGGCGGCATCGTCGTCGGCTGGGCCGGGATCATGCTCCTCGGGCAGATGCAGTACCCGACCGAGCTCATCACGCACCCGCGCTTCGAGCTCAACGAGCGCGCGATGATCGCCGGGCTCGTCGTCGCGATGGTGAGCGCCCTTCTGGTCGGCCTCGGCCCGGCGCTGCAGACGACGCGCGTCGATCTGGTGACGAGCCTGAAGTCGAACGACAGAAGCCGCATCGGGCGGCATCGGCTCACCGCGCGATCCGTGCTCGTCTCTGTCCAGGTGGCGTTGTCGCTCGTTCTGGTCACCATCGCCGTCTTTTCCTTTCAGATCTTTCAGCGCGAGCTCAGCCGCGGCCCCGGCTTCCACACGACGCAGATGACGATGCTCAACATCAGCCCGGGCCGCGCGGGCTATGACGACCTCGAGAGCGCGCGCTTCTTCACACGCGTGCTGGACGGCGCGCGCGCACTTCCCGGCGTCCGCTCGGCGTCGGTGACCTCGGCGATGCCGATGTTCTCGTTCCAGTTCGCGCCCGTTCTGGCCGAGGGTCAGGCGGCGCCGGAAGGACAGGCCGTCGCCCCGGCGTGGGCCAACGAAGTGGACGAGCGTTACTTCGACACGATGGGAATCACGCTGCTGAAAGGGCGGGGGTTCCAGTCCACCGACGACGCCACGGCACCCGCTGTGGCGGTGGTGAACGAGACGCTCGCGCGCCGGTATTGGCCCGCCGGCGAGCCGATCGGCAAGCGCCTGCGGGTCCTCGAGCCGGGCGGACCGCTGGTCGAAGTGGTGGGGATCGTCAGCACGACGATCTATGGGCTGCCGGGCCAGCTGCCGCAGGACGCGATCTATTTCCCGTACCGACAGCGGCCGCGCGGCGAGATGACGCTCCTGACTTCCACGGCGGGCGCGTCAGCGGATCTCCTGGAGCCGGTACGCGATCTCCTTCGTCGCACCGATCGCGACGTCCCGCTGTCCGACGGCCAGACGATCGAAGCGTTCTACGCGGTGCGGGTCACTGCAACGGGCAACGTGCTCGTCCGGCTGGTGGCAGGCATGGGTGTGATGGGCATGACGCTGACGATGGTCGGACTGTACGGGCTCGTCTCGTACGCCGTCAGCCGGCGCACGCGAGAAATCGGGATCCGGATCGCGATTGGCGCGACGTACACGCGGATCCTCAACATGATCCTTCGCCAGGGTATGGCGCCGGCGTGGATCGGTGTCGCGACCGGCCTCGTCCTGAGTGTCATCTTCATGCGCATCGCCGCGCACCGCTCGCCGTTTCGCGAGCAGATGGACGCGCGCACGTACTACATCGTGGTGCCGATGGTGATCGCGGTCACGCTCGCCGCCGCGTTCCTTCCGGCGCGGCGCGCCGCGCAGGTGAATCCGACCGAGGCATTGCGAACGGAGTAGCCGTCAGCGCCGTGCCGGCGCGGGCTTCGCCTGGCTCTCCGAGAGAAACAGACCCGTCTTTCCGCCGCTGACGACGTCGAGATCGCCGTCGCCGTCCATGTCCCTGACGACGATTTGCAGGCCGCCGCCGGCGCGGCCGCCGTAGTCGATGAAGTGCTTGACCCACTCGACGCTCGCGCGAGGCGCAGCCGCGGCCGGCTGGCCGCCGCCCGGCGCGGGCTGGCGCAATCGCCATTCGTACCAGTAGAGACCCATCGGCTCGCGTTCGCTCGCGTCGGCCGCCGTGCCTCTCGCCCAGTACCGCTTGCCGGTGACGAGATCGGGCTGGCCGTCGCCGTTGATGTCGGCCATCGCCGATGCGTGCGCCTGCGCCCAGGTGTTGTCGATGAGCCGCTGCGTCCATTGCCCGTCGGCGCCCTGCTCGAACCACAACACGCCGTACGAGTGCCCCATGGTCGTCACGACATCGGCGCGGCTGTCGTTGTTGACGTCGACGACGAACATGTAGCCGTACTCGCCGAACGGACGCGCGACACTGACCAGACCAGGGAGCGCGCCGCCTGGAGGCGCGGGCGCCCCGGCGGGTGGCGCCATCATCGGCGCGACCGCCGGCCCGACCGGAACGCGCAATTGCTCCCAGTCTGTCGCGTGCAGGATCCACTCGCCCGGCGCGCGCGGATCGGTCGGCGCTTCGAGCCAGCCCTTCGGCGTCAGGATGTCGTTGCGGCCGTCCTTGTTCAGATCGCCCACGCCGATACCGTGCCCAAGGCTCTGTGAATGGACGACGTGCTTCACCGCGGTGCCGGCGCGGAATTCATACCAGACGGTGGGCGATGTCGCGGCGCCGGTGAATTGCGGGAGCAGTTCCTGCGCCTTGCCGTCATTATCGAGATCGACGAGGAAGGCGAACTCGGTCGGCCCGATCGCTTCGATTTCGCGCTCAACCCACGGGCCAGTCGAGCGCCCCGGGTTCTTCATCCACACGATCCGTCGCGCGAAGTATCCGATCTGAATGAGGTCGGTGAACCCATCGCCGTCCACGTCGAGCGCCAGATCGCTGAAGTTGTCGACATAGGCGCCGGTGAAATTGATCTCGCGAATCCGGTGCCGCGTCCAGGACGGGGCCTCGTACCACCATTCGCCGGAGATGATGTCGAGTCGGCGATCGTTGTTCACGTCGGCCACGGCCGCGGTCTCAGACCACGTCGAGTCGATCAATTGGATCTTGAACGGCACATCCGGCGGCCGGCCGGCAGGAAGCAGCGCTTGCGCAAGGAGAACGAACAGGACTCTTCGCACGCTCCATTAGACGCCAGTCGAGGGCGGGTTGGCCCAGGAAATTTCAGTTCCCGCCCGGGCGGGCCGGCGCCGATCTGGGTTTGCGCATCGCGTGCTCGTCCACCCCGTCAGGGTAGACCAGCATCAGGTTGTAGCGCGCGACCTCGGCGTTGAAGTGCTCCAGGTCGGCGCGGTCGCGGGCGGAGCGTGAGTTGGCGTCGGTCGCGCGATCGTTATAGGCCAGACGCCGGGCAGTGGCCGAGGCGAGCTCGCTCTCCGTCGGCCCGCCGCCCTGGCCATTCGCGGCACTGGCGCGCGCGTTGATGTCGGCAATCAGCCGTTCGACTTCGTGACGGTCGCGCTCGATCTCTTCACCGAGCCGGATCATGTCCTGCTGTTCCGCATCGAGCCGCGCGGATTCCGCGTCGAGCCAGGCACGCAGACTCTCGCGCTCCTCGTTGCTCGCCAGAATGCCCTCGAACGCGCCTTCGCTCGACAGCCGTCTCAGCACGGCCTGAAACGCGGGGCCGTGATTCGTGGTGGTGTCGCCGGTGGTGAACAGATACGCGTGCACCATTTCGTGCGACAGGGTGCGCGCGAGCGCACGCTCGTCGGCCTGCAGATTCGGGTGGAGCAGGATCAGCGACCGCTTGCCGACATGACCGAACATCCCCTCCAGCGTGAACCCCTGCGCCGCGAGCTGACCGACCTTCTCCAGTCCCGGTTCCCACAGGACGGAGATGGCAGGCAGGGCGCCTGAGAAGTACTTCGCGTTCAAGTCCTGATACGTCGCGCCGAGGATGGGATCGCCGGCGCGGCGGAGGTTGTCCCGGAGGAGCTGCTGTTGCAAGGCTTCGGCAGGCGTCGACGGAGCGGCCGCGGTCGGTGCCGGTGTGGCGAGCTCGGCCCATGCCATCCACCCGGTGGCGGCGATCGCGAGCGCGCCGACTGCGATGCCCAGGACCCTGGCCACACCCGTCTCGCCTCGAGCAGTTGCAAGTTTCAAACCGTCGTACCGGCAGGTTTCAGAGGGTCGAAATGGTCAGTCAGGCGACAAAACCCGACGGGCCGATCACGAAAGCGTCGTCGTCCAGTGCTCGAAATTCCCGCGGAACAAGCGTTCCACGTCGCGCTGCACGTCGTCGCGGCTGACCGCGCGTCCGTCGCTCATGAGCCGGCGGTACGCGCCCGACAGGATCGGCGTCAAGGTCCGGCGTGTCTCGCGCCACTTGTAGGTCAGCTGCTCGAGGATGCGCGCGTCCGAGTGCTGCGGGATGAAGCTCGTGCCGAGCAGCTCGAGACGCGCTCTCGTGATTTCCTCGACGATGGACGGGGTGTTCAGAAACCACCAGCAGCCGAACGGCAGCAGGTTGCTGAACTTGCGCGCGTAGACGCACAGCTCGTGCTGGTTCTCGCGCGACAACACGCTGACCATGAAGCGATTGTCCGGAAACTGCTCGCACAGCCTGCCGACCACCTGCATGTCCGCGCGCCCGGCGCCGTCACCGGCGGACCGCAGCGCGGGATTGATCTGCCGCCGGACGCCGATCATGAGCGCGAGCGGCAAGCGGAACTCCCGGCAGGCAGGGAGGACGGCGTCGGCCAGCAACCGCGTGCGGCCATCGTCCGTTGGAAAACTGAACGTGTCCGGCAGGGACACCGCGAGGTACACAGGTTTGGCGCGCGCAATCCAGGCGGCGAGGAACTGCCGCACCGCGGCGACCGAGGCCGTGCCGGGATGCTTTTCTGCCGGAAACCCCTGTGCGGTGAGCTGCTCGTAGTGCGACTCCCACTCGTTCAGCACGCGGTCGAGGCGAAGCGCGGCCAGAAAGCGGTCGTCCGGCTCGACGCCCGCGTTCCAGGCCGGCGTCTCGTCGTCGTCGAGCGGATCGTTGGTCATCACGACGTGGCTCACACCGGCGAGACCGAAGATGCGCGGGACGTACGTCTCCAGGCGCTGGTCGGCGAAAAACTGACGCAGGCAACCAAGCGATGGCGCCTCGGTGTCGAGCCCGAGCGCGTTCAACGACGACACCACGCCGCGCGCCGCCTCGGAGAGCGGCGTGTGATCGACGAAGAGCGTCTGCCAGACGAGATCCGCGCGCTGGGGCTTCGTCAACGCCCAGTACTCGTCCGGGCGCACCGGCGAGAATCGGAACAACTCCGCCTCGAGGTAGTGGTACGTCAGAAGATCGTCGATGCCCCAGCGGCCGAGCGTGCCGAACGACGGGGCGAACAGGTGCGTGTGGATGTCGATGAATGGCGTCGTGGCGAGCACGTCGCCCACGACGCCCGGAAGCTCGTCGGCGGCGAGCTCCCGGCCGGTATTGCGCCGCGATGTCGCCTCTACGGTCATCGCGCGGATTGTAGCCCAGCAAGGGCGGGCTGAAGCCCGCGCCGCTCCGGTCGGGCTTTTGGACCCATCAGCGCCGTCACTGCCTGCCCCGGCGCCCCGCCCGTGGGCTATGATGCCCCACGGTCCCGACGGCCCGAGACTCGACGTGCGCCGGATCAACTCTTCGGCTTTTCGCATCGCGAGGCGCGGCACCTCACGCGAGATCAACCGCCTGATCTCTTTGAATCTCGTCCGGGAGAAACAGCCGATCTCGCGCGCCGACCTCGCCCGGCTGATGGGCCTGCGCCCGGGCGCCGTCAGCCTGATCGTTAACGACCTGCTCCGCTCCGGCCTGGTCTTCGAGGGCGCGAAAGGCGTGAGCAAGGGCGGCCGGCGGCCGACGCAGCTTTACATCGAAACCCGCCGCCGCTGTTCCGTCGCCATCGACATCAAC